>Ga0255182_1000065_pt1 | contig 110940 bp, 82 predicted proteins | sample Atl_UVDOM_RepA_8_FD_188420 | JGI IMG/M metagenome (GOLD analysis project Ga0255182, IMG submission 188420) | Freshwater microbial communities from Altamaha River, Georgia, United States - Atl_UVDOM_RepA_8d | ecosystem: Environmental > Aquatic > Freshwater > River | place: USA: Georgia...
GAGTCGTTGGCGGGCCTGACGCTCCTGATCATCGGCGACGGCACCGGAACGGCCTCGGGCACCACCCCCGCCACGAAGAGCGGCGCGGTCGAGTTCGTGTGGCAGTTCGGCAAGGCCGACGTCATCGGATCCAACGGCTTCCTGGTCCTGCGCAAGGACACCATGGTGACCCCGATCGACCCGGGCGCGACGCAGGTGACCATCCTGCCGGACGTGGCCACCGGCGTCTTCGAGAACGGCCAGAACTCCACCGTGCTGCTGGTCAGCGGCTTCTCGGGCACCAACACCACGAACGGCGTGGTGCCGACGGCCGACGGCCAGGACCTGGACACCGACGATGACGGCACGCTGGACGTCACGCCGTGGACGGCCATCGTCGACAGCATGGTGGTGAAGCAGAGCCCGGGCAGCGCCCCGGACGCCTCGAACGTGTGGTGGTACAGCGCCAACGTCTGCGGACCGTTCATCAGCCGCAGCACGCAGACCACGACCACCGGCGGCCTGCTCGCGTTCTGGGGCTTCAACGACAACGCCCTTCCCGGCGGCGGAAACGGCTACTTGGCCGGTCGCTTCCCGCTGTCGGCGGAGTCCGGCGACCAGGCCGCCACGGCCGTCGTGGACATCGGCGGCGGACTGCTGCAGGACACGATCACCAACTCCGCCGGCGACACCGTCTACCAGTGGCTCCAGTCCTTCGGCGGGACCACCACGAATGCGCTCGCCGGCGTGGCATCCGGCGGCAGCCTGGCCATCCAAGGCGGCACCGGCGCCACCGCGTCGGGCGGCGGCAACAACGGCAGCCACGTGGAGTTCCGGCTCTCGATGGCCGGGCTGAGCGGCCTTGAAGTGACCTGGGCCGCGCAGCGCACGAGCACCGGGTTCAACTCGACGCAGGTGTCGTACTCGACCGATGGAACCACGTTCACCGATTTCGGTGATCCGATCACCTACGCCACGGGCTTCTCGCTCCGCGGCGTCGACTTCGGCACCCTGCTCGACGACGCAGCGGACGTTCGCATCCGCCTCACGATGACGGGGGCGACCGCCAGCACCGGCAACAACCGCCTCGACAACGTGCAGGTGCTCTCGAGCCCCACCGAGGAGACGGTGATCGTCACCAACTACGGCTCGCCGTTCCACTGCATCCGCAACGCCGATGGCACCTGGTCGCAGGGCGGTGCCGCACCGGCCGCGGGGCTTGACACCCCGGGCGCCGAGAATGCGGTGATCCCGACCTACGTCTGCGGCGACGAGGGTGCCGGCGACTGCAACGCCCCGCACGCCAACGGCGGCTGCGCCGACGAGTGCTGCTGCGAGGAAGTGTGCAGCGCCGATCCGTTCTGCTGCGACGTGGCGTGGGACAGCTTCTGCGTCACCGCGGCGGCCGACTGCTCGGGCTCGACCGATTGCGGCGGCAGCGGTTGCGTGGCCGACCTGAACGGCGACGGCTCGGTGGACGGCATCGACCTCGGCGTGATGCTGGGCAACTGGGGCCCGGGCGGCGAGACCGACCTGAACCAGGACGGCTCGGTCGACGGCGTCGACCTCGGCATCCTGCTGGGCGGCTGGGGCGCCTGCGCCGGCTGATCGGCCGGGCCCTGGCCCGAACCCGCCTGACCTTGAACCTTCCCGCCCCCGGCCCCGTGCCGGGGGCGGTGCCTTTTGCCGCGAGGCTTCACGCGACTTGAACCGCCCCCTGACCGAACCCTAGGCACTTCGGCCCACACTCCTCGTACGACGCTTGTCCGAGCTGCGGAGCATCGCGCTCCCCTCGGTCATCGCCTCAAGGAGCACCACGATGATGTCCACCGCCACCCGCGCCCTGCTCACCTCCCTGGTCCTGACCTCGCCCGCCTACGCGCAGGTCGCGTTCAACGAGATCCGGCTGGATCAGCCCGGGGCGGACGTCGATGAGTTCATCGAGCTGCGCGGCGCCGCCGGGGCGGACGTGGGCGGGCTCACGCTCCTGATCCTGGGCGACGGCACGCCCGAGACCGGCTCGGGGGTCGTGGAGTGGAAGTACACCTTTCCCGCGGGCACGGTGCTCGGCAGCAACGGGTTCCTGGTGCTGCACGGCCCGGGCATGACGCTGCCCGTGGATCCGGCCTCCACCGTCATCTCGTGGCCCGTGGGCGTGGATCCGGCCTTCCCGGACAACGGCCCGGAGAACAGCGACAACCTGACCTTCCTGCTGGTGTCGGGCTACTCCGGCACGGACACGTTCGAATGGCGCGCGCCGTACGTGGTCAATGGCTCCGCGGGGCAGGATCTCGACACGAACGACGACGGCGTCCTGGAGATCACGCCGTGGACCGCCATCGTGGACAGCGTCGCGGTGAAGGGAACCCCGGGCGAAACCCCGGCCGCCGGCCAGGATTGGTGGTACGGCTCGACCGTGGCCGGACCGTTCATCGGCCGCTTCCTGCAGACGGCGACCACCGGCACCACGCTGGCATACTGGAACCAGAACAGCAACAGCCTGCCGGGCGGAGGATTCGGCTTCCAGCCGGGCGACTTCCCGCAGTCGGCCGACGGCGGCCTCTTCGCCACGCAGTCGTCGCTGCGCTTCGGCGGCGGCCTGACCGACGCCACGCTGGTGAACGGCAACGGAGACACCGTCTACCAGTGGCTGCAGTCCTTCGGCGGGACCACGTCGGGCGCGCTGAACGGCGACCCCTCGGGCGGCAGCATCGCCCTGCAGGGTGGCACCGTGACGGGCGGCGTGGCCGCCAACGACGGTGCGTACCTTGAGTTCCGCCTGCCGACGACCGACTGGACGGGCGTGCAGCTCACGTTCTTCACGCAGCGCACCGGCACGGGCTTCAACAGCAACCAGGTCTCGTACTCGTTCGACGGCGTGGACTTCACCGCCTTCGGCGACCCGTACACCCCGGCGGCGACCTGGGCGAACCAGACGATCAACTTCGGCGGCGCGATCGACAACCGCCCCGAGGTCTGGGTGCGCATCGCGTTCGCCGGAGCAACCGGTGCCTCCGGCAACAACCGCCTCGACAACATCCAGTTCCTCACCAACCCGGTGACGGAGACCTCGGTCGTGACCACCTACGGCGTGCCGTTCTACGTGGTGAGGAACGATGCGGGCCAGTGGCTGGTCGGCCCCGGCACCCCCGCCACCGGCTGGGACACGCCCGGCCGCGACAACGCGATCCCCGCGCTGACGTGCGGCAAGGGTGCCGGTGACTGCACCACCGCCCGCGAGACCCCGTACTGCAGCGACGAGTGCTGCTGCGAGACCGTCTGCGCCGCGGATCCCTTCTGCTGCGAGGTCCGCTGGGACAGCATCTGCGCGACCAGCGCCGCGGACTGCTCCGGCGAAGGTTGCGGCGGCACCGGCTGCGTCGCCGACCTGAACGGCGACGGCTCGGTGGACGGCGTGGACCTCGGCGTGATGCTGGGCAACTGGGGCCCCGGCGGCGAGACCGACCTGAACCAAGACGGCGCGGTCGACGGCGTCGACCTGGGCATCCTCCTCGGCGGCTGGGGCGCCTGCGCCGGCTGAGCCAACGGGCCCTCTGTTCCCGTTCCCCCCACGGGCCCCGTCTCCGGACGGGGCCCGCGGCCCTTTTGGGGCGCCCTGCACCGCGCCCTCGCTATCGTGAGGCGATGCGCCGCACGCTGACGCTCGCCCTGACCGCGCTGGCCGTGGCCGGCGGCGTTGCCCCGCTCGCCGCGGCGCAGGTGACCCTGCCGCGCGTGCGCGGCGTGCAGGTGGGGTCACCGCCGCAGGCCGTGCCGCCGAGCCAGGGCACTCCGGCCGCCGCCCCGGGCGGCGCAGCAGGCCCGCTTCCGGCCGGCGATGCTCCCGGCGGCGGGTCGTTCTCGACGATCTCGGGGCGCCCGCCCGAGCCACCGGCCCGACGCGTGGAACCGCGCATCTGGGAGATCAGCTTCGAGAGCAACATCGCCTCCCCGATCACGCCGGACCGCACCACCCCGGCACTCACCGTGCCGCAGGTGAACTTCTGGATGCCGCTGGTCCTGCAGTCGACCTACAGCGTGATCGATCCCTCGAGCGTGCGCACCGAGGTCTCGATCGACGGTCGCCTGAAGCCGCTGCCGCCCGAGGCGATCCAGTTCCGCCAAGGACTGTCGCAGGGAATGTCCGCGGTGGGGTTCGGGCTGCGCAACGTGAGCGCGCAGGGCCTCAAGTGGCTGGTGCGCTGGCGCGTGCAGTGCTGGTCGTCGGTGGTCGACGAGGCCGCGGCGGCCGCCGCCACCTGGCCCACCGAGTGGCCCGAGGATGCCCGAGGCTCGCTGCAGGCCGAACCCGGCGTCGAGGCCGGGCACCCCGACATGAAGGCGTTCGTGGATCGCGTGTCGAGAGGCAACCTGCGCTCGGTCACGCCGTGGATCGCCGCCAAGGAACTGGTGCGCGCCACCATCACCTCGTACCGGGGCGTCGACGCCACCGGCACGCGGATCGAGAACGGCTTCACGCGCGGCGTGGTCTTCAACGGGGCGCTGTCCTCGCTGCGCGCGGGCACCGGCTCGTCGCACGACCTGGTGGCGGCGTGCGTGGCGGTCCTGCGCACCGCGGACATCCCGGCCCGCATCGTGCTGGGCGCGGCCGAGGTGCTCAACTCGTCGGGAACGTCCACGCCGACACGGTTGGTGTCGTGGGGCGAGCTGTGGCTGCCCGGCGCGGGCTGGGTGCCGTTCGACCCCAACGAACTGCGCTCGAGCATCCGCGGCGGGCTCAGCCTGGAGCGGCCGTGGAAGCGGTTCGGCACCTGGGACGGCCTCAACGAGTGCATCCCGCTCTGCTACGGGTGGTCGCTGGCCATGCCCGGCTTCCACTCCCTGCCCTATCCGGCGGGGTTCGTGTGGAGCCTCGCTCCGGGCCAGGTGGACCTGACCATGATGAAGGACCGCGTGATCATGCAGATCCTCTCCCGCGGGCGCGGGCGCGAGTCGCGCTGAGGCGGCGAAGCGCCGGCACGGCGGGCTGGGCCCGCCCGATCAGTTGGGCACCTTCACGAAGCTCACGATGCGCGGCGACTCCCCGGGGCGGTCGACCGACGAGCGATCCACGGTCATCATGTAGCGCGAGTCGTCGATGATGTTCTCCGGGTCCATGCCGTTCCACTGGCCCGTGAGCGTGTCCTGGCGGATGGTGCGGATCCTCACCCACACGGTGAACACGTCGCTGCGCGTGGTCGCGATGTTCGAGATGCCCTTCAGGAGCGAGTTTCGCTCCATGGCGTCGCCCGACGTGAGGTCGTAGCGGAACATGCCGGTCTCGGTGACCTCGGGCGTCTGCGGATCGTCGAAGAAGATCCGGTCGGTGGGCAGCGAGTTCTGAGGTTGAACCAGTTCATCCCGACCGACGAGCAGCAGGTGCTTATCGATGGCGGTGCGTCCCGACAGCGGGAAGCGCTGCAGGCCGGCGGTGGTGGGGATGCCCTCGGTGCGGTAGAGCAAGCCCGAGGTCACGGTGCCGAGCACCGGCCCGGACCCATCCACTGGAGCGAGCGCGCCGGCGCCCGCACGCGGGTCGTCCCAGCGCGTGCGGAAGGGGTCGAGCCCCGCCGCGCGCACCGACCACCCGACCGCCTGGTTCCAGCTGTTGCCGACCGCGCCCAGCGGATCCACGGCATCGTTGACTCCGTTGCGGTTGACGTCGCTCACCAGGTTGCAGGCGATCTCCTGGACGTCGGGGAACGTGCCCGCATCCGCGCTGTCGCCGACGCCGGGCGGGGCGAACTCCGCGCCGCGGCTCAGGAGCGCCAGCTCGCCCAGGCTGTCGATGCCGCGCTCGGCGCGCATGCCGGGGCCCCACTCCCGGTGGTTCTGGTCGACCGGCAGGTCGAGGCCGCGGCTGAAGTAGCTGGGCATGTTGAACCAGAACGAATTGGTGAGGTCCGGGGTGACGTTGCCCTTGGAGCGCCACAGGTCGATCGCCTCGGCGACGCGGACGCGCGGCACGGGTGCGCCGTAGTCGAAGGAGATCGACTGGAACTGCTGGGGATCGGGATTTCCTCCCTCCTCCTGCAGCAGGTCGAAGGGGCCGTACTGCAGGAGCGGCGGGCGAAGGCCGTCCTTGAGGGCGCGGCGGCGTCCCAGCGGCGTGGCGGGGTTCGCCAGGTTGACGCTGTCGCTCTCGGCGGTGGCGCGGATCGGGAAGTCGTCGTCGTAGCCAAGCCGCAGCATGTTGGGCATCGCGCGCATGACCTCCACGGGCGCGGTGTTCACGTTGATGAGGCCGGGGGTCAGCTTGCCCTCGTAGTTGCGGGCCAACCGGAGCCGGCGGTCCTCGGCCGCGGCGCGCTCCGCGAAGGTGATGGTGCCGTCGAGGTTCGCGTCGAACGGCGATGCACCGCGATCATCCACCGTGAACGCATCCAGCAGCACGGCACCGCCCGGAAGCCGGCTGTTGAAGCCCTGCCCGTTCTGCTGCGACGCGGCGACCGTGGGATCCACCGGCGGCGGCAGCGTCTGGATGCCGTTGATCATGTTGGGGCGACCGCCGGCCTGCGCCACCGTGTCGTACTGGGCCGGATCGATGCGGATGCGGTTCCACGCCGCCTGGTCCGGGCCGAACTCCGGCAGCGTCAGTCCGGCGATCGGCGCCTGGCGGGGGTGCTTCGGGAACTGGATGGCGGACGTGCTGGACGCCCCCTGCACCAGGATCTCGGGAAGCGTGGCGTAGGTTCGGCCGGTGGTGTCCATCGCCACCAGCGGACCCCACATGGGAACGTCCAGGATCTCGGCCACGTGGTCGAAGTCGGCATCCTTCTGGAACAGCCGCAACGGCGCCCGGAAGTTGCGCGCATCGGTGCCGTCGACGAAGCGCTGCTCGGTCACGCCCTTCTCGCCGTAACTGATGACGTCGATGCCCAGGGTATTGAGGTTGGTGCCCGGGGCGAGCCGCCATGCGGGGTGGTTGTAGACGCGGAACCCACCCCGCTCCAGCGTGCGCGTCGGGAAGAAGTGCGGCTTGCCGCGGCGCTGTTCGCCCCAGACGGAGAAGTAGTTCTCGCCCGTCGGCCAACGCGTGAACTCACCGGTGCCCGCGTACACGCGGTCGGGCGGGCTGGACAGCCCGAAGACCTCGCCGCGCGGCGCCGGGATCTGCTGCACCGCGCCGGTGAAGCTCTCGAGGTCCTGGCGCGACGTGCTGCTTGACCCCGTGATCCGGCTGAACGCGTACCGGGGCGTGCGCTCGTCCATGCTGATGATGCCCTGGCCCGGCGTGCCCGCCGGCTGTCGGGCTTGGGTGTCCCAGAGCCACTGGCGCGCGGCGCGCGCCCAGGCCATGAAGTACTCGCCCTCCTGCCGGAGCCGGATCCCGCTGATCGCCAGTCCACCCGGACGGCAGACGATCTCCTTGATCGGGGGCAGCGAACCCCCGGACGTCGGCGAGAGGAGCCGCACCACGCGGTCCACGAATCGCTGGCCGGCCTGCCCCGACTGCACCGGCTCGAACTCGTTCTCGAATCGGTCCACCACCGTCCAGGTGGGCGATGCGCCGGTGGACGGATAGATGGCCCGCCGCAACTCCACGTACGAGTTTCCGGGCGGCGTCGCGCCGCCCACGTTCTGGTTCGGGCGCCATCGGCGGATGCCGCCGTTGCTCTCCAAGCCAAGCGGGAAGGTCGCGGTCCGCGTGGCATCGAAGAGCAGCGTGCCGCGACGGCGGTTCGCCTGGGAGAGCGCGCCCCACGCGGGTTCGAACAGCGCATTGGCGTCCGCCACGAACACCTGCGGCGTGCCGATCACGCCGCCGGGAATGCTGTCGTCCGTCAGGTTCGACTCGGTGACGCTCAGGATGCCGTCGCCGTCGGCATCGATCGGGGCGCCGATGTCGAGGTAGTCGAGCCAGGCGTCGCGCGGGAACGGGTCGCCGTTCGGGAAGGTGTTGGGCACGCTGAAGACGATCGCCGTGCGCGGCTCCTCCGGGGTGCACGGGCCGAGCTGGACGTCGGGGCCGTACGTGTTGCCGCTGGCGGTGCCCGCGGGGCCCGGGATGCCGAAGAAGAACCGCTGCGGCGCGCCGGACGCCGGGTTGATGCGCAACTCGAAGTCCGCCAGGCTGACGGGCTCGTTGTACGGGTTGGCGATCTGGGCCACGAAGACCACGGCCGGCTCCGTGGACGGATCGTCCTGGTCGTAGGTCACGAAGCCCTCCCCGGCACCGTTGATGGTCTGCGGCGGGAGGCGCTTCGGATCGGGATCGGCCTGGTAGCCGTTGGGGGGCTGCGGGCAGTTGGTGGTGTCGAGCGCCGTGACCGCGTCGAGCTCAGGCTGCGTCACTTCGCTGCGGGGGTAGACGAACGCGATGAACACCTCCATCAGGAACGGCTGCTTCTCGACCCCGATGAAGCCGGCCTGCGCCAGTTGCGGCGCGCCGGGCGGCACCGCGTCCGCCGGCACGCGGATCGCTTCGAGCGGGTGGCGCGGCTGGTCCAGGAACAGGTTGCCGGTGACGCGCTGCCGGCCGTCGCGCCAGGCGATGGCGTTGGCCGCGAGGCTTGCCGTCATCAGCTTGGTGGCCCGCATCGACGCGTCCGCGTCGGTCAAGGTGTCCCCGGGCCGGCCGAAGTACGAGGCATGCGTGGTGCGGTCGCCCTCGTCATACAGGAACGAGCGCCGGAAGACCCGCTGCAGCTCGACCGCGTACCGGCGGTCGGCCTCGGCGATCTGCACGCGGGTGGCCGGGACCGAACCCGCCGGAACGTCGTTGGGGCGACGCAGGTCGATCTTTCGGTTGTCCACCAGGAAGCGCTGGCGGGCGTTCTCGAAGTCCGAGACGTCGATGCGGTTGTCGCCGTTGGTGTCCCGCACCGGAAGGCCGAACGGGTTGTTCGCGCCCGGCGGGATGAAGGCGGCCGCCGGGAACATGATGTTCGGGTGGTACGGCGAAAGGTCGTCCGCCAACGTCACCGCGCCGTCGCCGGTGACGTCGTCGGGCTGGCCGTCGCGGTTGAAGTCGACGCCGCGCCGCAGGTACGCGGATGCGGTGCGCGTGACGTCCAGTTCCGTGGCGTTGTTGGAGTGATCCACCAGCGTCCACAGGCGAGGCGGAAGCAGGTCGTTGCGCGCGCCGGAGATGGTGGTGAGCTTGCGACGGTGGTCCAGGAGGAGCTCGGCGCCGGAACGTGGCGCGAAGGCGGCGCCCGGGGTCCACGCGGCACGGGCGCGCCAGTCCTGGACCCGCACGTCGTCGGGCGCGAAGAAGCGAGACGTCTCCTCGCGGGAACGGCTGGAACGCAGGAACTGGCCGAACTCCACCTGGGTGCTCGTCAGCGACGCCGACTCGTTGAGCGCGGTCTCCAGGCGGCTGATGGTCTGCGGGCTGTTCAGGCCGTTGGACGCGCGAAGCTCGATCTCGTCGTCCGAACCGAACGGTGTGAGGGTGGCGATGGGCGTGGCGGTGATCGGGTCGATCAATTCGCCGTCGTTGGCCATGGCCTTGAACCACGTGAGCCGGTCCGCGGGCCGCGTGAGCGCGAAGATGTCGCCCCAGACGGCGGTGGAGCCGGCCGTACCGAACTGGGCAGAGCCGTCGAAGAGCGGGATGATGCCGTTGTCCTGGCCGGCCGCACCCTCGGTGATCAGGCCCATGAGGCGGAGGAGGCCCGGGCGATACAGCTCTTCCGCGCCCGCCGCCGCGGACGCCTGCTGCCGTCGGCGGCCTTCCCATCGCACCGGCTCCCAGCCGACGTCCACGCCGCCGGTCGGGCCGGAGGCGTTCGACGCCACGGCGTAGACCAACCGCGATGCGGGCAGCGACGGGGCCGGCGCCGGCGCGGGCAGCGGCGTCCGGAAGCTGAAGTTGACCCGGTACTCGGGGTCATTCTCGCGGGCGTTCAGGAATCCCACCGCCACGTCCCGCCAGGCGGCGCGGTCGGCCACGGTGGTCTGCTGCGCCGGGTTGGAGCTTCCGGTCTGCGAGGCGTACGACTCGCGCCGGGTGACCAAGGCCACGTCGGCCGGGGTCTGGCCGATGGTGTTGGTGCGATCGAAGCGCGACGCCACGTTCACGTTGATCATCGAGGAGTTGTCGATGATGCGCACCGCCACCAGCTGCCGCGTGCTGCGGTCACTCGAGGTGGGCGCGGCGAACCAGAACGAGTCGGTCCACCCGTCGCCGTCGGCGTCGGCCAGCGTGCGTCCGATCAGGTGCCGAGGCGTGGGGCACCCAACCGGATAGCCGGCATTGATGAGCGCCGTGTCGGCGTCGGTCACGAGTTTGAACTCATCGGCGGGATTACCGAACGCGCCCAGCTGAAGGAAGTTGGGAAGGGCGTCGAGGCGGCGCGCCGGGGCGTTGCCTCCGTTCTGGTCGATGCCACGGATCATCTGTGCGTGGGGCGGCACGGTCGCAAAGCTGGTCACACCGACGTTGAACCACTGCAGCACCCGCGCTCGCCAGTCCGCTGCATCGAGAATCAAGTACCCCCGCGGATCCCGCCCAACGAGTGCTGGTTCACGTGGAGCCACAAACGGGAGCCACTGCTCATACGGCGTACCCAACGACAACTCCCCGTCCACCGATCCTGGTGCTCCACCCTTGGTGCCGGGGAACCGAAAATCAAGATCGTCGCATGGAGGCTGATTGATCGCATTGACCGGCACTCCCTCCAAACTGGCGATGTTCCAGCACACCCGGAAGCCGTTCTCCGCGGTGGCGATCCAGCTGAGGTGCGGCCAGTGGCTGAAGCCCAGACCTTCCGGCGACAGGATCGGCGCGCCGTTCTGGAGCGCCAGGTTGCCCCAATTGGGGTCGAACGGCAGGCTGACCTGCGGCCCCGGGGGCGCAGGCGCCACCGGATTCTGGATCTGCGTGGTCAGCATCGCCCGCATCGGCTCGGTGCTGGCCAGCCAGCGCGAGTCGCCGAAGCCGGGGTTGCCGGTCGGGTTGCCCTCGCCGGTGATCAGTCCGTAGCGCGCGGGCCAGTTGGTGAACGGGATCACCGAGAACGGCGCGAAGTTGTAGCCATCGATGAACCCATCGCCCCCGGGCACCTGCCCGAGGTTCAGGTTCGACACCGAGTCGAAGTAGTCGACGCCGTACCGCACCGCGAGCGGCTCCGGAGGCAGGCGCGGGTAGTCGCTGCGGGCGAGGAACTCGCCGAAGAGCGGTTGCCCGCCGAGCCCCGTGTTCTGGTTGGCGGTGACCTGCGCCGGCAGGCTCGACGAGTCCACCCGCTTGACGAACAGCGCGTCCGCCACTTCCTGCGCGATGGACTCCGCCACGCTCGCCACGCGATGGCCCCGCCCCGCCGCCTTCTGCTGGGCCGCGGCCTGGGCGCGCCCGCTCTGCGAGCGCACCAGGAACGCGGTGGCGATGATCACCAGGAGCACCAGGATGGCGGTCACCAGCACCAGCGTGTTGCCGGAACGCACGCGGGCGTGGGGCATGCGACGGTCGAGAGTCATGAGCCGGGAGTCCATGATGCGTCAGTCCTTGCGCCGCTTGGGAACGTCGAGCACGAACTGCACCTCGCGCCCGCGATCGAGCACCAGGCGCGGGTCGTGGATGGTGGCCGTCACGCGCAGTTGCGTGGGCCACGGGGTGTAGTCGCCGCGGAGCACTACGGTGCCGTCGGGGGTCACCACGTACGCCTCGTCCTGGTTGAAGCCGAAGACGGCGGCATAGACGCGCACGGGCGGTTGCCCGCCAACCGGAGTGCCGCCAAATGGGAACAACTCGGAGACGGTCCCCTCGATCGAGCGCGCCACCAGCTGCATGTGCCGATTGGCGACCTCCGCCGGGAAGTCGATGTGCCGGACCAGCGGCATCGCCTGCTGCGCCAGCGTCACGTCGCCGTCCGGAAGACCGAACCACGGCTGGTCGGAGGGCACCGAGGGCGGGAAGGTGTCCACCGCCGCCCACGGATCCGAGGCGAACGGCTCGAATCCGCGCATGACCCAGAGATTGGCGTCATTCGCGGGATAGCCAAGGCCCGTCAGCGCGGAGACCACGGCACCCGACGCATCGGTCTGCCTGCCGGTGCCCGGCTCCCACGTCCAGTCCACCCGGAACGAGCTGCAGTTGGTGAGGAGGGTCGGCGCGGCAAGGAGCTCGCTGCGGCGATCCGTGTTCGGCGCGGCCTTCTCCGAGCGCGGCCAGCCCAGCAGGCCGAAGAAGGGCGTGGTGGTGGGAATGGTGCCGGAGGACGGGATGCCGAAGGTGCCGCGCATCAGGCGATCACGCTGGTTGCTGTACGCGAGGACATTGCCGCCCTGCTGGTTGTTGCCGACGATGGTGACGGCGGCGGTCTCGGGCCACGCCGGGGCACCGACGCCGGTGGGCCAACCCAACGGGACATTCGGGCCGCCCAGCAGGCCCACGGCCCACGGGAGCGACACGGACTGGACGTAATCGGTCAGCGTGTCCAGGTCGAGCGGGCTGGCGAGCCGCAGCGTGGGTGCCACCTCGCGACGGACCTTGTCGAGGTCGCTCGCGGCGATGTCGACCCACCCCGACTGGACCGACGGGCTGGGGATCAGGTTGTTGCTGACGGCGATCCAGTTGCGGTCGCGCATCTCCTGGAAGTACCAGTTGGTGTCGCCGGCGTTCGGCGACACGATGGTGCCGCCGTTGCTGCGGTCACCGAAGATCGACGGCGCGGAGGACGCCCCCTGCTGCCCGGCGATGGTCAGGTCGACCGGCTCCGGGTAGTAGATGGCGCGGCCACCGTCGTCGGCCAAGAGCACCGCCTTGCGGGCCAGCACCCATTCCCGCGCCTCGGGCTGGTTGGGGTTGACGCGCGGCGTCGCGGGCTCGTTGTTGGTGCCGTAGCGCCAGCCCACTCGGGCGTTGGCGGAGGGCGGGAACCACGTCCACGGCACCAGCTGGCGGCGCCCGCCGGAGCCGATCGCACCCGTGATGATCGGCTTGACCGGCGACGTCGGCGACGGTGGATCGTTCAGGGGATCGTTGGGAAGCCCCGGCACCTGCACCCCGTGCGCGTAGCGCACCATGGTGGCGCGCGCCTGCTGACCGCCGCCCGAGCGCACCAGGTCGGCAGGGCCGGCCCAACGCGCGCTGGTCTCGGTGCCGGCGGTGAAGAACACCACTTGGTCGCACCGCAGGAGGGCACTCGGAGCCAGTTGCGGGTTGAGCAGCGGCGCCGAGGGATCGCTGGCCTGATTGACGTTGTTCGGCACTTCCACGCAGAGGATCGCGAAGTACCCGTCCCGGCAGATCCGCTGCAGGTCGCGTCGCATCTGCTCCTCGAGCACCGAGGACTGCTGCAGGACGTCGGCGTTGGCCTCGCCCGTCGAGGACACCTTGCTGGCGGTGTTGAAGATCTTGCTCGTGGCGATGATCACCGCCAGCAGCACGCCGACGGCCACCAGCAGCTCGATCACGGTGAAGGCTCGGGGGGCGCGGCGCATCAAAGGTCCCTCACCGTGGCATAGACGGGCACGAGCTGCGTGCCGTTCGCATCGATCACCACCGGCACGTAATGGATGGTGCGCACCCCGAGCGGGGTCTGCGCGGGCAGCTCGTAGTCGGCGAACACCTGCGCCGGATTGACGCGCGGCACCGGCGCCGTCAGGCGCACCTGGAGCGGGTCGGCCTGGCTGCGTCGCCCCTGCGCCACGCGGTGCACGTTGCCGTTGTTGTCGATCCACCATTGGCCGGGGAACTGCCACTGCGACTGCACCGGCGGCGGTGCGGCGTTCGGCAGGTCACCCGTGGCGATGCCCGTGTTCAGCAAGCCGGTGGTGAACAGGCCGGGCGTGGCCATGTTGAGCGACCCCGTCGGCTGCACCCAGGCTCCGGTCACCTGCGCGCCCAGGCCCGGCGCGGCGGTCGCCGACCCGGCGTTGGCCGACGTCGACGCCGTCACGCGCCGATACGGCACCGGCGGCAAGTCGCCGTAGCCCGCCGCGATCGCGTTGGCCAGCGACGGCTGACCGGCCACCGCGGCCGACCAGTTGCGCGCTGCACCACCGACCCCGACGATGCGGAAGACGAAGATCCCCACCTGGACGCGGCCGCCGTGGCGGCGGAACATGCACTCCCACGCGTACTGCGCGGGAGCCCCCACCGCGGCACCCGAGGCCAGCTCGGGCCACCAGCGCTCGCGCTGGCTGACCACCACGAGCGGCGCCTGGAACGACCGCACGGTGCTGTACGGCGCGCCGAACAGCGAGATGTTCGACCCCCCCACCAGCCCCGAGGGGAACTCGCAGAACTCGTTGCCGGAACCGCCGTCCCGCTGGGCGATGGCGGAGAAGATGTCGATGGCGCCCACCTGCTCGGCGGCCGGCAGGTTGATCCCCGCCTGGTTTCCGCGGATCACGCCGGGACGGATCCAGCCCCAGTCCCCCGGTGCCGGCCGGTAGCCGAAGCTGTCGCCCGAGCCCTGCGTCTGCGACAGCACGTCCGTGATCAGGAACTCCTCGAACGTGCCGAAGTCCTGCGGGCGAAGACGGCTGCGCAGCGTGCCGAGCGCCTGCTCGGCGACCACCGGCCCGAGCTGGTCGTCGGTGGTCTGCTGCTGCTGCGCGATGCCCGCGGGGAACAGCGCCGACACCGAGATGATGCCGATCGCCAGGATGAAGACCGACAGCAACAGCTCGATCAGCGAGAAACCGCGCTGATGGGTGCGGCGGTCGGTGCGGCGGTCGGTGCGGCGTCGCATCACTTCTCGGCCAATCCCGCCACGCCCGTGTAGCGATTGAAGGTGATCCGGTCCGACTGCTCGTCGATGAACTTCGACTGGTCCCGGATGCGCGGGGGCGGGCTGCCGACCCCGCCGATGGCCGCCGCGCCGGTGCCTCGCCAGGCCGCCACCGACCCGTCGAAGCGGTCGCGCGCCTCGGCGTCGTTGAACACCGCCAGGTACGGCACGTAGTCGACCAGCGGCTCGTCGAGCGGCTCGTCGTAGATGAAGAAGTCCACGTTCACCGGGCCGCTTCCGTACACGTTGGTGTTCCCGCAGTAGGGATAGCCGTCGCCGTTGGTGTCGACGAAGGCCTTCACGTACGCGTTCTGGTTGCCGCCCGAACTGGTGACCACCTCGAGCACCTGCTCCGGGTTGCGCGACAGCACGCGGCCGTCCGGGCCGAACAGGATGCCGATCGCCCACCCCAACTCGGTGCGAGTGAGGTCGGGGGCATAGGTCGGCGGCGACACGCCGAGGTTCGGCGTCCCGGCGAACCGCGGCTGGGTGCGCCACTGGTTGTCGTTGCTGCCCACGGAGGCATCGGTCACGAAGCCGTACGCGGGACCGGCCACCAGCACACCGGACGGAAGCTCGCGCACCGGCACGCCCGGCACCGGAACGAAGCGATCGGCGAACACGTCGTCGGGCAGCCGACGCACCGGCGGCACCAACGGCGGCGTGGGGATCGGCGGCAGCGGCGTGTCCGCGGTCACCACCTCCCCGGTCCAGCGCGCGGTCACCACCTGCACCACCTGCGGCTCGCGCGGCAAGGCCCGGGCTCGCCGGTCGGGGGCGATGCGGAAGGTGACCATCACGTACGCGTTGTCGCGGATGGCGATCGCGCGCGCGTTCCCCAACGAGGCGATCAGGGTGTTCGTGGCGTTGGCAAGCTTGGCGTCACGCGTGACCTTGCCCACGCTGATCGCCGTCAGCGTGGCCAGGATGAGCAGGATGCCCATCACCACCAGCAGTTCCAGCAAGGTGAAGGCGCGGCGCATCAGGGCGGGTCCAGCGGATAGAGGGAGATGTTGTCGGCCGCGTTCACCGACCGCGCCGCCGGGGTGTCCTGGCTGGTCGGCGTGATCTCGCCGGCGATGCCGAAGAGTCCGTCCGCCCCCGAGGACACCAGGCCGATCCGGCGGTTGGTGCATACGCCGAACACGTTCTCGTAGGGGGTGCGGACGGAACCGTCCGCATCGGGCAGGCCGGTGTCGATGCCGTACCGGAACGCGCGGCCCGGAAACACGAACGCAATCCGATTGCCCCAGGTGTCGACGAACTCGGAGCGCGTGGAGTCGCGTGCGCCGGCCGCCACCTTGGCCGACGGGGTGTACAGCGTCGCTCCCGTGCCGCCGATGTTGCGCGCCGGATAGTCGGGCGTGTTCGGCTCGGCACGCAGCAACGACGGCGACATTCCGGCCAGGATGGGGCGGATGGACTCGTACTGCCGGAGCAGGTTGACCGCGAACACCCCGGCCCCTCGCGCGCGCGCCGCCCACATGCGGGCGGAGTTGGTTCCGTTGTTCGGCGCCGGCGGCACGCCGGGATCGCGGATGTCGAAGACCGGGTCCGACGCGCCCGCCGGGAAGAACTGCGCGGTCCCGCCGCCGTTCCATGCGCCGTTGAACGTCATCTGCCGACCCATCTGCGCCTCGTACTCGTTGAGCGCGCTCTCCATGATGGCCATGGAGCTCTCGACCTGGCTCTTCTCCGCGTTGCGCAGGAGCGCCGAGCCGACGCCGAGCACCAGCGTCATCAGGGTGATGATCACGCCGATCACGATCAGGATCTCCAGGAGCGTGAAGCCCCGAGACCGTCGCGCCCGAGTCAACCCGTCCCCTGCCCGGCCGCGCGTCACGGGCCGAACCTCACGATGTTGTCCTCGTTGAACCCGGCGGGATCGGCGCGCACCTGCGGGTTCCACCGCTGGTCGGGGCCGAACGAGAGCAACCCGAACTCGGCGCCGAGCGCCGCCCGCGAGGCGCCGTTGTCGCCGGCCTGGTCGGGCATCGCCGGCACGTCGTCGCCGGGGGCGAAGCGCGCCGGACGCAGCGCGACGATGTCCGCCAGCGACCAGCTGCGGTCGATGGTGCGCGGATCGTCGTTCAGGTAGCCGCGGCGGTAGTACATGATCGGCTTGCCGAAGTAGTCCAGGAACACCTTGGGGTACGCGTCGAAGTCGTTGACCTCGCCGGCCTTGGCCACCTGCGGGGTGCCGTCGGCACCGAACCCGATCAGGGCCCCGACCTCGGCGTCGGACTTCACCTCCAGATACGGACCGAGGCTCTTTCCTTTGAGGAGCGGATTGCGCTTTTCGGCGGCCGAGGTCGGGTCGTTGCCCACCGCCGACGGCGTGGCCAGGTTGCGGGCCGCGAAGACCCCCCCGCCGTTGGTGCCCGAGCGCCAGTTGGTCCACGCCCCCCACAGGCCGTCGGAGCCGGGGTTGCGGATCCCCAGCGCCGGCTGCTCCCGGTACCCCGGGGTATCCGTCGCGGTCGGGAGGGCCCCACCCACCATGATGACCCCGTAGCCGTCCTGGGAGCGGTCGCCCGGCCCCAGCAGGAACTCCGGCAGGCTGGTCACCGACCCGGTGAGCTGCAGGCCCTGACGCTCGGCCGGGTTCCATGCCCCGTAGTTCGGGGCCCCGTTCACCTGCGCCAGGCTCGGCGGCTTGAGGCCATCACGCCCCCAGCCCGGCGTGGGCGCACCGGTGACCGGCCCGCGCGGGGTGCCGGTGCCGATGCCGGGCACCGAGGGATCACCGAGCGCGACCGGCAGGTAGCCGGTCTCGGACCGAAAACGCGACAGCGCGTTGGAGATCGAGCTCATCAGGAACTCGGTGTTGGCGACCCGCGCCCGACTGGCCGCCAGGTTCAGGCCCACCACCACCGTCGAGATGACCGCGATCACGATCCCCAGCACCACCAGGATCTCCACGACGCTGAAGCCGCGGGCGCGGCCCGGGGTGCGGGTTCGCTGCATCACTTGCCCTTCTGTCCGGAGACGCTCTCGATCATGCTCACCAGGGGCAGGAACAGCGCCAGCACGATGGTGCCGACGATGCCGCCCAGGATCACCACCATGAACGGCTCGAGGAGGCTCAGCAGGCTGGCCACCGCCACGTCCACCTCTTCGTCGTAGTTGTCGGCGATCTTCATGAGCATCACGTCGAGGTCACCGGTCTCCTCGCCGACGTCGATCATGTTCACCACGATCAGGTCGCAGACCTTGGCCTTGCGCAGCGGCCCGGCGAAGGTCTCGCCCTCCTTGATGCTGTCGTGGACCTTGCCCAGGGCCTGCTCGAACACCCAGTTGCCGGAGGTCTCCTTGGTGATCGTGATGGCCTCCAGGATGGGCACGCCGGCGGCCACCAGCGTGCCGAGGGTCCGCGTGAACCGCGCCACCGTGGTTTTCTGGATCAGGCCGCCGATCACGGGGATCTTCAGGAATATCCAGTCCGTCGCCGCCCTGCCGAACCCGGTCTTGCGGATCACCTTGAACAGGAAGAAGATGATGAACGGGCTGGAGATGATCCACACCACGCCCGGCACGCGTTGGTCGGGGCTTGCCGTGCCCGCGATCCACTTGGAGGCGGACACCAGCCAGAGGGTGAGCGCCGGGAGCTTCACGTTGAAGTCGTTGAAGATCTCCTGGAACTTCGGGATCACGAAGTACATGATGCCCGTCACGATGGCCACGGCGATGCAGATCACCACGGTCGGGTAGATCAGCGCGCCCTTGATGCGCCGGCGCAGGCGCTGCCCCTTCTCCATGAAGTCGGCGAGGCGCTGCAGGATCACGTCGAGCACGCCGCCGATCTCGCCGGCCTTCACCATCTTGGTGTAGAGCCGGTCGAACGCCTTGGGGTGCTTCGCGAAGGCGTCGCTGAGGGTGTTGCCGCCCGAGACGTCCTCGCACACCGTCTCGAGGATGTTCTTGAGCTTGCCGGGCTTCTGCTGGCTCTCCAGGATCTGCAGGGAGCGCAGGAGCGGGAGTCCGGCGTCCTGCAGCGTGGACAGCTGGCGCGTGAACAGGGTCATCCGCTTCAGCGGGATGCCGCCGAAGGAGATGCTGAGGCCGCCCTTCTTCTTCTTGGCCCCGGGCGCCGCGGCGTCGGCGTTCTTCTTCTTGTCGCCCTTGGACTTCTGCTCCTTGACGGCCGTCGGGTACAGGCCGTCCGCGCGCAGCTTGGCCTGCGCGTCGTCCGGCGAGGACGCCTCGATGGTGCCGCGCTTGGTGGCGCCGGTGGCGTTCACGGCCTCGTATGTGTAGGTGGGCATCGGGCGTTCACTCCTCGCTCAGGGTCTCGCGGACGACCTCGTCGATGGTCGTCTGCCCGTCGTAGATGGCCAGCAGGCCGCACTCGCGCAGGGTGCGCATGCCATGCTTGCGCGCCTCGTGCCGCAGCACCGCGGAACTGGCCTGCGCCATGATCTGCTCGCGCAGGGGGTCGTTCATGACCATGATCTCGAAGATCGCCAGTCGCCCCTTGTAGCCGCTGTTGATGCAGCGGTCGCAGCCGGCGCCGCGGAAGAACGGGCGGTCGCCCACGTCCTGGCGCCGGAGCCCGAGCTCCATGAGCTGCTCCTCGCTGGGGACGAACTCCTCCTTGCACTGCGTGCAGATCCGCCGGGTGAGGCGCTGCGCCACGATCGCCTCGAGCGTCGCGGTCAGGAGGAAGCTCTCGACGCCCAGGTCGAGGAGTCGGGCGATGCTCGAGGGCGCGTCGTTGGTGTGCAGGGTCGTGAACACCAGGTGGCCCGTCAGCGACGCCTGGATGGCGATCTGCGCGGTCTCCAGGTCGCGGACCTCGCCCACCAGGATGATGTCGGGGTCCTGGCGGAGGAAGCTGCGCAGGAGCCGCGCGAAGGTGAGCTCCTGCTCCACGTTCACCTGGCACTGCACCATGCCGTGGATGTCGTACTCGACCGGATCCTCGGCGGTGAGGAGCTTCGTGTCCGGGGTGTTCAGCTCGTTGAGCGCGGCGTACAGCGTGGTGGTCTTGCCGCTGCCGGTGGGCCCGGTCACCACCACGATGCCGTTGGGCTTGCGGATCATGGCGCGGACCGTGGCCAGGTCGTCGTCGCGGAGGCCGATGCGGTCGAGCGACAGCTGCACGTTGGAACGGTCGAGCACGCGCATGACCACGCTCTCGCCGAACATGGTGGGCAGCACGGCCACGCGGAGGTCCACCGGCCCCGTGGGCAGGTTCAGCTCCACGCGGCCGTCCTGCGGCAGGCGGCGCTCGCTGATGTTGAGCTTGGCCAGCACCTTCACGCGGCTGACCATCGGCAGCGCCAGTGACTTCTGCACCGGCAGCATCTCGTACAGCACGCCGTCGATGCGGTAGCGCACCTTGAACTCGTCCTCGAAGGGCTCGAGGTGGATGTCGCTCGCCTTGTCGGCGATGGCCTGCATGAGCAGGTGGTTCAGCAGCTCGACCACCTTGTTGTCGCTGGCGGCGTCGGCGAGCGTGGTGAGGTCGATGCTCGCGCTCGAGCGCCCCGCGGCCGCCTTGAGCGTCGCGGAGTCCTGCTCGGCGAGGATCTTGCGGCCGACCTCCTCGGCGGCCTGGCCGCCGTAGTGCTTGGACAGCGCCGCGTCGATCTGGCCGGCCGGGGCCACCGCGCACTCGACCGCGCTGAACCCGAAGACGTTCTTCAGGTCGTCCACCGCGCGGAAGTTGTCGCGGCTCTTCATCACGATGCGGATGACGCGCGTCGCCGGGTCGAAGGCGATCGGGACCACCTTGTAGGTGTTGGCGGTGGTCGCCTGCAGCGCCTTGATCGCCGCAGCCGGAAGCTCGGCCTCCGAGATGTCCAGGTACTCGTAGCCCATCTGCGCGGCGAGCGCGATGTCCACGTCGCGCTGCGTGCACTTGCCGAGCTCGATGCAGATGTCGCCGAACTTCTTCCCCTTGTGGCTTCCCTGCTGCATGCCGACGATCACCTCGACGTCGGCCTTGGAGATCTTCCCCATCTTGGTGAGCACCCGGCCGAACCGGCGGCGGTTCAGTTCCTCGATCGGTGCGGGGGTGAGCAACGTGGGTCCGGGCATCCGGGGGTCTCCTGCGTGCGCGGCCCGGCGGGCCGCGGTGGTCATCCTTCGTGCTTCTCGTCGAGCTCGGCGCGGCCGACGCTGCCGCCGGAGCGGTGCACCTTCTCGGTCATGTCGCCGGGGTTGCGGCACTTGTCGATCATCTCCTCGGCGGAGATCCAGCCCTTGGAGTACAGGCTCCACAGGTGGTCGTCGAGCAGCTGCATGCCGAACTTCTTGCCGGTCTGGATCGCCGAGTCGATGCGGAACGTCTTGTTCTCGCGGATCAGGTTGGCGATCGCGGGCGTCACCACCAGGAACTCGTACCCGGCGACGCGGCCCGGCTTGTCGACGCGCGGCATCAGCACCTGGCTGAGCACCGCGATCAGCGACGTGGAGAGCTGCACGCGCACCTGCTCCTGCTGGTTGGTCGGGAACGCGTCGATGATGCGGTTGATGGTGCCGGCGGCGCCGGTGGTGTGCAGGGTGCCGAACACCAGGTGGCCCGTCTCGGCGGCGCGGATGGCGGCCTCGATGGTCTCGAGGTCGCGCATTTCGCCGACCAGGATCACGTCCGGGTCCTGGCGCAGCGCGCGGCGCAGTGCCTCGGAGAACGTGGGCACGTCGATGTGCAGCTCGCGCTGGTTGATCACCGACTTCTTGTGGTAGTGGTAGTACTCGACCGGGTCCTCGACGGTGATGATGTGCCGCTCGAGGTTGTTGTTGATGTAGTCGATCATCGTGGCGAGCGACGTCGTCTTGCCGCTGCCGGTCGGTCCGGTGATCACGAAGAGGCCGCGGGGCCGGCGGATCAGGTCCTTGCAGATCTCCGGCAGGCCGATCTGCTCGAAGGTGAGCAGCCGGCTCGGGATCTGGCGCAGCACCATGCTGATCACGCCCTTCTGCTTGAACACCGAGACGCGGAAGCGGGCGGCGGTGCCGAAGGCGAACCCGAAGTCGGTGCCGCCCATCTCCTGAAGCTCCTGCTGGTTCTTCTCGGGCGTGATGCTCTTCATCAGCTGCATCATGTCCTCGGGGTCCAGCGTCTTGGTGGCCAGGTTGCGCAGCCGGCCGCTCATGCGGACGGTGGGCGGGCGGCCGACGGACAGGTGCAGGTCGCTCGCGTCCTGCTTGACGACCACGTCCAGCAGGCGGTCCATCTGCAGGGTCGGCTTGCCGGACTCGACGGAGGTTGCTTCGGCGCTCATGGGCGGGGGTGCTCGTGCGGGGTCGTGGGGGTGTGCGTCGCGGTCGTGCGGGGGCGTGCGGTCACTTGTTGGCCAGTTCGCTCGGGTCGAAGCCCTCGATCTGCGCGTACTTGGCGACCTCCTCCGGCGTGGTCACGCCCTTGAGGATCTTGATGCGTCCGTCGCCGAGCAGGCTGCGCATGCCGCCGCGGACCGCGGCGGCGCGCAGCTTGGAGATTCCGGCGCGCTGGAACGCCAGGTCGCGGATCTCGCTGTTCATGACCATCATCTCGAAGATCGCCTTCCGGCCCTTGTAGCCGCCGTTGCATGCCGGGCAGCCCACGGCCTTCATCACCCGGCCCATCGCCTCCTCGCGGGAGATGTCGCAGAGCTGGAGGAACTTGGGGTCCGGGGCGTCGTCGAGCGTCTTGCACTTGGTGCACAGGACGCGGCCGAGCCGCTGCGCGAGCACGGCCTGGATGGAGCTGGCCACCAGGAACGGCTTGACGCCCATGTCGACGAGGCGCGTGATGGCGCTCGGGGCATCGTTGGTGTGCAGCGTGCTGAACACCAGGTGGCCGGTGAGCGCGGCCTGGATGGCGATGTCGGCGACCTCGCGGTCACGGATCTCGCCCACCAGGATGATGTTCGGCGCCTGGCGCAGCATGCTCTTGAGCACGGCGCTGAAGGTCAGGCCGATGTGCTCGCGGATCTGCACCTGGTTGATGCCGTTGAAGTTGTATTCGACCGGGTCCTCGGCGGTGATGATCTTGCGGTCCGGGGTGTTGAGGACGTCGAGCGCCGAGTACAGCGTGGTGGTCTTGCCGCTTCCGGTGGGTCCGGTGACCAGGAAGATCCCGTTGGGACGCCGGATGATGCGGTTGAAGATGTCGAGCGAATCCTGCTCGAACCCGAGGTTCAACAGGCCGATGCGGACGCTGTCCGGGCGCAGGATGCGCAGCACCACGCTCTCGCCGTAGTACGCGGGGCACGTGCTGACGCGGAAGTCGACCTGGTCCACCACCTTCTCGCCGTCGGGGCCGATGATCGGCTGGCCGTCGGCGTCGCGGCGCGGCACCGGGAACTTGATGCGCCCGTCCTGCGGGATCCGCTTCTCCGCGATGTTGACGCCGGCCAGCAGCTTGAACCGCGAGAGCAGCGCGTTCTGCAGGCTCTTGGGGAACTCCTCCTTCACCGCGCACTCGCCGTCGATGCGGTAGCGGAGGCGGACGTTCTCCTCGAACGGCTCGATGTGGATGTCGGAGGCGCCGGAATAGACCGCGCTCAGGATGATGCGGTCCGTCAGCCGGATGATCGGCGCCTCGTCCTTGCCGCCGCCGTCGATGTCCACCGACTTGTCGACGCTGCGGTCGACGGACTTGTCGACCGACTTGTCGACGGACTTGTCCATCGAACTGGTCAGCAGCTGCCCGTCGAGGGACGACGACTTGCCTCCCCCGCCCTTCACCACGTCCTCGATGTCGGCGCGGGGGGCGATGCCGCCGATCTCCAGCTCATCCACCCGCAGGCGCATGCGCAGGATGTCCAGCTCGTCGACCGCCATCGGGTCGTGGACGACCAGGCGCAGCTTGCCCGGCCCGGCGAACGCCAGCACCAGGTGCTTGCGGCGAATCTCGGCGGGGATGCGGTCGACGTCGAGCCGGGCCCGGACCTCGGCCTTGCCGAGCTCCATGAAGTCCACCCCGAACTGGGTGGCCAGCGCCCGGGCGATGTCGGCGGGGGTGCACGACTGGGCATCCAGCAAGGCTTCCCCGAGCCGCATCCGGCGCGCCTTCGCCACGGCCACGGCGGCATCCACCTGGTCCGGCTTGACCGAACCCTGCTCGACCAGGATCTCGCCGAGTTTCTTGCGGATCTTGCGTGCCAACGGGGCCTCCTGCGCCACCACGCGCCCTGCCGCCGACGGGGGGTCGGCGTTCGGTGCGCGGTCGATCGACTCTTCGCTCGGCCGGGGCGCCGCGGTTGCGACCGTCCGATCCCATCCTTGCCGCCGGACGGTCCGGACGCGCGCTGGGATCCGTAGTATGAGGGAATCCGACCGGACGCGCAACGCGCGGGGCCGAGAACATGACCGATTCCACCCCCCCGCGACCTCTCCGCGCCTTGGTCACCGCGGGACCGACCCACGAGCCGATCGACGCGGTCCGGTACTTGGGAAACCGATCCAGCGGCCGGATCGGCCGCGCCATCGCCGGTGCCCTGGCCTCCCGGGGCGCAGAGGTGACCCTGCTCGCCGGGCCCGGCGTCGCCGAGCCACCCCACGTTCGGACGGTTCGGTTTCGCACGGCCAACGACCTCGACGACGCCTTGCGGCAGCAGTGGCCGGCGCACGACCTCCTGGTCATGGCGGCCGCGGTGGCCGATTTCCGTCCGGCCGCCCCTGCCGCGTCCGGCAAGCTGCGCCGCACGGATGCACGCCTCACGCTGGAGCTCGAACCCGTGCCGGACCTCCTGGCCGGACTGGCATCCTTGACCCGCCCCGGCCAGACGGTGGTCGGATTCGCCCTCGAGCCGGCCGAGGACCTGGACCGCTCGGCCCGCGAGAAGTTGGTCCGCAAGGGCCTCCATGCCATCGTGGCCAACCCGATCGAGACGATGGAGTCGGCTGAGGTGGATGGCCACCTCGTCACGGCGGACGGTTCGGCGCATCGCCCCGCCGCCGGACGTTGCTCGAAGGAGGCATTCGCCGACTGGCTCGCGGGAATGCTGATGCCGATGGCCGAGCGCCGCCGGGCACTCGGAGCCTGAACTACCTTCCTCCACCCGCGGCGACGCGCCGCGCGAACCCCCTCGGAGAATCGTGATGCAACTCGGGATGATCGGTCTCGGACGGATGGGCGGGAACATGGCGAAGCGGCTCCTTCGCGCCGGGCACCGCGTGGTGGGATTCAACCGCGCCCCCGAGGCGCTCGAGGAGCTCCGGTCGGCGGGCGGCACCGGCGCCCGTGACTTGGCCGAACTGGTCCGGTCGCTCGAGGCACCGCGCCACGTGTGGCTGATGCTGCCCGCGGGCGCGGTGGACGCCACGATCGACGAGCTCGTCCCGCTACTGTCGCCCGGGGACACGGTGATCGACGGCGGGAACAGCTACTACCGCGACGACCTGCGACGTTCGCGCGCGCTGGCCGAGCGCGGGATCGAGTACGTCGATTGCGGCGTCTCCGGGGGGGTGTGGGGGCTCGAACGGGGCTACTGCGTGATGATCGGAGGCCCGCGGGCGGCGGTCGAGCGGCTCGACCCGATCTTCCGGACCCTCGCGCCGGGCGTGGGCGACACGGTCCCGGCCACGGGGCGCGGCGCATCCGGCGACACCAGCGTCCAGGGCTACCTGCACTGCGGCCCGTCCGGCGCCGGGCACTTCGTCAAGATGGTCCACAACGGGATCGAGTACGGATTGATGGCGGCGTTCGCCGAGGGCTTCAACATCCTGCGCCACGCCAACATGGGCAACGACGCCGTCAGCACCGATGCCGAGACCACTCCGCTGCGCGACCCCGACGCCTACCGATACGACTTCGACGTGGCCCGCATCGCCGAGCTGTGGCGGCGCGGCAGCGTGGTCTCGAGCTGGCTGCTCGACCTGACGGCGGAGGCGCTCGCCCATGACCCGGCGCTCGATGGCTTCGGCGGCCGTGTCAGCGACTCGGGCGAGGGACGCTGGACGGTGCTCGCGGCGGTGGAGGAAGGCGTGCCCGCGCACGTGATCACCGCCGCGCTGTACGACCGGTTCTCGAGCCGCGGCAATGCGGAGTTCGGCAACCGGCTCCTGAGCGCCATGCGCCACGCGTTCGGCGGCCACCACGAGAAGGCCGCGGGCTCGCGGCACTGAGCGCCCCGCCGGCGTCGACCGGGCGCCGGACTACGATTCGGCTCGGCTCCGTGGCGGAACCGGCAGACGCAGCGGACTTAAAATCCGCGGCCCGGAAACGGGCGTGTGGGTTCGACTCCCACCGGAGCCATTGCGGCGATCGCCGCTACTCTCTGACCGGATGCCTGCCCCGGACACGGTCACCGCCAGTTCGTTGCCCCCGGCCGCGGCGGTGGTGCTGCTGGTGAGCGCCGACGAGGCGCTGGTCTCGCAGGTGCGGGCGATGGTGACCCCCGACCGGAGCATCGCGATCCACCACTGCGCGTCGGTGGGCGACGCCGAGATCGAGGTGCTCGAGATCCACCCGACGCTGGTGATGCTCGACCTCGACATCCGCGGCCGCACTCCCGCGCTCGACCTGCTGCGGCGGCTGCGCCGGCAACCGGAGGCGAGCGCCCTGCCGGTGATGGTGCTCGGCTCGCCCGGCGAGAGCCAGCTGCGCGCCGCGGTCTTCGATGCGGGCGCGGCGGACTTCGTCGAGAAGATGCCTGACCCGATCGAGATGCGCGCGCGGATCCGCGGGCTGTCCGATTCGTTCAACGTGCTCTCGGAACGCAACGACGCCGTCGCCGCCATGGGCCGCCTGCAGCGCCAGCTGCGCGACTCCCTCCGCGAGGCCGAGGAATTGCGGCGCGGATCGCCGAGCGGGCCCTCGGGCGACGATCCCGCGCGCGGTTGGCGAGCCAAGGTGGACTCGCTCACGCGGCTCGGCATCGAGTTGAGCCGCATCCACGATTTCCACCTCCTGATGGAGCGGATCCTCACCGAGGCACGAGCCCTGGTCGGCGCCGACGCGGGAACGATCTACGTGCGCGAGGGCGAGTCGCTGCGATTCTCGTTCAGCCAGAACGACACGCTGGAGGCGCCCGGCCGCCACTCCAGCACCCGGTTCTCGAGCCTCACCGTGCCCGTGAGCGCGCGCAGCATCGCCGGATACTGCGCGATGACCGGGCAGGTGATCTCCGTCGATGACGCGTACGAGATCGAGGCGGCCGCGCCGTTCCGCTTCGACCGAAGCTACGACGCGGTGACCGGCTACCGCACGCGCTCGGTCGTGGCGGTGCCGCTGCGCAATTCCACCGACGTGGTGCTCGGCGTCCTCCAGCTCCTGAACGCGGCGCCGGCGGCCGACGGCGCGCCGGGGCGTTTCCGCCGCGAGGACGAGCGCCTGGTGGAGCACTTCGCGTCGATGGCCACCGTGGTCCTCGAGCGCGCCCAGCTGACCGAGAGCGTGATCCTGCGCATGATCCGCATGGCCGAGGTGCGCGACCCCAGCGAGACCGGCCCGCACATCGAGCGGGTCGCCGGGTACTCGTGCGTGATCTTCGACGAGTGGGCGCGGCGGCGCGGCTTCGAGGGGCCGGGGTTCGAGCGCCAGCGCGACCGGCTCCGGATCGCCGCGAAGCTGCACGACGTCGGCAAGATCGGCATCAGCGACACCATCCTCAAGAAACCGGGCCGGCTCGACCCCGAGGAGATGCGCCAGATGCAGCAGCACACCGTCATCGGTGCGCGCCTCTTCGCGGACAGCCCGAGGCAGTTCGACGAGACGGCCCGCGACGTGGTGCTCAACCACCACGAGCGCTGGGACGGCACCGGCTACCCCGGGTACGTGGACCTCGACGGCCGGCCGCTGGTCGACCCGACCACCGGCCAGGCGCGAACCGGCGGCAAGCGCGGGGAGGACATCCCTCTGTTCGCGCGGATCGTCTGCATCGCGGACGTCTTCGATGCCCTCACCAGCCGACGCGCCTACAAGGACGCCTGGGGCGAGGAACAGGCCCTGGAGTTCATCCGCGCCGAGAGCGGGCGCCAGTTCGATCCCGAGCTCGTGGACATCCTGTTCGCCCAGCTTGAGGCGATCCGCGGGGTCCGGCGAGCGCACGGCGGCGACTGACCGCCCGTATCCTTGCGCCATGCGGCATGGCGACCAATCGCGGCGGTTTCGGGACGGGCTCCTCGGCAAGATGGTGACCGCGACGATCGTGCCCGCGACGATCGTCCTGGTGGTGATCGTGGGCCTGGGCATCTGGCGCCGCCAGGAGGCGATGGTCGACGCGGCCAAGGAGCAGATCGCGCTCCGTGCCGAGGGTCTCGCCGGCTGGATCGAGACCATGAACACCACCGGGCTCGAGATGGCCCGCACGCTGGCGACGGCGCAGTCGGAGGCCTTCGGCCGGCGCGACGAGGCCTCCCGGCTGGCCCGGCGCATGCTCGAGGCATCGCCGCAGATGACCGGCATCGGCACGGGATACGAGCCCAACGCGGACGGGCAGGACGCGTCGAAGGTTCCCGCGGGCGGCGTCGGCCCCGATGGCCGCATGCTGGCCTACTGGTTCCGGGACTGGACCAAGGGGGGCACGATCGCGCTGAAGCCGCTGTCGGGGATGGACACCGACGAGTACTACGTGCGGCCGAAGGAGAACTGGACCAAGCGCCGCGTGGTGGAGCGGATGGTCACCGAGCCCTACGACTACGAAGGCAAGGTGATGGTGTCGTACTGCTGGCCCATCATGGTCGCCGGCGACTTCAAGGGCGTGACCTGCGTCGACCACGCGCTCGAGGACCTTCAGGCCGAGCTCGAGAAGCGCGCGATCGCCGACGGCGTCGACATCTTCGTGGTGACTCCCAAGGGCACCGTGGTGGTGGCCGCCGACGGGACGCGCCGGGAGTACTCGGGCGACCCGAGCGAGTGGAAGATGCTGCCCGTCGAGCGGACCGCGCTCGGGTCCGTGCTGCGGCGCTTCGTGGACGGCGCCGAGTCCGGGTACGCCGTGGAGCTGCCCGACCCCGCCGCGGGCGCCAACTCGTTCTTCGGCGTCGCCCGGATCGCCACCGGCAACTGGACGCTGGTGATGTCGGTGCCCTGCACCAACGTGACCGACCCGATCACGGCGGACGTCGTGTCGTCGTCGACCATCGCCCTCGGGGGCATCGCCATCATCGTCTCGCTGATCTACCTGCCGTCGCGGCGGCTGGTGCGCCGCATCGACGTGGCCGCCGACGCCGCGCAACGCGTGGCCGCCGGCGACCTGACGCGCAGGCCCATCGGCTCGACGTGCCCCGACGAGACAGGCGACCTGCTGCGCGCGCTGGACTCGATGACCGACGACCTCAACGCCCTGGTCGGACAGGTCCGCGACGCGAGCATCCAGCTGAGCACCACGGCCACCGAGCTGGCGGGCACGGCGCGCCAGCAGGAGGAGGTGGCCGCGAGCTTCGGGGCCAGCACCACGCAGATCGCCGCCGCCGTCCGACAGATCGATGCCACCGGCCAGGAGCTGGCGCGGGAGATGGAGCACGTGAACCAGGTCGCGACGTCGACCGCTCGGCTCGCGCAGGACGGGAGGGTCCAGCTGGAGTCGATGGAGGGCGCGATGCAGGCGCTTGACCAGGCGACCGGCGGCGTCGCCGACCGGCTGGCGGCGATCAACGAGAAGGCGGTCAACATCGGCGGCGTGGTGACCACCATCACCAAGGTGGCCGAGCAGACCAACCTGCTGTCGGTCAATGCGGCCATCGAGGCGGAGAAGGCCGGCGAGTACGGCCGGGGCTTCCTGGTGGTGGCGCGCGAGATCCGGCGCCTCGCCGACCAGACCGGGCAGGCCACGCTCGACATCGAGCGCATGGTGAAGGAGATGCAGGCCGCGGTCTCGAGCGGGGTCATGGAGATGGACCGCTTCAGCGACCAGGTGCGCCGCAACGTCTCCGACGTCCGCGGCATCGGCCGAAGCATGACCGAGATCATCGGCAGCGTCGACGATTCCTCGCGGAGCTTCGGCACGGTGCGCGAGGGGATGCAGAGCCAGGCCTCCGGCGCCGCGCAGATCTCGTCGGCGATGGGCAGCCTGACGTCCAACGCCAAGGCCACCGGAGACGCCGTGCGCGAGTTCGGGCGCGCCGCGGAGGACCTCGAGCGCGCCATCGGCATGCTCAAGTCGGCCATCGCCGCGTTCCAGCTCCGGAGCTGACCGCCCCACCATGCGCGCCTTCGTGTTCATCGCCGCCGGTACCCGCTACGCCATCGAGGCGTCGTGGGTGGAGGCGGTGCACCCCCTGGTGCGGGCACGGCCGGTGCACGGCGCGCCGTCCTGGCTTGCGGGGGTGATCGACGTGCACGGGGAGCTCGTGCCGCTGGTGGATGCCTCGGCGCTGCTCGCGGGGGACGCGCGCACCGTGCCGACGCTGGGGGCGCGGGTCCTGTTGATCGATGCCGGCGTCGGCGGCGACGGCCCGCGTGCGCGGTTCGCGCTCTCGGTGGACCGCGTGGACGCCGCGGCGGATCTCGATGCCGACGGATCGTGGCGCACGGGGGCACAGGCCGTGCCGTGGCTGGGTGCCGTGCTGCAGCACCGGGGACAGCCCGTGCAGATGTTCGACCCCGGCACGCTGGCGTCCGGTCACCCGCAGCTTGCCGCGCCGGCCGGGCCCATCGCGCCGCAGGAGCGTTCGCGATGAACCCGCTCGAACGAATCGCCGATGCGCTGCGCGCGGACCGGCTCGAGCCGGGGTTGCTGGCTGCGGATCGGCTGGCTCCGCTCGTCCTGGAGCGGCGGCGCGCCCTCGGGATGCCGACCCTCGACGACTATGCCGCCCGGGCCGCGGCCGACCCCGCCGAACGGGGGCGCCTCCGCGAACGCATCACCGTTCCCGAAACGTGGCTCTTCCGCTACCCGGCGGCGTTCGAGTTGCTGCGGGAGCATTGGGCGACGCTCGGTCCCGGGGCCTCCGTCCGGGCGATCTCGGTGGCCTGCGCCACCGGGGCTGAGCCGTTCTCGATCGCCGCCGCGGCGCGCGCCGCCGGGATCCCCGCGGACGCCGCGCATGTGCTCGCGATCGATCCCAACCCAGAGGTCCTGGCGATCGCTCGGTCGGGCCACCTCGGCCGGATGGCGGATCGCGGAGACCTCCCGGAGTGGGCGCGGCCGTGGTTCGGCATCACGGCCTCGGGCGTGACCGTCGCCGATGACCTCCGCCGATCCGTGCGCTTTGAGCACGGCTCGGCCCCGGAGGCGCTGGCCGGACTCGCGCCCGGCTCGTTCGATGCGGTGTTCTGCCGCAACCTCGGGATCTACCTGTCCGCCGAAGGGCGCCGGGCGATCGGCCGCGCGCTGCTTGCGCTGCTCGCACCCGGAGGACTGCTCTTCCTCGGGCACGCCGAGCGACCATCGATCTTCGGGCTGGAGCACGAGGTTCAACCCGCACCGTCCGGTGAAGGGGCGTTCGCGTTCATGCGGGCGGCGACGCCACGACCAGCGACGACCACGGCGGACCGGTCCCGTCCGCCGCACCACCGCGCCTCCGCCGGCCCAGCGCGACCCCGGACGGCGGCCCGCGCGCGCCCCGTGCCCGCGAGCTCGGCCACCTTGCCCGCCCCGGAGCCGACCCTGGCCGACGCCCGTGCCGCCGCCGACACCGGCAACCTCGCGCGCGCGCTGGCCATCGCCGAGCGCCGGCACGCGATGGGTGACCGGGACGCCGGGCTGCTTGAACTCCTGGGCACGGTGCATGGCGCCCTCGGGAACCGCGATGCGGCGGAACGATGGCTGCGCCAGGCCGTCTACCTGAACCCGGGCCATGCCGAGGCGCTGCTGCAGTTGGCCCTGCTGGCCGATCAGCGCGGCGATCACGAACAGGCGCACCGCTATCGCGCGCAGGCCGCACGGGGTGCCGCATGAGCGAGACCCCCGCCCTACAGCGGTCCCATGACGCCGCAGCCCCGGGCCGCACCGCCGGCGCCGGGCTGGAGGAGCTTCTGGCGCGACCGCTCACCGATGCCGAACTCGATCGCGCCACCGCGGCGCTTGCGGCGCCGATCGCCGGCCGTGGAGGCGCAGCCACCAGCGTGTTGGTGATCCGAGCGGGCGGCGAGCTCCTGGCGCTGCCGAGCACCGAGACCGCCAAGGTGGTCCGGACGGGCAGGATCCACCGGGTGCCTCATCGGTCCAACGACGTCTTCCTGGGCATCACGAACCACGACGGCGAGATTCTCCTGTGCGCATCGCTGGAGCACGCGCTCGGGCTGACGCCCGCGACCGCCGCGGAGCGCCCGGCGACGGTGGTGATCGGGGTCGCTCGCGAACGCTGGGCATTCCGCGTCGACGGCGTGCTCGGGGTGGCCGACGTGCCCGCCTCGGCCATGCGTGAGCCACCGATGACCGTGTCCGCGGCGCGCAACGGATGCGTGCGCTCGCTGGCACGGCTCCCCGAGGGCGAGGCCTCGGTGCTGGACACCCGTGCGCTCGCCGCACTCTTCCGGGGGGCGCTGGGATGAGCGACCTCGGCGGCTTCTCCATGCACGAACTGTTCCGGGCCGAGGCGGAGACGCACTGCGCCGCGCTGAGCGACGGCCTGCTGCAGCTCGAGCGCACGCCCGGCGACCTCTCGGTGATCACCGCGCTCATGCGCGCCGCGCACTCGATCAAGGGTGCGGCCCGCATCGTCGGGGTGGACGCGGCCGTCGGCGTGGCGCACCACATGGAGGACGTGCTCGTCCGGATGCAGAAGGGGCAGGAATCGGTCACGCGCGGGCGAATCGACCAGCTCCTGGAGGGCACCGATTACCTGGCCCGACTGGCCCAGCAGTCCGAGCAGCAGTTGGCCGCGTGGAGCGCCGATCATGCGGGCGAAGCCAACGCGATCACCACGGCCCTCAGTTCCGCGCTGCCGATCGACGCACCGTCCCCTGCTCCGGCGACTGCGCCCGAAGCGCCCGCGCCCGCGGCTCCCGAGCCCCCCGTGATGGCCTCCGCGCCTGCCCGCGTGGCCACGCCCGTGGCCGCGGCCGTGCCCGCACCCGTGCCGTCGCGCCCCCGCCCGGTCGATGCCATGGTGCAGCGTCCCGAGCCGGTCGTCGAGACCGCAGCCGCGGCGGCCATCCCGACCGAGTCGCGCGCGGTGCGCGTCAACGCGGACAACCTCGATCGCATGATGCAACTGGCCGGCGAGTCCATGGTGGAAGGCCGCCGCTCACCCGCGCTGCGCCGGGCGCTCAACGCGGTGCGCACCGACCTTGCCCATGCGCGCGAATCGCTCGAGGGCGCACTGCGCCGAGGCGACGCGGTGCGCATCGCCTCGGCCCGCGACCTGGTGTCGCGCGCGGAGACGGCGCTTGCCGACCGGCTCTTTGAACTCGAGAATTTCTTCCGCCGCAGCGAGGAAGTCTCCACCGCGCTGTACCACGAGGTCCTGGGCAGCCGCATGCGCCCGTTCTCCGAAGGGGTGTCCGGGTTCCCGCGGATGGTGCGCGAACTCGCGAAGCAGCTCGGCAAGGACGTCCGCTTCGACGTGGTCGGCGGGGACGTGCCCGTGGACCGGGACATCCTCGCGAAGCTCGAGGCGCCGCTCAACCACATCCTCCGCAATGCGCTCGACCACGGCATCGAGGCACCGGCGGACCGGCGCGCCTCCGGCAAGCCCGAGTTGGCGCGCATCGTCCTGGAGGCGCGCCACCACGCGGGGCACCTGCAGGTCCGCGTCATCGACGACGGGCGCGGCATCGACCCCGAGTCGATCCGCCGCAAGGTGGTGGAACGCGGGATGCAGGGTGCCGACGTCGCCGCCCGGCTCGGCGAGCGCGAGCTCTTCGACTTCCTGTTCCTGCCGGGGTTCAGCACCGCGAAGGAGGTCACCGAGGTGTCCGGCCGGGGCGTCGGGCTCGACGTGGTCCACCAGATGGTGACCGCCACCTCGGGAACGGTGCGGGTGGAGAGCCGCGTCGGTGCCGGCACCACGTTCGCGCTCCAGCTGCCGGTCACGCTCAGCGTGGTGCGAGCGGCGCTCGTGGAGATCGCAGGCGAGCCCTACGCGTTCCCGCTGTCGCGCATCGAGCGCGTGCTTCGCGCCTCCGCCGGCGACATCGTCGCCGTGCAGGGACGGCTCCAGTGCGACGTCGACGGTCGCGCCACCGGCCTGGTGGACGCGGCGGCGCTGCTGGCCGTGGGCGAGACCTCGCGCGCGGGCGACACCAGCGTGGTGGTGCTCGGCGACGATTCCGGCCGTGTGGGCGTGGTGGTGACGCGTTTCCTCGGCGAGCAGGACTTGGTGGTCCGGACGCTGGATCCGCGGCTCGGCAAGGTGCCGCACGTGGCGGCGGCCGCGATCCTGGACGACGGCTCGCCGATCCTCATCGTGGACGTGGACGACACCCTCGCCACGCTGCGCAAGTCGCTGGGCGAGGGCCGGATGCTGGGGATGGGACCGTCCGCCGGCGGCGACGGCCCGCGGCGCGCGGCGAAGCGGATCCTGGTGGCCGAGGACTCGATCACCGTGCGCGAGGTGGAGCGCCAGCTCCTGCAGCGGCTCGGGTACGACGTGACCGTGGCGGTGGACGGCATGGATGCCTGGAACCAACTGCGGGCCGGCAACTTCGACATGCTGGTGACCGACATCGACATGCCCCGGATGAACGGCATCGAGCTGGTGCAGCTGGTGCGCGCCGAGCCGCGGTTCGCGCACCTGCCGATCGCCGTGGTGAGCTACAAGGACCGCGAGGAGGACCGGCGCGCGGGGCTCGACGCCGGCGCGAACGCGTACCTCACCAAGGGAAGCTTCCAGGACCAGAGCTTCGTGGCCACGGTCACGGGCCTGGTCGGTGCCCCGTGACCCCACTCCCCCTACCCTGACGGACCGACCATGCCATTCCGCATCGCCATCGTGAACGACTTGGCCATGGCCCGAGAGGCGCTCCGGCGCGTGGTGGCCGCCATCCCGGACACCGCCGTCGCGTGGCTCGCCGCCGACGGGGCCGAGGCGCTCGACAAGGCGCGCACGGACCGTCCGGACCTCGTGCTGATGGACCTGATCATGCCGGTGATGGACGGCGTGGAGTGCACGCGCAACATCATGCGCGAAGCGCCCTGCCCGATCGTGGTCGTCACCGCCACCGTCGAGGGAAACGCCTCGCGCGTCTACGACGCGATCGGCGCCGGCGCGTTGGACGCGGTGGAGACGCCGCGACTCGGCGCCAACGGAGCGCATGGCGAACGCGCCCTGGTGGACAAGGTCAACGCCGTGAGGAGAATGCGCCAGGCCGACGCGGCCCCTCGACGAGCCCCGTCACCCATCGCGCGCGCCGCCGACGCCGCCAGCGCCGCCCGTCCCGGGGCGGCCTGCCCGCTGGTGGTCGTGGGCGCAAGCACCGGAGGGCCACAGGCCATCGCCGCCATCCTCGAGGCCATTCCGGTGCCCGCCCCGTTCGCGGTGGTGGTGGTCCAGCACATGGACGCCAACTTCCTGCCGGGGCTCGCCACGTGGCTGGCAACGCAGACCAAGCGCCCGGTGCGCCTCGCGCGCGCGGGCGACCGACCGGACCCCGGATGCGTGCTGATCGCCGGCGAGCCCCGACAACTGGTGATGGACGCGGACGGCCGCCTCAACTACGTCGACGGCGATCCGGCGGCGATCCACCGGCCGTCGGTGGACGCGTTCTTCCACAGCCTGGCCGCGTCGCGCAGCACCTGCGGTGCGGCGGTGCTCCTGACGGGCATGGGTAAGGACGGCGCCGAGGGCATGTTGGCGCTGCGCGAGCGCGGGTGGAACACGATTGCCCAGGACCAGCAGAGCTGCGTGGTGTGGGGGATGCCGGGCGCGGCCGTCGGGCTGGGCGCGGCCGCGCACGTGCTGCCGCTGCGCCAGATCGGACCGACACTCGTCGAGTCCGCCGCCGCCAGCCGGGCGGAGCGACGGCCATGAGCGCCGCCCCTGCCGCCGGGGACGTCCCGCTCAAGGTGCTGATCGTCGACGACCAACCGATCATCGCCGAGGCCGTCCGTCGAATGCTTCTTTCCCAGCCGGGCATCCAGCTGACGGCGTGCAACGCCGGCGCCGAGGCCGTGGCGCGGGCACGGGAACTTGCGCCCGACGTGATCCTGCAGGACCTGGTGATGCCGGATGCCGACGGACTCGACCTCGTGCGTGCCTACCGTCAGGAACCGGACCTGGCGCGGACGCCGCTCATCGTCCTGAGCGTCAAGGAGGAGCCCGCCACCAAGGCCGAGGCGTTCGCCCGCGGCGCCAACGACTACCTGGTGAAGCTCCCGGATCCCGTGGAACTGGTGGCCCGCATCCAGTACCACGCCCGCGCCAACCGCGCGCAGATGGAGCGCGACGCCGCCTTCAACGCGCTGCGCGCCGAGCTGGACAGCGCCGCGCACTACGTGCAGAGCCTGATCCCGGAGCCGGTCGACGGGCGTGTCCGGACCCGCTGGTCGTTCGTGCCATCCGCGAGCCTGGGGGGCGACAGCTTCGGGTACCACTGGATCAGCGAGGACCGGCTGGCCGTGTACCTGCTGGACGTCTGCGGGCACGGCGTCGGCCCGGCGCTGCTGTCGGTCAGCGTGATGAACGCGCTGCAGGTGAACGCGCTCGGCGGCGCGGACCCGAACGACCCCGGCGCGGTGCTCACGGCGCTGAACGAGATGTTCCCGATGACCAAGCACAACGGGATGTTCTTCACCATGTGGTACGGCGTCGCCGACCTGGCCACCCGGACGCTGCGCTACGGCAGCGGCGGGCATCCTCCCGCGCTGCTGGCCATGCCCGACGGCTCCGACCGGCGCCTCGGCGGCGACGATCCGGTCTCGGGCCCGATGATCGGCGCCTTCCCGGGCCTGACCTACGGATCGGCCGAGGTGCCGCTGCCCCCCTCGGCGCGCCTGTACCTCTACAGCGACGGCATCCACGAACTGATGCGCGCGGACGGCACGCTGTGGTCGCTCGAGGAGTTCCTGCAGGGTGCGTCCAGCGAGGCGCGCGGTCCCGACGGTGCGGTGGAGCGCCTCGTCGCGCGAAGCCGCCGATGGCAGGGTCGCGACGACTTCGAGGACGACGTCAGCGTGCTCGAGGTCGTCTTCCCGTGACGCGGTGGCGCACCGCCGCCGCGGTGCTCTCCCTGGCGCCGGCGGCGTCCTGCACGCCCGTGCACGAGTACCGGCGGATCGTGATGGGCGCCGAATGCCGGATCCTGGTCTGCGCCGACGAGGCCACGGCCGATCGGGCGGCGGCGGCCGCGTTCCGGAGGCTGGCCGAGGTCGAGGAGTCGCTCAGCGACTGGATGGCCGCGAGCGAGGTGCGGCGCCTGCCGGTGCGCGCGGGCGAGTGCACGACCGTCAGCCCCGACCTGGCGGCCGCGATCGAGGCGTCGCTTGCCTGGAGCAAGCGCACCGGGGGCGCGTTCGACGCGACGCTCGGGGCGCTGACCGGGGCCTGGCGCCAGGCGCGTCGCACGGGGATGCCGCTCGGGCGCGACGAGGCGCGGGCGCTGCTCGAGCGGTGCGGCTGGCGGAACATTCGCTTCGACGCGGGCAGCCGAACCTACGCGCCGACCGTCGACGGCGTCCGGCTCGACTTCGGCGCGATCGGCCAGGGGATCGGCGCGGACGCGGCGATGGCCGCCATCCGCGGCGAAGGCGTCGACCGTGCCTTGGTGGACCTGTCCGGCGACATCGTGGCGGGCGAGCCGCCGGACGGGCGATGGTCGTGGAGCGTCACCGCCGACGACGATGCGGCCACGGTCATGTTCCTCCGCAACGAGGCCGTCACCACGAGCGGCGATCGCGAGCAGCACCTCGACGTCGGCGGCACGCGGCTGAGCCACGTGCTCGACCCGACCACCGGCTGGCCGGTGACGACGCGCGTCCAGGTCACGGCGGGCGCCCCCACCGCCACGGACGCCGATGCGCTGGCCACCGCGCTGTGCGTGCTCGGCCCCGGGCGCGGACGGGCGCTGCTGCAGGAGCTCGGCGCGGCCTATTGGGCGCGATGGACGTGGCCCGACGGTCCGGCTACGACCGCTGCCCCGGCATCGCCACCCGCTCCACCGGGCCCGGCCCCGGCTTCGGGTCCTTCGGCACCAGGTCCATCGGGTCGCTGATCGCCGCGTCCCACGTGAGGTCCTTGCCGGTGTACGCGGCCATGCGGCCCATGATGGCGGTCATGGTGCTCTCGGCGATGCGACGACCCTCGTTGACGTAGGCCGCGTTGCCGCGGATCGACTCCTGCAGGTCGACGTGCTCCTGAACGTACGGGTTCGGGTTCGGCCCCTCGAACGCCCACTTCACGCGGCCGGTGCACCGCGCGGCGCCGCTTGAGAGCCGCATCACGCCCTCGGTGCCGACGATCACCTCCTCGACGCTGCCGTCGGTGCCGTCCTGCTGGCGGCACATCGACGCACCGAGCCGCTCGCCCGCGGGCCCGCCGTCGAACACGTAGTGGATCGAGAAGTGGTCGTTGATCGCGCCGTACACGGGCTGCGTGCGCACCTGGCGCCCGCCGGTCGCGGTGCAGCGCACCGGGAGCGCGTCGAAGGCCCAGTTCATGACGTCGATGTTGTGCACGTGCTGCTCGACGACGTGGTCGCCGGAGAGCCACGTGTGGTACAGCCAGTTGCGCACCTGGTTCTCGATGTCCGAGAGCCCCGGGTCGGGCTCCTTCGCCCAGAGCCCGCCCTGGTTCCAGTACACACGCGCCGCGACGGGTGCGCCGATGGCGCCGTCGCGGATCATGGCCATCGCCTGCAGGTAGCACCGCTCGTGGCGGCGTTGGGTGCCCGCCACCACGCACAGCTTCCGCGCCGCCGCGCGCTCGCTCGCCTCGATCACCGCACGGATCCCGGACGGGTCCACCGCGACCGGCTTCTCGAAGAACACGTGCTTCCCCGCGTCCACCGCGGCAGCGAAGTGCGCCGGCCGGAACCCGGGCGCGGTCGTGAGGATCACCACGTCGCAGTCGGAGTCGATCACCCGCCGGTAGGAGTCGAAGCCGGAGAACCGCGCGGATTCGGGAACCTCGCCGCGCGCGCCGAACGCCTTCGCCGTCCCGTCGGCCACGCCCTGCACGCGATCGGCGAAGACGTCGCCCAGCGCGACCAGCCGGGTGTCGGGGCTGGCGCGGAGCGCATCCATCGCGGCACCGCCGCCGCGCCCGCCGCATCCGACCACGCCCACCCGCAGCGGCCGGCCACGGGACTCCGAGGCCTGCCGCAGGGCGGTGGACGGTGCCGGCTGCGCGCGCGCCCCGCGCACGGCCAACGCCACGGGAACCGCCGCGAGCGACGCGGCGAGGAAGTCACGACGGTTGCGCTCGCCCATGGTTCATCCCACCTTGTACTGGCCGGGCTTCTTCTCGACCGGCATCGGGAGATCGCCCATCTCGTACCTCGCGGGCGCCAGCGACTCGGTCGACGCGATCGCCTGCTCCCACGTCACCTGCTGGCCGCTGTACGCGGCCATGCGTCCCAGGACGGCCATCATGCAGCTGTTCACCATCCAGTCGCCGTCGTCCACCACCTCGCCGGCGCGGATCGCACGGAAGAGCTCGTCGTGCTCGGCCTGGTACATGTTGTTCCTCGGCCCGTTCGCCGGGTAGCGCCACAGCACCTTGCCCTCGGGATCCTTCATCCAGTGCGTCGGCCCCCAGCCGTTGATGAAGCACTGGCCCTTGGTGCCCGCGATCCAGTCGGTGTTCTCGAAGTGGCAGTCGGGCTGCTGGCGGCAGTTCAGGAACGCGCGGCGGCCGTCGGCCCACTCGTAGACGATCGCGAAGTGGTCGTAGGCGTCGCCGCGCTCGGGGATCGCCTCGCGCAACTGGCGGCCGCCCATGCCGACGGCGCTCTTCGGGGGCTCGTTGCGGAAGCACCAGTTGATCTTGTCGATCGAGTGCACCGCCTGCTCCACGATGATGTCGCCCGACAGCCAGTTGAAGTGCTGCCAGTTGCGCACCTGGAACTCCATGTCGCTCCAGCCGGGCTTGCGGGCGTTGGTGCCGAGCGGACCGGTGTAGTAGCACGAGTACATCGCCATCGGCGTGCCCAGCGTGCCCTTCTCGATCTCGGCGAACGTGGCCCGCTCGGGCGTGCTGCGGCGCCAGCAGAACCCGGAGACCAGGTTGAGCTTCCGCCCGCGCGCCGCCTTCACGCTCTCGACGACGCTGCGGTAGCCGGGTGCATCGACGAACATCGGCTTCTCGCAGAAGACGTGCTTGCCCGCGGCCACGGTCTCGGCCAGGTGCATCGGGCGGAAGTGCGGCGCGCTGCACAGGAGCACCACGTCGACGCCCGAGGCGATCGCGGCCTTGTAGCCATCGAAGCCCGCGAAACGCCGCTCGGGCGGCACCTGCACGCGGTCCTTCGCCTCGTGCTGCGCGAACTGCGCCAGGCAGGCGTCCATGCGATCCGGGAAGACGTCGGCCACGGCCCAGAGGATCACCCCCGGGTCCGCCTTCAGCGCCTGGTCGGCCGCCCCGGTGCCCCGGCCGCCGCAGCCGACGAGCGCCACCTTCAGCGGCCGAGCGCCCGGCGCAGGATCCTGCAGGCGCGCGAACGCCGAGGGCACCGCCACCGCCGCCATGCCCGCCGCGGTGCCCGCGGCAACGAAGTCGCGCCGGCTGATGGCGCCCGAATCGATCGCGTCCGTCACTTGCTCTGCTCCTTGCCGGCGTCCCGGCCTTCGCTGCCGTCGGTCTTGGGTGCGGCGCCCGCACCGGGTCCATCCTCGGTGACCACGCGCATCCCGATGAAGGGACCGTCCACCAGCCACCACACGCTCTTCGGGAACTGCGGATCGCTGTCGTTCCACATGGGCGTCTCCATGACGGGCTCCATGGCGGACGGGTCGATCGACTCGTCGCGGTAGCTGCCGCCCATGACGCAGAAGCGGCCGTCGGCGGTGGTGCACCACTCGGCCGCGTTGCCCCAGAGGTCGACGAGCCCGATCCGGTCGGCGGGCTTCTCGCCGCAACGGTGCGTGCGCACGTCGCTGTCGGCGTCGGTCCACGCCACGCGCGGGATGTCCGCCGCGGAGACCCCCGAATGCCGGGCCATGCACCGCCACTCCTCGACGGTGGGCAGGCGATACGTGCGGCCGGTCTTCCGCGAGAGCCACTCGCAGAACTGCACCGCGCCCTTGCTGCTCATGGAGATCGCCGGCCACCCTTGGTGCCCGAACCCGCGATCGACCGAGACGTACGGCTTGGTCGGCCGCGTCACGGCGTCCGATTCGGGCGTGCTGTCGCCGGACTTGGCGTCGAGCCCGTAGATGAAGGCATCGAAGAGTTCCCAGGGAACCTCGGTGCGGGCCGCCCAGAGGGCCTTGACGCCGTCGCACGGAGGAACCGCCATCATCTCGACCTCGATGGCCGTGCCGGCGATGCGATCGCGGAAGGCCGGGGCCGGGGTCGGAGCGGGCGCCGGAGGTGCCGCGGGCGTCGCGGACGGCGCCTGCGGCGAACCCGTTGCGGGAACCGCGTGCGAGATCGGTCCGGGTGCCGGTGGATCCGGCAGGCGAGAGGCAAGGACGAGCGCCACGGCCAGCACGACGGTCATCCCGGGAACGCTACCGCACCGGTGCGGCCGCGGGGGCCGGAGGCTGTCCCCATGGAGCCGCCGGAGGCGACCCGCCGAGGCTCTCGAGGAAGGCCACCAAGTCGGACTGCTCGGCCTCGGAGAGGCCAAGCTTGCGCAGCACGGTCTCTCGATGGTGGTCCAGGCTGACCGCACCCTCAAGCGTCGAATAGAAGCGCACCACCTGCGCCAGCGTGGCGAACTGCCCGTCGTGCATGTAGGGCGGCGTGGCGGCCGCGTTGCGGAGGCTGGGCGTGCGGAACTCGCCCCAGCGCTCCGGCGAGTTGACCAGCGTCGAGGAGATCCGTGCCTGCGAGCCCTCCCGCGCGTCCGAGTGCGGGCCCGCGGCGTTCATCGGATCCGCTCGAACGCGATCGACCACCGCGTAGCGGCCGGGATCGGTGGGCATGCCGCCGGGCGCGGGGATGCCGATCGCGTGGAACTCGCCATCCGAGAAGAGCGCACCGTGGTGGCACTGGAAGCAATCGGCCTTGCCGAAGAAGAGGAGGAGCCCGCGGCGCGCCGGCTCGGACAGCTCGACGTCGGCGTGCGGGTCGCCGGCCGCGCGGCGGGTCCACCAGCGGTCGTACGCCGACGGCCCGCCGACCAACCGCCGCTCGTACGCGGCGATCGCCTTTCCCACCATGGCGAAGCCCGCGTCGATCGACGCGTCGTCGGCATCGGCCGCCGGCGGATCCGAGCCGAAGGCCGCTCGCCATGCCGCGCGCAGTTCGGGATCGCCGGCGATCACCCCGAGCACCTGTCGCCGCGTCGTGCCGTGCTCGTGCGCGGTCTCGAACGGCTGCGTCGCCTGCCCCCACAGCGTGTCGGCGCGACCGTCCCACGTCAGCCAGCGCTGGTGCGCCGCGTGCAGCACGCTCATCGAGTGCCGCGTGCCGCGACCCTCGCCCACGGCGATCGCCCGCCGATCCGCGAACCCGAACGCGGGATCGTGGCACGACGCGCAGCTCACCGTGCCGCTGGCCGAGAGGCGTGCATCGAAGAAGAGCCGATGCCCGAGGCGTGCCGCGGGTTCATGGTCGGCCCATCGGTTCGTCGGATCGGCCGGGACCGGGCCAAGCGGGGGATTGCGGGCCACGCGACGGGCGGTGACCGCGTCGAGCCATCCGCCGGCCGGCGGCGCATCACCGCCGGCCGCGGCCACCAGGATGAGCACCGCACCCATCATTCGATCACCGCCGACCATTGCGCCCGCGACCGTGCGCCGGTGTCGGGATCGGTGCGATCGACGTAGATCTCCCAGTATCCGGGCATGTGGAACAGCGCGCCGCTCACGCGCCAACGGCCGGGGCCCTCGGCACGCACGGGCGGCGCCACGTTCATGCCGTGGCCGTGGTGCGGCATGGCCGCATCGAACGCCACGGCACCTTCCAGCGGACGGCCATCGCGGTCGGTCACCTCGACTTCCACGTCGAACGGGTCGCGCACCACGATCCCCGGGGGCGGCAGTACGCGGAAGCGGACCATGAACGACCCATCGGTGGATCCCAGCCGCGACCACCCATCGGCATCCGTCGTCACCGACGGGAAGGATGCGCGCGTGTCCGCGGCCCCCTCGGCGGACGGCATGCCGGCCGGCGGCACCGCGGGCCCCGTGAGCTGCGGGTCGCGCGGGCGCACGAACGCCCGACCGATCGCCACGCTCGACATCCACTGCCCGTCGGGCGAGAACGATTGCACGCGGTGGTTGCCATGGTCGGTGACGTACAGCCGACCGTCGGAAGCGCTCCAGGCGATGCCCGACGGTTCCCACAGTTGACCGGGATCCACGCCGGTGCCGCCGCCCTCCGCCCGCACCGTCGCCGAGGACTCATCCACCAGCACCCAGCGATCGGCGGCGGCATCGGTCACCGCAAGCGCCCCGCCGACGCCCGCCTCGGCGGGCACCGCGGCGATGCCCCACGGCCGCACGAGGCCCGGAACCTCGATCTCGCCGAGGAACCACCCCTCCGCACGCGAGTACCGCCGCAGGACGGCATCCGCGGCATCGACCACCACCACGTGACCGCCGCCGTCCAGCGCCATCTGCACGGGCCGCACGGGTCGAGCCTCGCCCTCCCATCCGCCGATCGTGCGCACCACCCGGAACGCGGGATCGAACTCGACGACCCTGGGCCCCGCGCCGTCGAGCACCAGGATCCCGCCGTCGGGCGCCCGCACCATGTCGATCGGCGCGACCACGCGACCATCGATCACGGGAAACGGCACCTCGCGGACGGTACGCCCCATGAAGGGATCGAAGGCCGGGGCCTGCCCGTTGCGCACGAGCGCCTGCGTCGAGAACACGCGCCGCACGTTGTCCGCCAGGTGGATCCGGTTTCCCGCCTCGTCGATGCACACGGCGCTGACCTGACCGAACTGCCCCATCCGCGTCCCCGGACCGCCGAGCGTCGTCACGTGGATCGGTGGATCGTGGCGCAGGTCGAACACCAGGGCCGAGGCAGACTCGGGTTCCCACAGCACCATGGTCCGCCCATCGATCGCCATCTCGCGACTGAAGTGGCTGGCGACGCCGTCGAACGCCGGAAGCTCGGTCATGCGCGGCACGCTGGGGTCCGGCGGAGGAAGGTGCCCGAAGACCTGCACGCGTCGCTCGAATGGCTCGGCCACGACCACCATGGATCCGTCGGGCGACGCCTGCGTCGACGTCGGGTAGTGGATCTTCCCCGCACCCTCGCGCGGGCGAACCGCGTGCTGGCCCCAGCGATCCATCGTGGCGCCCCGCGCATCGACGCGCACCACGCGATGGTTCAGGAGGTCCGTCACCAGGAACCCGCGGCCGTCCCAGCCGATGCCCGCGGGATCCTGCCACATGTCCGGGAATGCCCCGCGGTCGCCGGACCGCGCCACCACGCGACCATTCGCCGGGTCGATGGCCAGCACCCGGTGATTCGCCGCGTCCGACGCCATCAGCACGCCGTCACCGAACGCCAGCCCCGACAGCCGAACCGGCAAGGCGTCCGCGGCCGCGATGTCCATCCAGCGCCCCTCCGCCTCGCGCCCGCGTGGACCGAGCGACGCCACCCAGATCCGCGGTGCGTCCGAATCGGCCACGAACAGCTGCCCGGCACCCGTGGCGATCGCGGAGGGCCGCGCCGGCGAGAGATCCGCCAGCGTCTCGCCGCCCGGCGCCGCCACCACGCGGCCCGACGCGCGATCGAGGACGGCCACGCGCCCACCGGGAAGCCACGCGAGGCCGACCGCCTCGGCCACGCCGCCCGCCGGCCACGGGGCGATCCGCACGAGCCGCGAACCGTCCGTCGACACGTCCACCACGCCGCCCGAGCCGAGCGCGGCCACCACCGTGCCGTCGTCGGCGATGAGCGCCGCGCGGACGTCGGGCAGTCCATCGATCGTCCGGACGTGCTTGCCCCACCCGAGCCCGGCGGCGGGCGGCGCCGCGACCACGACCGACGCGCACGGGATCACGGCGGCCGCGAGCACGGAGACGAACCATCGAGCCATGCCTCACAGGGTACGCCGCGCTACCCTCCTCCACCATGGCCGTCGACCCCACCGCCACCGCGCTGCCCACCTGGTCGGTGCTGCCGTTCGCGGGCTTGCTCGGGGCGATCGCCGTCCTGCCGCTGATCCACCGGACCGCCCACTGGTGGGAGGAGAACCGGAACAAGTTCATGGTCTCCGCCGCGTGCGGCCTGGTCGCGCTCGGCGTCATCACCATGTTCGGCGGCGCGAGCGCGGCGGCCGGCGCGGCCAAGCACGCGGCGATGGAGTTCGTGCCGTTCATGGTGCTGCTCTTCTCGCTGTACGCGATCTCGGGCGGAATCCTGATCTCCGGGGACATCCCCGCGACGCCCCGAAGCAACACGCTGATCCTGGCGATCGGGGCGGTCCTCGCCAACGTGCTCGGGACCACGGGGGCGAGCATGCTGCTGATCCGGCCGCTCCTGCGGGCCAATCGCCGCCGCGCCCGTCGCGCGCACGTGGTGGTGTTCTTCATCTTCACCGTGAGCAATTGCGGCGGATTGCTCCTGCCGATCGGAGACCCTCCGCTGTTCCTGGGCTACCTGCGGGGCATTCCGTTCACCTGGACGCTCGGGCTCCTGCCGGAGTGGCTCATCGTCAACGTCTCGCTGCTCGCCCTGTTCCTGGTGATCGACACCCGCCTGTCCCGCCGCCCCGGCGCGATGGACGCGCCGGAAGGCTCAGCGCTCGCCGAGGAGCCGCCCGCGGCGCCCGGCGGCGCACCCATCCGCGTGCGCGGGATGCTCAACGTGGCGTGGCTCGCCGGCGTGGTGCTCAGCGCCGCGCTCCTGGTGCCCGGGGCACGGATCGAGGCGGTGGGGTTCACCGTGCCCGAATTCATGCGCGAGGGCGTGATGCTCGCCTGTGCGGGCCTCAGCCTGTGGCTGACGCCATGGTCGCTCCGGCGCGAGAACCGCTTCGCGTTCACCCCGATCCTCGAGGTGGCCGCGCTCTTCAGCGGGCTGTTCGTGGCCATGCAGCCCGCGCTCGAGATCCTGGCGGTGCGCGGCGCGGACCTGGGTGTCCAGACCCCCGCGCAGTTCTTCTGGGCGACCGGGCTGCTGTCGAGCTTCCTGGACAACGCGCCGACCTACCTGGTCTTCGCCGACGTCGCCGCGACGATCACGCCCGAAGGCGCCGAGGGCGCCATCCGCTACGGCAGCCAGGCGATCGATGCCGCCCTGCTCACGGCCGTCAGCTGCGGCGCGGTGTTCATGGGCGCCGTCACGTACATCGGCAACGGCCCGAACCTGATGGTGGCCGCGATCGCCCGCGAGGACGGCGTGCCGATGCCGAGCTTCTTCGGCTACATGCTCTGGTCGGGCGTGCTGCTCCTGCCGCTCTTCGCGGTGGTCACCTGGGTCATCTTCTGAAGCAGCCCGCGGCCGGCGCCCCCGGCGTCACTCCGCCCGACGGCGCATGGCGTCACCCGTGTTCCCCAAGGCGCGCTGCACGTCCTTGGCATCCACTTCCGGCGGCTCCGCCTTCCGCGCCGGGTCGTTCTGGATCATCATGCCGTAGATCACCGCCTGCGCCACGGCGCTCTCGGAGATCAGCCGCCCGGCGCGTTCGCTCGCGCCGGCCAGGTTGCGGAAGCGGCCGGAGTCGAGCTCGGACTCGAAGTCGATGAGCGCGTTCTCGATCGACAGCATCATCGAGGCGAGCACCGCCCACTCCTCGCGCGTGTCCGGGTAGTAGCCGCTGGCGCGCAGCAGTTCCACGGGCACGGCAAGGCGCCAACCGTCGCCGGTCTCCTGCATCAGGAGCGAACCCCCGAGCACGGGCTTGCCATCGATCTCGAAGGCCGCCGTACCGTCGCCCATGTCCTCGGCCACCAGGCGCGAGCGGTTGGCGTCGAGCCAGCCGAAGGGATCAGCCATGACCGCCGTGAACACCTCGCCGAAGCCGTTGCGGCTCACCCAGGATCCGCCCTTCGCGAGCTCACGGTCGACGTCGGCGGGAAACGCGCGCCGCACCTTCCCCGAGATGCGCCACAGGCGCCCGAGCATCTCGCCGGTCTTGCCCTTGACGTCCTCGATCGCGCTGGCCTCGGTGACCCCGTCGCTGAAGGCCACGTCCCGCGCCTCGATGAAGACCATCGTGGGAAGCAGGTCCGGACGGCCGTCGCGGACCATCGCCGCCATGGCGTCGACCGCCGCCTGCGGCGTGGACGTGTCGTACGAGGGGCGCTTGCAGCCGCCGACCAGGACCCCCGCCGCGAGCGCCGCCGCCACCACGAATGACCGCGGCGCCCGGCGGCGCGGGCGCGGACGGCGGGATCGGTGCGGATGGTTTGCGTCGGGCCGCGCGTTCACGCGTGAATCGTAGCCCCGCCCCGCCCTACACTCCGGGGCGATGCGCATCGAACTCAACGGAAGCCCCCGCGAGCTGCCCGGCCCGGCCACCGTGGCCGAGCTGCTGCGGGAGCTCGGCCTCGATCGGAGCCCATGCGCCGTCGAGGTCAACTCCCGCCTGGTGCGCAAGCCGGACCATCCCGCCCACGCCCTGGCCGAGGGCGACCGCGTCGAGGTGGTCACGCTGGTCGGGGGCGGATGACGCCCGAGACCGTTCCGAGAGCCGACCGCAGCCCCGCAGGCACCACGCGCCCCATGACCACCGCACCTTCGATCCCCCCGCTCGCGATCGGCGACTTCACGCTCCGCAGCCGCCTCGTGGTCGGCACCGGCAAGTACCGGGACCACCAGGTCATGCGCGAGGCCATCGACGCGTCCGGCGCCGACTGCGTGACCGTGGCGGTCCGCCGTGAGCGGCTGGTGGACGCCCACGGGCGGTCGATCCTCGACTTCCTGCCCCTCGAACGCCTCACGATCCTGCCCAACACGGCGGGCTGCTTCAGCGCCGAGGACGCCGTGCGCGTCGCGCGGCTCGGGCGCGACATCCTGGAACAACTGGGCAACCCGGGCGCGGGATGGGTGAAGCTTGAAGTGCTGGGCGACCGCACCACCCTGCTGCCGGACCCGGTGGGAACGTTGGAGGCCTGCACCGAGCTGGTCAAGGACGGCTTCACGGTCCTCTGCTACTCCAGCGACGACCCGATCATCGCCGCGCGCCTGCGCGATGCCGGAGCCGCGAGCGTGATGCCCGCCGGCAGCCCCATCGGCAGCGGACGCGGCATCGCCAACCCCAGCGCGATCCGCCTGGTCATCGAGCGGCTCACGCTCCCCGAGCAAGGCGGATCGCCCGACTACCCGGTCATCGTCGATGCCGGCGTGGGCACCGCCAGCGACATCGTGCATGCCATGGAACTGGGCGCCGACGGCGTCCTCCTCAACACGGGCATCGCGCACGCGCAGGATCCGGTCCGCATGGCGCACGCCATGCGACTGGCCCTCGACGCCGGCTGGCACACCCTTCGCGCCGGGCGCATCCCGCGCAAGCTGTACGCCAACGCGAGCAGCCCGTGGGACGGCAGCATCGCGACCATTCCCGGGGAGTGAGGCCGCGCGGGCCAGCTCGTCTGCAGGCGCGCGGCGCCCCTCAGTGGTCGACCCGGTGGCCGAGGAGGTGCTCGACCTCGGCCACCTTGGCGGACACCGTGGCCGCGTCGCGAGCCTCGAGGTTGAGGCGCAGGAGCGGCTCGGTGTTCGACATGCGGATGTTCGCCCACCAGTCGCCGCAGTCCATGCTCAGTCCGTCGAGCTCGTGGAACGCGGCGTGCGGATACGTGCGCCGCAGGGCGGCGAGCGCGCCCTCCTTGTCGTCGTTCTCGAAGTTGATCTCCCCGCTCTGCGCGTAGCGGCGGAAGGGGCGGATGCACTCGGACATCGGGCGGCCGGCGGCCACCAGCGCGGCGATCACGTTGGCGAAGGCGCGGGCACCGCTGTCGGTGCACCACATGTCGCGGTAGTAGAAGTGCCCGCTCAACTCGCCGCCGAACGGCGCACCGGTCTCGCGCAGGCGCTCCTTCATGAACACGTGGCCCACCCGGCCCTCCACGGGGACGCCGCCGCACTCGCGCACGGCCTCGGCCACGGAACGGGTGCTGCGCAGGTCATAGACGATCGACGCCCCCTTCTCGGCGGCGAGCCAGCCCTGCGCCAGCCATGCCGTCAGCAGGTCGCAGCCGACCGGCTCGCCGCGCTCGTCGATCACCATGCAGCGGTCGGCGTCGCCGTCGAAGCACACGCCGAAGTCGGCCTTCAGGGCGCGGACGCCTTCGCGCGTGGAGGCGAGGTTGGCCTCGACCAACGGGTTGGGCTCGTGGACGAACTCGCCGGTCGAGTTGTCGAAGTTGATCGGCGTGATCCGCAGGCCCTTCACCTCGCCGAAGACCTTGGGCACCATGGTGCCTGCCATGCCGTTGGATGCATCGATCACCACGTGGAGGGTGCGGGTGCCGTCGAGGATCGCCGGCGGAAGGAAGCGCAGCAGGTGCTCGCGGTAGCCGGCCCAGAGGTCGCGGTCCTCCTCGGATCCGTGGCCGGGGCCCGCGCCGGGGGTCGCCGACTCGGCGAAGGCCCGGATGGTGGTGAGCCCGGTCAGCTGGCCCACGGGCCGCGCCCCCGCGCCGCTCACCTTGAAGCCGTTGTAGTGCGCGGGGTTGTGGCTCGCGGTCACCTGCACGGCGCCCGCCGTGCCGAGGTGGTTGGCCGCGAAATAGGTGAACGGCGTGTCGACCATGCCGACGTCGATGACGTGGGCCCCGCCCTCGCGCATCCCGTCCTTCAGGCTGCGCGCGAGGCTCGGGGAGCTCTTGCGCATGTCGCGGCCCACGACGACGCTGCGCGCCGCGGTGCCCGTGCGGCCGTCCTTCTCCGCCTCGGTGAGCAGGAAGCGGGCGATGCCGTAGCCGATGCGCCACGCTCCTTCCTCGTTCAGGGGATCCGGGTAGATGCCGCGGACGTCGTACGCCTTGAAGACCTTCTGGAGCATGGGAGCGCAATCGTAGTATCCGGGGCATGACCGCCGTGCGCCGCGACTTCCGGACCGACCGCTGCCTCACCCGCATCGTGGCCACGGTGGGCCCGGCATCGGCGACCCCGGCGATGCTCGCCCGCCTGGTGCGGGCGGGGGTCTCGGTGTTCCGGCTCAACCTGAGCCACGGCGACCCGCCGACGCATGCCCGGACGCTCGCGGCGATCCGTGGCGTGGCCCGCGACCTGCGGGTCGAGGCGGGGGTGTTGGCCGACCTGCCGGGGCCGAAGATCCGGCTGACCGCGATCGATGGCGGCGGTGCGATCCCGCTGCGCCACGGCGACGCGGTGCTCGTGGTGCCCGGCACCGCGCCCATCGATCCCGAGCGCCGACCGGTCACCCTCCGCGTCGACTACCCGCGATTCGGCACCGACGTGGGCATCGGCGACCGCGTCCTCATCGACGACGGTGCGGTGCAGCTGCGGGTGCGCCGCGTGCGGCGGGGCGCGGTCGAGTGCACCTGCGAGGTCGGCGGCACCGTGTCCGGCCGCAAGGGCGTCAACCTGCCCGAGACCGCGGTCGGCCTGCGCGCGCCGACGGCCCGCGACCGGGTGCTCGCGGACTGGGCGGTGCGCCATGGCGCGGACTTCGTGGCGCTCTCGTTCGTCCAGGGCCCGGCGGACCTGCGGTCGCTGCGCCGGGCGCTCGAGCGCAGCGCCGCCGCGCATCGGGGCCGGATGCCGGGAATCGTCGCCAAGATCGAGCGCCCCGTGGCGCTCGGCGCGCTCGACTCCATCGCCGCCGAGGCGGACGCCATGATGGTGGCCCGCGGCGACCTGGCCATCGAACTCGACTTCGCGCGCGTGCCGGTGGAGCAGCGGCGCATCCAAGCCGCGTGCGACCGGGCGGCGATCCCCTGCATCGTGGCCACGCAAATGCTGCAGAGCATGATGGAGGCGCCGCTCCCGACGCGGGCCGAGGCGTCCGACGTGGCCAACGCCATCTTCGGCGGGGCCGATGCCGTGATGCTGAGCGGCGAGACCGCCGCCGGCCGCTACCCGGCCGAGAGCGTCGATGCCATGCGGCGCATCGCGATCGCCACCGAGCGCTGGATCGCGGCGCACCCCGGCGAGCCGGCCCCGGCCGACGGCGCGCACCACGCGCGACTGGCCGCGGCCGCCCGCGACCACGCGCCGGCCGCCGAGGTGCTGGCACGGAGCATCGCGCAATTGGCCACCGAGGCCGGCGCTCGCGCCGTGATCGCGTGGACCGACGCCGCCTCGCTTCGCTTCATCAGCCAGACGGACCTCGGCGTTCCGGTCTACGCCTTCGGCGACCGCGACACCGAGTTGCGATCGCTCGCGCTCCTGCGCGGGGTCGAGGCCATCCGCCTGCCCCGCCCGCAGGACTCCCGCGACTTCGTGCGCGCCGCGGAAGCGCTCCTGCGCAAGGCGCGGCTCCTCGGAAGCCGCGACCGCGTGGTGGTGGCCACGGGGTTTGCCGGGTGCGGCACCGAGCGTCTGTGGCTCCGCCAGGTGGGTGCCCGAGCGGTCTGACGGGCGGATAACCATCGCGGCCCGTTCAACCCGGGCAAAGCGACCCCCGTTCGAATTGCGAAGCGCCCCGGAGCCATGTACCGTATTCCGTTTCCCCCGTGTCCGGGGGAACCGCGCGGATCCCGGTGGACACCGCGTCGGAACGGAGACGCCCCGATCGGGGCGCTCCATCGCCTGATCCCAAGCGCCCTTGGATCGGGACGGCCGCCGAGCACTCGGCGTCCACCGGCCGCGCCCGCGGTGTCGCTGCAATCGCTCGCTCAAGGAGAGCCCCCAATGTCGGACCACAAGTCGCTCGCCAAGGAACTCGTCGAGGCCGGTGTCATCTTCGGACAGCGCCGCTCCAACTGGAACCCGCGCATGAAGCCGTACATCCACGGCACCAAGAACGGGGTCTCCATCATCGACATCCGCGAGACGATCAAGGGCCTCCTGCTGGCCAAGCGGTTCATCCAGAAGACCGTGGCGAGCGGCAAGGACGTGTGCTTCGTCGGCACCAAGCGCCAGGCGCGCGGCGCCATCGAGACGCACTGCGCCGCCGCCGGCATGCCCTTCGTCACCGAGCGCTGGCTCGGCGGCACCCTGACCAACTTCCGCACCATCCGCGAGCGCCTGCGCCGCCTGGAGGAGCTGGAGAAGCTGGCCGAGACCGGCGCCATCCGCAACTACTCCAAGAAGATGGAGTCGCAGCTGGCCCGTGAGCAGAAGAAGATCCACCGCAACCTGCACGGCCTGCGCACCATGACCAAGCTGCCCGGCGCGCTCGTGGCGGTCGACACCATCCGCGAGTCCAACGCGCTGCTCGAGGCCAAGGCACTGGGCATCCCGACGATCTGCCTGATCGACACCGACGGCAACCCCGACCTCGCCGACGTGCCGGTGCCGGGCAACGACGATTCCATGCGCTCGATCGACATCATCGTCCGCGAGCTGTGCGCGGCGGCGATGGAAGGCCGCGGCATGCGCTCCAATGCGTCGCCCGAGGAAATGGGCGCCGCGGCCGCCGCGGACATGGACGCACCGAACGCTCCCCGGACGCCCCGCCGTTCGAGCCGCAGCCAGTTCCGCGCGGACGGCCGTTCCGCCGCCGGGGCCGACGCGCCCCGGACCGAGGCCACCGCGACGCCGGGCGCCTGACCGCGCCCATCCCAACCCGACACCCGCACGCACCCCACAGGAGAGGTGAACGCAATGACCACCGCCAACATCAGCTCGAAGGACGTCATGTCCCTGCGCGAGCGCACCGGACTCGGCATGATGGACTGCAAGGCCGCACTCATCGAGGCCAACGGCGATGCCAAGCTCGCCGAGGAGCGCCTCCGCGAGAAGCTCAAGGGCAAGATGGACACCCGCACCGACCGCGCCGCCGGCGAGGGCTGCATCGCGGTCGCGGTGGTGGGCAACAAGGCCGCCATCTGCGAGGTCCGCGCCGAGACCGACTTCACGGCGCGCAACCCCGAGTTCCGCGACATGGCGCATGAGCTCGCCACGATGGCCGCCGCCGGAGCGGCCGGCGCCGCCGTCAACACCGACGCCATGAAGAAGCGCCTCGACGAGGTCCGCATCAAGACCGGCGAGAACCTCTCCTTCGGCGGAGGCGTGGTCCTCGAGGGCGCGGGCTTCGCCCACTACGTGCACCACGACGGCAAGAAGGGAGCGCTGATCGCGTTCACGGGCACGCTCGACGCCGACACGGGCACGGGCATCTGCCAGCACATCGTGGCGGCCTCCCCCGCCCCGATCGCGGTCGACGAGTCCGGCGTGCCCGCCGACGTGAAGGCCAAGAAGGAGGCCGAGGCCGTCGAGGAGGCGAAGGCCTCCGGCAAGCCGGCCCAGATCGCCGAGCAGATGGCCAAGGGCAAGATGCGCAAGTTCTTCGAGGAGATCACCCTCCTCGGCCAGAAGTACGTGCGTGACGACAAGAAGGCGATCAAGGAGATCCTCCCCGCCGGCGTCACGATCACCAACTTCGTGCGCATGGCCGTCGGCCAGCACTGAGCCCGCGAAGATCCGCATGAACATCCACGGGCGCGGTCCGCGAGGACCGCGCCCGTGTGCTTGCTTGCCCGCGTGCCGGCGTGCGTGCGCCGGCGCGGTTCCGCACGGGAGGCGTCAGCGCCGACGGCGCGATCCGACGAGCCCGGCCGCGCCGAGCAGCGCGAGGGCGCCGGGGGCGGGGACGATCGTGTTGCCGATCGCGAAGTCCTCGAAGTAGAAGCCGTTGCCGGAGGTTCCGGCGGCGGCGGTTCCCGAGACGCGGAACAGCATCGAGTCGACGGCCTGCAGGCGAGGCGTTCCCGCCGTGATTCGCTCGTAGTTGTAGTAGTACGACTCCCAGGTCGTTCCGGTGTGGATCAGCGACCCGTTGAGCCAGATCCGGACGACGTCGTTGCCGAACACCTGGCCGCCGACCGTGTCCACGCCGTCGACGAAGGTGATGCCCATCTCGAGGGTGTGCAGGTCCGCGTAGGACAGGCCGGACGCGATGGTGGTGGACGAGGCCGGGAACGTGCCGCCGCCGACCGACTCGTAGTAGTTCACGTTGAAGCCGGACCCGGTGTCCTGGAGGTTGATCCACGTCATGCGCACCGCGGACTGCTTCGCGCTCGCCGAGAGCGTCAGCGAGAGCCCGGCCTGGGCGGCGCCGGTCGCGGAACGGAACGCCACCTTGCTGTAGAAGGTGTCGGACGCGGCGTATGCGCCGTACTGCACCGGGTTGAAGGGCGCCGATCCGTTCGTGCCGCGGTCGTTCCAGAGCGCGGCATTGGCTTCGCCGGCCACCTGCGCGGTCGTCGACGAGAACACCTGGGACGCGTACGTGCCGCTCGTGATCGCGTTCGACATCCGGAACACGCGGCGGCTGCCGTTGGCGTCGTTCACGTCCATCACCTGCTGGTCCCACTTGCCGACCGTGGTCGCGCTGGTGAACCCGTCGCGCGTGGTCCAGCCGTTCTGCATGTCGACCGTCCCGGCCAGCGTGCCGGCCTGCGCGCCGGACGGCAGCCACGAGGTCGAGAAGCTGTCGAAGTAGTCGGCGGACGCCGTCGCGGTGAAGGCCACGCCCGTGGCCACGATGAAGGTCATTGCGCTGCGCATCTTGAAACTCCTGCGGGCTGGAAGCCCGAGCATCCGCCGTGTCCCCACGGCACCGCCGAGGCCGTCGGCCGACGGCCCGATTCCCTTCAGGGACGGACGATCCGTCCCCGTGCTGTCTCGCGATGACCGCCCCGACGCACGTCCCGTCGGCGATGCACCACGCTCCACCTCCGGGAACGCGGGGCGACGGCGTCAGCCATCACCGATGTGCCCCGGCGCCGCAGTCCGCGACCGGGGGACACCGCAACAGGTGATCGGCGCGGCGTTCGTACGCCGCCCCGGTGCCTCAGCGGCCCGATCCGGGCGGTGGCGCATCCGCGGGGCCGGGCGCGGCGGCGCCGGCACCCTTGCCCGGCCCGGGCTTCCCGGCGCCGCCCTTCCCCCCGCCGCGCACCGGCATCAGGTCGATGGCCACCGGGTAGTGGTCGCTCCCGTATCCCTCGGGGATGCGCGACTTGTCGGGATCCTTGCGCCAGTCGTAGTCGCTCGAGGGATGGACCGTGCCGAGCACGAAGAAGCTCGAGTCCACCGCCGCCTTCGCGAGCGCCGGCGTCATGAAGATGAAGTCGATGGCACGTCCGGAGTCGTGCGTCGTGTACAGGTCCTTCGTGTTGCCCTGCTTGACGCCGCGGAAGTCGTAGGCGCTGCGCAGCCCGGCGTCCGCGAAGGCCTTCACCGTCCGGGTGGCGGGGGTGGCGTTGAAGTCGCCCAGCACCGCGACGCAGGCCGACGGATCGGCCTTCATGTCGCGCTCGACGAACTCGATGACCTGAAGCGCCTCGCTCTCGCGGTGGTACTCGAACTCCCGCCCGCCGGCCTTGAAGTGCACCACGTACACGGTGAGCGGCCATCCGTCCACGTCCACGTCGACGCGAAGCGGCGAGCGCTGGAAGCTCTTCCCCTGGTCGGCCTTCCGACCGGCCCAGCCCTGCCCCTGGCGGCGCGCGTCCATGTCGGACAGGTCCTCGTCGACGAAGGTGGTGACCTTGGCGATCGGGAACCGGCTGAGCACCGATTGCTCCACCCCTCGGTAGTACCCGACGTCCTCGCTGGCCATGTGCTCGTACCCCATGTCCTTGAGGTACGTGTCGCGGAACCACTTCAGCGCGTCCAGGCCCTCCATCTCCTCGAGGCACAGGACATCGGCATCGAGACGGCGGATCGCGTCGGCGATCGCGCGCAGTCGACCGTCCTTGGTGACCATCTTGATGTCGTCGTGCTCCCCGGAGAGCTTCGGGTCATCCACCGGGTCGAACAGGTTCTCGACGTTGTAGGCGGCCAAGCGAACGGCGCCGGACTTCTTGGCGGGCGCCTTGGGCGTCCCGTACCAGATGCCGGCCGCACGCGGGGTCTTGCCCTTCGACGGCGCCTGGTCACCGATCTGCGCGGGCCCCTTGGGTCCGGCGGGAGCCTTGGGGCTCGAGGGCGCCTTGGGTGCGGCCGGAGCCTGGGGCGGCGCGGGCGCGGCCGGGGCCTGCGGCGCCCAACCGACGGTCACCGTGAGCGCGGCCAGCGCGGAGAGGACCATCGATGCTGAGCGGGCGAGCGAAGCGTGCTTCATCGCCGCAGTCTACGAGGCCGACGGGCACGGGCTCACGGAACCGCAGCGTCGAGCGCCGCCCGGAGTTCCGCGGACACCGGCTCTCGCCCCGGGTCGCTCGGATCCCACGCCACCTCCGTGCGGCCGTCCCCGGCGCGCCGGAAGCCGAGCCACGCGTGCTCGAGATACATCGGGCCGGGCGCGCCGCCGTACTCCCGGTCGCCGACGAGCGACACGCCGAGGTGAGCCATCATCGCACGCACCTGGTGGTATCGACCCGTCCCCAGCCGAATGAGGGCGTGCCACTCCCCGGTCCGCCCCGGCGCGGGATGGAGCGCCTCCACGGTCAAGCGGCTGGGGTCGCCCCCCGAGCGCACCACCCGGGCCACCCGGCCCTCGCGACGAAGGTAGGCGCGATGCTCGCCGACCAGCGCCCGCGGATCGATGCCCGCCGCCGGCCGGACCCGCGCCACGTATCGCTTGGTCCACGACGGCAGCGATGCGTTGTGCTCGGCGACCGCCGCACGGTCGCGCGCCACCACCACCCAGCCCCGCGTCACGCGGTCGAGCCGGTGCGGCAGTTGGGCGTCCGGCCAGGACAGCATGCGGCGCGCGTGCTCGATCAGCGTGCGCGGTTCGCCGGACGCGGGCCCCGGTGCCTCGCTCGACATGCCCGCGGGCTTGCGAAGCACCGCATCCCGTTCGCCGCGAAGGACGACCTCAGGCTCCACGGCCGCGTGCGCGAACCGCACCCTCCAGCACCGGCATCATCTGAAGGGCCACCGGCGAAGGCGTCCCGGGCCACTGGCCGGGAACGGCCTCGGTGAGCCGTTCGCACTCCCAGGACTCCACGGGCACCGCCGGAGGGCGCACCGTCATCGTGAACACCACCTCCCAGCTGCGCGCCTCCGGATCGAAGAGCAGCGCGCGCGGCGCCGGCGGAGCGGTGGAGATCCACCCGGTCTCCTCGGCGAGTTCGCGCAGGAGCATCTCGCCCGGCGCGACGCCCGGTTCCATGGTGCCCGCCGGGACGAACTCCCACATGCCGGGATGGTTGAGGACGGCCTCGGCGCGGCGCGCCACAAGCACGCCGCCGCCCGGCGTGAGCGCGATGCCCTTGACGCCGAGCGGGCGCATGCCGGTGTCGAGGCCCACCCGTGCCACGGCATGGAAGCGATAGCTCGACGCGATGCAGTGCACCGTGACGCCGCCGTGGCCGTTGCGGCTGACCCCGAGGACGTGGAGCATGGGGCCATCGTGGGCGCGCGGCACCCGTCGCCGCAGTTCGGCCCACGCGTCGTCGACCTCGTCGAGCGAACAGCGCTCGGGCACGAACCGGCCCTCCACGACGCTCACGAGCGGCGGTCGGCGCAGGGGCAGCAGGCGGGCACGCGGCGCCGGCCGGGCGGCGCGGTCAGGAGGCATCGAGGCGGGCTCCATCGACCCATCTATACACTCCGACGCCGATGAGCAACGCCGCAGCCACGACGCCGTCGCAGCCCCATCCCCCGGGGCTCTTCCTCCTGTTCTTCGTGGAGATGTGGGAGCGCTTCTCCTTCTACGGGATGCGCGCGCTGCTCACCTTCTACCTGATCAAGGGGTTCATGAAGGCGGACGATGCCCGCGCCTACGGCATCTACGGCGCCTACGGGGCGCTCGTCTACGCGACGCCCTACCTGGGCGGCATCCTGGCCGACCGCTACCTCGGTGCGCGGCTCGCGGTGATCTGGGGCGGGCTGCTGATGGCGGCGGGACACCTGCTGATGGCGGTGGAGCAGGAGTGGGCCCTCTTCGGCGCGCTGGGGCTGCTGATCGTCGGCAACGGCTTCTTCAAGCCGAACATCTCCACGATGGTGGGCTCGCTCTACCCCGAGCGCAGCACCAAGCGCGATGCCGGCTTCACCATCTTCTACATGGGCATCAACCTCGGCGCGGCCCTGGCGCCGTTGGTCTGCGGGTACATCGGCGAGACGTACGGCTGGCACTGGGGCTTCGGGCTGGCGACCGTGGGAATGTTGGTCGGGCTGGTCACCTTCGTCGCGCCCCGCGGCGTGGCACGGGCGCTGATCCTGCTGGCGTCCGTGGCGATCGTCGTCACCATGTTCTGGTTCTCGAAGGACGACGCCACGCAGACCCTCCTGAACCTGCCCATCGCCCTGGCGCTCCTGGGAGCCGGGGCCATCAGCTTCGTCAAGCTCTCCGGCGCCGGACTTCCCGACGGGATCGGCGCCCCCCGCGATGGATCGGGACGGACGATCCGCCCGCGGATGGTGGTTCCCATCCTGGTGGGCACGCTCGTCGCGGTCGGGCCCCTGGCGTACCTCGTCTCGGCAAGCGACGTGGCGGAGTGGGTGCTCTACGGCATCGGCGTGATCGCCTTCGGGTCGATCATCGCCACGGCCGCCCGGAGCGAGCGCGTCGTGCGCGACCGGCTCGTCGTGATCCTCGTCCTGTGCTTCTTCAGCATGCTGTTCTGGGCCTTCTTCGAGCAGGCGGGCTCGAGCATCAACAACTTCACCGACCGCAACGTGGATCGGGTGGTGGGTGGGACCGCGGTGCGCGAGGGACAGACCTACACCGACGTGGCGGTGACCCAGGAGTTCCTCGGCGTCGACGTCAACGGCACCACGTGGACCCTCGAGGCGATCTCGGTCGCGCAGCGCGCCGAGAAGGATGGCCTTCCGGGCGGACGCGTGACCTTCACCGCGGACGCCGAGGACGTGGCCAAGGGGCTGGACGTCGGCGGAAACGAGGTGAAGGCCAGCGTCTTCCAGGCGGCCAACCCGACGTTCATCCTGATGTTCGGGCCGGTGTTCAGCTGGATCTGGGTGACCCTGGGTCGCCGCGACCCGAGCGCCGGGGTCAAGTTCGCGCTGGGGCTCCTGCAGCTTTCGGCGGGCTTCGCGTGCTTCTGGATGGGCGCGCGCACGGCCGACGGCAACGGCATGGCCGCGATGCAGTGGCTCCTCCTGGGCTACCTGCTGCAGACCACGGGCGAACTGTGCCTGTCTCCGGTGGGCCTGTCGCTCGTGACCAAGCTGTCGCCCGCCTCGATCGCCAGCACCATCATGGGTGCGTGGTTCCTCGCCACCGCCTTCAGCCACCTCGTGGCGGCGGCGATCGCCAAGATGACCGGGGTGCAGGACGGCGGCGACGGCTCGGCGATCCCCCCGCCCACCGAGACGGTGGGGATCTACGGCGACGTCTTCGGCGGCATCGCCATCGCGGCCGCGGTGTCCGGCCTGCTGCTCCTGGCGATCAGCCCCTGGCTCAAGTCGATGATGCACCTCTCGGACGCCGAGGCCGCAGGCCACGGCGGGCACTGAGCCCCGGCTGCGGCTCAGTCGCGGACGAAGGTCATCCGCTCGTAGTCCTTGCGCACGCCCGGGAACGCCAGCACCCGGTTGTGCATGGCCACGTAGGCCCCCGGCCCGAGGATCTGCACCGCGCACAGGGCCTCGGTGAGGTTCTGCACGCTGTCGGTGCGCCGCAGCTCGTAGGGGCGCATGGCGCCGGTCAGGACCACCGCGCGCTTCGGGGCCCCGGGCGCGTGCAGCCGCGCATGGATGCGCTCGCCGGTCACGGCCAGGCGGTCCGTGCCGTGCACCACCACCACGCCGTCGTGGGTCGACGCCGCGCCGAGGGCCGCCGCGGCGATGCGCTCGTGGTCGTCCTCGGTCATCTCCAGGCTGTCCTTGTTCATCAGCGGGATGCGGTCGATGACCACGCCCTCGAGCACCAGCGACGCCAGGATGGCGTCCAGAACGCTGATCCCGTTCTGCAGCACCCCGTGCAGCTCGTCGAAGGTCTTCTCGATGGTGCCGCCGGTGGAGATGAGCGCGACGCGGAAGGGCATGGCGCGGAAGGTACCCGCGGTGCGGTGCGCGCCGACGGCCTCGGGCGGCACGGCCCCGTCACTTCCCGATCTTCGCCATCACCTCCGCGTCGATCCCCAGGAACTCGCGCATGTGCTGCTCGTAGGTCTCTTGGTCCTTGTCGCGGCTGAAGTCCAGGCGCAGCTCGTTGATGACCTTGGTGCCCTGCCCGATCCACTGCTTCCAGGTCTCGGCGGAGATGTTCTCGAGGATCCACTGCCCCACGGGACCGCGCATCGGCGGCGAGGGAAGCTTGTTGCCGGGGCGCCCGGTGCGCTGGCAGATGAACGCCCCGCTGGCCTTCAGCCGCTCGGCGGCGGCATCGACCTCGGGCGCCAGCTTCGGCGGCTCCCGCCCCACCGACCGCAGCAGCTCGGCCATGGCGTTGCGCGGCATGAGGTCGCCCTTCTTCGCGGCCATCTCGTAGCCCCGCGTCAGCGCGTCCACGGCGCGGTCGACCCAGCCGGCACCGATCATCGCCTGACCGGCCAGCTGGTAGGCCTTGCTCATCTCCGGCACCAGCTCGATGCACCGCTCGAAGCTGCGCGCCGCCTCGGCATGGCGCCCGGCGTCGAGGTAGGCCTTCCCCAACGAGAAGTGCGCCATCTCGTTGGTCGGGTCGGCCGACGCCATCTTCTCGAACTGCGCGATGCGGTCGACGCCCTGCGGTGCTCCGGCGATGTTCATGGGCGGATGATAGGAGCGCCGCGCGCGCCGGGCACGGCAGCGCCGACCGGCCGCACCGGACCCGCGCCCGGCGCGGCCCGCACCCAGTGCCGGCGGTGGTAGGCCCACCACTCGAGCACCAACAGCACCAACGCCGCCGCGAGCGCGTACGGCCACAGGTCGCTGAGCGACCCACCTGACCCGGAGGAGTCCACGACCGCGGTGCCGACCTGCACGCGTTCGGCCGCCGCGATCCATCCCTCGCCCTCGGCGGCGTTGACCGCGAACTCCAGGCGGCGCTCCGCGCCCTCGTCGCTCCACGTGAGGCGATAGACGCCGGCACGCTGCACCGGGCCGAACGTGACCGCGCCGTCGCGCACCGTGATCCGCTCGTCGATCGACGGCCCCGCCACGCGCACTTCACGAACGGCGCCCGGAATGCGCGCGGTGATCGCGTCTCCGGGGCGATGCTCGGCCTGCGCGGCGGGCTGGTCGAGCGACCCGAGCCACTCGACCGCGTTCGCCAGGAACGTGACGAAGCTCCGCTGGAACGGCCAGTTGCTGTCGAGCGGGTCGAAGGCGACCACCACCGCCGTCACGGTGCCGCGGCGGGCCACCGCGACGAGCGGCACGTCGGGGCCGTCGACCACCGACTCCACGTCGCTGCCGGGGGCCATGGCCGTCGCCTTGGACACGTACAGGTCATCCAGGTTCACCGCCCGCAGGAGCGGATGCGCCGCGCGCTGCGCGCGCACCGCCAGGCCTTCCTTGGTTCCGTAGGGGTTGAGCTCAGCGATCCCGCGCGGCGCGCCGAACGTCAGGTAGCGACCGGGGCCAAGCGCCTCCGGGAGCGCGCCCGCCGTGGCCACCACCACGTCGAATCGATCGGCATCCGCGTTGAGCGCGGCGAACTCGGCGGCGGTCAACGACTCCAGCCGCTCCACGGGCAGCGCCCGGAGCACGTTGGAGACCGCGAAGTCCATCGGTCCGACCATCGCCACGCGCAAACGCCGGGGCGCGGCCACCGCAAGCACGGCGCGATCGTCGACGGCCAGGGCGTCGGAGCGGGTCAGCCGCACCTCGATCACGCCGGCCCGCGGCTGCACGAACGGCGGGAAGAGCGCCCGGGCGATCCCGGGGCGATGGCCCGCAGGAGGTGCGTCGGAGCCTGCCGGAGCGGGGACCGGCGCGTCGCCGGCGTCCGCCGCCGGCACGCGCACGGCCTGCGGCGTCACCGCACGCCGGGAACCGTCGATCCACAGTTCCACGTCCGTCTCCGCCTCGGACGGGCCGTCGTTGCGCAGCGTCACGAACACCTGCATCAGTCCCGGGTCGGTGATGCTGCGCTCGGCGGCGATTCCCTCGATGCCGAGGTTCGCCGCATCGGCCCGGCCGGTCATCCGGTACACGAGGGTCTCGCCCGGGCGAATCGACTCCTCTCCGAGGTCGGCGATGCGGCCGTCCGACCAGAGCTCGATCACCGCCGATTCGGCGGGCGTCGCGCCCTGCGACTCGGGATCGACCACCGTGGCGAACGCTCGCGCCAGCGCCAGGCCCTCGGCGAGGACGGAGGCGCCGTCGGTCTGCTCGAGGCGGTCCACCGCGCGCAGGAGGTCGCCCTTGCTTCGCGTGAACGGCTGGATCACCTTCGCCGAACCCGCGAACGCGATCACCATGCACTCCCCCGGGGCGCCGGCGAACAGACCACCGGAATGGATGGACTCGATGCGCGCGCGGATGCCGTCGCGAGCGACGTCGAGCCGGGACTTCGGATCGTCGCCCTTGGAGAGGTCGGTGGCACCCATCGACGCCGAGACGTCGACGAGGAACACCGTCCGCCCGCCCGCGGAGAGCCCCAGGTCCATGCGGGGTTGCGCCAACGCGAACGCCACGAACGCCAGGAGCGCCAGTTGCAGGAACAGGAGGACGCTCGGCCTCAGGCGCTGGAACGGCGTGTTGGCGCGCACGTCCTCGACGCTGCGCTTCCACAGGAGCGTGCTCGGCACCGCCGCGGGGCGCCGGCGGAGCTTCAGGAAGTAGAGGGCCACCAAGAGCGGCACCAGCACCGACGCCACCGCGATGCCCATGGCGGGCGTGAGCCACGCGATCGCCAGGCTCGGCGCCGTCACCGCAGGAGCCCCCGGCGCCGCAGGTACTCGAGCATGAGCACCTCGACGTCCATCGAGGTGTCCACCACCAGGTGCATGATCGATCGGCGCACCGCGAAGTCGCGCAGCCCGGCGCACCACGCGCCGAGGTTGGCGCGGTACTGCTCGACCAGTCCGGGGCTCGCGGTGACCTCCGCCTCGTCGCGGTCCTCGAGATCGGTGAGCCGCCAGTCCCCGGCGAGCCCGTGCGCCATCGGGTCGAGTTCCTGAGGCGCCAGCGTCTGGATGCACCAGAGGTCGTACCCGCGGCCGGCCGCGTAGCGCAGGCCCTTCTCGTACCCCTCCTTGAGGAGGAAGTCGCTGATCACCACCATCACTCCCCGGCCCTGCCTGCCCATGGCGAGCACCTTCATCGACTCCTCGAAGGTGCTGCCGCCGCCCGCCTCCAGGTCGAGCAGCCAGCGGCCCATCTCCGACGTGCGCCGGCGACCCCGCAGGTTCGAGAGCTTGCGAAGCCCCGAGCCCCCGCCGAAGGACGCCATCGTCACGCGATTGTGGTTGACCAGCCCGACGTAGCCGAGCGCCATCGCCAGCCGCTGCGCGAAGGCCAGCTTGGACGGGTCGCCCCAGTCCATCGAGGCGCTGCTGTCGATGGCCACCATCAGCGACAGGTCCTCCTCCTCCAGGAAGATCTTCAGGAAGAGCCGGTCAAGCCGGCCGAAGATGTTCCAGTCGATGAAGCGCAGGTCGTCGCCGTGGACGTACGGGCGGAAGTCGGCGAACTCCACCGACTGCCCGCGCCGCTTCGAGCGACGCTCGCCCTGCAGCTTGCCGGCGAACACCTTGCGGCTCACCACGTCGAGCCGAGCGATGCGCGCCATGAGCTCGTTGCCCAGGAGGTCGTCGATCCGCTCCGGGCGCTGCCGCCGGGGCTGACCCTGGAAGTAGAGGCTCATGACCGGACCTCCGGCAGGTGCCGCGGCAAGCGCGCAACGATCCCCGCCACCACGCGATCGGCATCGAGGCCGTCGGACTCGGCCTCGAAGCTCACCGCCACGCGGTGCCGAAGGGCCGCCGGGGCCACCGCCAGCACGTCGCCGATCGAGACGTGGAAGCGACCGTCGAACAGGGCGCGCACCTTGGCCGTGGTGATGATCGCCTGCGCGGCCCGGGGGCTCGCGCCGACGGCGATCTCGCGGGCCGCGCGCGCATCGGCGTACTCGCCGCCCGGGTGGGTCGCCAACACCAGACGGATCACGTAGTCCTGGACGGGCTCGGCGACCACGACGCGGCGCGCGAGGCGCTGCGCCTGCACGATGCGCTTGCCGTCCAGGACGGGTCGCACCTCCGGTTCGCCTCCGGCGGTGGTGCGACGCAGGATCTCCATGAGGTCGGCGCGCTCCACCGCCGGCACCGAGACCTTCAGGAGGAACCGGTCGAGCTGCGCCTCGGGCAGCGGGTAGGTTCCTTCCTGCTCGATCGGGTTCTGCGTGGCCAGCACCACGAACGGCTGGTGCAGCCGATGGGTCTGGCCGCCCACGGTGACGGAGCGCTCCTGCATCGCCTCGAGCAATGCCGACTGGCTCTTGGGGCTGGCGCGGTTCACCTCGTCGGCCAGGAGCAGCTGCGTGAAGATGGGACCGGGCCGAAACTGCATCACCCGGTGGCCATGCGCGTCCTCCACCAGGATCTGCGTGCCCAGGATGTCCGCCGGCATCAGGTCCGGCGTGAACTGGATGCGCGAGAACTCCAGCCGCAGGGCATCGCCCAGCGACCGAACGAGCAGCGTCTTGCCAAGACCGGGCACTCCCTCCAAGAGCACGTGCCCGCCCGCGAAGAGCGCCCACAGCACCTGGTCGACCACGGCCTGCTGACCCACCAAGCGGCGCCCGACCTGTTCGCGCAACGCGGCGGCCACCTCGCGGAACGCCGCGCAGCGTTCGCGCGCCACGGCCTCGTCATCGATGCCGGCGTCCCAGGCCTCGGCGCTCGCGGCCGAGGCGTTCACGTCGAGCCCCCATCGCCTGGACCCGGCTCGTTGCGTTCCTGGGCCCTCCGGCGTGCCGCGCGCAGGCGAGACAGCGAATCACCGGCGTCGGCGGCATCCGGGGCCGGCGCATCCGCCGCCGGTCGCGGGCCCGGCGTCGCCCCGGCACCGCCCTCGGCCAGCTGCCGCGCATCGGCCCGGGCGCCGCCCTGCGCCTCGAAGCGCGTTCCTGAAGAAGCGCCGCCGGCAGCGCCGCCCGGCGATGCGCCGGACGCGGGCTTCCCGGACGTGGTGCCCGACGCCGCCGCGCCGGTCCGCGCGCGCCGCAGCGCATCCACCGCACCCGAGGTTCCGGACGCCGATCCACCGGTCACGCGCGCGGCCAGCTCGCGTGCGTCGCGGCCGTCGAAGGCGATCCGCCGCCACGCCACGTCGACCACGATGAGGACGGCGGCCAGGATCGCCGCCAGTTGCCAGAGCGCGCGGGCCGCGCGCGATGCACCGAGGTCCGAGCGATCGAAGAGCTCCCACGTGGCGGCGTCCTGCAGCCGGAGCACGCGTCCACCGGTCCGCTCCGCCACGGCGCGCAGCACCGCCGAGTTGTCGCGGATCGCGCGATACTCGGCGGGATAGGGCACGCTGACCGCGGCCTGCACGCTCCCGGCGCGCGCCTCCTCGGGAGAGGCGCCCGAGCGGGCGAAGGCCACGTTCGCCAGGTATGCGCCGGACTCGGCGGCATCGAACTCGCCGGTGAAGCGGCCCGGGCCGACCTGCCGCAGCGGAAGGTCGCGCACGCGGCCGCCGGGGGTCACCAGGCGGGCCTGCGCGCGGGTGTCCGCCGCGAATCCGCCCTGCCCCTGCTCGCGCGTCTCCACGTCGATGAACGCCCGGTCGCCGTCGACGCGCGTACTCACGCTCACGTCCTGCGGCATCGCCGGACGCATGCACCATCGAATGGTCTGCTCCCAGAAGGGACGCAGCCGCGCCCACCGCACCCACGCCGACCCCCAGCGACCGGTGAGGTCCGACGTGAACGCCACCGATCGCCCGAGCCCGTAGTTCCAGTACGCGTACACGGGGTCGGTGCCCTCCTTCGACCGCACCGTGACCGGAACCTGCGCGAGCCCCTCGCGCGGCACGGTCAGCACGTACCCGCGGATCGGCGGCAGCGCGTCGAAGCCCGCGATCGGCCCGCCGGCGGAAGGCACCACCTGCGGCGTGAAGTCGCCCTCGACGATCAGCGACCGCGAGACCACGGTCGCCTCCTGGATGAAGATCTGCGGCAGCTTGCGCGGGTTCTCCACGCGATAGAAGCGTCCGCCGGTCTTCGTGGCGATCGCCTGCATCTTGCGGTGGTCCTCCGGGCCGCCGTGTCCCTGCCCTCCTGCCAGGAGCACCGTGGTCACGGTGATCTTGGACAGCTTGAAGTCGTTGAGCAGCTCGGGCGGCGGCGCGCTCGGGTCGCCGTCGGACACGACGATCACGTGCTTCTGCCCGGCGCGGACGCGCTGCATCTCCTCGAGGATCATCTCCATCGGGGTGTTGAAGCTCGGCATGTCGCCCACGGTCATCCGCCGGGCGGCGTCCTTGGCGCGCGACTTGTCGCCCACCACCTGGAGCGGGAACCCCCAGCCGTACCCCTCGCGCGAACCGGCGCCGTCGAACCCGCCGCCGCCGAGCGAGATCAGCCCCGCGTAGTCCTGGCTGGACAGGGCATCGATCGCGGAGACCGCCACCTGCACGCCCCAGTAGTTCGCCTCGGGCATCTCGCAGCTGTGCATCAGCAGCGCCAGCGCCCCGCGCATGATCTGCCGGGTCTGGGGCGGGTCCATCCGCACGGGCAGCGTCTTCTCGACCTCCGAGCCGAGCCAGCCGCCCGCGCCGAACGCCTCGGGACCGCCGAGCGCCACCAGGCCGCCGCCGAGGTCATGGACGAAGGCGTGCAGCGCGCGGTCGAACTCGTTGTCGATCGTCCAGCGCGGGACGTTCGCGAGCACCACCGCGTCGAATCCGGCCAGGTTCGCCAAACCCCGCGACATCGCCGCGTCGGGTCCGGCACGCTCGACCTCGATGCGGGCCTCGCGGAGGATGCCCGCCAGCGCATCGGTCTCGGTGCCGCCCTCGGGCTCGACCAGGAGCACGCGTCCCGTGCCGCCGACGAAGACCACGGCCGCGCCGTCGTTGTTCTGCGGCACGGCATCGGCGGCCGGGTCGTCGGGCTCGAACCGCACGCGGAATCGCTGCGCGCCCGTGCCGTCGGCCACCACCGGCAGCGTCACCAGGTTGGCGCCGGGATCGAGGTCCACGGCGAACCCGAGCCCGTCGCCCGAGGGATCGAGGTCGACCGGCTCGTCGTTCTGCCACAGCAGCAACCGCCCCCGCGCCGCGCGCTGCGAACGCACGCTCACGCGCAGGTCGACCGACTGACCCTCGCGCGCGCGCGTCGGCGCGCGCAGCGACTCCACCATGACCTCGGCCTCGTGGCGGAACTCCAGCGGCACCACGTCGATCGGCACGCCCGCGGCCTTGGCGAGCGTGGCGGCCTCCTCGAGGCTCCCCGCGGTCTCGTTGCCGTCGGTGACGAGCAGCATGCGGGCCACCGTGTCGCCGGGCTGGGTCGCGAGCGCCATGCGCACGCCGGCGGCCAGGTCGCTCGCCTGCAGGTCGCCCACGTGGCCGAGGAGCGACGGCTCGCCGGCATCGGCGGGCATCGCCGCGATCACCGCGTCGCGAGCGACGGTGACCGCCCCCACGCGGTCGGTCGGCCGTTCCTTGCGTGCCACGGCCTCGCGGACCGCGCGGTCGGCGCGGGTCCTGAGCTCCAGCGGCACGCTCTCGCTCGCGTCCGCCACCACCAGGACGCTCATCGCGTCGCTCTCGCGGACGATGCTCGGCCGCGCCACCGCGAACGTCAGGAGCAGCAGCACCACGACCCGCAGCGCCAGCCCGCCCCAGGACTTCCACGGACCGAGCACCGGCACGCTTCGTCGCGCCATCCACCAGAACGGCACCGCCAGGAGCAGGATCAGGAGCGCCGAGGGATGCTCGAGGACCACGGTCATGGTGCGGTGCGCACGGTATCCGAAGCGCCGGAGACGAATCCCGCGAGCGGCCCCACGAGCACCCGGGAATGGCCGGAGTCCAGCACGAGCAGCCGGTCCCCGCGCACGGCGACGGCCCACGGGAACCGGAGCGCGTTCTCACCCGAGGGCAGCGAGCGCACGCGTTCGCCTTCCAGCACGTGAAGCACCTGCGGGACGGGCGCACCGGCCACCCGGCGCGCCACGCCCAGCGATCGCCCGGAGCGCAGGTCGATGCGCTGCAGGCGGTGGTTGCCGAACTCGGTGACCAACGCCGTGCCGTCGGCCAGCACCTCCAGTCCGTAGGGGTACGCCATCTGACCGGGGTCGGATCCCGGGCTGCCCCACTGCGCGCGCGGCGTACCGTCGAGTTCCAGCACCTGGACCCGGTGGTTGCAGGCGTCGCACACCACCAGCGCCGGTCCGCCCGCCTCGGCGGCCAGGAAGCCGATCGACTGCGGGCGGTCGAACTGCCCCGGACCGCGCCCCGGTCCACCGATCGCCCGCACGAACTGACCGTCCGGCGTGAAGACCTGGATGCGGTCGTTGCCGCCGAACTCCGCGACCCAGACGTTGCCGTCGGGACCGATCTCGGCGTCGCACGGGTAGATGAACTCGCCCGGGCCCGTGCCGTAGCCGCCGATCCGTAGGAGCTCGGTGCCGTCGGGCGCGAAGGCGATCACCCGGTGGTAGTGCGTGTCCGCCACCCACACGCGGCCGTCGGGACCGATGCCGAAGCCCGTCGGCTTGCCGCGCTCCTGCTCGGGCATGGTCCACTCGCCCACGTACGCGCCATCCTCACGAAAGCGCTGGACGCGCGCGCGACGGTCGATCACCATGATGGACCCATCGCGCGGGTCGACGTCCATGGCGCGCGGGTACTCGAACTGGCCGCGGCCGCGTCCCGATGCACCGAACCATCGATCGGCCGACACCGCTGCACCGCCGGCACCGGCGCCCGGATCGCGACAGCCCCCAAGGCTCAAGAGTGCGGGCAGGACGGCGACCACGGCGAGCAGCGCGGTCGCGCGGGCCCGCGGGATGCGCGCCACGGCCTGCGCCACCACGATGCCCCCGAGACCCGCCAGCACCAGCACCGCCAACAGCCCGCCGAGCACCGTCGCCGGATGCTGGTAATGGATCGCGTTCAGGATGGTGGAGGCGGACCATGACCATCCGGGCGGCTCGACGCGCGCCGCGGCGATGACCTCGCCGGCGGAGAGCGCGCTCCCCACGCAGAGTGCCGCCAACGCCGCGCCCCGCGCCTCCGGCGCAAGGGCGACCACCGTGGATCCCAGTCCAGGTCCGTCCACCTCGCGGAGATCCCGGCGCTCGGCCGGCTCCCGCAACGCCGGTACCCGTCCGATCCACGCCGCCACCGCACCGAAGCGGCTGACGTGGCAGATCACCACGATGGCAGGGGTATCGAACACCGCGGGCCCCACCCAATCACGGTTCCATGCGGCCACCAGTGCCACCGCCACGACGGTTGCGGGGACGACCGCCGACAGCGTCCAGCCCGCCAGGGCCACGCGCTCTGCACATCGCACGAAGCGAGCGGCACGTGCACCGCTGCGGCCATGGGCGGCAAGCGCCAGGTGGGCCACCGACACGCACGCCAGCACGACCCCCGCGCACCCCGCGGCGAGCAGCGTCCCCACGGCACCACGCAGGCCCGTCGACGCGAAGCGATCCAACGCACCGCGCGACGCCACCGCCAGAACCAACATGGCGATCGGCGCAAGCACCGCCACGGCCACCACCAGGACCGCGACCACCGGTACGCCGCCTCCACGCGCCGAGGGAGCGCACTCAACGCGTGCACGCACCGGAAGTGCGGCGGCCAGCACCGCACACGCGGCGGCCAGCGCGATCACCGGCCACGATGCCGCCAAGACCGCATTCGCCGACGCGCCCTGCGCATCGAGCGCACGCAACTCGAATCCCCACGTGCGCACCTGCGCCAGGTCGAACGCCACGGTGGACCCGGCCACCGCGAAGGCGATGGCGGCCATGCCCACCGCAAGACCGGCGCGATCCTCCCGCCACGCGCGACCGAGCCGATCCATGAGGCGCTCGGCGTCCAACGCCCCGAGTTCGCTCGCGTCGCGGTCGAATCCGGGACGCATGGCCACGCACCACGCCGCCAACGGCCATGACCACGACACGAGACCAAGCCCGAGCAACGCGGTCCGGGCCGGCGCCACGCGATCGGTCGCGGCGAGCCAGTCGCCGACGACGGAACCCGGGCCAGCGGCCTGCCACCACGACCAGAACACCGCGTAGGGCGGCAGTGAGGCGGCCACGACGCTCACGGCCAGAAGCACGCCGCTCCACCCCGAGGCGCGGATCGCCCGGCCCACCGGCCAGCCGACCGCCGCCGCCGCCGCCGCCACGCCCAACGCCCACGCCACGGTGGTGCGCGCGGTGGCCGCGCCGTCGAAGGTGTCGGGGACGACCGACGGGGCCGTGAGCAAGCGCACTGCCGCGAGCCCGGGCCACGCGACGGCAGCCGCGAACGCCACCGCGGCCAGCGCGATCGCCGCGCCGGGAACGGCGGGCCACCACCACGCTGGTCCGTGCGCTCGAATCGCCATGTTCAACCGTCCGGCCACGCCGCGCGCAGAGCCTTCATGAACCGTTCCACCGCCGGATCGGCCTCGCGCGCCACCGCCCGGGGGTCAACCCCGAGAAAATGGTCCACGTCCTCCGGGACCACCATTTCCGATTTCGGGTGGACGAGGGGGATGTGCCGGGACGTGGCTTCCGCCAGCTGCCGTTCGGTGGACGGATCAAGCATGAAGACGATGAACCGTCGCGCCGCGTCCGGATGCGGCGCCCCGGCCACCAGCGCGACGGTGTTCGGGATCACGAACGTCCCACCCGCCGGATGCCGCGGGTCATGCGCATGCCGCGGATACGTCATCGCCACGCGCACGGCCCGCGCCTGGGCCGCGAACACGTCATCCGTGTCGGTCATGCCGACGTCCGCCTCGCCGCGCGCCACCGCGTCCACCACGCCCGAATTGCCCGAGGTCAGCACCAACGGTCGATTGGCCACCAACGCGTCCACGAACGCATCGAACGTGCCCGGGGCGGCGTGCGCGTCCCAGTACGCCTTCATGGCGCCGAAATGGCTGCGCGTGGTGCCGAAGCGCGGATCAGCCATGGCGATGCGACCCCGCCACCGCGGGTCGCACAGCCCGGCCCAGGTCGATGGCGGATCCTTCACCCGCTCCGGGTCGTGCACGATGACGCGGGCCCGCCCGGCGAACGCCATCCATCGCCCGTCCGGATCGCGCCACTGCGAAGGCCAACCGGCCACCGTCGCGGCCAGCGCCGCGTTCCCATCACCCACCGGCGCGGTCACCCCCTCGGCGGCGAGCGCCACGTTCGCGGCCTGTTCGTTCGACCAGAACACGTCGGCGCGCGGCCGGGTTCGCTCGGCCCGGAGCGCATTCGCCAGTGCCGTGGTCTTGGTGGCCTCCGTGTCGAATCGCGCCACCACGCGAATCCCGGTCTCTGCCTCGAACCGACGGAACACCGGCTCGGCCACGTCCTGCTGGTCCGCGCTGGTGTAGACGGTCACTTCGGTGGCACGCTCGCACGCCACGGCCATGAGGGCCACCACGACTCCAAGCACTCGCGTCGCTGCCCGGATGCCGACGCGACCGATGGCGGTGCGCCCCGTCACGGCGCCGGTGCACCGCTCGGCGCGGGCGCTGCGGTCGGCGCCGGTGCACCGCCGGACGAGGCCGAGCCCGCTCCGCCGGGAGCGGTCGCCGGCTTCACGCCCCGCTGCTCGAAGGTCCGGCGCAGGTCGCCGAAATACCGCTTGTGCACCTCGCGCAGGTGCGCCGGCACGGGGTCGTCGTCGGTGCCGCGCTCGTACCCGGACGCGATCGCCCCCGCGACCTGCTCGAGCGCCACGCGGCTCTCGCCGGTCGGCGACTGCCCGGCCACCAACTGCCGGGCGATCACGTCGCCCTCCTGCCGCGGTCCCTTCTGCTTCTGGAACTTGGTGCCGAAGGCGGTCTTGCGGATCTCGCGGTCGCCACCCTCGGCGACGCCGTGCCCACCGCCGCTGCCTTCCTTGCGGCCCCTCCCGCCGGACGCATCGCTCTCGGCATCGGACCCCGCCGCAGCCTGCAGCGCACGATCGGCTTCGGACTCGCTCATGCCCCCGCCTTGGCACTGGCCCTCGGCCGCCTCGGCGGCCTGCGCCATCTGCCGCTGGGCCTCGGCCTCGCTGAGCATTTGGCCCATGGAGTCCTTGCCGCCCTCGGTGCCGGAGGACGACTCGTTCTGCTCCGCCGTCGCACCCGACTCTCCGGACTGGCCGGGGTTGCGGCACTCGGACGCGGACTGCCGCATCTGCTCGCCCATCTTCTCCATCCGCTCGCGGGCCGACTCCGACGCCTGGGCCATCTGCCGCAGCGCCTGCTTCTGCGACTCGTTGAGCTGCCCGGACTTCTCGATGGCCTCGCGCATCGCGTCCGCGTTCTTCGCCAGTTCCGGGTCCATGCCGGCCTTGCGGAGCGCCTCGGCCATCGCCGCGGGATCCTTGGCGAGCTGCTCGAGCTGCTTGGCGGTGTCCTCGAGCGCCTTCGCCATCCTCTCGCGATCGGCCTCGGACAGCCCGCTGGCCGCCGCGGCGCGTTCCTTGACCGCCTTCATGGCCTCCTTGGCCGCCTCGAAGTTCCCTTGCTTCAGGGCCTCGGCCAGGTCGCGCACCGCTTGGTCGTCCTTGGGCAGGTCAAGCTTGGCGAGCGCGTCCTGCAGCTGCCGCGCCGCCTTGGCGTCCGCGGACTCGCGGAGTTCGTCCAGGCGCGACTGCAGCTCGGCCGTCCGTCGCGCGGCCTCGCGCGCGGCCTGCTCCGGCGTGCGCACCGGCCCGTTGGCCCCGTCCTCGAGCGCGGCACGTGCCTTGTCGAGCTCGGCATCCAACCGTGCGGCCAGCTCAGGGGACCGCTCGATCTCCTGGATCACGCGCTCCAACCGCGCTTCCTCCGCGGTGGGCACGCGAACCGTCGCGGCGACCGTCACGTCCGACGCCTTCTCGGCCGCCTCGAGCTGGGGCATGAGCATCCATGTCGCCAGCACCAGCGCCAGCACCGTCGGCGCGAGCCACCAGCGCGCCGGGACACCGATCGGGAATGCCGATCGGAGCCGTGCGTCGAGCCCGGGGTCCGAGGCCCAGCGCACGCCGTCGGCGATCGCCGCGCGGGCGAAGGGGTCGGCACCCGCCGCCGGATCGGACATCAGGGCGCGCGCCGTGCTCAGGCGCTCCCCCGAGCCAAGCCGCAGGTCCACGTCCAACGCCACCGCCTCGGCATCCATCGGCCGACGCAGTGCGCTCCATGCGGCGAACGCGCCCGCAAGGGCCAGCGCCGTCAGCACCATCAGCACGATCGCTCCCGCACCGCGCGAGGGCACTCCGACGGCGGACGAGAATCCGACCAACCGCCTCTCGGCGACCACCAGCAGCACGATCACGAGGGCCGGCACGGCCGCCACGCTCCACGTCGACAGCCACGCGGACAGCCGGAGTCGTCGTCGCGCCGCCGCCACCAGAGCCTGCACGCGGTCCATGCCCGAAGTGTAAGTGATGACGGCGCGCCGATCGATCGGAATCGGCCCCGGATCGTTCCTTATCATCCGCAGCATGCAGCTTGCACGCCTCGCCGCCGTCGCCCCGATCGCCTTCTGCCTGGCCGCCGCCGCGCCGCAGGACCAGACCGCCGGCGACCTCCGCCGCGAGATCGACCAGTTGCGTCAGCAGGTCGCCGAGCAGCAGGCCGACCTCGATGCCGCGCGCGCGCGCATCCAGGAGTTGGAGCAGCAGTTGGCCGACCGTTCGCGCTCGTCCGGCGCCGCCACCGCCCCCGCACCGGACGCCACGCCACCGGCGCCCACGCCCGTCCCGGCGGACCCGAACCTCGGGCCCGGCGGCCTGCTCTCGTCGCTGCAGGCCGACTACCTCGCCGCGTTCCCGTCGGACCCGCCGACGCGCGGCACCGGGTCGACCGCGCCGCTCGAACGGCACTGGTCGGCGCTTCGCACCTGGGCCACCAAGGTGGAGCGGGAGGGCGTACGGTCGCTGAGCTGGACCGGCACGATCGACCCCAACTCGGTGCGGTCGTCCAACCGCACCGTGACCTTCACGGTGATCGTCACCAACGGCAACCGCGATTACCGCGTGCCCGGCGCGATCTCCGCAGGCAGCTTCGAGCGCGTGCTGCGCAACGGTTCGCTGGTGCAGGGCCCGGTGACCGTGAACGCCGTCATCAAGCCCCGGCTGCGCATCAACCCGGACCGCCCGGCGCCCGGCGCATTCGACGTGCCGCCGATGGTCGGGCCGTACGTCGAGTTCGGGTACGTGTGCGACGTGAAGAGCGTCGTGCCGGCGTCCGCACCGGCGGCGCCCTCCAACGCGCCGGCCGCGCCCTGAGCCCGGCGCATGGGCCCCGATGACCACGTATGCCTCTGCTTTCGCGTGAGCCTCCGCAAGCTCACGCACTTCATGGAGCGCGAGCGGCCGAAGGTCGCGAGCCAGCTGAGCGAGTGCCTCGGCGCTGGCACGGGCTGCCGGTGGTGCGTCCCCGCGCTGCGCACGCTCCACGGCCAGTGGATCGCCGGACAGTGTCCCGAACTCGACGCCGATCCGAGCGCCTGGGCTGCGGGCCGAGCGGAGCATCGACGCCGGCCGCGCACGTGACATGGCGTTCCCTCGCCCCCCGAGGCGTCGGCCGGAATATCATCGATCCCTTCCCGTTCATGACCTCGGCCCCCGATCCATCCCCGCGCCCGATCCGCGTGCCCCTGACGCAACTGCGCCGCGGCCAGCGCGCGATCGTCCACTGCGACGCGATCGACGGGCTCCCCGAGGGTGACCGCTGCCTGCTGCACGCGATGGGCATGCACGACGAGTGCCACATCCGCGTCTGCAGCCCGGGCACGCCGTGCATCGTGCAGATCGACTCCACCCGGCTCGGGCTCTCCGCGGACGTCGCCGGACGCATCCTGGTCACGCCGATCGACGACGCTGGCGTCGCCGGAACCCGCGCGCCATGACTGCGCCGCGGTCCATGCCGCGAATCGCCGTCCTCGGCAACCCGAACACCGGCAAGACCACGCTCTTCAACCGGCTGTGCGGCGTCCGCGCCCGTACGGCGAACTTCCCCGGGTCGACGGTGGAGGGCCGCGTCGGCGTGCACCGCTCGCCGGCCGGCGACGCCGAACTGGAGCTCGTGGACCTGCCGGGGTGCTACTCGCTGTCCATCGACTTCCCTGAATCCCAGGTCTGTCGCGACTGCCTCGACGGGGGGATCGACGGCGTCGAGCCGGACGCCATGCTGGTGGTGGTGGACGCCACCAACCTGCGACGCAACCTGCAGTTCGCCGCCCAGGCGCTCACCCGCCGCCTGCCCGCGGTGGTGGCGCTCAACATGTGGGACGCGGCGTCGACCCGGGCCGACCGCGTCGACCCCGCGGCGCTCGCGCGCGGCCTCGGCTGCCCGGTCGTGCCCGTGTCCGCACGCACCGGCGAGGGGTTGCCGGCGCTCGACGTGGCCCTCGACACCGTCTCGGGCCTGCCGTTCGGACCCGACGCCTTGGTGGCGCGCCTGCAGAAACTGCCGCCTGCCGATGCGCCGGCGCCGGCGCTCGCCGCGTGGGCCGACACCGTCGTCCGGCAATCGATGGCCGCGCCGGGCGTGGCGCCGGAACCGCGGCGCGATGCGCTGGTCGATCGCGTGGACGTGGCGCTGACTCACCCGTTCCTCGGGATCGCCGTGTTCGCCGTGACGATGGCCGCCCTCTTCTCGGCGATCTTCATGGTGGCCTCGGTGCCGATGGACCTGATCGACCTGGTCTTCGGCACGCTGACCGAGCGCGTCCACGCCGTGCTCCCCGAGGGCATCCTGGCGGACCTCCTGGCGGACGGCATCCTCGCCGGCATCGGCGGCGTGGTGATCTTCCTGCCGCAGATCTGCCTGCTGTTCTTCCTGCTCTCCCTCCTCGAGGACTCCGGCTACCTGGCCCGGGCGGCCTTCGCGGTGGACCGCATCATGCGCCGGTTCGGGCTGAGCGGACCGTCGTTCATACCGCTTCTTTCCAGCCACGCCTGCGCCTTGCCCGGGATCATGTCGACCCGGCTGATCCGCGACGACCGCGAACGGCTGGCGACGATCCTGGTGGCCCCGTTCATGACGTGCTCGGCGCGCCTGCCGGTGTACGTCCTGCTGATCGGCATCCTCTCGGTGGGCCGCCCGGCCTGGTTCGCGGGAGTCGCCTTCACCGCGTGCTACGCGCTGGGCGCGGGCGCCGGGCTCGTCAGTGCGCTCATCGCGCGACGGACGATCCTGCGCGGCCCCGCGCGACCGCTGGTGATGGAGCTGCCGCCCTACCGGATCCCCGGGCTGCGCAACGCGCTCCTGGTGACGTGGGATCGCGCGCGGGTGTTCCTGCGCAACGCCGGCACCACGATCCTGGCCATCTCCGTGGTGATGTGGTGGCTGAGCGCGTTCCCGCGGGCGACCGAGGCCGATGACCGGACGCAGCAGGCGGCCAGCTTCGCGGGGCAGCTGGGCGAGGCGGTGCAGCCCGCGTTCGCCCCGCTCGGCTTCGACAGCCAGCTCACGGTCGGGGTGATGACCAGCTTCCTGGCTCGCGAGGTGTTCGTGAGCACGATGGCGATCCTGGCGGGGACCGGCGCCGACGCCGACCTCGGGGACGAGACCGTGCTGCAGCAGGTGGCCGCCATGCCCCGTGCCGACGGCGCCCCGGTGTTCGACCCGCCCACCGCCGCCGCGGCGTTGGTGTTCTTCGTGCTGGCGATGCAGTGCCTGCCGACCCTGGCCGTCACCCGACGCGAGACCGGGTCGTGGAAGTGGCCGGCGATCCAGCTGGGGTGGATGACCGTGGTCGCCTACGCCGGGGCGTGGATCGCGCACGCCACGGTCGCCGCCTTCACCGGAGGCGGCGCCTGATGCCGTGGACCGACTGGCAGTTCTGGGTGGCCACGCTCGGCGCGCTTGCGGCCGTCGCCTTCATCGTGCGACCGCTGCTGGGGCGTCGCGGAGGATCCGGGGATGGATGCGCGCCGGCACGCCCGCGGCGCGCCACGCTCACCATCGGCGACACCGACCGCGGCGAGCGCGCCGCCGGCGCGAGCACGGCGCGCACTCCGGGCGTCAGCGACGAAGGATCGCGCGGACCAGGTCAAGGTCCGCCGCCGTCGTCACCTTGACGTTGCGGGGATCGCCGTCGACCACGATCACGGGCTCACCCAGTCGCTCCACCAGCATGGCGTCGTCGGTGGCTCCCTCGAGCCCGTCCTGCGCGTAGGCACGCCGAAGCAGGTCGGCACGGAACACCTGCGGGGTCTGCACCGCCACCACGCGTTCGCGGGGCACCGTCCCCACCACGCGACGACCGCGCGGGCGCACGTCCGCGGCGAAATCGCCGAGGATCAGGTCGGCCACGGCCTCGGAGGCATCCGCCTCCACGGTCTCCTCGGAGACACGCTTGAGGGTGCTGGTCACCGGGTCGCCGGGGATCACGGCGTCATGGACGCGCGCGGCGTCGAAGACCCGCGACACGAGCGCATCGGTCGCGGCGGGACGGGCGGCGTCGTGCACCGCCACGTGCGTGCATTCCGCGGGAACCGCCTCGAGCGCGTTGCGCACGGTCTCCCAGCGCTCGACCCGGCCGCCGGGCACGATGCGCGCGCCGTGGAAGCCGAGCTGCGCACCCCAGCGGTCGCGGAACGCGTCGATCTCGTCGGGCGGCGCGGCCACCACGATCGCGCGCACGTCGTCACGGCGCGCGAAGATCTCGACCGTGCGCAGGAGCATCGGCCGCCCGCACACGTCCTGCGACACCTTGTCCCCGAGGCCGAAGCGCGTGCTTCGGCCCGCCGCCGGGATGACCACGGCCACGGCGAACTCGCTCATCGCGATCCCTCCGCGGCCGGCCGCGCGACCGGCGCCGGCGCCGCATCCCACCGCGCGGGCTCCGGCATCGACGGGCGCAGGAGCGCGGTCAGCGCCATGGCGGTTCCGAAGTTGCGGGACCTCGGGAACACGCGATCGTCCCAGGTGCCGTCGGCATCGCGGACCATGAACAGCAGGTGCGCCAGCTGGCGGCGCAGGTCGGGGCGCTCCGCCTCGGGCAGCAGCTCCACGGCGTCGGCCGCGTGCCAGAACCCGAAGAAGAAGTAGTACGGCGCCACGCCGTAGGGCGGCACGTGCGTGCCCTGCTGCTGCCGGCGCTTCTCCAGTTCGCGCCAATGGTCGAGGAACGCCTGCACCGCGCGGCGCACGTCGTCGGCCCGGGCGCGGCCGGCGCGCATCAGCGTGGCCTCGCCGCAGGTCATGCGTCCGATCGCCCCGGGGATGGAGCGTGCGGGGTCGCGCGCCGGCCGATCGGCCGAGTAGGCGAAGTTGCCGTCGTCGGTGCGGCAGCGTTCGAGCGCGGCAAGCGCGCGATCGACCACGGCCGCGTCCACCGGCAGTCCCTGGCGCCTGGCCTCGAACAGCACCGCCAGGCACGGCGCGGTCATGAAGGGCGACATCGGGCACGGCGTGTCGATGCCCGGCTGGCGCGCGTAGTTCCAGCCGCCGACCTGGGGGATCTCGGTGCGCTCGATCGCCCGCAGGTACCAGCGCAGCGCCGCATCCACCGCGTCGGCCATGCCCTCCGGCACCGCGCCGGCGGCCCGCAATGCCAGCAGCATCCGCGCACCGTAGCAGTAGCCCCATCCGCGCACGTCGTAGCCGGCGTCGTACTCCGGGCTCATGAGCGGCTCGCGGGTCCCGTCGCAGACGAAGCGGCACGCGCGCGCGACGGCGTCCTTGCGCCGTGCGTCGGCGGCGTAACCCGGCAGCATCACCAGGGCCTCGGCCACGATCCCGGTGCCGCCGATCCGGTACCCGATCGGGATTCGCCCGCGCACGCGATAGACGCCCTCGTACGGCCACTCGGCGTTGCCTTCGCCTTCCTGGGCGCCGAGGAGGAACGCGATGCCCTGCTCGACCGCACGGACGACGTCGTCCGCGGCGGGCGGAGCGGGTGGGCCGATCGGCACGGCACGCGGATCCGACGAAACCACGGGCGCAGGGCCCAGACCGTCGGCCGGACCGTCGGCCGCGTGAGCACCGGCGCCTGCCCCGATCACCATCGCCACCTTCGTCACCGTCGCCCACGTCGATCGGGTCATGTCGGATCCTCCGTGCGAACCGCCCACAAGTGCACGTGCATGTCCCCGAAGCTGCGCACTTCGGGTCCGTCGAATCCCGGCACGGAGGCCTCCTCGGCCTCGAGCCGGTACGGGAGGCGCAGCAGCATCCAGCCGCGATCGGCCATCGACCCTCGCAATCGCGCGCACTGCTCGAGGATCCTCCGCCGGCCGCTCGACTGCTCCGCCAGCGGGTACGGGGGGTCGATGAAGACCATCGTGAGCGGCGCGGGCAGCCCGGCGAGCGCCGCGGGCGACAGCGCGTCGGCCTGCACCGCGCGGGCGCGGTCGCCGACGCCGAGCGCCGCCACGTTCTGCTCCAGGCACGCGAGCACCCCGTGGTCGCGCTCCACCATGGTGGCGTGGCGCGCGCCGCGGCTGATCGCCTCGAGGCCCATGGTGCCGACGCCGGAGAAGAGGTCGAGCACCACGGCGTCCTCGAACCAGCCGCGGAGCATGTTGAAGATGCTCTCCTTGACTCGGCCCGTCATCGGGCGCGTGACGTCCGTCCCGCTGGGCGTGCGCAGCACGCGGGACCGGTGCTCGCCGCCCATGATGACCACGCGCGAGTGCATCGATGCAAGATACGCCCTGCTACCCTCCCTCGCCCGTGCCACAGCCCTTCGGACAGCTTCCCTCTTCGGTGGCGTCGCTCGCGCGCACGGTACGCCTGGCCGCGGGGCGCGTGCCCGCGCTGCTGGTCCACCCGCACCTGCGCGCCGACGGCGCCGTGTCGCGACCGGCGCCGGTGCTGGTCTGGATGCACGGGCGGACCGTCAACAAGGAACTCGATCCCGGTCGCTACCTGCGCCTGGCGCGTGCCGGGATCGCGTCGTGCGCGGTGGACCTCCCCGGCCATGGCGAGCGGTTCGACGCCGCGCTCCAGGAGCCGGCACGGACGCTCGAGGTGGTCGAGCAGATGTCCCGCGAGATCGACGCCGTGGTCGATGACCTGGACGCAAGCGGCGAGCACCGTGGCTGCCCGATGGCCATCGGCGGCATGAGCGCCGGCGGCATGGCCACGATGGTCCGGCTCTGCCGGGCGCATCGATTCGCGGCGGCGCTCGTGGAGTGCTCCATCGGAAGCTGGCGCTGGCAGCGGGACCGAGCCATGTTCGACCCGGTGCGGGTGGCGGCCATGGACCCCATGCAGCACCTGGCGGGGTGGCGCACCATCCCGTTCCTGGCGCTCCACAACGAGCTCGACGAGTGGGTGCCCGCGACCGGCCAGCGCGAGTTCGTGGCGGCCCTGGAGGCGCGCGCCGAGGCGACCGGGCTGGTGCGCATGCACGTGTACGGACCGACCGGGGCGCCCAACGAACACGCGGGATTCGGGCGGTTCGCCTCGGACGCCAAGGACCGCGGCACGGCGTTCCTGCAGGAGTTCCTGCACCCGGACGGACGCGCGGCGTGAGCGCCGGTTCGCCGAGCGGCCCGAATGCCGTATCTTCCGGTGGTCATGCCGATCCCAGATGCCTCCCGCCGGCGCGCGCGCGCCTTCACCATCGTCGAACTCCTGGTGACGGTGGGCATCATCGCGCTGCTGACGGCGATCGTCATCACCGGCGTCCGATCCGCGCTGGGAACCGCCCGCAAGACCCGTGAACTCAACAACATGCGGGGCGTGCACGCGGCGTGGTACCAGTACGCCAACACCTACGAGGAGAACCTGCTGCCGGGCTACCTGGACGAGCCCGCCCAGCAGAGCTGGCGGGTCAACTACTCGAACACGTCGGGGGCCTCCGTGCCGCGCGGGCTCTCGCAGACGTACACCTGGCGCCTGGCGCGCTTCATGGACGACCCGTTCGGCATGCTGCTCGCCTACCGCGACGAAGGCGGCGAGGCCAACGCCAACAGCGACGTCGCCTCCGAGTGGCTGGGCTCTCCCGCGCTGCCGGCGTGGATGTCGGGAACCATCGGCGCCGCGGGCAGCGCCCTCGCCTACCAGCCTGCGTTCGGCTACAACGCGTTCTACGTGGGCGGCTGGTACGAGACGGTCGCCTCCGTGCCCGTGTTGCGTTACGCCGACTCCACGTGGGCACCGGCCACCGGCGGCACGCGCCGCGGCGGGCTGGTGGCCACCCGGCTCTCGGGCATCAACCGCACCTCGGAACTGGCGATCTTCGTGTCGTCGACCCTGCGCAGCCCGGGCACCTATCGCGACACCACCTCCGGCGAGGACGACGCCCCCGGCAACGCGTGGGCCACTCCGCCGATCCTCGGCTCGACGGTGATCTGGGAACCGTTCCTCGGCGTGCAGCGCAACATGGATGCCTCCGGCACCGCGCCGATGCCCGCGGCTCCCGCGCCGCAGAGCGGCGGCACGGATACCGGCGTGCTGCAGGTCAACGCCGTCCAGGGCGTGCCCATCCGACGGCACAACCGCCTCGCCGCCGTGCTGCGGGCCGACGGAAGCACCGAGAGCGCCAGCATCGCCGCGCTCCTGGACATGCGCCTGTGGATCGACGCCGCGGACCGCGCCGACTTCGAGCATCTCGAGGACTGATCGAGGGCTGCGGGCGGTGTCCCCGCCGGCTCACGCCCCCGCGGTCTCGCCCGCCGACCCGATGCCGGGAACGAGGCTCGCGATGGTGACGTCGTCGCCCCATTGCCGTCCGCCCGCCCACGCCTCGAGCGCGGACACCAGACGCTCGACGTCTTCCGCCGCGGACCGGCTGCCGTGGAGCGCCGCCAGCACCCGCCCGGGAGCGCCCTCGTAGTCCTCGCAGAAGCGATCGCCCTGGCGGTTCACTTGGTCCACCACGCCATCGCTGAACAGCACCACGCGGTCACCGGCGCTGAGCGCGAATCGGTCTTCCGAGAACTCGACGCCCTCCTGGTAGCCGATCATGGTGGCGCGGCCAGGGAACTCCATGCGCTCGGCGCGGCCGTCGGCATGGACGATGGCCGCGTAGCAGTGTCCCGCGTCCACCCCGGAGCACGCACCGCCCGGGCCGAACTCGACCGCGATCGCCGTCGAGAACCCGCCCACCGAGAGCGAGAAGTCGAGGCTCGGCCGGCGGGCGAAGAACTCGGAGAGTTCGCGCAGCGAACGGGCCGAACCGCCGCCCGCGCGAAACGTCGCGTCGAGGTGCGCCACCGACGAGGCCATCACCATGGCGGCGCCCGCGCCCTTGCCCGCCACGTCGCCGATCACCGCCGCGATGCGGCCGTCGCCGCCGTCGATCACCGTGAAGAAGTCGCCGCTCGGTCGCTCGGCCGCCCCCGCGGCACGCGATGCGGGCTGGCTGTAGAGCGCCCACGAGACGTGGCCGAGCGCGCCCTCCTGCGAAGGAAGCAGGCGCTCCTGGATCCGCCGCGCCTGCTGGAGCTCGGACTGCATCGCGCGTCGCTCCGACGACGTCAAGGCGAGTCCGGCAAGCTGCGCGACGAGGTCGGCGAACGGGACGGCGCTCTCGCCGATTCGTCCTCCCCCGCGCGTGTCGGCGTACAGGAAGAGGCCGTGGCTGCCGGTGATCGGCGCACAGACGGCCTCCTGGGCGCCGGAGGCCATCACGCTTGCCGCCGCGCCCAGCCCGCCGACCCCGCGCTCGAGCCGCACCATGCCGCCGGAGCGCCGCGACTCGCGCAGGAGCGTGCCGCTCCACGGCAGCGTGCTGCCGGAGTGGGCGACGTCGGTGGCCACCGGCACCCAGCCATCCCCCTCGGCACGAAGGACGCCGACGCGATCGAAGTCGCCGGTGGCCGTGAGCGACGCCACCGCGGCCGCGGCGACGGTGGCCTCGTCATCGCAGGCGCCGATCCGTCGCGCCGCCGCCAGGAGCGCCGAGAGGCGAAGCGACGCCGACTCCAGGTGCTGGCGGGGAATCGGCTCCGGGCGATCGCCGGGCGCATCCGACAGGAGGACGGTCTCGCCCGCACCGGCGGCCGACGGCGCGTCGCCGACCTGCGCGCGCATCCGGTACGGGCCCACCGACAGCATGGCCCCGTGCCCGAACCGCACCCAAGCGTCGTCGCGGACCACCGCACCGTCGATCGCGCACGGGGCTTGGCCCGTGCGCCGAAAGTGCCATGCGCCGTCGCGGATGGACAGCTGCGCCTGCTTGCGCGAGACCTCGTCGTGCTGAAGCGGCACGTCGGGCTGGGGCTGCCCCTCGACGGCGCGCCCGAGGGAGACGATGCGGTCCGGGTCGGCCGCGAACGACACCGCCGGCCGACCGGTCCCGGGAAACGAAAGGCGAAGCGACAGCGCGCGAGGATCCGGTGCCCCGGGAGCCGGTCCTCCCGCCGCCATCGTCAGCCGTGGCCCTCGAGGACCAGGGGCGGCGGGGGCGCGGTCATCGTCGGCGACGGCTTGGCGGTCAATTGCGCAAGCGCGATCAGGGTCTCGAGCCGGCCCAGGGTGTTCTCGCGCATGGCGCCGTAGGCCATGTACGGGAACAGCGCCAGCAACGCCACCACCAGCCCGGACGCGGTCGCGACCAGCGCCTCCGAGATGCCGCCGGACACGGCCCGGGGGTCGACCATGGCCTCGCCACCCGAAAGCAGGTCGAAGCTGGTGATGATGCCGGTCACGGTGCCCAGGATGCCGAGCATCGGGGCCGCGGTGATGATCGTCGACAGCGTGGCCATGAAGCGATCCATGCGCAGGCGCTCGGTCTCGACCGCCCCCACCGCCACCGCATCGGTCGCACCGTCACGCAAGAGCGCCCCGGCAACCCGGGCGTAGACCGTTTCTGAAGTGTCGGCCAAGGCCAGGACGCGGGCACGATCCCCCGTCCGGAAGGCGGTCATCATGGCCACGAACCCGCGCTTGCCCATCGGTCCGTTCTGCCGGAACCAGTACACGGCCCGCTCGAACGACAGCGTCACGGACACGATGCTGAGCGCGAGGAGGGGCCACATCACCGCCCCGCCCTTGTGCATGATGGTCTGGAATTGCTCGATCATGGGCGTTGCCGCGAGCGGGGGATCATACGGGTTCCGTTACACTTGCCGGGATGACCGCGCTTGGCTCGCACGCCACGGAAACCACGCTTCTCGCCGAGGTGGAATCGGCCCTCGTCGGCGCCATCGGGGGACACCCCCTCGCGCCGCGCCTGCGCGAGGCCATGGAGTACGCCGCGCTCGGCGGCGGCAAGCGGGTGCGCCCGATCCTGGTCCTGCGCGCCTGCGAAGCGGTCGGCGGAGAGCGTGCGGACGCCATGCCCGCAGCCATCGCCCTGGAGATGGTGCACTGCTTCAGCCTGGTGCACGATGACCTCCCGGCCCTCGACAACGACGACCTCCGCCGTGGCCGACCGACCACCCACCGCGCCCACGGCGAGGCACTGGCGATCCTCGCCGGAGACGCGCTGCTGTCGGTGGCGATGGAGATTGCGCTGTCGAGCCCCAGCCGGCCCGCCGAAGTGGCGCGCGAGTTGGCGTCCGCCACCACCGGAATGATCACCGGCCAGGTGTACGACACCCTCGGCGGGTTCGCCGGGAATCCCGACGCGGCGCAGCGCCTGCGGCTGATCCATGACCACAAGACCGGGGCCCTCCTCCGTGCCGCGTGCCGCATGGGCGCGTTGGCCGGCAAGGCTCGTGATGCCGAGTTCGACGCCCTGACCGCCTACGGCGAGGCCATGGGCCTGATGTTCCAGGTGGTCGACGACATCCTGGACGAGACGCAGTCCACCGAGCACCTCGGGAAGACCGCCGGCAAGGACGTCGACGCCGGAAAGCTGACCTATCCGGCCGTGTTCGGGATCGATGAGAGCCGTCGGCACGTGGAGGCGCTGCGGCGCCGGGCGCTCGAGTCCATCGCCCCCTTGGGGGCCGCGGCCGCTCCCCTGGCCACGCTGGCCGAGGCACTGGCCACCCGGACGCGATAACTTTCCGCCTACACTTGCTCGATCATCCTCCGGCCCGCCGCCCGGGCAGAACCACCTCCATGAAGCTCCTTCCCACGATCTCGTGCCCGGCCGACCTCAAGAAGCTCTCCGTCGAGCAGTTGCCGGAACTGGCCAAGGAGGTCCGGCAGGCGATCTGCGACCAGGTGGCGCGGTCCGGCGGGCACCTGGCCCCGAACCTCGGCGTGGTGGACCTCACCATCGCCATGCACTACGTGTTCGACTTCGGGCACGACCGCCTGCTGTGGGACGTCGGCCACCAGTGCTACACGCACAAGCTGCTCACGGGTCGGCAGCACCTCCTGGGCAAGCTCCGCCAGCGCGGCGGCATGGCGGGTTTCCCCGAGCCGAGCGAGTCCGAGTTCGACCTCTTCTCCGTCGGGCACGCCGGCACCGGCATCTCGACCGCCGTGGGCATGGCGCGCGGCGACACGCTCGGCGGCCAGGGCTGGGCACCCGACAACGACGCCGGACGCCGCGTGGCCGTGATCATCGGTGATGCCAGCATCGTCAACGGCGTCGCGATGGAAGGACTGAACAACGCGGGCACGCTGCACCGGCAGTTCCTGGTGATCCTGAACGACAACGGCATGAGCATCGCCAAGCCGCAGGGCGCGGTGGCCGCCTACTTCGACCGGGTGCGCATGAGCCCGGGGTACTCGGAGTTCAAGAAGGCCGCGCGCGAGTTCGTGAAGCACGTCCCGGGCGGCCAGGCGCTGGCCGACCTGTATCACCGCGCCGGCGAGGTCTCCAAGACCCTGGCGCACGAGGTGCACGCCAACGGCTGGTTCGAGCACTTCAACCTGGTGACGGTGGGCCCCGTGGACGGCCACGACATCCGTGCGCTCGTCGAGGTCCTCAACGAGGCCAAGCAGCTCGACCGCCCGATGGTGCTCCACGTGAAGACCGTCAAGGGCAAGGGCTTCGCCTTCGCCGAGCAGGACAGCTGCACCTTCCACTCCCCGAGCGCCTTCAGCATGCTCGACGACATGGAGAACGAGGGCTGCCGCGTCGAGCTCAAGAAGGGCGGCCGCTCCTTCACCGCCGCGTTCGGCGACGCCATGGCCGACCTCATGGCGCGCGACCCGAAGGTGGTCGCCTGCACGGCCGCCATGCCCGACGGCACCGGCATCGCCAAGGTGCAGCCCAAGTTCCCCGACCGGGTCTGGGACACGGGCATCTGCGAGAGCCACGCCGCCGACATGATGTGCGGGCTCGCCAAGACCGGCTGGAAGCCGTTCTTCGCCGTCTACAGCACCTTCCTGCAGCGTGCCTTCGACCAGTGCTTCCAGGAGGCCGCCTTGCAGGGCCTGCCGCTGCGACTCTGCCTCGACCGCGCGGGCCTCGTGGGCGGCGACGGTGCGGTGCACCACGGCTTCTGCGACATCTCGATGCTCGCGGTCCTCCCGAAGGCCGTCATCATGGGCGCGCTCGACGAGCCCAGCATGAAGGCGGCGCTCGAGTTCATGGCCTCGTACGATGAGGGGATCACCAGCCTGCGGTATCCGCGGGAAGGCGTCAGCGACCGGTTCACCGGGACGCCCTGCCCACCGTTCGAGCTCGGCCGGGCGCGGGCGCTGGTGAAGCACGCGAAGCCGGACGTCGCCATCCTCGCGTTCGGGACCATGGCCCATGAAAGCGCGGAGGCGATCGAACAGCTCGGCGAGTACACGGTGGACCTGTACGACGCCCGATTCGCGAAGCCGGTGGACGTGGAACTGCTGGCGGACCTCCTGGGCCGCGGCATCCCGGTGGTGACGGTGGAGGATCACTCGATCCGCGGCGGCTTCGGCGCCTGCGTGCTCGAGGCCTGCAACGAGCATGGCCTCGACGGCCGCCTGGTCACGCGCCTGGCCATTCCGGACCACTGGATCTCGCACGGCGAGCGCAAGGAGCAGCTGGTGGATGCGGGACTCGACCCCGCGAGCATCGCCCGGGCCGTTCGGCACGCGATCGAACGCGCCCACGGCACGGCGGCCCCGACCGCGGTGCCGCACGCGCGCCCCGTGCACGCTCGCTGAACCTCCAGCCCCCGACGCAGACCACCCATGGCGATCCTCCTGATCCAGCACTCCCGGCACAGCGACGCCGGCCACCTCGGCGCCTCCCTCCGCAGCTTCGGCCAGAAGGTGCGCACCGTGAAGGTGCACGAGGGCCAGGCGTTGCCGCCTGACCTCGACGACGTGCACGGCGTGGTCAGCCTGGGCGGACCGCAGTCGGCGAACGACCCGGACCCGTGGGTGGCCCACGAGCAGGCGCTGCTGCGCGCTGCCCACGAAGCCAAGATCCCGGTGCTGGGCCTGTGCCTCGGCGCGCAGATGCTCGCCAAGGCCCTCGGCGGCACGGTGGCGCGCATGGAACGGCCGGAAGTCGGCTGGATCCATGTCCGCGCCGCGTCGATCGGAGTGGAGGATCCGCTGCTGGCCGGCACCGGTTGGGAGCACGTCGTGTTCGCCTCGCACGGCGAGCACGTGGCCACCCTGCCCCCCGGCGCCGCGCTCGTGATGAAGGGCTCGGCCTGCCCGGTGCAGGCGTTCCGCGTCGGCCCGTGGAGCTACGGGTTCCAATACCACCCCGAGTGGACCCGCGAGACGATCGTCGCCGAGACCGATCGCTGGACCGACGCCGACCTCGCGGCGGCCGGCACGTCGCGGCAGGCGATCCGCGAAGGCACCGCCGAGCATGCGGCCAACGCGGAACGCATGGCGCAACGCGTCTTCGAGCTCGCGAACCTGATGCTCTTCCCGGCGTCCCGGCAGCAGCCGGGCTTGGTCGCGCCCGGCACCGTCCACCACTGACGCGGCGGCGATCGCGCCGTCGCCGGAACTTTGGCACGATCATCGGGGACTTCGCGCCCGCGCCGGTAGGTTGCCGGCATGGACGACGGGGCACCGCCTACCACCGGGCAACGGGGCGAGGACGCCGCCGCCGCGCACCTGCAGGCGATGGGCTACCGGGTGATCGCGCGCAATCTGCGCGTGGCCGGGGTCGAGACGGACATCGTGGCGCTCACCCCGGAGGGGGCGGTGGCGGTGGTCGAGGTGAAGTCCCGGCGCGGTCCGTGGCCACCGGAGGAACGCGTCGATGCGCGCAAGCAGCAGCGCCTGTCGCGCGCCGCCCTGGCGCTCAGCGAGCGAAGCGCCTTCCGTGACCGCAGGTTCCAGTTCGACGTGGTGGCCGTGAACCTGGTCGACGAGCTCCCGCCGAGGGTGCGCCACTGGCCATGCGCGTTCGACGCCTCAGCGCCCGGGCCGTGACTGCAGCTGCTTCATCGGGTCAAGGTAGCGCTCACGGGCCAGCTGCACGAGGCGCAGCTCCATCTTCTGGATGCTGGCGCCGAGCCACCGCTTCTGGAGCGACTGGATGTACCTGCCCTGCTCGATGCGCTCCTGGGTGGCCTGCAGCTCGCCGCGGAGCATGAGCTGCAGCTCGGCGTCGTAGATCGAGACCACCGGCGGCTGCTCGACGCCCACCACCGCGAACCACGTGACCGAGGAACGCTGCTCGAGCGGCGCGGACACCTGCCCGGGCGCCAGGGGCCGCAACAGCGCCTGGATGTCGTCGGAGAGGTCGCTGACGTCCATCTGCCCGTCGTGGACGCGCACGGAACGCCACGCGCCGGCATCGGGCATGCCCACCGCGGTCGCCACCTCGGCGAACGGCTTGCCCTCGGCGAGCATGGTGCGCGCCTGCTCGATCTGCGCCTCCTGACCCTCGCGCAGCAGGCGGATGCGTGCCAGGCGATACACGGGATCCGGCGCGTAGGCCTCGCGCCGCTGCGAGTACAGCCGTTCGACGTCGCGCCAGCTGACCACCACGCGCGGCTCCACCCGGCGGCGGATGATGTCGCGCGTGAGTTCCACGTCCTTGCGGTACTGGACGAACTCCTCGACGCTCATGCGCATCTCCTCGCGGAGCGCGTCCTCGGCGGCGGCACGGTTGCCGCCGCGCTGCGCGATGGTGGTCTCCTGCAGGTCGCGCAGCCAGCCCAGGAGCCCCTGCTTCATCTCCGGGGAGAGCCGGCTCTCGGCCTCGGCCAGGATCAGCTCGGACTCCACCTGCTGGCGGAACGCGCGGCGCACCAGCATGTCGACCTGCGCGCGCGCGTTGTCCGGGTTCGGGTCCTGCGCCGCGAGCATCACCTGTGCCTCGATGCCGCGCAAGACCTCCTCGGCGAAGATCGGCCGACCGTTGATCTGCCCCACGAGGCTCTCGACCGGCCAGCGCTGCCCGACGCGCAGCGAGGGAGCGAACCCGCGCTCGATGACGTCGGTCTGCGGCTCCTCGGTGGCGGGGTTGACCGCGGTCACCTCCAGCGCCTCGCGGACCAGCGTGGTGCCGTCGGCCAGCTGCACTTCCTCGGTGACCTCCCGGACCGATGGCGGCGCGACCGCCTCCATCGGGGTGGCCACCACCTCCACGCCGCGGCCGGCCTCGGGCCGCGAGAAGTCGGCGATGCCGACGTCCCGGACCTGCCGGCGATCCTCCGCATCCGTGATGCACCCGGGGAACGCGACCACGCCGGCCACGGCAATGGCGCCGAGCGCAGCCATGCGCCGCACCCGACGAGGAAGTACCGGGAATCGCCGAGCGTCCATGCTGCCCCGGAGTGTACGGCCGCGATCGTCCTATACTTCGGGATCCCCTTCAGGAGACCCATGAGCGACACCACTGCCACAGGCCCGAATGACCCCGCCCCGCACGGCCTCCACATCGACAGCGACTGGAAGGCGCAGGCCGAGGCCGAGCGTGCCAAGCTGGCCGATCAAGAGGCCGCGATGCGCGCCAAGGCGGGCGAAGGCGGTGCCGACCAGCTTCCGCCCGCGGAGTTCCGGAGCCTGGTGGGGCTGCTTGCCTCGCAGGCGGTCATGGGGCTCGGCACGATGGGTGACCAACAGGGCCGCGTGGTGATCGACCTCGAGGGCTCGAAGTTCGCGATGGACCTCCTCCAGGTGCTCGCGGAGAAGACCAAGGGCAACCTGACGCCGGAGGAGTCCGGTGAGCTCGACGAGGTGCTGCGTGAACTGCGCCTGCGCTTCACCGCGATCACCCGGATGGTGGCCGAGCAGATGGCCAAGGATCCCCAGTCGGTCCGCATGTCGGCCGCACCGGCCCCCGGGGCCGCCGCCGCGGCGCCCCCCGCCGCGGGCGGCGCCAGCAAGCTGATCATCCCCTGACGACCCGGAGACACCCGTGAACGCCCCCGCCTCCCCGATCTCCAAGCACTACTTCCTGGTGCGACGGCTCCACTCCCTCTCGGGCATCGTGCCGGTGGGGCTCTTCCTCTTCCCGCACCTCTTCACCAACAGCTCGATCATGTGGGGCCGCTGGACCAGCCCGACGGCCACCGAGCCGCCGGTGGTGCGCGGCATCGAGATGTTCCAGGAAGAGGTGAACTTCATCCACTCGGTGCCGTTCCTGTTCCTGATCGAGCTGTTCGGGATCTGGCTGCCGCTGGCGTTCCACGCCGTCTTCGGCGTGGTCTTCGCGATGCAGGCCAAGGTGAACGTCCAGCACTACGGGTACCAGGACAACTGGCGCTACCTGTGGCAGCGGATCACGGGATACGTGGCGTTCGCGTTCATCTTCCTGCACATCTCGAGCCTGCGCTGGGGATGGACCTACGGCGGCGCGTTCCCGACGTTCGACCCCCACCACGCCGCCTCCACCACCGCGGAGCACTTCCAGAAGGGCTCGATGGGCGCCGCCATGGCGATCATCTACCTGGTGTCCGTGCTGGCCATCGTGTTCCACTTCGCCAACGGGCTGTGGACGGCCGGCATCACCTGGGGCCTGACGGTCAGCGTGCCCGCCATGCGCCGCTGGGGCCAGGTCTGCGCCTCGATCGGCGTGGTGCTGGCGACCGCGGCGGTCCTCGCGGTCTATGGTTTCACGACGCTGGACATCGCCACCGCCAAGGAGGTGGAGTCCCGCCGGACCGACGTCGCGCCCGCCAGCCTCGAGGCCCCGCAACCCCCCGCCCCCAGCGCAATCGGCGAGTGACCGCCTCCCAGCCCTCCACGAACGAGACCCCCACCATGTCCACCAAGACCCAGCGCGTGATCATCGTCGGCGGCGGATTGGCCGGCCTCGCCGGCGCCGTGAAGTGCGCCGAGCTCGGCCTGCACGTCGACCTCTTCAGCGTGGTGCCCGTCAAGCGCAGCCACTCGGTGTGCGCCCAGGGCGGCATCAACGCCTGCAACGACGTGGCCCGCCAGCAGGGGTTCAGCGAGTGGGAGCACTTCCAGGAGACAGTGTACGGCGGCGACTTCCTGGCGCAGCAGCCGCCCGTCTACGAGATGGCGCACTGGGCGCCGCGGGTGATCGACCTCTTCGATCGCATGGGCGTCCCGTTCAACCGCACGTCCGAGGGGCGGCATGACCTGCGGCTCTTCGGCGGATCGCTGTACAAGCGGACGCACTTCGCGGGCGCGACCACGGGCCAGCAGCTCCTCTACTCGCTCGACGAACAGGCACGGCGCGCCACGGCCGAGGGCAAGATCACCCAGTGGATCCACTGGGAGTTCCTCCGCCCGATCGTCGATGCGTCCGGGCGCTGCCGGGGCATCGTGGCACAGGACCAGCGCACCATGCAGGTGCGCGCGTTCCGCGCCGACGCGGTGGCGATGGCCAACGGCGGCCTCGGCCTGGTGTTCGGCAAGAGCACGAACTCGGTGATGTGCAACGGCGCGGCCACCGGCCGCTGCTACCGACATGGCGTGGCGTTCGCGAACGGCGAATTCGTCCAGGTGCACCCCACCGCGATCCCGGGGGCCGACAAGCTGCGCCTCATGAGCGAGAGCGCGCGCGGCGAGGGCGGCCGGGTGTGGGTGCCCCGGAAGAAGGGCGACACGCGCGACCCGCGGCAGATCCCCGACGCCGAGCGGTACTACTTTCTCGAGGAGCGCTACCCGAGCTACGGCAACCTGGTGCCCCGCGACATCGCCACCCGCGAGATCTTCAGCATCTGCGTCGACGATGGCCTCGGGGTCGGAGGCAAGCGCCAGGTCTACCTGGACCTGTCGCACCTGGAGCGCGAGTACCTCGAGCGCAAGCTCGGCGGCATCATCGAGATCTACCGGAAGTTCGTCGGCGAGGACCCTGCCGAGGTGCCGATGCGCATCTTCCCGGGGGTCCACTACTCGATGGGCGGCATGTACGTGCAGTACGAGGCGAAGCCCGACGGAAAGGGCCTCGTCCAGGGCGCGCCGCGCAACCTGATGACCAACGTCGAGGGGCTGTACGCGCTCGGCGAGTGCAACTACCAGTACCACGGCGCCAACCGGCTCGGCGCGAACGCCCTGCTCTCGTGCACGTTCGACGGCCTGTTCGGCGGTTTCTCGATCGTCAACTTCGTGCGCGAGAAGGCCTCGCAGCCCGAGGCCGACGGCAAGCTGTTCGACGACGCGGTCCACGCCGAGGAGGCGATCGCCCGCCGCTTGGTGGAGGCGACCGGCACGGAGAACCCGTACGCGATCGGCCACGAGCTCGGCGAGGAGATGACCGAGGCGAGCACGGTGGTGAAGACCGCGGAGCGCCTGGCCGCGGCGCGGCAGCGCCTCGATGCGCTGCGCGAGCGCTACTCGCGCATCCGGCTGAGCGACACCGGCACGTGGACCAACCAGAACCTGGCCTACGCGCGCGCCCTCGGCGACATGCTGATCCTCGCGGACGCCATGCTCGTGGCCGGCGAGGCCCGGCGCGAGAGCCGCGGCAGCCACTACCGCGCCGACTTCCCCGAACGCAACGACGCCGAGTTCATGAAGACCTCCGTGGCGTCGTTCGATCCATCCACGCAGCGATGCCGCTTGGACTGGGAGACGGTGGAGGCCCCGTTGGTGGCCCCGCGCGCACGGACCTACGGCAAGAAGGACGGCGCGGCGAAGCCCCAGGCCGTGGCCGCGGGCAGCCAGTAACTGATGGTGCTGAGCGCGGCCTGAGCGCCCGCCAGGAGCATGGCCCCGAATGCCAGGCGTCCGGCCGAGTGCGGGCGCGACCGATCGACGCCGAGCGCGGCAAGCCACGCGAGCGCGACCAGCGTCAGCGGGTCGAAGTAGCGCTGCCAGACCTGGCTGTTGCCCGACTGGACCGCGAGCATCGAGAGCAGGCCCACCACGACCACGGTGGCCATCCGGCCGCGACGGACTTCCGCCGCACGTACCCAGAGGACGGCAAGCACCAACGCGCCGACCGCCGCGCCGACGACCACGGCCGGCGAGCGGTCGTGGACGCTCGGCACCCACCGGATCGCGGTCCACGCGGCACCCCCCCAGCGGCCCGCCTCACGCGACCACGAGCTCTCCGGCAGGCCCGCGGCCAATCCCGCCATCACCATGATCCCGAGCATGGCCGCCGGGTGCCGCTGGACGGTGCGCAGCACCTCCATCGACATCGGTGCGAGAAGGAGCACGCCCCAGCCCGCCACCAGGCACAGGCCGTACGCCGCGGCGACCGGGCTCAGTCCGGCGTCGTGGTACTCGCGGAACCACGGCGGCGTCAGCCCGCCCCACGCCCACACCAGTCCGCCCAGGATGGACAACCCCGGCACCAGCGCCAGGATCGCCCAGCCGGCGCGCGCCCATGATCGCGGCTCGTCTCCCGCCCACTGCTCGGCGTCGGACGCCCGTCGCCCGAGCGGAGACCCAAGCACTCCCGCCGCGAGCACCGGTGCCGCGAGATAGATGTTGGTCTGCCGGACCGAGAGGGCCCCGGCGAAGAGCGCGGCAAGCACGGCGAACGTCGCCGCGCGCGGCGGCCACCACGCCGCCACCGCGATCATCGAGGCCCCCAACAGCACCGAGACCACGTCGGTGGTGATCCATGCGGAGCCGCTGAGCACGTAGGTCGACAGCAGCACCGGCAACGCGAGCACCGCCCCCAGCCACGGCCCCACGCAGCGGGCCGCGCCGTGCCATGACAGGAGCACCAGCGCCAGGCCGGCACAGGACGCGAGCACCCGCACGCCATGGATCCCCATCCCCGTCCGGACGGGAATCGCGAGCACCAGATGCCACCCCGGGCCCGTCGCCGACGGGTAGTCCGCGAGCACCGGCGCGGGCAGCTCGGAGGCGAACTGCAGGATGGTCGGCCAGTGCGCCGTCGCCTCGTCGGCCGCCTCGCTGGTGCGGTCGGCGCCCCACAGCGCCACGGGAAGCACCAGGATCGCGAACAGGATCGCCAGCGCGATGGGCGCCAGCACCCAGCCTCGGTCACGGTTCGCCGCGCGCCGCTCCATTCGTCTCACGCTACTGGAACACCGCGCCGATCGCGCGCTCGGCCGGGGGCCAGAAGAGCACCGCCAGCACGCCCGCCCCGAACAGCACCGTCGCCGTGCGCGCCGCGCCGTCGGCAAGCACCGCCGCCACGGGGCTGTCGGCCTTGCCCGAGTTGGCGCGCGCGCACAGCCGGTGGATCACCACCAGCACCAGCGGGGCCAGCAGCGCGAAGCCGGTGGCACGCACGCCGAAGATCCCGCGCGCGTGGTCGCTGAGCGCGTAGGACAGGTACGTCATCATGGTGAGGGCGCCGGTCACGGCCAGCAGCCAGTTGAGGTCCTCGGCGCTGTCGTAGCCCGCGCGAGGCTTCCAGTCGGTGGCCTCGCCGGCGGCGCGCGCCATCTGCGCGGCGCGCAGGTCGCCGAGGCGCTTCACGAACCCGAGGAAGAGCGTCAGCGCGAACACCACCGCCACGAGCCAGGTGGACACGGCGATGCCGATGGCCAGCGCACCGGTGATCGCGCGCAGGACGAACCCGGAGGCCACGGTGGCGACGTCCACCATCCGCACCCGCTTCAGGCGCGCGTTGTAGAGGACCTGGAGCACCACGTAGACGCCGAGCGCGGCCAGCACCGCCAGTCGCACCCAGGCGGCGATGGCGAGTCCCGAGGCGATCAGCGCCAGCCCCACCGCCATGGCGACCCGGGGGGATACGGCCCCCGAGGCCACCGGCCGATGGCGCTTGACCGGGTGCATCCGGTCCTCGTGGGCGTCGAGGACGTCGTTCAGGCAGTAGAAGCCGCTGCCCGCCATCGAAAACGCCACCGCCGTCAGGATGGCCCGCAGCACCTGCTCCGACGCATCCGCGTCCCCGCGGCCGTCCCCGGCCAGCCAGAACACCAGCGGCACGAGCACGAAGGCGTTCTTCGCCCAGTCTCCGGGACGCATGAGCCGTAGGACCGCGGGGATCATCGCCCCATCAGTATCGGGCGGGGCCTATCATTTCATTCCCAATCTTGGCCGGATCCCCCCGGATCGGCCGGAAACCCGCGAGGACCGCCCCATGGTTGCCCCCAACGCCCAGACCGCCGAGAAGACCGTCCTCGTCCGCATCAAGCGCCAGGACACCCCGCAGTCCGCCCCGCGGTGGGAGGAGTTCCGGGTCCCGTACGGCGAGGGCGCCAACGTCATCAGCGTCCTGCAGTGGATCGCCGCGCACCCGACCACGACCTCCGGCGCGGCCACCACGCCCGTGGCCTGGGAGTCCGGCTGCCTCGAGGAAGTCTGCGGGTCGTGCACCATGGTCATCAACGGCCGCGCCCGGCAGGGCTGCTCGGCGCTCATCGGCAACATCGTCCAGGCGGACGGGAGCATCACGCTCGAGCCGATGTCCAAGTTCCCCGTGGTCCGGGACCTGGCCGTCGACCGCGAGCGCATGTTCCGCAACCTCGAGCGCGTCAAGGCGTGGGTGCCGATCGACGGCACCTGGTCGCTCGGCCGCGGGCCCCTCGAGGGAGCGGCCAACGCCGAGCAGCGGTACGTCATGAGCACCTGCATGACCTGCGGCTGCTGCCTCGAGGCATGCCCGCAGTTCCACGAGGAGCAGGACGCGGCCAAGTGGGACGAGTCGTTCCAGGGCGCACAGGTCTGGAACCAGGTGAGGCTGTTCAACGCGCAGTCCGTCGGCGCCACCCTCGCCAACGAGCGACTGGACGCCGTCATGGGCCCGGGCGGCATCGCCGACTGCGGCAACAGCCAGAACTGCGTGAAGGTCTGCCCGAAGGAGATCCCCCTCACGGAATCGATCGCCGAGGTCGGGCGCCAGGCCACGATCCGCGGCATCAAGCGATACCTCGGGCGCTGACGCCGCGAGGCTCACACCAGCAAGGACAGCACCTCGTTGGCGATCATCATGCCCGCCGGCGTGAACGCCAGGCCGTCGGGGCTCCACCGGAGCTGCCCGTTCCGGACCGCCGCGTCGATCACCGCGCGGCGCGCCGGACCGCGCGCACCCATCGCCAGGATCCCGGCCAGTTCCTCGGCGGGAATGCCGTCGACCAGCCGCAACCCCATCATCAGCCGCTCGCCCGCACGGACATCCGCGTCGCCTCGCTCGACGTCGACCACGGGCGAACTCCCGGCGGATGCCAGCCAGTCGCCGAGCCTCGGGACGTTCTTCCAGCGCACTCCCGCCGCATGGCCCGAGGCGCTCGGTCCCGCGGCCAACCAGTCGCGATCGCGCCAGTACAGCATGTTGTGCCGGCACCGCTCCGCGGTGCGGTCACCCCGGCGCACGAGGGCCCAGTTGCTCACCTCGTACCGGTCGAACCCGGCCGCCCGGAGCCGCTCGTCCGCGTGCTCGAGCATGCGTGCCTCGAGCGCCTCGTCGCACGGCTCGAACTCGCCGCGGCCCATCCGCACGGTCATCGCGGTGTTGGGCTCGTAGGTCAGCCCGTAGCAGCTGAGATGATCGGGAGACAGCTCGATCGCCCGCGCCAGGTCGGCGCCCCAACCCTCGAGCGACTGCCCGGGGATGCCGAAGATCAGGTCGAGGCTGATGCGACCGATGCCCGCGGCGCGCAACGCGCCCACGGCACGCGCCACCGACGCCGGGTCATGGTGACGCTCGAGCGTTCGCAGGTGCGCCGGATCGAAGCTCTGCGCGCCGAGCGAGACGCGGTTCACCCCCGCCTCCGCCAGCGTGGCCGCGATGCGTGCGTCGACGGTCTCCGGGTTGGCCTCCACGGTCCACTCGGCATCGGGACCCAGCGGCAACCGCGCGGCGATCGACCGCAGGACGCGCCCGAGCACGTCCGCGCGAAGGAGCGTCGGGGTGCCCCCGCCCACGAACACCGTCTGCAGGGGCGAACGCACCAGCGGCGCGAGGGCGGCCAACTCGGCATCCAGTCGCGCGGCGTATGCCTCCTGCCGATCCTCGGTGTCGACGAAGCTGTAGAAGTCGCAGTAGTGGCACTTGTGGAAGCAGAACGGGACGTGGACGTACAGGCCCTCGAAGCGGGGCTCGGTCCCGGCGATCGCCTGCAGCGCGTCCAGGCGCGGCGACGCCCCGTCGGCGCGGCCATCGATGGTGAGGTTCGCTCGCACGGCGCGATCGTAGGTGCCGGGGACGTCCCGCCGCTCCGGTAGCATTCCGGACCCCATGATCCACCCGAGCCGACATCCCCACACCGCGATCGTGGGCTTGCAATGGGGCGACGAGGGCAAGGGCAAGCTCGTGGACCTGTTGACGGCGGACCACGACGTGATCGTCCGCTACAACGGCGGGGCCAATGCGGGGCACACCGTTCAGGTCGGCGCCGAGCGCTATGCCCTGCACCTGATCCCGTCGGGGATCCTCTACCCCGACAAGCAGTGCGTGATCGGCAACGGCGTGGTGGTCGACCCCGAGAAGCTGATCCAGGAGATCGACACGCTCGCCGGGCGCGGCATCCGCGTCGCGGAGAACCTGTGCATCAGCGACCGCGCCCACGTGGTGATGCCCTACCACAAGGAGCAGGACGCCGCGCTCGAGGAGTACCTCGGCGCCAAGACCGCCGCCGAGCGCGGCAACCTCGCCATCGGCACCACCCGCCGCGGGATCGGCCCGGCCTACGCCGACAAGATCCGTCGCTCGACGGCGATCCGGATGGGCGACCTTCTCGACGAGGACTACCTCCGCAGCCGCCTGCGCGTCACGTGCACGCTGCGCACCGCGGAGCTCGAGGCGCTGGGCGTGCGCACCCCGCCGCTCGACGCCGACGCGCTGGCCGATCGGTACGCGGCGCTCGGCGCGCGGCTGCGGCCGCACGTCGCCGACACGGTCTATGCCCTGCACGACGCGGTGCGCGCGGGCCGGTCGCTCCTCTTCGAGGGAGCGAACGCGAGCCTCCTCGACATCGACCACGGCACCTTCCCGTTCGTGACCAGCAGCAACTGCTCCACGCTCGGCATTCCCGCCGGCACCGGGATCCCGGGCCACGCGATCGGCCGGGTGCTGGGAATCATGAAGGCGTACTCGACCCGCGTCGGCGCCGGACCGTTCCCCACCGAGCTCGACAACGAGCTCGGGCAGCGGATCCGCGAGCGCGGGCGGGAGTACGGGACCACCACCGGCCGGCCCCGACGCTGCGGATGGCTCGACCTGGTGGCGGTCCGCTACAGCGCCATGGTCTGCGGCGCGACGGGCATCGCCTGCACGCTGTTCGACGTGCTCTCCGGCCTGGACGAGGTTCGCATCTGCACCGCGTACCGGCTGGCCGACGGCACCGTGACCGACCGATTCATCCCCGACGCCCACCGACTGGAGTCGGTGACGCCGGTGTGCGAGACCATGCCCGGCTGGAGCGAGGACGTGAGCGATGCCACCGACCGGCAGCGGCTGCCGGCGGCGGCGCAGGCGTACCTCGAGCGCATCGAGCGCTTCGTCGGCGTGCCCGTCGATGTGGTGAGCGTCGGCCCCGAGCGGACGCAGACCCTCGTGCACGGCCGTCGCGCCGCGGCGCTCGCCCATGCCTGAAGACGCCCCCACGCCGACCTTCGCGCGCGTGCCGCGGCACGTGGCGATCATCATGGACGGAAACGGGCGATGGGCCGAGGCCCGGGGCCTGCCTCGCATCGCCGGTCACCGCGAGGGCGCCCGCCGGGTGCGCGCCGTCGTCGAGGAGTGCGCGCGTCTCGGCGTCGAGGCGCTGACCCTGTATTCGTTCTCGAGCGAGAACTGGAAGCGCCCCGAGGACGAGGTGACGGCCTTGATGGAGCTCGCGCGGCATCACCTGCAGCTCGAGCGGCAGATGATGCTGGCCAACGACGTCCGCTTCCGCCGCATCGGCAGGCGCGAGGGATTGCCGGCCCCGGTGCTGGCCGAGTTCGACCGCACCGAGGACGAGACCGGGGCGTGCCGCGGGATGACGCTGTGCCTGGCCATGAACTACGGCTCGCGGCAGGAGATCGTCGACGCGGTGCGCTCGATCGCGGGGCGGGTCCGCCGCGGCGAACTGGATCCCACCGCCATCGACGAGGCCACCATCGCCGGGGGGCTGGCGACCCACGGCCTGCCGGACCCGGACCTCCTGGTGCGGACCGCGGGCGAACGTCGGCTCTCCAACTTCCTGCTGTGGCAGCTGAGCTACGCCGAACTGCACGTCACCGACGTCCTCTGGCCCGAGTTCCGGCTGCCCCAACTGCATGCGGCGATCGAGGATTTCTCGAGCCGCCACCGGACGTACGGGGGCCTGGCCGAAGGTGATGGCCGGTCCGCCCCGGCAGCCCGCGGATAAGGGACCGAGAATCTGGCAAAATGCGCGTCACGGCGCCTCGCCTCGGGTGATCGGCACCGTATACCTCCGTAGCCGGAAGCCGTTCATGCCCCGTCTGCCCCGCCCCTTCGTCGCCCTGCTCGCCCTCTGCCTGGCCTGGTGCCGGGGCGGATCGCCCGCATCGGCGCAGGATCCGTGCCCGCTGCCGATCGACAACCTGTGCGCGTTGGCCTCCCAGTCGATCTGGCTCGGGGACATGAACAACGACCTCCGCGTCAACGCGATCGACCTGCAGATCTGGGAGACGTGCTTCCGGGACACATTGGTGCCGTCCGGTGGGTACTGCGCGGCGGCCGACTTCAACTACGACGGCCAGATCGACAACGACGACCGGAACCTGCTGCAGAAGCTGATCTCGATGGGTGCCTCGGCCGAGATCGGTCGGCTCCCGAAGGCGCGACTGTCGGAGATCCGCACCGGCAAGCCGTTCAACCAGACGGATCCCACGGTGCCGGAGTCTCGCTACGTGGAGATCCGCACGCCGCCCGGCGCGTTCACCCCCACCGACCCAGGGCTGGCACCGACCGTCAACCAACCGAACCCGGGGGATCCCACGAACTCGACCCGCCTGTACGGGCCGGGCTGGTTCTACGTCAAGGTGTCCCGAAGCACCCTCGTCGCCACCGGTGACCAGTCGGTGTGGGGCACGCTGTCCGTGGTCGTCCCGTTGGAGGGCCTGCCCTGGGTGGTGGACCAGAACAACACGGCCTCCGTCGGCATGTCGCTCGTCAAGGACGGTTCGTTCGAGGTGGGATCCACCATCGCGAACCGCGTGCCGGCCACCGTGCGGCCGTTCGAGTTCACGGTGCCGGGCGGAGGATCGCTTGCGATCCCGTTCATCGTGGGTGACCGATTCTTCGCCCAGGAGACGCGCACCAACGTCACCCACATGATCGTCTACCGGGACCCTCGCCCGGCCAATCCGCGGCAGGTGCCGGCGGTGGGCCAGCGCGTCAACGGCGCATTCGCCGACCTGGAGACGCGGTGCGAGATCCCCTTCCAGGTGCCGGTGGACGGCACGCTTCCGCCGTGGGACGCGATCGTCGACGCGGTGACCCTGGTGCGAGGCGAAAGCCCCACCAACTACGGCTGCATCTTCGCCAACACCGGCTCGGCCGACATCGGGCCTGCCGGATCCGGCGACTCCACCGCGGCGATCGTGCACATGTACATCTGCCGCAACGCGTTCACGCTCACCCGCGGCGCCGCGTCCATCGGCCCGAACAGCGACACGCCGTTCGCCCGCAACCCCAGCTGCGCCACGGTGGTCACCGGCTGCGGCGAGACGGACATCGACGGCAACGAGCGCGACTGCTTCCAAGAGCAGTCTGCCGGCGGCGGATGCTCCGATGCCGACTGCTGCAACGCGGTGTGCGAGCTCGATCCCACCTGCTGCAGCCAGGTCTGGGACCAGGACTGCGCCAACCAGGCGCTCGTCACCTGCCGCACCTGCGGCCAGAACCCCGCCAGTTGCACCGAGCCGCACGACACGCCGGCCTGCGAGAACCAGGAGTGCTGCGAGAAGGTCTGCGCCCTCGATCCGTCATGCTGCCAAGTGGCCTGGGACCAGGACTGCGTGACCCTGGCCGTGCAGCAGTGCCTCGAGTGCGGCAGCCCGGTGGCGGGCCCGTGCGACGCGGCCCACTCGACCCCCTTCTGCTCCGACGGCGCGTGCTGCGAGGCGGTGTGCGAGATCAAGCCCGAGTGCTGCACGATCGCGTGGGACCAGGCGTGCGTGAACCTTGCCGGCCAGCAGTGCTCCGGCTGCGGGGCAGCGGGAAGCGGCGATTGCTGCATCATCCACCCGACGCCGTTCTGCGAGAACGGCCTGTGCTGCGCAGCCGTCTGCGCGCAAGACCCGGTCTGCTGCGAGGTGTCGTGGGACTTCGCCTGCACGCAGCTGGCCTCGATCCTTCCGGCCTGCGACGGGCTGGGCTGCGTGTGCGGCAAGCCCGGCGATGACGGGCTGCCCGTCAGCTGCTTCGAGGAGCACCGGGATCCCGGCTGCTCCGAGGCCTACTGCTGCCAGCTGGTCTGCCAGCGCGACCCCTACTGCTGCTACGTGACATGGGACGCGCCGTGCGTCGAGGGTGCGGTGGACCAGTGCAGCAACAACCCCGGATGCCTGACGGACGAGGGCCTGCCGGTGAACGGCAGCTGCTTCGTGCCCCGGCTCACCCCCGGCTGCGACCGACCGGGGTGCTGCACCGCGGTGTGCACCGACCCCGAGTTCGCCGAGTGCTGCACCATCGCCTGGGATGCCGACTGCGTGCTGCGGGCCGCCGAGATCTGCGAGGGCTGCGGCGACCCGTACTCGGGAAGCTGCTACGTGGCCAAGGGCACGCCGAACTGCTCCGATGCCGAGTGCTGCCAGAAGGTGTGCGCGGCCGATCCCTTCTGCTGCGACAAGGTCTGGGACGTCGCCTGCGCCGCCCGCGCCGAGGACACCTGCGGCAACCCGATTGACCAGTGCGGCGAGTCGCCCCGCAGCTGCTGGATCGGCAGCTACTGGACCCAGGGCTGCAGCAACTCCTCCTGCTGCCAGACGATCTGCCGCGACATCGACCCCTTCTGCTGCGAGATCCGCTGGGACGCGGTGTGCGCGTACCAGGCGAGTTTCGTGTGCGAGCCCGACTTCCCGAGCACGATCGGCCGCGAAGGATGCCTCGCCGTGCACGACTCGCCGGGATGCTCGGTCCCCGCCTGCAGCCGCGCCGTGTGCAGCGCGGACCCGACCTGCTGCACGGAGGCATGGGACCTCGACTGCGTGGTGATGGCCTCGGCCATCTGCCCGGCCGCCGACAGCTGCCCGGCCGCCGGCGACTGCACCGCGGTGCACGGCAACCCCGGGTGCCGGGACACCGCCTGCTGCAACGGCGTCTGCCTGGCCGACCCGAGTTGCTGCGCCGAGGCATGGGACTCGCAGTGCGTCACCATCGCGCGCTCGATCTGCTCCCCGGCATCGGGCTCGAACTGGTCGTGCCCGTGCGCCGGGAGCTGCTTCACCAGCCACGACAACCCAGGCTGCGAGTCGGAGAGCTGCTGCAGCATCGTCTGCAACGTCAGCCCGATCTGCTGCACCGAGGGATGGGACGCCGAGTGCGCCACCCTGGCCTCGCTGCTCTGCTGCGGCCCGGTCGGATGCGGATCGGGGTGCAACGGCTCCTGCGTCGAGCCGCACGCGAGCCCGTACTGCAGCGACCCGTACTGCTGCGAGACGGTCTGCGCGGAGGATCCCCTGTGCTGCTCGGTGTCCTGGGACTTCGTGTGCGTTGAGATCGCCGTGCGCCGGTGCGCGTCGCAATGCGGCATGGCGGATGCCGGCAACTGCTTCAGCGACCGAGACCTCCCCGGCTGCCGCCAAGGCGACTGCTGCGCCCGGGTCTGCGAGAAGGATCCGGTGTGCTGCACGGTCAACTGGGACGCCGCCTGCGTGGCCGCCGCCAACTCCAAGGAGAACGAGGACGTGTGCCTGCTGCCGCAGTGCGGCGACCCGGACGCCGGGTCGCCGTGCGAGCCGCATGACGGGCCCGCCAGCAGCTCGGAGTCCTGCTGCGAGGCCGTGTGCAAGAACGATGCGTTCTGCTGCGAGGTGGAGTGGGACATCTCCTGCGTGGAGTTCGCGCGCACGCTCACGGACTGCGGCTGCGCGTTCGAGTGCGGCGATGCATGCGCGGGCAGCTGCTGCTCGGCCCACGAGAACGCCGGCTGCAGCGACGGCGACTGCTGCAAGTTGGTCTGTGCCCAGGACGCCTTCTGCTGCGACTCGCAGTGGGACGTCTCCTGCGCCGAGCTCGCCCGCCAGCTCTGCGACGGCCCGAACGACGCGTGCCCCGCCCCGCAGTGCGGCGACGACCGCTTGCCCGGCTGCTGCGTCCCCAGCCCGGTCGCGCGGTGCTCCGACGAGGCGTGCTGCGACGCGGTGTGCAAGATCGACCCCTTCTGCTGCGAAGGCAGCTGGGACCTGGCGTGCGTCCAGCGCGCCGGCGAGGTGTCCGCGTGCGACTGCGACCAGGGCGGCTGCGGCTCGCCGGACGCAGGAAGCTGCTTCTCCCCGAACGGGACGCCCGGCTGCGAGGACCTCGGCTGCTGCCAGACGATCTGCGCGTTCGACCCCAGCTGCTGCGAGGTGGCGTGGGATGCCGACTGCGTCGTGTTCGCGGAGTTCTTCTGCACGAACAACTTCCAGGCGCTGAAGGACCTCTTCTCGGGCGGCAAGCAGCAGCGCGAGGTGATCCGCGGCGGCCGAGGCCCGGCCCTGCCTCCCCGCGTCGGGCCGCGCAGCCCCATGCGCGGCACGGCGCCGTCGCAGGCCGCGCCCCTCCGCGACCGGTCCCCGGTCAGCCGGGAGCCCGCCCCGCGGCGGCGATGACGCCGGGGTCGAGTCCCGCGGCGTCCGCACCCGCGGCGGCGGCGATCTCAGGCCCCAGGTCGTGCACCCGGCGCACCAGCAGGTGCGTGACGCCGCGGCGGTGCTCCACCCGCCCCTCGGCGACCATCGCGCCGGCGTGGCGGATCACGCGTCGCCAGCGTTCGTAGACGGGCGGCCGGACCACCAGGTTGGCGATGCCGGTCTCGTCCTCGAGCGTCACGAAGGTCACGCCCTTGGCCGTGGATGGCCGCTGCCGGCACGTCACCAGCCCGGCCACCGCCGCTTCGCGCAATCCCGGCAAACGCGAACACTCCACCACGCCGCGCCCGGCCAGCACGCGCCGCAGCAGTGCAACCGGGTGCGAACGCAGCGACAGCCCCGTGGCCGCATAGTCGTCGGCCACCTGCCGCATCACGGCCATGGCCGGAAGCGGCTGCGGCAGGTGGTCAAACAGCGTCGCCCCGCGCTCGGCGGCATCGCGCAGCACCGGCTCGTCTCCGGCCCGCAACGCCCGCACCTGCCACAGCGCCTGCTGTCGTCCGATGCCGACCGAGGCAAAGGCATCCGCCTTGGCCAGGCAGCGCATCGCGCGCACCGAGCACCCGGCACGCCGCCACAGGGCCTCCAGCGACGCCATGCCGCCGACGGCCGCCGCGCGCTCGATGGCCCGGCCCTCGTGCTCGACGAGCCCGGACACCATGCGCAGGCCAAGGCGCACCGCCCCGGACGACTCCAGGGTGCAGTCCCACGCGCTGCGGAACGCATCCACGGGCCGGACCTCGACGCCGTGCGCACGGGCATCGTGGACCAATTGCGCCGGCGCGTAGAAGCCCATGGGCTGGCTGTTCAGGATCGACGCCAGGAACGCCGCGGGGTGGTGCCGCTTGATCCACGCCGAGACATAGACCAGGAGCGCGAAGCTCGCCGCGTGGCTCTCCGGGAACCCGTAGCCGGAGAACCCCTGGATCTGGCGGAAGACCCGGCAGGCGAACTCGCGCGTGTACCCCCGCGCCAGCATGCCTTGCTCCAGCTGCACGCCGAACTCGGCGATGCGGTTGCCGTTGCGCCGCCATGCGGCGATGGCGCGCCGCAGCCGGTCCGCCTCGCCGGGGGTGAACCCCGCGGCCACCACCGCCAGCGCCATGGCCTGCTCCTGGAAGAGCGGCACGCCCAGGGTGCGCCCCAGCACCGCACGCACGGCCTCGTCCGGGTACTCCACCGGCTCCGTGCCGTCTCGACGCCGCAGGTAGGGATGCACCATGTCGCCCTGGATCGGCCCGGGACGGACGATGGCCACCTCGATCACCAGGTCATAGAAGCAGCGCGGCCGCAGCCTCGGCAGCATGCTCATCTGCGCGCGGCTCTCGATCTGGAACACGCCCACCGTGTCGGCGCGGCCGATCATCTCGTAGGTGTCGGGGTCCTCCGCGGGGACGGTGCGGTACTCGAGCGCCCGCGGCACGCCCTCCGCCGGATGCGCGTTGCACAGTTCGATGGCCTTGCGGATCGCCGTCAGCATGCCCAGCGCCAGGATGTCAACCTTGAGCATGCCCATGGCGTCGACGTCGTCCTTGTCCCACTCGATCACCGTGCGGCCGTCCATCGCGGCGTTTCGCACCGGCACCAGCTCGCACAGCGGGCCGTCGGTGATGACGAACCCGCCGACGTGCTGCGACAGGTGCCGCGGGAACCCGAGCAGCCCTCCCGCCAGCCCGAACAGTCGGCGAAGCCCGGGATCGGCCGGATCCAGCCCGAGTTCGCGCAACCGTTCCATGCCGCGGGCATCGCCGGCGGGCGGGCGGCGGCGATCCGCACCGAGGTCGCCGATCCCGTCGCCCTCGCCCCACCAGTCGGCGGCCGAGGCAAGCATCGAGAGCAGGTCGTCGGGCATGCCGAGGGCGCGGCCCACGTCGCGGATCGCGCTGCGACCGCGCCAGCACGCCACCTCCGCGCAGAGCGCGGCCCGGGCGCGGCCGTAGGTGGAGTAGACGTGCTGGATGACCTCCTCGCGGCGTTCGTGCTCGAAGTCGACGTCGATGTCGGGCGGCTCGTCGCGTTCGCGGCTGATGAAGCGCTCGAACAGCATCGACGACCGTGACGGGTCCACCGCGGTGATCCCGAGGCAGTAGCACACCGCGCTGTTGGCCGCCGCGCCCCGGCCTTGGCAGAGGATGCCGCGCCCGCGCGCGAAGGCGACGATCCCGTGCACCGTCAGGAAGTAGCGCGCGTAGTCGAGGTCGGCGATGATCGCGAGCTCGTGCTCCACCTGCGCGCGCACGTTCGCGGGGACGCCGCCGGCGGCGTCGGGCCAGCGCTCCCGCGCACCGCGCTCCACCAGGTCGCGCAGGTGCCCGTCGGCGGACGTTCCCGCCGGCACCGATTCGGCGGGATAGCGGTAGCGCAGCATCGACATGTCGAAGCCGGCGCAGCGCGCCGCGACCTCGGCGGATCGCTCCATGGCCGCGCGGCGCGTCGCGGCGGGCACCTCGTGCAGCAGCCGTTCCACCTGCCCCGCGCCCACGAGGTGGTGCCGGTCGTCGTGCTGGAGCCACGGCCCGGGCCAGGCGCGCCCCTGCGCGGAGTCCACGTCGGCCCGTTGTCGCAGGTACCGCAGCTCGTCGACGGTGCGGCGCGCGCGGATCGCCGTGAGCACGTCCTGCAGCGGCTGCCGCGACGGGTCATGGCAGCGCGGGTCGTTGCTCGCCAGAAGCGGGATCCCGGCCTCCTCGGCCAGCCACTGCGACTGCAGCAGCCGCAGCGTGGCGTCGGAGCCGCCACGGGAGACCAGGGCCAGCGAGAGACGATCGCCCTCGAAGGCGCGCCGCAGCCAGTGCAGCGCCTCGAGCACGCGCGGGTCCGCGATGGAGTGGTCCTCGGGCGGCATGACGATCGCGTGCACCCCGGGAATGGCCGTCGGGGCCAGCGGCCGCGGCGCGTCCGGGCGACGCTCGCCTCCGGCACCGGGCTCCCCCGCCCCGAGCGCCTGCACCGAGGCATCGACCAGGTCATGGAGCCACAATCGGCAGGCGGTGGCGTCATGGGCCGAGGCGCGCGTGTCCACGCCGGACCCGATCGCCAGCGCATTGCCATCCAGGTCCGCCGTCCATCCACTGCGGCGCTTGCCCAGGGTCAGCAGCCGGCACAGGCGTGCGTAGCCCTCGGGCGCCTGCGCCAGCAGCACCAGTTCAAGCCGCGACGGGCCACCCTGCGGGTCCAGCGACACGTTGATGCGCGTGCCCACCGCCACGCGCACCCGGTGCTCACGTGCGGCGACGTGGGCGCGCACCACGCCGGCCATGGTGTGGCGGTCGGCGATCCCGACGGCGGGCATCCCGAGGGCCGCGGCGCGCGCCACCAGTTCCTCGGGGTGGCTGGCGCCTTCCATGAAGGAGAAATTGCTGGCGGCCGCCAGCTCGCAGAATGGGGTGGACGCGCCCATGTGTACGGTATATGTTAGGTATTCGATGCGGGGCGGTGCGCTCCCTCCGCCGGCATTTCACGGGCTGATACTTTGGGGCCATGCTTTCCCACGCAGTCATGGTTGTGGTTCTCGCCTTGGCGGCGCCCCAGGCGGTCCCGATGGTCATTCCCGCCAATGCCCCCACGGCCCCGGACCGCACCATGACCGTGGACGCGGTCCGGCTCAAGGGCGGCGCCACCGTGGAAGGCACGCGCGACTTCGCCGTGGCGTTCGAGGGCAACACCTACCTGTTCGAGTCCGCCGACACCCGCGACGTGTTCCTCCGCGACCCGGTTGCCTACGCCGCCATCGATGCGGGCGCCTGCGGCCGGATGGGCCCCCTCGGCGGCTTGGGCGACGCGCGCCGGCACATGCTGCAGGACGGGCTGCTGTACTTCTTCGCCTCGGACCAGTGCATGCAGGCGTTCCGCGCCGATCCGCGGCTCTACATGGAGCCCTACGACCAGCTGCCGCAGGCCACCGCCGAGGCGCAGGCCGCGGGCCTCGCGGCGCTCGACCGATGGATGGAGTGGGCCGGCGGCCGTGACGCGGTCGCGCGCGCCGACACCTTCCGGTCGGTCACCACCGAACGCGTGATGTCGGGCGGCAAGGAGTGGGATCGCACCGAGGCATTGGAGATCACCGGCCCGCAGTCGATGCGCCGCCTCGACGTGTGGCGCGCCGTGGGCGATGCGGGGGCCGCGCCCATCGAGTACGAGATCGTCCTCACGCCGGACCGTGCGACGCTGCGCGCCGGCGGCGTGCTGACCGAGCTGCAGGGCACGCGCCGCACCGCGTTCGCCCGGAGCATGAACCGCCAGCCGTGGGCGATCCTGCGTGCGCGCCTGCGCCCGGAAGCCGGGCTCCTGGTCATCAAGAACGGCGAAGGAACGCTCGGCGATGCCAAGTGCGACTACGTCTCCACGTGGTTCGACGGCAACCTGACCAACCTGGCGATCGAGCAGTCCACCGGACGGCTCGTGCAGATGGGCTACATGGGTCGCGACACCGAGCAGCGCATCCGGAGCCTGCTGATGGACGCCGTGGCGCACGCGGGCCCCGACGCGCTTCGCCTCCCCACCCAGTGGGTCACGTACCCGGCGGGCGAGAAGGAGGGCCTTCGTGGCCCGGAGGCTCGCGTGGAGGTGGGCTGGGAGCGTCCGAAGGTGGCTCCGCCGGCCGCTCGGCAGGCGCCGGCCCCGCAGGCGGTGCCGGCGACGCGGTGACGCCCGGGCGCGACCGGAAGAACTCGGCGCGGAACAGCCACACGTGCGTCGTGCGCGGCACCGCGACGTAGGTGGCGAACGTGCCCCGGTCCGCGGGGTTGCGCAGGTAGATCGGGTCCGCCTCGACCACGGTCTGCTGACCCTCGGAACGTGCGCCCCAGGTCACCGCGTCCGCACCGACCGCACGCGCCGCCTCGGCCGCGAGACGGCCATCGATGGCGATGTCGGTGGACCGGAATTCGCTGGTGCCGATGCGGTCGGCCTGCTCGATGGCGGGGGGATGCTCGAGCACCGCGGCGTGCGGCACGGGTGGCCAGCGCTCGCCCCGGTAGTTCTCGAGGAACGGGTTGCAGGCGGCGGCGAACGCGACGGCCGCACCGATGAGCATGGCGGTCGTGAACCGTGGCATGCCCCAAGGGTACCGCTGCGCCCGCGCGCTCACGGCCGTCGGCAGGCGTGCTCCCCGAGGCGGGCACGCAGGTGGTCGACCAGCAACGCCACCTCGCGCTCGGCATCCAGCGCCGGCAACGGAGTCGACGGCGATCGATCCGCCCCGTGGAGCCCCGGCTCGTGCACCTCCATCCGGCCAAGGCGTGCGGCGCGGAACAGGATGCGCTCGATGCCCTGCCCGTCCTCATGCCGCCCCAGGTGCAGGCGTTCGATGCGCGGCCGAAGCACCGTCCACAGGTGCGCCGCATCGTCGACGGCCACGCCCAGGTGCACCGTGCCGCACACCCGCCGCAGCCCTGCACCCTCGACGCGCACCTCCAGCGCGCGGACACCGCGCCGGCGTTGCCGCAGTTGCACGGTGAGCGACTCAAGCGATGCGTGCACCGCCTGCTCCACGGCCTGCATGCATGCGCACGGCGACGCGAACCGGAACTCCGACTCCACCGGGTCCGGCGCACGGACCGGCGCGAAGGGCCACGGTTCGGCACCCGTGGCGACGTCGAGGCATCGCATCGGCTCGGGACCGAAGCGGTTCACCACCGCGTCGCGACCGATGGCCCGAAGCTGCCCAACGGTGCGGACGCCCACCTCGCGCAGCCCGGAGACCGCCTCGACGGGGATCCGCAACGCCTCGATCGGCAGGTCGTCGATCGGGGCACGTGCGATCGCCGCTCCATCCGCAGGCGACCCCGCCGCCATGGCGCCGGCGATCGCCGTCGCCCGCACGACCGCGGCACCCGCCACCGCGTCCGATGCAAGCGCGTGCTCGATGCCCCGCGCGGCAAGTGCATGGCGGATGCGGTCGGCAAGCCGGGGCGCTCCCCCGTGGACGCGCAGGCATCCACGCGCATCGAGCAGCACGAACGGCCGTGGCGATGCTTCCCCGCCGTCATCACGCCAGGCGTGGACCCGCGGCGTCCAGCGCAGGCTCCACTCGGCGAAGCGATCGAATGCACGCGCGTCGCGCGCAGGGTCATGCTGGAACTCCTCGGCGGCGCCGCAGCAGGCCCGCGCATGCGCCAATGCCATGCCCGGATGAACGCCGCGGGAAACGGCGCGCGCGCAGGCATCGACCACGCGACCGCGGGCACCATGCATGGACACCACCAGCGCCGGCACATGGACCCGCGAGGCGGACGGCATGGCATGCACGATCGACGCCGCTTCGGATCCGGCCGATGCACGGCCGTCGCGTGACGACGTGCGACGCTCATGCGCCCGTGCACGGTCCACCGACCAACGCACGGGAACCACCGCGATGAACCAGGACACCGTACGAGCCATGGACCCTCACGCCGCACGGCCGTTGTCGACGCCATCGCGCACGTGCCCGGCCCATCGCTCCCCGCGGCTGGTCATGCGGTCGCGGCCGCGACCGGCACGCCGGGCCGGCAGCGACGGCGACACCGATGCCCCGACGGCATCGGCCGCGTGCGCTCCGGGCCATGCCGCCGTTGCGTCGGCCGCTCGCCGCGTCGCCAGATCCGCCGCCTCCGCCACACGCCGCGAACGCCGTTGCGCCGCACGCCGCACCGCGGCCGGAGGCTCGGACACACCCTGCCACTGCCACGACGCAACCGCCCGATCAACGGGCATGCATGACGGATCCACGGCGCGACCGCGCGCGCGTTCGAGGCGGACCAACCACGCGGGTTCGGCCGGAATGCGCTCGGCCAGCGCATGCATCCCACGGAGCCAGGGAACCGGGCGCGGGCCGCGATCCTCCTCGACCGACCACCGCGTCGCCGCGGCGCTTGCGCCGGAACGTCGTCGCGCCGACCCGGCCCACGCCAGCACCGGCACGTCGCGCGCCGCCAACTGCAGCCGTCGCGTGGCCGGCATGTCGAACCCCCGTGCATCGGCGATCACGGCGCACAGGCCACGGCAACGCGCGGCCTGTTCCACCGCCCACAGCCGTGCACCACGATCGCCGGCCGGAACATCCACCATGATCGAGCGTTCGTGCATGCGCGCGTCCGGCCACTGCGGGGGCCATTGCGGTGAGCCTCGCGGCGAACATGCGCGGGCGCGCGCGTCGGAGCCATCGCCGATGCCTCCGCCGCCACCGAACATCCACGTCAACCACGCCCGCGTGCCACGCACCAGATGCTCGGGCTGCGGCCACGTCTCGCCGCCGATCCATGCCACCGACGATCGGTCACCGCGACGATCGGCATCGAGCAGCAGCTGCCACGCCACGTGCACCACGACCGCACGGACGTGCACACGCTCGCCCCACCATTCGTGCAGCCCGCTCCGCGGCAATCCACCGCCGAGGGCAGCGTCCGCAGCGGCCCACCCGAGGGGAACCTGCCCGGCGTCGGCATTCCATGCGGGGGCCATGGCCTCCATGCGGTTTTTCCACGCAGCGTGATTCATGGGAGTTCACCTTGTTGTACGGTATTTGTTAGGGTACACTCC
>Ga0255182_1000066_pt1 | contig 110071 bp, 177 predicted proteins | sample Atl_UVDOM_RepA_8_FD_188420 | JGI IMG/M metagenome (GOLD analysis project Ga0255182, IMG submission 188420) | Freshwater microbial communities from Altamaha River, Georgia, United States - Atl_UVDOM_RepA_8d | ecosystem: Environmental > Aquatic > Freshwater > River | place: USA: Georgia...
AGTTTAGGTTGACGCAATGCAACCACTGCCATATCGACAGTCATTTCTTCTTCTTTTTCTTCTTGTTTCACAACAGTTTTAGAACCAATGCTTGGTAGTTTGTATTGACCACGGCCGTGGCGATATTCTGTTTTAGTCACCAGCCAGAACGGAAAAGAGATATCATTTTCTTCACAAACGTGTTGGATATTATCACGGGTGACAATTGCACCAACACCAAAAAGTTCTTCAGCAGCTTTTACAAAAGCGATTTGATTACGATTCAAAGACATTAAAAACTCCATAACGAAAATATGTTCATATTATATGCCAACCGAGGGTGGTTGGCAAGTATCACTTTGGTATTAATCCGTTTGCCACTTGTCGGTTTGTTCAAAGGATTTTTCCTGTTTGGTTTTCTCACTGAAAACCCTACGTGGATTGGAACACATGGGGCAGTCTGGAATACCACAATCTAATGCATGGTGTTTTGCGTATCGGTGTGCCTCACTACTATCAACCTGCATTCCATATGTTTTTGCAATTTTGATTTGTTTATTGATTGCATTTTCCTCTTTTTGCAAACGGCGGCTACGCTTCTCTTTGTGTTCTTGATTACTCATACTTTCTCCTGTTTTACACCGAAATAATCTTGTAATGCCTTTCGTATGTTTGCTGAACAATCGTATATGTCAGAACCAGAGGACATTGCAAGACCTATTGTTTCCCATGCTATTGACCTTATCAGTATTTCAATTCCCTCCTCTGTAAAACAATGAACTGGTATTTTATTGAACTCATGTTTATATGAACATTGTTCAACCATCTTTTTTATGTGCGGAGCCATTTTCTTCCTCTTGTTGAACCCCGTACATCAAACTCATGGCATCCAAAATACAATCATCAATGGGGTTGTGTTTTGTTATTTCTAATTTAGGGTCAAACCCTGGATAATCCACAGAAACATAACCATTGGTTGTATTGTATAGAAAATCAATGGCGGTTCTTACATCACGCCATCTTGCATATGGAAAAATAGGCACGAGGCCAATGGATTCTTCAATATCATCCATAACCAATTGATCCAAATTACCTCGTGCCCAAACCCAACACTTCTCATCATTCTTTGATTTTACCCATTCACGCATGGCTTCATAACCATCCTCAAAGATTACATCTTTAGTTGGGTGTGGATGAAACGATGCAACTTTAACATTCTCGCACTGCTTTGCCCACCACTCAATAGTTGGTTTATTAATCGACCGTTTCAATCTCTTTACCTGGTCTTCCACATTAAACTTTGCAAAGAAAGCATTTTCACGCAACCAGTGGTGGTCTGGTTTATCATCGGGATTAAAATAGATACAGGCCATCGACAGGATAACGGAGTGTGACCGCTTACCCAATGTCTCAACATCAAACATAAACATAATTAATAGATTTTCGCTCGTCTTGCGGGTTCATGGAACCCTTCACCAATAGAAACCACACAAGCAGTTTCTTTTGTATATTCTAAAATAGTCCAAGTGCCTGTGTTTCGATTAACAAACAATGCAACACCATAACCTGAACTTGATTTAGAAACCCATTCGGCAATCTCGCCTGACTTGTTGACAATTGAATCAACTACAACATCAAACGAAGCACAAGCAACTGGTTTTTGCACTTGTCTGAATTGTAAATCTTGTGCTGCAACTGATAGTGGCAACAATATCATTAAAAGTAATTTTTTCATTCTCTATAATACTTTCCAACATCATCACACAATCCGAACTGTGTGCTGGTTCCAAAGGTAAATGGAAATTCCCACCACTTTACAATTTCTTGATGTACAAGTTGTTTGGATTTCTCGCCAGTATCCATATCAATTACTTCCATTTGATATTGTTTGTATTCAATATGGTAATTAAATCTTCCATTCTGTATTCGCCGTGTTCTAATCATAAATTTCCTCATAGTCATATTGTGGATCAGTTTGAATCTTAACACCACCAATACAGATAACACCATCCCAAGAATCTTTACCACGACCGCCACTGGTGGTAAAGTCTGTTTCAAATTCGGAAATATTTCCAAGTTCTTCTATATTATACTTATCCGCTTTAATGTCGTCAAGCCTAATGCAACCAATCAGGCCGGCATCCACACCATACTCACGCCCATATTGGTCCATATAAAGACCGTCACCAAATGCTGTACCATAGGTTGCGAAGCGGCGACCATCTTTCAATGTAAATTCACCATCAATACATCGCAAATCTACGATAGTAATGGAACAAAATTCTTCCCATTCTTCGTCAGTCATCACATAACACAAATCACCAATATAGTAACGGCCAGCGGGCATCATAATTTATTTCCTTTCAACATTCTTCAACTCCGAAATGTTTCTTTACTGCTTCTTCTGATTTATACCATGCAGGATTATTGGATTGGTCATCGCCAAACTTATCCATTTGTATAGCCATTTGCTTTATAGTTTCATGCACAATCAACTCGGCGAATTTTTCTTTACTAAATGCCAAGTATTTTCCACCAAACTCATGCTGTGTTTCTACCATTGCCTGTTCAGCAAGTTCTCGAATTCGTTCGTTCATACAATCACCGCATTCAAAAAACGATGGCCCATATACTTTGGCAACATTGAATCCACACGAGCCAGAGCATCCTTCTTATCGTATGCCCAGACCGTGTGACATTGGTATGGTTGCGAATAAAATCCAATTTGAACTGATACCTTAAACTTTTTCATTCTTCAACTCCAAAATGTTTCTTTATATAATCGCTGGGTTTAGTTTCAATTGGGTCCATATCTACAGGACATCCAAGTGATTCAAAAACATCAGCATGATATCCACATTCCCGAACAATCAACTCGGCGAACTTTTCATTAAATATCGAGGTAAATTCGTTAATGTCTAATGATGCTGGAATATCTAGCACAAATTTTTGAGCCTGTCGCTCAAGTTCTCGAAGTCGTTGGTTCATTTTGTACTCCATCAAGGCAGATATTGTTTGAACACTCGCAGCACACGGCGATACATTCGCTCATACCGTGCATCGCCAGCAGCCTGTTGAGCAGGAGTTTGTTGCCAATATTCAACGCCAGTTAACTCTACAATACAGCAATTATAATTGTAACACTTTGCGCCTGCATAGAATTGTGCCGCAGATTTAGCAGTGTTACAAATTTTTGACTCGGTGCGAATGGAACCATCGACCCATTTCAGTGGCACTGTAATCTTTGCTCTGGGTAAAATTTTAACAACGGTTTTCATTCTTCAACTCCGAAATATTTGTAGACAGCATCTTCCATGCCATCACCAAATTCTATACCAGCACGGGCAACATCCAGAGTTTCTTTAATCAGCAACTCCGCAAAAACTTCAGCAAACTTGTTCAGGTCGTAAGTGGTCAAGGTAGTCCAAGTTTGTGGAACTGCCTGATCCAGTGCTTGTCCGGCAAGTTTTCTGATTCGCTCGTTCATTTTACACCTTTTAATTTTAGATATTCTTCATCATCTAAATCACGGAGACCAACACACGGTTTATTAATGGCCTTTTGTGTTGCACGGTTACCCAACCGAATCAGACCACAACGGCCACAATACATGAAAGCACCGATACAATGTAATTTACGATTAAAGTTGTGGCCTTGCATTTTACTTCATCACTGTTTCAAAAATTGAATAGAACAATTCTGGATTGCTAGTGCAAGCCGAATGTGCATGTTGAATGATGGACAAACGGGTTTTCATATCATTCTCTTGTTTGGCTTTTCGTTTCGCCACATTTTTGGGCAGGATGGTTTCAGTGTAATGTTTTGCATTACCTTTACGGCAAGTCCATTCCAAATTTGAAACATCATTATTGAGTTTGTTGCCATCAATATGATTGACAATCTCAAACTTTTTTGGATTTTTCAGAAACGCCTGAGCAACCAAACGATGCACCTGGAAATTACCTTTCTCTGTGCCATTTGAAAGTGTTACCTTAGCATAACCATTGGTCACCGAAGGACTCATTGAAATTTTGTCACCTCGTTTGGATGAAAAAACTTCACCTGAAGAAGAAACTTCATAACCTGGAAAACCTTGAATCTTTTTCACTTGAGACATAATAAACTCCTTTGTTACCTGATTAACCGCAAATAGCATACTCAGCAAGGTTTGCCCAATTGGCACCTGCGTTTGCACGGATTTTTGTTACCTGAATAAGTGTACGCAGCGACAACTCTTTAACGGTGTCTTGGAGTTTTTCAATCAAACCAATGGCATCTACCTTGTGTTGATTGTTGGCTTCAGGCATAAACTCACCAGATTCCAGAATATGACGCATACGCTCGATTTTCTGTTTTGTGGTCATGGACAAATCCACGGCCATAGAACGGGTGATAATCGCCTGGTCAATTTGAGTGGACGCCAGATTGGAGATAAACACTACACGACCTTTGAATTCAAATGATGTAGGCAAATCCTCATCACGGATATCAGCACGCCAGCTGATGATACGGCGGGAATAGGAGTCCAATGCACCTTTGAGCAGGTTCAATGATACAGGATCTTTGAGCACAGAATCACAATCATCAAACACCAACACACCGTCCTTGTTTTCATACAGCAGGCGGTACAGGCCTTTAGGTGTAGAATAACCTTTGATGACACGGAAAGATTTTTTAGTATTGATACGAGCACCAACTTCCAAGGCTTCCAATGTGGAGATATCCTTGAAACCATTGGCTTCTAGTGTTTTGGACACGGTGTAGGACTTACCAAGACCACCAGGTCCAGTAACAACAACGGAAGGTTGTGCACCATTGCAAAGCATTGTCACCATATCGGAAACAAAACCAAACCGCTCATTGATAGTGAAGCGGGATTCTTGGGGAGCACTGGCTTCAACCGCTGTAGGTGCCAGGCCGGCTTTGCGAAGCACATAATCCATGTGTGCTTTGTTGCTGCGTTTTACAACCTTGCCGTTGATAACTGCTTGATACTTGCCGTTAACAAATGTAACCTGTGTCATGTGTGTTCCTTATCAATCAATAGAGACAATTATACAGGTATTAGCGGATATGGCAAGTAAGTAAAAGGTTCTCAGTTTTTCCGGTCAAGTATTATACTGCTCGACCAGTGGCCACCCATACAGTCGCAGGACCCATTAGGACTTGGCGGGTAAGCCATACTAGGTTGCCATCCAGTCCATCTTCCTGGGACACCCTACAGATTAGGTCATCATCATTCCACATTGGCCAACCAACCATGAACCGATAGGCCGATTCCAATGCCATTTCTTCACCAAGTTCAATTTCATTCATTATTCAACTCCATAGTGATTCACACCAATCATTATTCCACCATATAAGATAACCACAATGCAAAATTAGCCGCACTAAAAATCAAGCCCAACCATCCATGCATATCTCTACCATCATCAAATGCATCTTTGGCCATCCATGCCAAAATCACGGCGAAAATTAGGTTGAGCTCAATCATTTTTACGCTTCTCTAATTCTTTTAGAATTGCATCGGCTTTATGCTTTGCGGTTTCTGCTGCCTTCAATGAATCTTCCACAATCCACATATAGTATCGTAGATTCGACAACAATGCTGCTTCACCAAGTTCTGATAGAGGTTCAGTCATCTAATTTCTCCACAATAATTTTATCCATACAATCTTCATGGAAGGACATATTGTTATGATGTACCTTGACCAATCCTTTTCTAGACAATGATTCAATCGTTAGAAACATTACCAATTGTTCCATACGGAATTTAAAATCTTCAACACTATCTGATGGAGGGCATCCTTCACCAGTTGCCAACATTTCGGCAATCAAAATCAAATCTTCATAATCTGGTTCTTCTTTTTCGATTTCATCCATTAGAGCCATAAGAGAATTCAAATCAGCATTGGATAGATTCCGAATGTAATCACCAACCACAACATAACTATTGGTCATCATATTAAATGCCAATAACTTTGTGATGGACATAATTGTGTTTTGTTTAAGCAGTTCTTCATAGTTGATGGAATAACCACCACCATCAAACATATCATCCATATTGTTTTCCATATAAATCCTTAATCCTTACTGATGGGGAGACACCGATATTGTATACGATCCGACTGCTCTTTGGCAACAGCCTTTTTTCGGTATATTTCACATTCTTTTTTGGTTTGGTATTGTCCAATGTATTCATACACAGGTTCAAATTGACCAAGGTATGGTCCCTGCATAATCACCAATGATACCAATGCGTAGTTAGCTAACATCTTCTTCCACTTTCTTGGCTATTGTGGTAACCCAATCGTATGGAATATCCAACATCAATGCAATGTCGTCTAGTTCATAACCATTGAGAATCAAATCTTCAACATCAATTTCAATATCTTTCATTTTACTCATTCATTTTTCTCCTTGAGTTCTTTTTCCCAGCGGGTTATACACTCTACGCAAGCCCATTCCCCTCCTTCTTCTGGTGTTGGGTAATTTTCTTCTGTGAATGATTGTTTACAGAAGTCACACTGTTCAGGAATACCACCTCGCAGATTGGCTATGAGTTGAAGCATATTCATGTGTTCTTCTCCTTGAGTTTGGCTTCAAATTCTTTCATAAAAGCGTCTGAAGGGTCATCGAAATAGTATTTGTCGAGAAGCTCGCTTCGCTCCTCATCCGTCAGCCCCTGCCATTCACGCTTGGGTGTCCAGCCAAGTGAAGTTGCAATTCGGATTGCCGCAGACTTATCAATCACAGGCTCCTGCTCGGCGCATTCCGTGCACTTGGTTGTGCATTGGCTACCTGTCTTGCAGGGCGGCGCTTGTTTTTCATCCATTGTTCTTCTCCTTAAGTTTGGCTTCGATGGATTCGGTGAGTTCTACAAAAGAACCTATGCGACCAGACCGATACCCGCTAGCAAAATCGCCAATCTCCTCATCCGTCAGCCCCTGCCACTCACGCTTGGGTTGGGTGGTTGCTTTGCCAGTGATATTGCAAGTATCACAATGAATCCACGAACCGCAACCCATGTAGATGCGGCCTAATCCTTTGCAGGTGTGACACTCCACAGGCTCTGGCTCTGGTTGTTCCAAGGCTTGTTTAAGGGCGGTAATGGCTTTTGAAATGTGTTTAGGCGTTGGCTCTTTTTCGTATCGACAAGCCAAGTCTTCAAGCTCCAACGCCTCTAGCGCCATGCGTAGGGCTTCTTCTTTAATCATTTCTGTTCTCCTGTGATGCCGTGGGCGGCTTCGACCGCACGCATTATCTTTTTGATGTTACCGCCGTATTGCTGATGTATTTGTTCCATCTGCTCATCCGTCAGCGGCTTGCGCTGTGGTGTCCAGCCAAGTGAAGTTGCAATTCGGATTGCCGCAGACTTATCAATCACAGGCTCTGGCTCTGGCTCACGCTTGGGTGGGTGGGTGTAAAAGGCTGTGCCGCTGTTGAATATCCGGGCACGGTCTGTCGGCAATACCACACACTTTCCACCGTAATATCCTGATACCACGGCCACAGGCTCTGGCTCACGCTCTGCCATTAGGCTCTGAATCATCTTGTAGTCGTCCAAAGCATTTGCCGACAATACTGCAATCTCACGCAATAATGCGGCAGTTTCTGGTGGAGATGTATATAAAGGGATTGTTGCGCCAATATCTTTTGCAATGTCTTCAGAGACAATAAGTTCCGTAAAGTCTTCATCGGTCCACGCCACAGGCTCTGGCTCTGGTTGTTCCAAGGCTTGTTTGATGGCGGTGATGGCATCAATCGTCTTTAGTGTTGCCAATCCCGCTTTTTCAAAATTTTTCAACGCCTCCAGCGCCAACTTCATTGCTTCGTCTTTAGTCATATAAACCCAATTGTTGGTTTTGATTTACCATTTCACTTAATGCATTGTCAATGGCACGGTGTTCTTCACACAATGTCCTGAACCAACCACCATCATTAAGGGAACCAGGTTTGCCACACACTTCACAAGTTAGACCAGACATACTTTCTGCCATGGTTACAAGACCACGAATATAATCATCACCACCATGATAATAGAATCGTAGTGTACCAAATTTTTCTTTTACTTGTTCAGCAACAACCTGTTCAGCATTTTTTCCGGTTTTATTTTGCCAATCAATATAATTTTGGATATTACCACACAATGTATTAATTATGTCAAACCAACCATCATCACATTCAAAACCCCAACACATGGCCGTTTGGGTCATTGGTGCATGGCGCTCTGCAAATATTTTTGGATATTTTTCACATAGCAATTTATCTAATTCTCTTTTCATTTAACCACCAAAATATCTAATGAGTGTTTCTAATGCAGGAATAATTTCATATTCCGATTCATACACATCCTCAGGATGCATCCATGCACCTTTTTTATGTTCTACCAATTCATTCTTTAGAAAATCCAATTGGTCTTGTAACACTGTTAACACAATGCCGTCAGCAACATCATATGGAATTGTAATTTCACGCATATCACCACCATGAATCATAATATACTGCATCACCTTCGGCAATGATATCACGAGCCAATTGTATGAATTTTAAATCCTCTTTCAGTGATTCAAGGTCAGGTGGATTATCACCAAAAAAGAAACCGGTTGTTGGTGGTAGACCATCATTCAATAGGTCAAACTGTAATGCATCCAAATCATGTGAATATAATCGAACGGGAATACAATTAAATGATTTTGCATCACCGCCTCGGTTACGATACAGTTTTTCCATCCAACCATGGAGGTCGTGGTGTTTACGCCAGTAAAAGAATTCTTCCACTATTTGAGCACCATCACCGGCTTTAGCAATTTCAAAATCACCAAGTGCATCTTTGGCCTTAACCCGCCAAGCAAACATATCTAAACCCACGATAAACTCCTTATGTCAACGCATCAATTATTTGCTGAATCAGTATTGGATCAACTTTCAACCTTGCGGCCATTTGATATACATCCCAATGCCTTTCGAGCAACTCTTTAACGGCCAACACAATGTCATGGTGTTTCATATAAACTCCTTAAAGTTATACCCACTCCAACGCATTGGCCATCCTTTTAGACTACATCCTGTTGTGCATCTTGTTCCAAATCATCCAGTTTATAATCCCAGTATGCAATAAAACCTTCTACCTGGTCGATAACTCGGTCCATGCCATGCACCTTTGCACGGTAACCAGGGGTCAATTTCAATAGACTCAATTTGGAAATAATTGAATCAATATCAACATTCATTTTATCACGCAATGTATTTGTCATTTCATTTTCCTTTTTAAAATTGATTGTCTGATTTTTTCTTTATGCTCTTGAGATTTTGGTTTAATGTTGTTTTTTCCGTTTTTGTTACCCTTTAACGATTCAGATAATTTTTTTCGATGTTCTTGTGTTTTTTCATAAGACTTACCTGCAATCGACAACGCCAATTTGTGTTCGTCAGATAGTGAACCAGTTTTTTTTCCTTTATTCCAGGGTTCTTTACCTACAACACCGATATCAATACCTAAATTAACAGGTGCAATTGAATTTATTTTGTCTACCTGAATTCTATCAGGTTTTGAAGGTGTATATGCAACCTCAAAAATTTCACACATCTTACGGTTAAATTTGGCAGAGTTGTATATATACTTCATGCTGATGCTCCTATAAGCGTTAGAGTGGGTGCGCCTGTGGCGGGTGGCGACCCACACCTATTTATCAGTCTTTCGGAATAACAACACCGACAACATTATATTTCTTCTTCAAGAAATTTAAACACGCCTCAGCGGTGGGTCTAGCTGCCTCTTGTTTTGAATTCCACTGTGCAATCCACTTACCACGGTCTGCACGATACCACACGGTGCCATCAGCATGGGTGGACTTCGGTGCTTTGGTTGCCTTGACCTTAGGTGCAACAGGTGCAGGTGATTTTGCCATACGGGTGGCAGCAACCTTTTTCTTGGTTTGATAACCACGGGCAGGTTTGGATGGTTTTTCATCCTCTGAAACCTGGACAACGGGTTTGTTGGTCTTGAAATTGGGACCAGTCAAGGGGCCGACCCACGGATAAAAATCGACCGCTGTGGTTTCTTTATTGTCAAGTGCTTCCTGCATATCAAAACCACAACGACCCCATTGGCCGGTCTCCGCATTGTACCAGCGATAGGCTTTGCCCTGCTTGTCACGGTCGACCAAGTACATGGCAGTTACGGTTGGTTTATCTTTACTGAAATTCATCAAATCTCCTTATCAACTATGGAAGGATTATAACAGGCTGGTCGGATATGGCAATTCAGAAGAAAGTATTCCATTTGCCAGGTTGAAGAAAAAAGTACTCATTTTGCCAAGAATCGGTCACGCCAATCCTGTTCATACAGGCGTTGGGTCAGCAGGTCATGCGTTTGGCTGCCGGTAACTTCACCACACGATAATTGGGCGACCTGGTGCAGGCCAAAGTTATTCAGCTCTACGCCACGCAATTGGGCGACCATCAAATCCCATTGAAAATCATTATTCACAATTATGCTCCTTCATATTCACACAAAAATTCACGACCAACATCAAATGACACAAAATTATCTCCTTGCATACCCTGCTCAGAATAATGAATGTCACTGGTGCCAAATGCCACACGGATGGATTCCAAGAAAGCCGGGTCCGTATAGATTAGACCATCATTCTCCACATCCCAGGTGTCGGTATCAAAATATACACGCAATTCACCAAAATCACATTCTTCGTTCACATAAGGAACGGTAAATGCATGGACATGGACTTCCTTGATTTTACTAGACCAAAGGCCAGTTCCAGAGGTTACGATACGGTCTTTATAATGCTGCATTTTGCAACTCCTTGTAAAATTCATTCATGCCGGCAATATGCTCTTTTTGCAATTTGCCAGAACCATCGGCCAACACTGCAACATATTGGGAGAGAATATACTCCAATGCATCTTGGTGGTGGCGCTCGGGTATATTCACCAAAAAATGGGTGAGCTTGGTGTTAATGTCATCACGGGAAATTTTGTGTTTACGCATTAAGCCTCCATAATTACACCAAAATCAGCAAGCACTTGGTTTTCGTTTACAATCACCACCTCACGGGCTTCACCAGAAAACGGCAGAACCAAGGGCTCATCACACAGCACGGTGTACAAAACCTGACCACCGTATGATACACGGGATTCCTGTACCACACCGGTGAATTCATAATCACCAAGGTATTTCGCTTTGATGGTAGAACCGTCCTTATTCCAACCCATGATTTTCTCCTTCAATCAATCAATACAGTGAATTCTACAGGGAATGGTAGGAATGGCAACTGTAGTACAAAAGTTCTCAAGCAATTTTGTCAAGATTCAGTGTTTCAATTACAAATTCCAATTCTTCCCATGCTTCTTCAACCGTATCAAATCCACAAGCATTGTATTCGCCATCATAGGTTTTTACATAATATTTTCCCAACCCAGGGCTTACCTCGGTGTCAATACCAACCTCACCTTGCTCATTTGCTCGAATCATTATATCCATGTTACATACTCCAATATGTTTCGGATGACGGATTACAGCACCACGGCGTATCTGAATCAATCAGCACACCTTCACCTGTCATCAGGCTTTTAACCACCACCTTGTCAGCGGTAATATTCTCACCTTGCCAATTCCACAGGTCCTGTACCTTGTGGAATGCAGGACCAAAAGCAAGACCTGTATCCTCATCAAAGGACTGCCAACCACCTACAACCGATTTACAAATCAATTTCATTTGAATTACCTCTTAATAATCTTCCAACTCAGCAATTAGAGCTTGCAGGTTTTCTACCTCATCGGCATCCAACTCAGGGTCCAAGGACTCCAAGTCATATCGCAAATCTTCCAAATGCGTGTCAATCACATCCAATGCTACCTGACGGTATGCAATAGGGTCCAATTCCTTCAAAATGTAAGACCGTGAAAATGTCACACCTCCGATGACAACATCACCTTCCATGTCCAACAACTCATCCACAAAATCGTTCACTGTATCGACATTCATACCAACTCCTTTTCAAATTTCCAATAATTCTACCTGAATCCTACCTGATTGTCAAGTCGAATGCTTTAGTATTCCATTTACCTGCTCGAATACTAAAGTATGCTACCTGAACCAAGTGCATACTAACCTTAATACTTAGAACCTACCTTCGGTTTGGTTATTGAATACTAACATATCAAACTCATCGTCAATACCACGAACCAAATCATTCACATCCGAGATGCCGTAACCTAAAAGTTCACGTTTTAACGCCACGACCAACGGGTCAGCGTGACCAAAAGTATTCAAACTTTCCTCGTATTCCTGCAATGTAATATCAATTTCTGACATTTTCGACATAATTAAACCTTTCTTATTCACTTAAACCAATAGCATTAATTTCCAAATCTTCCAACTCAGATTGTAAGTCTTCCGTATTCATCATCGGTAGAATCATAGTAATATAGTTCACAAAATCGTCCGAGGACTTATAACCTTGGTTTACAATATGCTCTACAATCAGAGCAATGTAGTCATTCTTACTCATTTTCATTTGTTCTCCAAAACCAAAGTATACAATTTTTCTTCCATGCTTTCTCCTTGCTGTATAATGGTTGGACTATACAGGAATCCAGTAGAATGTCAATATAACACTATAGTATACCAACCAGTCCGGTCAAGTATTCCATCCCGTGTCCATATCTTCCAATGGATTAGACCATAAAAAACCAATATTGGCAATGGTAAACCATAGTATTCCAGTAAGGTAAAGTAATAAAATAGACTACCCAAGTAGTCGAAAAGTTTTAAAAAACCATCGTATGCACTATAATTCATCCATAGGTGCAATATTGTGCAATAAAGTGCAATTTTTCGCATGGTGAATCGCAGGAATACGCTAATATTTTGGTATTAATCCGACTTAGTGCCTGGGTGGCATTCCATTTCATTACAGGATCGACCAGGATGCAAACAAAATGCCTCGGAGCCATTCTTTGGTTTCTCATTCCGCAGCCCCTGTAAGAAAAAAGTTTTAATCCGAGAGCATCCCCATAAGGCGACCAGGGTCCGTGTCCACCCCAGTCCTGCTTTCGAATGGGTCCATTATACAGGTCCAAGAGTTCCTGTCAATATAAGAAAAAAGTTCTCACAAAATCTCCTGTAAGAAAAAAGTTTACAGTTGCCAAAACCGGTAAAATGCTCTACAATCCATTCCATGATGATTGAAAAGGACGCAGCAATGACGGAATTTGAGCAACGGTGCTATGGTATGAGCGAAGCGGATATCCAAGAGCAGTATATGGAAAGCATCACCGCTCGGTGCTCTGGACTGGAAATGGTGGTTATGTCCATCCTGTCCGATGCTCAAGAGCTGATGAGCTTTGGCCATGCACAAGCAACGGATCAGGCTCGGAAGGAGCTGAACCGTGCGAAATATATCTTGAGCGAAATGATGGAAGAAAAACGTTTACAGGTTGCCGAATAACGGCTTTTTGGTTAGAATCCATTCCATGATGATTGAAAAGGAGACAGCTATGTCCAAATTGAAAACCCTCCGTGCTGAGCTGGCAACCGCCCAGGCTCAGGTTAAAGCCCTCCGTGAAGCCATTGCTGCTGAGCGTGAAGCAACCAAGGCAACCAAGCTTGCCACCAAGGAAGCCAAGCAGGCTGCACTACAGGCCAAGCGTGAAGCGGCCATTGTGAAAGCACAAGCACGGCTTCAGAAGCTATTGGAGAAGCAGGCAGCTCCCGTTGGTATTAAGGCTGCCAAAGCCGCCCGTAAGCCTGGCAAGGTTACAACCTATGGTGCCGAGGACAACCGTATAGCCTCTGCTATTATGGCTAAAAAGGCAAGCGCTTAATCCAGTAGGGGGATGGAATACTAAAGTTTACGGTTGCCATCCCCCAAGGATTCCACTACAATCCATTCCATGATGATGAAAAAGGAACAAAAAATGATGATTTTCTCCCGCTTAGAGCTTGCCGCCGTATATCTTTCCGGAATGTCCGTTGGTTATGCGCTTGCTATGATTGTCCGTTATTTTGGAGCTTAACATGGATAGCTTTTGGAATCGGAATGAGCTGGCCATCCTGACCACCGTTGGTGCTTTGGCGCTGGTTGTTTTGCTAATTGACCTTTTTATTTGGAGAATGTAATGGTTGGACGGATTAAAATGGACAAGGATACCATTCCTTTTGAGGGTGGCCAGGTGTTGGATACGGAGCCAGTGGTGGTGACCAATCCCTTTTCAGGTGAAAGCTGCGAGCTTACTCCAGTGGCCGTGGCGGTGTATGATATCATTATGGGTGCCCAGACCTTTGGTGCTTATCGGACCGTCCAGACCGGACTAGAATGGTTCCGCCGGTTCTATCCTCGGGAGTATATGATACTTTTGGACTAATGGCAACCATGACCCACCACTCCGGTGGGTTTTTTAATGGACGCTTGCCATTCCCGCTGGTTCCATTACAATCCATTCCATAGTAAAGAAAAGGAAACAGCAATGCTAAAGCTCTCAAAAACCTCCAAGCTCGGTACCAAAAGCTGGTCCCTCCAGGCTCTCGAAACCTGCCCCGGTTCTAAATTGACCAACGGCCAATTGGTTGCCGCTTGCTCTGGTTGCTACGCCACCACCGGCATGTACCATTTTGGTCCCGTCAAAGCTGTCCGTGCTGACAATAAAAAGGACTGGCAGCGTGATGGCTGGGTTGCTGATATGGTGAAGGCTCTGTCCAAGGACACCCATTTCCGTTGGTTTGATTCCGGCGACATGTATGCTCTAGAGCTTGCCGAAAAAATGCTGGCCATTATGGAAGCCACCCCCAACACCAAGCACTGGTTACCCACCAGAATGTATAAATTCCCTAAATTCCAGGCTGTGTTGGCCAAAATGCAAGCCCTTCCCAATGTCATGGTCCGTTATAGTAGCGATGCCGTGGATGGCACCTATACACCTGGCCTCCATGGTAGCACCATTTTACCTGATGCTACCTCAGCACCTGCAGGCGTTACAGTATGCCAAGCCTATAACCAAGACGGCAAGTGCCTGAGCTGCCGTGCTTGCTATGACAAATCCGTGGCGGTTATCGGATATCCGGCACACGGCCGTAAAATGGCCAAAGTTATTCGCATTGCTGTAGCCGCTTAATACTTTGGTTTGCGGCTTTATGGGGGCTCTGAAGCCCCCTTTTTTTGGCTCTAATGGTATACTTTTGTTTGCGGACTCGGTTTGACTATAGGTGGAAGGGATGAAGCCCCATGGGGAAGCGTTAGCTAAAAAAAGCTCCTCCAGGTCAAACTCTTTTTTTCCATTTTTTATTTTTCGGGGCCGGCATTAAGGATTTCGAAATTTTTTTCTGGAGCCCCTATCACTCCAGGAGTGTTCTGCTCTGTATTTCCCAGTATTTCTCTATGGATCTCTTTGCGTATTCTGAATCTACAAATTGTCCATTGTGTAATTCATGGTGCATAAAGTTTTCTACTCTATACATCTTTGCAAGCCATACTGCGGTTGATCCTGTACCTACCTTATGGACGGCACCAATGATTTGTCCATCTTCATCGTCATAGTAAGCCCAAAAGCCAAACTCTTTTTCCATCCACTTTTTCAATTTTTATCTTCCCTTAATTTTATTTGTATAAGTTTTCGTTACACTCTATTTCAATCAGTTTATTGTACAGTTTTTGTATTTGTTGGGATTTAACTGGATCATCACAAGCACCTCTTAATTGTGTAAAGATATCATGTATGTCATCTCTCATATACCAAGAGTAAACGAACCAACCGGATGGATTTCTGTATCCTCTGAGATTATCGGCGGTTGCATAGACAAAATTGGAATACGATAGGTTTTGTGTATTGTTCATTGCCCAATGTTCCTGGCACTTTTGTTCAACAAATTTCAGATATTCTGATTTGTTACCAGCGACAACGAAATACTTTCCATTCATACAGATTTACGTGGTTTTCTTGTTTTAGGCTTAGGTGTTTCTTTCTTTTCACCGTCAAAGAAGTCCTCTAAGGATGAAAACTGTGGATTCGTTTTCTTTATGGGTTTAGGTTCGGAGTACCAAGATTCTCTGTGTTCTTCTTCGGTGATTTCAGTGACTGTGATGGAATCGGTCCAGTGGCTCTGAGAGCTTTTCTTCATACCCTCGAGCATTCTGCCAATGCAGGTGTAACTGTACTGGAATCCATTGACGAGTTTCACAGTAACTCTGTGGTATGTGGTTTTGGCCATGGAGTATCCGGAAGCGCTGGAAAAATTAATAACGGTAATAGACTGGACCTAGGCCTGAGGGGCATTTGAGGTCTAGACAGAATTGTTTAATATCGGGAGTAATTTGAATACCACATTTGGAACATTCTGATAGGGTTGGAATACGGTTGTCAACCAAGAGTTTTGCCATGGAGACAAGTTCAGCTTTCATTTCTTCGACCTGTTGTTCTAGGTCAATGATTTTTTGTTCAAGTAGTTCGGTGTAGATTTTCTTTTGCATGATAAGTCCGGTATAGTTTTACAAGATAAGCAAACTCAATAGGGCAATGGTCTGGATCTGGAAGCTCGCCGTAGAGTTCTTCCATTTGTCGATAATGAAATAGTACGTCTTCATCCTTCATAATACTCTCTGTAAAGGCCTTCAAGGATTTTCATTACATCTTCTTCGGTCATTGGTGAATCTTCATCAAGTCTATCTTCTAATGGCAGGAATTCCCAAGAATCGGCTTCTACATCATACCATGCATAGATACAGACTTCTTCCTTTGGACGGTGGATGATTGCAAACCAAGTCTCGTGTTCTGGAAACTCAAACTCTGGTGTTAACGCATCTTTGTGAATAAAGATTGCATAGGACTCCATGTTTTTGTTGCCACCCTCGGTGTAACGATACTCACCGTTTTCATCTTCATCTTCCAGGTCACCATAACCATCAAAGATGATTTTGACAGGTGGAATGTCGGAGATGTTTTCACCAATCACTAAGTCATCAGGATCACGATAGGATGCTTCCATCAATGTCTGTAGAAGAAAACAGTATCGTTCAAAATCATAATCCATTTTATAGTCCTTCAATAGATGACCAGGCTTTCAGTTTTTCCCGTTTGGCTTTTCGAGCAGCATTTACTGCACTATCTGAGATTATACACTTTTCCACAAGGATGTCAACCATGGCCAATAGGTCACCAATTTCTTCCTCTAGGTGTTCACGGTTATTGACACCTGTTTTTGGATGTTTGGATTCCCAACCAAAGCGGAAGATTTTGGAGACTGATTGGGAAACCTCTGCACATTCTTCCTGTGTAATGCAGAGAATTTCCTTGATTTGATTATCCATTAGAAATGTTTTCATTTAAAAGTGTGGGTGCTGAATCACCACCATTGACAAAATCTTCAGCAAGGTTTTCAGCAGCAACCTCATTGGTCATGGATGCACGGCGAATACAAGTTGTACCAACATACATTGCAACTTCCCAAACATTAAACTTGGAATCCCAGTGTCTCTTAATTAGAGTAACGGTGGCCTTCCTTTCACCGTTGTAGTATTCGGAATAAATTTCCATTTTAGCTCCTTATGAAATCAAATCAATAAAACGGTTGAGAACAACACGGCTTGTAATCTTCTTACCTGTGTGCTTTGTAAATGCGGAGACCATACCACGGGTTGTTGCATTTTCTTTGAACACAAGTTCTTCTTCATCATCAATACTTAGGCCTGTTGAACGGAGAACATAGTAATCATCAAAGCCAGTTGAATTAATTACAAGGCAAGATTCTTTCTTAAACTTGTCCTTGAATTGTTGAATGTATTTTTCTTTTTGATTATATTCAAAGCCATCACACTCTGGCCAGAAATAACCGGCTCGTTGTGCAATGTCTTTTGTTTCACCAACAAAGAATCCAATGACATGGGAATTAGTACGCTGTTTGAGTAAACGCAAAAAACAATCGGTCTGTCTCATTGCATTGTTCATGCGCCAGCTTTGACCGATACGGGAAAATACTTCTTCATTTTTTGTAATCGGATCACAAATGTGCATATGTGTATAACCATGACTCTCAATACTAGAATCATTATAATCACTATCAAACACATTGTTAATTGTGGAACCTTCACCATCAGTCAGAAACACGGTGTTGACAATTTGCAAACGGTTGTTTTTCTGAAACTGAGGAACAATTTCCATGGCAGCAATGATACACTCATTCAAAGGAGTGCCAGAAAAGCCAAGCCAAGGCGGTGTGTATGTTCGATGATAACGGCTATTACCGTAAACTTGTGGAGTTGCTCCGCCTGACATTTGCAATAGTGCAGCGCCAGCAGTGGTAAATTCATGTGCTTTCATACGGGAAGAAAGCAAATTAATAATACCAAATTGAGACAGAACAAGGTCACCACCTTTTCGAACAGGTCTGCTCATATATTGGGATTCTGTACTTTCAATAAAACAATAAACATCAAAGGGAATGTTTACTTTCTTGCAGAACAATGCCAAGTTGAGCAATTGTTTCACGGTATTTTCAATGTGATTGACCATGGAACCAGACCAATCAATGAACATCACCAATCCGTGTGACTTGCCTTGAGGCAAGGTTGTCATTTTCTTAAAAATATCATCGGTGAAATTGTACGCATACAATTTGTTCATGTTCAATTCACCAGTTTTAGAAACTTTTGCACGGCTATATTGGTCGGCATTCTTGCGGAGTTCAAATTCTTTCACAAGATACGACACAACCTTAGAGGATTCACGGCGATATTGATTGAATTTAGCCAAAGGAAGTTCAAGGCCTTCATTTTTGTAACGGCTATACACTTCTTTGTAGTCAACAATCTTGGAAGTATCGTAAAAAGGAATATTTCCATAGATATGTTTTGTGTATTTGCTTTGGTCAAACAGTTTGCCTTCGTTCTTACGATAAGCATCATCAGTTTCCGAACGAATTTCTAGTGGTTTTGAATTGGGTTTCAGATTACGACCAGCACCCATGCCAGCACCTGCTGTTGTTCCATCTGCTTCGGTGCCATCCGTATCTTCGGATTCACCTTCGGCTTTAGTTTCTTGTTCAGATTTTTGCTCGGATTCAATTTCTCCATCAACATCGTCTGATTGTGAAGAACCAAAAACGTCTAAATCTTCATCGTCAATTTCTAATTCACCATCATCATCGAGGATAACATCAATTTCTTCAAATTGCATATTCTCATATTGGTCTTCCATGAATTCACAAATGCGTTTTGTGAGCTCTACAACTTCTTCATATGTTTCGGTAGACTCAACTTCATCTAGAAGCTTGCGTTCTTCTTCATTAAATGGCAAAGCAAGTGATGCACCAATCTTGCAATGCAGATTAACACGGTCAATAAAGTTCATTTTTGTTACATCTTTGTTTGATGTACCAAAGAAATCACGGTCAAGTAGCTCTTTGTATGCTTTGATAAACGGAGCTTTGATGCCAGGATACTTGTTTTTGATTTTTCGTTCGATTCGGGAATCTTCCACGACATTCAAAACGGACATATTTACTTTTTCTTCTTTGGCTTTCTTCATTCCTTCGAAAGGAGTATAGAGAGCGTGACCAACCTCGTGACCCATAAACAAGTCATACAGCTCTTTGGATAGTTTTTGGTCAAGAATAGGCACGGTCAGTGTGCGGGTTTGCACATTGAAGCTAGCTGTAGGCACTTGAGCCTGATAAATTGTCAGGTTTTCAGTAGCCATAAGCTTGGCAAGCAAGGATTTTTGTGCAAGTAAACTCATTTTTTCTCCGTCATAATCAAAATATTGCCGGTTGGCGTTTCTTCAACCTTCAGATTTAGTATTGTACCAGGTTTCCAACCCATGTCAAGTATCAAATCATCAGGTAGTTGTAAAATTACATCATCTGAACCATCACCAGCATCAATTATATCCACGTAGTATTTTTTCGTCATAATCTTCTTGTAAGGATCTGTATTTTTCTAAATCTTTTTCATAACCAGACAGAGCAACCCATCTACGGACTGCTTGGTCAAGCGTTCTCCAATCAATAGGTGAGAGATTTTGCTCGGTGTTTTGGTTTTCGCTCATATTTTACCTCATTTTTGTGCTTTTGAACAGGCTTAATGGGCGTCCTACAAACAGGCCGTTGCAATTTTACAACAAAATTCATTTTTTGGCTCATTTTAACGCCTCATTTTCGAAATATCTACTGCTTCCTCGCTGTTAAACACAGGAACAGCGTTTGATTTGTGCAAAGTTGCAATTCCGAGCATCTTGTCGCCTGTGTAAACCTTGGTTTCTGCTTTTGTGGCGTTGCCGCCAAAGCTATTTAATGATGGATACTTAGGAGTTTCACGTACAAAAGGCTTGGAAGGCTGCCAAGTGACAGCTTTGTACTTTACGGGTTTTTTGGGTTCGTATTTTTTGACAATTTCATCCCACTCAGCAGCAAGTTGGCGCTGAGTAGCGTTAGGTTTACGCTTTTTGGATTTTGGTGTGCGAGTGTAAATCATCATAACAATATCTCCAACGAATAAAATGTATTATAACATAGCTGGAGATATTGTCAAGTGATTTGTTGTGTATCTACAACATCAGTATCGGTATTTTTGTGTCTTTGCACTTTGACGACTACCGTAGTAGGATTCATAGTCATCATAATACTTTAATTTACGCTGATCCTTTTTGCGTACTTTTTTCTTATCATATTCTTTATCAAGAAAATCATCATCATCGTAGTCCCGAGCTTTACGAAACTTAGACATAACTTTAGACACAAAAACTCCTTATTAAGGTAACATATTAGGAAATGCTGCCTTGACAAATTTATAATCAAGGCCTTTAACACCCAAATCTTTCTGGAAAATTCCAAGAATGATTTCAGCTTCTCTGGGTTCGATAGATTCCAACACTTGAATTAAAAGCTCTTTGCGTCTTTTATCTGTTAGATTTTCTGCTGTTGGATTTCCGACTTGAAACATATACAATCTGCGTAATTGTGCATTAAGACCATCATATGTGATGCCAGGTAAAATATCTGTTGGCACTTTGTAGTTGTCGGGTAATTCTTTGACTTTCCATTGATAGTCGGGATGATATGTCATCCTCAAAACATCAACTAATGTATGTGAAAGGTATTTGCCAATTACAGCCATTCGTTCTTGTTTATTTTTGGCTTCTTCAAATTCATCAAAAATTTCATAAAGTGGTTTCATCAAAATTCCTCAATAACATCCATTAGGTTTTTAAGTTTGTTTGCGATAAAGTAATCTAAAATTTTTCCCTTAGATGCGGGTTTTGTTTCTTCATAGGTATTTATGATTTTAGTCTTTATTTCGCCTGGTATGTTTCTCAGGTCGATTAGTACCTGATTACGTGCGAATCCTGTGTTTGCAATCGTATCGTAATTTACATATTCTTCATTTAGGTATTTCTCCATCTTTTGCTCAGTCATACGTTTCTGCCTTTGGCCAGTAACGAATGTATCACCAGAAGAAATGATGTTTGGAATACCGTCACCTTTATCTCCGTTGATAATTTTCATTTTCAATTCTTTCAACGGATCTTCTGACACAAGGAATTTCTTCTGTGCAGGATTATATTGTTTGATTTTGTGTTGTGACTTGTTATTATACATTTGCAGTTGTAGAAAGTCTCCATCACTGGAAATAATCAATACATCTTCATGCATGACAGCTCGAGGTGCAAGCGTACCAATGATATCATCGGCTTCTGCACCTTCAACATCAATTACTTTGTATGGAAAGTTTTCCTTGAGTTCAACTTTGAATTTGGCAAGCATATCAAAGATAAGATGCCAATCAAGGTCGGATTTCTCCCGTGCTTTCTTGCGGTGTGCCTTGTAGAAGGGGAAGAATTCCTTGCGCCAGTATTTACGGTTGTCAGCACACAGAACAACCTCACCGTATTCTTTGCGGAAGTTCTTTAGGTGAGTTCTGATGATATTCAGAACCATGTGACGAATCAAATCTTCTTCTAATTTGAGTTTCGGCTTTTGGTTGGCAATTTGAGCCATGAGGCCTGCCAACAGTACTTGATTTAAATCAACGAGAATCATAATGTATCATTAAAAGTTGTTATTCGTTATTATAACTCAAATTTGACCATTTGGCAAATATGTCCTTGGCCAGTTTGTCGGATGTGGTAGTTTTCCTGGTAATCATACCATACCAATCATCTTTAATCATTCTTGTAACATATTCTCTAGGATCAATTAGAATGCCATCGAATCTATCCAAGTCCACAATATCATATTCTTCATTCATACGAAAAATGATGATATCGAACAAATCACCCATTTCTGAACCACCAACTTTTTCACTCTTTTCTCTATATTGTGCAACTTCCAATTTCACTTGGTCGTCATCACCTTCCGGGTGTGGCACAAAAAAGATTGTATCATAATCTCCAATGTGTTTGAAAATTTCTAACATTAAATTCCTTTAAGATGCGATTTTCTCACTCTTACCATAATCCAGGTATTGTAATACTCATCACTTTCTAATACACCATTGACAAATTGTTCCTTTGCTTCAAGATAACCTGCTGCACCTTTGGATAGGCACAAATGGAGTATCTCTCGCTTGAAACATTCCTTTCCGTGTATTATAACATCTTTTTTCAATTCCTCATTGCTACCATAGTAAGTTTGCCAGTCTGAAAAAACTTTGTAACGTTTTTTCTTACCTTTTACTTGTTTGGTTTTGGAACTGTAAAAGAATTTCTTACCTATGTACTTCTTTCCGTTTGTTGTGTTGGTGATACAATAGACGAATCCATAGTTATCACCAATCATTTCCTCGGTAAATTCAGTGTCATTATATGTCCAGTTTAATCCCATTTTGAATCATCATCATCTTGTTCATCCTCATCTATATATTCTTCTTGTATATCTTCGATGAGTTCTCCACAAAATGGGCAATGTTCTGGTAATTCTTGCGACACCAATTGTTCTACATAAGCAACTTCATAACTTGATTCACAATTCAGGCATTCGCCAGTAACTAGTTTGGTCATTTTGACTCCTTAATGAGCCCAAACATCACCCCAAGTTCCTTGCTGAGCACCTTTTGCGTAGTCTGTTGCACGATTCTCAAAGAAGTTGGTATGTGTTGGAGCATTAATCATTTCTTCAACCCATGGTAATGGATTGCGCTTAACTTTAAAAATACCCTTCATACCAAGCCCAATCAATCTACGGTCAGCAATGTAACGAATGTATTTCTTAACATCTTCTTTTGTTAGTCTTTCCATTTCAGTTACACCAAACGCCAAATCAATAAACTTGTCTTCTAACTCCACCATTCTTTCAGCAATGGTATAGATTGAAGATTTCAACTCATCATTCCAAATTTCCGGGTTTTCATTTATATATGTTTTAAATAATTTCATCATGTTCTCGGCGTGCATTGTTTCATCAACAATAGACCAAGTAACAATCTGACCCATGCCCTTCATCTTTCCGTTACGTGGGAAATTTAACAACATAATGAAAGAGGAGAACAACTGCATACCTTCAGTAAAAGCACTGAACACGGCGATATGGCGTGCAGTGTTCTCTTTTGTACTATTGTTTGATGCAATGTCCAAAACATATTCATGTTTGTCACGCATCTCCGAATACTCTAGGAATTCATTGTATGTTGTTTCTGGCAGACCAAGAGTTTCAATCAAATGAGAATATGCAGCAATATGCAATGCTTCACGGGCAGCGAAACCCATGAGCATCATTCTCACCTCAGGCTGTGGGAAATAAGGTAGATAATTCCTAACGTAGCCGCCTGCCACATCAATATCACCTTGAGTAAAGAACCTAAAAATGTGCGTAAGGAATTGTTTTTCATCATTACTTAATTTCCTTTTCCAGTCTTTTTCATCTTCTAACATAGGAACTTCGGTATGAAGCCAGTGAATCTGTTCATGTTTCAACCATGCTTCATATGCCCAAGGATATACAAATGGTTTAAAGCTACTGCGTTCGTCAGTTAACTTATAATTTTGTTTTTTAATCATTGAACCATTCCTCTAATTGTTTTAATGACTGCACACCAGTTTGTTTTTTCAAAATGTTGTAATTTTCGTCCAACATCACCAGAGTTGGTACACTACGTATACCAAAATTCATAGCAGCTTCTGTATTTTCATCAATATCAACAACTTCAATAGGAATGTTTGTTTTAATTGACTGTAAATTCTTTTCTAACATTTTACATGGTTGACACCACGATGCGGTAAATCTAATAACTTTCATTTGTTCTCTCTTTCATACATTACTGTGTCAGTGTCACCTAAAGACCATTTTGCATTAGTTTCAACTGACCATCTTTTTGTTGATACTTTAAAATCAGGCATTTTCAATTCTTTTGGATTGCTTGATGGTTCAAATATGATTAATCTATTGTTTGGTTGTGCAGCGAATTGGCCGTTATCACATTTAATGAAATTATAGGATTTGTGGTCCTCAATTTCTTCTGAAAATCCTGTATCCAATATATTAAAATCTGGATGTGCAGAATCTACAGTAAACATATATTCACCATACATCCAACCACCATCTTTTAATTTAAATTTGCACCTCATTGATTGTAACTGTGATTTTTTCAAAACAGTTATATCATAACTCAAACTATCCCATAGTTGCAAATAGTCCAAAGACAGTGGTTCACCTTCAATTGGTTTCCAACAATATGCACTAATTGGTAATTTATCATATAAAGCACCATATTCATTCAGATATGATTCTATACGAAAAGCTTGACCTCTTATTGATTTGATACTTATCCACCAACAAGGAACCAATTCACCAAATCCCTTTTGAAAATCATATAGGAATTCTTTTCTAATAAAACACCTAACTGGAGGTAAGTTGGCAATTATATGAGCCATTTAACCCTCACAAGCAATACAATCGTTTCCTTGAGCAATCTGTGTCATATCTAATTCTTTAATGACTTCACGCTCAATCCTCTTTGATACTTTATCAGCCTTAGCCAATTTTTCACTACGGCAGTAATAAAGTGTCTTTAATCCTTTTTTCCATGCCATAAAGTGTACGGCATGAATATACTTAACATGGCTGTCTGGTCTAAAGAATACATTTAGGCTTTGTGCCTGGTCAATGTATTGTTGACGGTCAGCAGCATGTTCAATCACCCAACGCTGGTCAATTTCCATGGATGTTTTAAAGACTTCTTTATCAATTTCACTCATCCACTCTAAATGTTGAACTGAACCATCGTTAGCAATGATACTCGACCAAATTTGTTGATACTCATCTTCACCTTTTGGTGTTAATGGTGTGCCATCTGGTGCAAGATAATTCATAATGACTTTATCAAGATAACGGTTCTTGTTTAGATATGAGCCCGATAAAGTGTCCTGACGGTATGCATTAGCACGCCAAGGCTCAACACTAGGGCTAGTATTTCCCAATATGATAGACGAAGAAGCATTTGGAGCAATAGCCATAAGATGACTAAAACGGAAACCAGTGCCCACAGCATCGGGTGCTTCGCCACGTTCCAGACCGAGTTGAACATTTGCTTCATCTAATCCCTTTCTTATTGTTCTAAAGATTTGATTGTTGATTGATTTTGCAATTGCAGATTCGAAAGCCACACCTTTTCGTTGGAGATAAGCATGGAAACCCAAAGCGCCAACGCCAATAGAACGTTCACGCATAGCAGAATATTTGGCACGAGCAATATAGTCAGGAGCATTGTCAATGAAATATTGCAACACGTTATCAAGCATTTCTGCTACGTCACGTAGAAAAAGTGTATCATTCTTCCACTCATCATATGTTTCCAAGTTTAATGATGAAAGACAACATACAGCAGTACGATTTTCATCTGTCGGCAAAATAATTTCCGAACATAGATTTGATTGATGTACTTTCAAACCTTTGTCTTTCAACCATTGTGGCAACATACGATTGCTTGTATCAATAAAATGGATGTATGGTTCACCTGTGTGCATACGCAGGTCCATTAATTTCTCCCACAACATCTTAGCAGATACAACTTCACGCACTTCACCTGAATGTGGATCTTTTAATTCCCAATCATCGTTTGCGTTTTTGTCAATCATGCAACGCTCGATTATTTCCATGAATGAATCTGGAATATTCACTCCATGGTGTAGATTCAGACAACGCATATTTTGGTCGCCTGTTGGTTTACGCATTTCTAGAAAAGGGATAATATCAGGATGAGATATATCAAGGTAAGCAGCATAACTGCCACGGCGAGTGCGGCCTTGACGATAAGCCAAAGAACTCGCATCGTAGATTTTGAGGTGTGGCATGACTCCTGTTGATTTATCATCAGAAGAACGTATGCCGAAACCAATGCCCACACCGCCGCCAAGCATAGAAAGCCAATTAGTTTCACTAAGATTGTCAACTAGTCCCTCCGCTGTGTCTTCAATAAAATTAAGGAAACAAGAGATAGGCATCCCACGCTTAGAACGGCCAAAAGATAAAATGGGAGTAGAATAAGAAAGCCAATGCTTACTGCTGTAATCATACAAACGCTGAGTGTGAGCAGGATTACTTCCAAACTGTTTCGAAACAAACGCAAAACGATGTTGTGGAGATTCTTCATCTTCTCGCATATATGATTCTTTAAGTCTTTTGATACCCAACTCATCGAATAATTTATCTCTCTCTAAATCTATATTAATCCCAAGATATTCCATTTTCTTTACCTTATTATTTTTTTACGAATGGTTCCAGATTAGGTGGTGTCCAACCTTCAGGCTTCAACACTTTACCATCTGCACGCTTGTTTACTTTACCGGTCACTGGATCAATTTTAGAAAGATTAGAACGAGCAACTTCATCCCATGCACCGTTCACATCATAACCTTTCATGTAACAATAACCCAATATCACCCAAATCATATCCATGCAACCGTCTAATTGCCCCACTTCATCATTGGAAAGATAATCACGAATGAATTCATCAAATTCTTCACGAATGAGTTTCTTATATAGTACTGCGTTCTGACCGTTTCTTTCCTGTTCACACGCCTCAATAAATTTTACAACGTCATCATACATTGATGAACTCCTTAATCATAGGAAAGATAGGTTCGATGGCATCAGCACACCTCAAAGCAATTTGTTGATGTTCTTTTTGTGTACCATTACCCGAACGGAGTTGTATATAGTGAACCCATGAACGTAGTGTTCCATTCATATACATTCTTGATACTGTAATACCTTCAGGTAAAACAGCTCGTGCTTGTTCTTTTGCAATACCATGTTCAATTGCCCAATTGTAAGTATCATGTGTAATCTTGTGAATATTCTTTTGCATATTCTCCCACTGATACGCCAATCGACGTTCTTCATCAGTACCACTAATTGAAATACTGTTCTGTCGATTCTTTGTGTCTTGTAGGCGACACTCCTTCAACTCATATCCTAAATCCGCAACAGCATAACGCTGTGAGAACTCTTGGAATGAAAATGAACGATGCCTTAGAATCTGACGAGCAATATCTCTTGTCGTTTCAATCTCTAAACATACACTCACCATTTCAAGTGGTGACCAATGTTGATTTTTAATCAAATAACGAACAAGCTTTTCTGCTGTGTCTGTGTTGTCTTGATTTGCTGGGTTGGATACTCTTGCACAATATGCAATTTGTTCCAATAGATTGCGACCCTCAGGGTCCTGAGAATAATTAATTAATCTAACAGTCATTTCACACCTTTTTCCAGTTTATAAATTCTATTTTCGCTCTCAAATTTTGGAATGTATTTTTACTTATAATATCTTGAATTTCGTCCGGTGAAAAACCAGACAAAATCATTTCATTAATATCTTTTTCCTCAATCATTTCTGGCCAGATGACAATAAGATAATGTTCCTCAATGGCTTTTTCCATGTGACGACAAATATCTTTATTTCTTGGTTCGTTATCGTAAATCAAAACTATTTTTGATTTGTCAATATAGTTTGCGGCTTTGGTAAGAGTTGCGTCTGCCGTGGCCACGGCGTTCTCCAAGAACAAGGAATCAATTGGTCCCTCAGTGACATACACTTTAGTTTCTTCATCACCAAGGTCGATCCTATCAAGTCCAAAGAGTTTGATGTTGTCATCTTGCATCTTCACTGTTATGTATCGTAACTTGGATTCACCCAATGCACGACCTTGGAAGGCTACGAGATTTTTATTCTCATCATAGAATGGAATGACCAAACGAGGATCGTTCTCTTTTAAACCCTCCTTTTCAATCTTCATATCAATTTCAACAAACTTCTTAAAATCCTCGGCATAATACAACGAACCGTGGTGTATCGCAGGAATCTTCCGGTTAAGGACATAATCTTTTGCATAGTGACCATCTGGCAACGATTGTATGGATGGCAGTGACAATTTAGTTTTAAACTTAGGTGTATCCTTTACGATTTCAAAATCAGGTTTTTTGTAGTTGTCACGGCCGGTTTCACCGTTCTTGTAACGCTCTAGTGAGTACTCTTTAAGTAAGCTGGAGTCAACTTTGTCCAGGAAATTATAAAAGGACATGGATGCACCACAATTGTGGCACATAAAGAAATAGTTGCCCTTCTTGGCATACACGTAGCCACGGGCTTTTGTTTTATTTTTGGATGAATCGCCACAGATAGGACAACGGAAGTTATAGAGATCCGTTTTTTTCTGTGTGAATTTTGGAAGTTTTGGAGATACCCTCAACAAGAAGGTTCTATCAATATAAATGGACATAACAAAAACAAAGACAATCAGTTAATCAATTTCGTAATTATATCACTTTTCAGGTGAGATATCAACCATGCCAAAACAAGAATACCACCGGCTGCCATCCATTTCCATTCCAGGATTTTTTGTATTTCGGTATCTTCTTTTTTGTTGTGTTCGGCAATGTCTTTGCGTAATGCCTTGATTTCTTCCATTAGTCTGCGTTCGGTAAGTTCCACCTTGTCGGACAACTCCCTACTAATGGTAGTAATCCTAGAATGAATCTCTTTTACATCTTCATCCTTTTCTTCTTCTCTTTGACGCATATCGTTATAAATCTGTTCTACAATTTTTTCTTGACTTACAGTTAGTCGTTCAATAACTTTGTCCATTTTATCACACAAAACAGTAATGGACGATACCTGAGTTTTCAGGACGCCAACATCTACCTTTAATTGTGTGATATCTTGTTCGGACATATTATTTCTTTACAGGAACTTCTGTGCCCTCAAGTTTCTTATGAATCTTGATTACTTTGCAATCTTGTTGTGGTTTACCATCTTTACCGACAACAACTTTTCCATCTTTACCGACTCTATCTACACAAACTTTCTTTTCTTCAGCAGCAAATGCACCGGCAGCAATAGTAAGTGTCAACAATGCAATTAATTGTTTCATTTTTCTTCCTTTTTGGTAAATTTTTCGGATGCAGTGAATCCTAGACCTGCAATAACGATATACATCATTGAATCGAATGTTTGTGCAGATACTTGTTTATTTAGGAACATCTCACATACAAAAGATAGAGAGCAAAGTCCAAAAGCAACAAAAGTTATGACTCTTTTGCTGCTTACTGAACCGTTATGGCCATCCGCCAATAAACTAGTGAACCAGGCTTTCATTATCTTTCAGGATGTGGTGGTTGTGCTGGTGCAGGTTTGCCACCGAAACCAGAAACAACTTGTGGCGCAAAATCAGCAACTGTTGAAGCAAGGTCACTCATACTTGTACCATTGAAACCCGTAGGTGCAGGACCAATTGGTTTTGTTGCTGGTGCAGGCGCTGGTGGAGGTGCCGACATGGCTTTCTTTGTTGCCTCAAAGTTTTCACTTGCAGCCTTTTGTGCAGCCAACATTGCTTCTTTATCTTCTTTACTATTACCTGCCAACATAATACCTGACAGTGTACCAGTTAAGAATGTTGCAATTGGTACAATCAGTTCAAAGAACTTCTGGTCGATTGGTGAAATTGCGTTTAGTGGTTGTGTCACAAAGATAAGTGAATACAACACAACAAAAACAATACCTGTCAATGTCAATGCAAGGCAGATACCAATAAAAAATTTCAGACGAGCCATTAATTGCTCTTCTGTGTATAGGAATGTTTCTTTATTATTTTCCACAGCTTACTCCTTGGCTGGCAACAGGTGTGACCGGCGCAGCAGTCGTTTGTCCTTCTTTTGGTGGTCCTAATCTAGGATCACGCTGACCTTTAAATATGTGTTCTGGACATTCTCTACGAACATCACACTGAGGCATCTTACACATGTCTTTATCCCAATTGGCTGGGTCTTGACATGGATATCTGAATCTATCACCACTACACATTGCCATACCAACTGGTAAAGCAAGGAGTATTAACATATACTTGGCTAATTTGAAGTCTGTCATATTAAACTCCAAATACGTGCAATGCGTGTTCGTAGTGTTTAATACGGTCTTCTAAACCAATTGTGCCACCATTAATTTTCTTGGTGAGTGTAACAATGTCACCTTTATCAGCCCATTGGTTGAGATTGTTTGATTCCCAGAACCAACATGCAGATTGTGCAGCACCTTCAAATGTCTGCATATATTCTGCGGCTTCTTCTGGTGTTATTTGTAATGATGCAGCAAACCAAGTGTAGTTTGTTTTTCCTGTTACTTGAATAAGCCCACGACCACGATAACGCCAGCCGTCACCAGACTGCTCATCACCATTCCCCATACGACTGGCATAAATTCTATTTGCAATTTTCTCGGGTTTCTTTTCATATGCTAATGCTGTTGCGTCATCAGGAAAATACTTACCAAATATCTTACGCAACGATGCAGCTTTATAGTTTAAATTTTCCTGTAGGAAAACAAAGTTGCCCGATTCGTGAGCACATTGAGCCATGAAAGCAGCAATACGTTGAGGTGTATTGATTTCATAGTCAGGTAATAGTTGACTCAGAGCATGGTGCCACTGGTCAATGTAAGGGTTTTTTGGAAGTAATTGTTTTAGTTGTTCTTTTGTCAATTCCATTATTATTTTACACCTTCGTAAATGTGTTTCTGAACGTGATACCATTCAATCCAAGCATCATTTCTCACAGCACATTCGTAGTATGTAGAATAATTATAGATAACTGTCCCAGCCACATCACTCAACTTGGCATCTTCTCTTAGTTTTAATAATTGTGGACAAGGTTTCAACCCATATTTAGGTGGGTCAGGCCATTTTGGTTTAACAGGAACTGTAGTTGAACACCCCATAAGCATTGCGAGCACAAAAACTAATACAAGTGCAACTAAAACAAAAGAACCTGCACCTTCTCGTCTTTCATTCATTTTGGTGGCTCCGCTGCTTTGTTTATTACTTCTGTGAATTCTTTTGGTATCTTGCATTCATTATCATATTTCACAACTTCACGGTCAACATATTCTTTAAGTACAACTTGTTTTTCAACAATCTTGGTTTGTATCTTTTCAACTTTATCGTCTATCTTCACATTAGCTTCTTTTGATTCTTCTGCTGCCTTCTCGACTTTGGCTTCCATTTCATGTACACGGTCTAACCATGCATTGTTATCATAGATTGCACCAGACATGAATGTTCCAACAACAATAGCTGTCAAAGACCCCAACTGAATTGGAGTCTTGTACATATAAACAAAAGGAATTGGTATGAATTTAAGTAAATAGGTAAGTGCGTAACCTATTACACCAGAGAACAGTATGAGATAAAAAATCCAATCAGGTAACCATTTCAAAATCCACATTTTTACACCTTAGGTAATAATCTTCTCACCATTGTTTTCATAACTGGATTGCGTTTCTTGCTAACACCAGGCTCTCTTTGGTCTGTTGGCAATCTCGCATCACCTGAACCAGCAATACCTGCAACTGACATTCCACCTTCTTCATTGACTGTTTCTTCACTCATTTTATTACGAGTGTAGACATTTAAACCAGCAGGTCTTTTGATGCCAGCGGCTTTGTCTTTTTCGGCACGCTTTCTCATCATTGTGTTTGTGGCTCTTCTGTCTTGTTCCGGTGTTGTTGTATGTAACTTAGCTTTAAGTCCTGCTTTTTTAGCAGCGGCTAAAATTTGGTCTGCAAGACTATCTTCTTCTTTGATGTTGTCTCTTGCAGCTTCATAAGAAACACCTTTGGCTCTAGCAGCACCGCCACCACCTTCTCTTTCAGATTGTTCATAACTTTTTTTAGCTTTATCGGCTAAGTGTTCTTTCTGACGAGCAATTTCTTCTTTATCTCTTTGTGCAGTGGCAATATGACCTAAGTGTTGAGCTTTTATATCAGGATGAAAGTCGTAATCTGTCACAACATCTTTCATCTTGCCTTCATTAAATTGTTTAAATGTTTTCATCAGCAGTTCCACTTTCTTAGAGCTTTGTTGATTCTTGAATCTGGATCTCTTGCGGTTTTTGCAGAGGTCAGACGTTTCTTCATACCACCCATTCTTGCACAGAACGACTTACGACGATTAGCTGCTTTAGATCCTGGTTTCAATTTAGATGGCTTTGTTGTAACAGCTGTCTTTAGTTTAGAACCTGGATTTTCACGGCGATATGATGCAACACCTTTTGCATTTAAACCACCAGAAGGATTCTTACCTTCTTTGCGTTGCCATGCTGGAGTGGCTTCATCAATTTGTTCGACTTCTTCTGATGTTGCTCTCCAACCACCACCCATGGATTTGTATTTCTTGGCAGCCCATGCATTTGCATATGCAGAAGGATAAACAGCAAACTTTGATTTTGCTGCGGCCTTTGCTCTTGCCCACTTTTCAGGACTTGTTGGTTTATTCTTTTCCTCTAGATAAGCTTCTTCTAGATATTCGTTTCTAAATGTATTAAAGCTTTTCATTTATTTTGTCCTAACATTAATTGGTGCGCCTCTGCGTTCTGGATTTGGATCCTCTCTGCGCTTTCTTCTAGCCGCTGCAGCACGGCCTTCTTTTCCTAGTGCATGAGCTTTGGCTTGCGGTAAACACTTTGGTTTTCCCTCACCTGGATCACGAGCACATTGTCCTTTAATATTGCCTTTGGTGTCCATTCGGACCCATTTTTGTTTGAACCATTTGCGTAAATCTTCATCTACTTGTTCAATTTCTTCCTTGGTGCAACTTCCTGGTGTGAAAGGTGCTTTACCTGGAACTGGTTTGTAACCTGGCCAACATCTACTTTTTTCATCAACAAACTGTTTAAATTTTTTCATATTTTTACCAGTGTTTCTGCTATTTCTAAATCTATTTTTATATCATTTGAATAGATGTTTTTACCATTTATTCCGTATATAACTTCCGGCATAATATTGAGATATTCCAAAAATGTTTTTAGAATGTCATAATCTCTTTCATCAATCTTATAGAACAATATTCTTGATGTGACTTCTGGACCAAAAACATTGTTCAATAGAATGATGTGGTTCAATATCAAGCGTTCCTTTAGTGATTTGGTCACTTTGTATCTTCTAAACAATCTTTTCAGATACTTGGTTCGCTTGATATCCCCCTCAAATTCCGACATAATGCAATGCGGCGAATTATAATGCTTCATCGCATACAAAACGAAATTATCCTCATTCAAATTATCAAACATAATTATAAGGGGCCGAAGCCCCTGTTATCAACCAACAGTTAGTGTTGCGTTTGCAGATGTAGCGATTACGCCTTGGTCTGCTGCTGTTACAACAACACGTAAAACTGTTCCGGTGTTTGCAGTTGTTGCAGGGCGAGCTTGCAATGTTGCAGTCGTTGCACCAGACCACTGAATCGGATTGGTGTTTGCTGGAATGCTGTTCCAACCAGCTGAACCGTTCGTATTGTTGTATTGCCACTGATAGGTCAATGTTGCTGCGGTATTTCCATCTAGTGTTGGAGACACTGTGAAAGAAACCACGTTTGCAAAACTTTCATTAGCAACAACTGAACCGTTTGAAGGACCAGACAGAGTGATAGACACGTTAGCGTAAACTTGTGCATCGCCGTCTGTACCATCAGCAGACATACCACTCAATGCAACAAGAACTTCTTCTTGTACACGACCAGCACGACCACCTGAACCGGTTGTTCTTAGAACCCAACCTGTGTGTGTCTTATTTGATGTGGATGCTTCTTGTGCATCGACACCGAAGAGACCGATTGTTTCTCCTACTGTATAAACGTCAGCAGTTGTATTTGCATACAATTTAGCTACGTTTGCAGAGGTTGGTGCTGCAGCTGAAGCTTTAACTCCTGCTGCATTTACGATTGTTGAGTTAACTGCCCAATATGGAGCGTTAGCTGCATTATCTTTGTTTCCCCAAGATGACATTTATATTTCTCCTTTTAACCGAGGGTTATCTACTATTTATTTAAAGACTTTTTTGTGAATTTGGTGATACTTTTTTCGATTTCATCATAGGATCAATCTCAATAGTGTCACGGGGCTCACCAGTCATGGTTTTTCCACCAGTTAAAACGGCAGCTGCCTCTGGTGCTTGTTTTGTCGTGGTATCAATTCCTGGCTTCTGCAATTTTACCTTCTTACCAAGATGTGCAGTGGATTTGTCTTCCTTTTCATGGTCATACATTTCCTCTTTTACAGATTTTACACCCTTGTTCTTGTAGATGGACTTAATGATTCTTGCGGATTTGGACATTTCTTTCATGTTCTTTCTTTTTGCAGGAATCGTGTCATCTGTATTATTTGCAACATCAAAAGGTTGTTGTGTTGCGGCCAAAGGTTCCATAGATTCTTTTTTATACATCTTCTCAATCTGCTTACCTGTGGCTTTCATATGACCCATCAAACGGTTTGTTGACTTCTTGTATTTACCTTTTGATGCAAGTTCATCAGCAGATTTCATGGCCTTTTCTTTGTAACGGCCAAGTGTTTCTGGTGATAATTCATTTAGTTGAATACCAGCTTCTTCAAAACCTTCACGGATGGATACGACAAACTTGTAATCCTTCATTGTCAACACACCTTTGTTGCGGATTCTAATCAATTTTTCCACAACTTTGTGTAAGTCCATATCTGTCTTTGCATCTTCACGAGCATATTCTAACATACGAATCAATAGTGGTATGTCAAACGCAACTACATCCCTTTTATCGACTGCTTCGGTGTGTAATTTCTTTTCACCGTTAGGAACACGAATTTCTTTGTGTGTTTGTACAGATTTTTTCAATACTTGTAATCTTTTCTGTACGGGAGTTTTTTCAGTCGTAATTGCCTCTTGCACAGGATCATTTACATGAGCTCTCATCCAAACCTTGAATTGATTTGTTTTTGAGTGTGCAACTTTTTGGTCTTTATTGACAAACTGAGGGTTGATACCTCTGGATTTGAGGTATCTGTTCAGTAGTGCAGTTTCATTAAGACTTTTCTTAATCAACTCTTTTGTTTTGCTCATTTCTTTTGTCCCAAATCTTTTTGGATCTTTTTCATTGACAATCTAGCTAAATGTTTTGCTCTTGACATTGGTGTGTGTTTTGCACCAGACTTGTCTGTTACTGTTGCAGGTTTTGGTGCAACACCAACGTCAGTCACAAAAGGAACTGAATCGGTCTCAGGTCTTTTCGATTCAGTTACTTTTTTTTTATCGTCATCCTGTTCTGGTTTGTCTTTTTGCTTGCCGCCACCGTAACGTGAACCAAGCTTGACACCAGAACCACCTTTTGATTCTGGAGGACGAGGTTTCTTCCAATCAAATGCATTTTCTTCTACCTGTTCAGTTTCTTCCTTAGCCAAACGCTCGACAGCTTTGCCAATGCCAGCATGTCGTTTGTTAACTGTGTTCATAAACCTATCAGAAATGCGTTTATTAGCATCTTTTGTTCTTTGTTTTCTTGCACTTTTTGCATCACGTTCAAATTCTTTTGCAAGACCTCTGGAAGCTGCCATATCTCTTGCAGCACCCTTTACATAAGAACCGAGGGTGCCTTTAGATAGTTCATCAATCTGTTCAACTTCTTCTTGAACGTGGTTTCCACCACACACGCAAGGTTCTTGCATACATTCCGGACAAATATCTTGTTCAACTTCCTCGTTGCGTTGCTTTGCATAGTAAGCAGCTAGAGCCATCTTCTTACGCATTTCTTTTGACTTACCCTTAAATTTAGGATTATCTGAATGTACAAAATCGTGAATCCAATCACCAGCAGATGCGTCTTTACCAAGAACTTCTTGAATCATCTGGTCATAAATTGAATGCTCTTCATATCTTTCTCTAAAAGATTTCAATGTATAAGATTCATTTTTTGGACCTGCATGGAAACGGACTTTAGTTGACTTGAAGTTGCTGCCTGGACCAACATCATCTTTCTTTGCAGTTTTGATACGACCACCAATTTGATCCTCTGTGCGGTCATTTACATCGACTTCTTCTTCAACTTTTTTCTCGCCACGGAGAATTTTGAAGTCTTGAGAATCAATCTTATTATTCTTGTTTTTATCAATCTTGTGTTGATTTCCCTTTAGTGCTTCTAAGAAAGAGTGCTTCTTGGTCATTTTTTCGCTCCGTTTTTTCTTCTTTTGATGATATCGTAGGTGTAACCTACCTTGTTTTTTGGATTTTCAATGGGTTCAACGTTATCAGAACCACTTAGTGTGCCACCGACACCAGATTCGATATCATTTTGGAAACCCTTAAATTCTTTAATAATATTACTAAAACTTCTATTCTTTTCTTCTCTGTAAGTAACATCGCCTAGTCCTGACATAGGGTATACTGTTCCCTGTTGGCGAGTGTCAAATTCAGGTCCTACTCCATACTGGTTTCTAACTCTTTGGTTTACCGTAGGAGAATCAACAAATCTTCTTTTTAATTTTGTTTTTTCTTTGTCTTTGCTGAAGTTGCTTTCTTTTGGCTCTGGGTAGACCTTGAGACTCGTTTCGTTTTCTTCACTGTAGGTTCTGAAGATGTAACTTCCTCTTCTTTTTGGAGCGTCCCACTTGATGCTGTCTGCGTTGGGGTCTCCTGCACGATTGTCGGCTGGGATATCTCCTGGACCTTCTGCTCGACTGCCGCTGTCCTTTCGGTGAAGTCCAACGGATGCTTTTCTTCTACTTTCTTTGAGCCTCTGAACAAATCTAGAATCTTTTTCAACATTATTATCTTCCTTAACAAGAACAATTACAGAATCATTGGTATTTAGCTTACCGTGAGTTTCTAACCAACGATAAGCCTCTTCCAAATACGTTTTATCTTCCAAAAATAGATTGATTTTTTGGTAAATATTGGTTATATCTTCTTCAATAGTTTCCAGAGGACCACTATTATTCAGATAAATAAAATTCTTAAAGTTTTGACGATATGATTCTTTTGAGGCTTGGGCTTGTTCCCACTTCTCTTTACGAACCGATTCCGCAATCATTTTCGTCAACTTCTCATTTCTTTCTTGGCTGGCTTCGTTAGTTGTATTCACAAATACCATAATTGTTGAATAACCAAGTTCTTCCAGTTCTTCTTTTACAGTAATAATTCTAGAATGGTCATCTGCCGGTCCATTGACAATTAAAGGACCACGGTTACGAATAGACTCTCTACGTAAATCATTCGACTTTTCAGAAAGTGCTTTCTTGTCCATCAGATAATTGTATGCTTGTGCGGACGTAATTTCTACGGCTTTTTGTTCAGCAATAGCTTCACGAATGATAATGTCTTTACCCGAACCAGGACCACCTGTAACGAATATGGCTTTGAACAGACCACGGTTGTAATTTTCGTTTAATCCCATGCCACGACGAACATCACGGAACAGTTCTTTTGCATGTTTTTCTGGAACATGGGAAGGAATACCTTGTCTGAAAGAATTGAAATCTCCAGTTTTGGCATGTTCCCGCATCTTTGAGGCTGACATTCCCTCAGCACCTTCTGCGTCAGGATCTCTTTGTCCAGCAGACTTAACTTCAATCTTTTTGAAATTAAACAGTTTGCCTGGACCTTCGCCGTTGTATTGATTCAACTTTTGTTCATACTCTGGAATACGGTCTGAACCGGCAACCATAATTAGATGGTCATGTCCTGCAGCATGTAATGCAGCCGCATGTTGTAAGAACGATGGTTTCTCTTTACTTGAGCCCACAACATTTGCACCAGGGAAGAATCTCTTTGCGTGTTTGATTTTACTTGCAAGGTCTAATGGATTCTTCTTTGCATCCATAGAATGAGACACAATGATATGGTGCGGTGCATGATAATCTTTGGACAACTGTTTTACTTTATCAACCAATTTTTCATGGCCGATAGTTGGTGGATTCATACGACCGAACGCCATCACCACAGGTGTATGTGTCTGTGCATCTTCTTGTAATTTCTCTAAAAAACTTTTCATATGTTTCTAATTCCAGCAAAATTTCTACGTGAGAACTCTTGGCGGTTCACGAATTTATCTGTATCGTTGCCGTGGTGGAAAACATATCCTTCTGGATTTGCAGGTTCTCCACCGTGTTCATGTGCAAATTCTTGGTGTTGATTCATCACATCTATTAATACATTTTTAGCTTTTTGCAAATGACCGTGCATCTTGAACATGTTATTATAATGTTTTCTGTTTATTTCAACTTTGTTCAATTCATTTTTCAATTCATCTTGCTTAGATTTCTTATTTTTTTCAACCTTAAGCTTATCTATCTCTTTTAACTTTTTAGTTTCCAACCAGTTCTTAAAATTCTTGTGGTTGGCTTCTTCACCAGTTCTAACTGTGTGATTCATATAGGCTTCCAGATGACCACCTATTCCATGGTGAGTTCTGGTTCCAGCGTACATATCATCACCATGGGTGTGATGTACTACTTCGGCAGCTGCAATATGTTTGTTGAATTCTTTTTGTTGTTCTGGACTGAAATGAACCTTGGATGTGTCCATTCTTGGGTCAACCGAGAAAACATCAGAATGTTTACCAAAATTCTCATGGTCAACTTCATGCGAAGCATTCAGATTCTTGGAATCTTTGCCATGGTATGATAGATGGGTGACTACACCAATCTTGGCTTTGTCAACCGCAGATTTGTGTGTTCCGTGAGCTGTATATGTCAGTCCAGAAGGGTTAGGATGAAAGGAAGTACCGTGTTTGGTTTTCACTTTATCTTCACCAGAGAACATCATATCACCTTGATAGACACCTTGTTTTGGTGCAATCTTTGGTAGATGTTTCAGTGCGTCCTTCAATTTTGCGACTAAGCCTGGTGCATGACCATGGTTTTTCTCAATGTCAGCTGGTGTATAGTTGATTTTCGGTGTCTTATTAAATGCAGACTTTGAGGCCACGAAAAACTTACCGTTTTCTGGATGGTGTCCATAAACAATGGCTGGTGAACCATCATATTTTGTGGTAAGTTCTGATGTTTTCTTGCCCTGTTTGATATGTTCGGCTGCAGCATTTAAGGACTTAATTGCGTGAGAAAAGCCCTTCTCACCTTTCTGGAATGGTCTGTCTTCTACATGCGTTAAATGCTTAATCTGGCGGCTTGCTCCTTCTTCGGAGTCCTCCACCTGTTCTCTCAGAAAAGTCTTAAATGATAACATTAATTGCCTCTAGAAATGCAACACACTTTGGTTGCCGGTTAACTATTTATACAAGTTTTTCACCAAGTCGACCAAAATGGTCAAATCTTGGGACCGATATATAGCGTCAATAATGTTCGATTTGACCATTTCCAGCCAGCCATCCCCAGCAATGTATCTTGTCGAATTCAACCAGATACTTCTTAGGAATGTTGTGGAAATGTGCATGTTCTGTGTCCAGACCTTGGTCCAACAGAGGCATATTGTTAACTATCACATGAAGATAGGTGTCAATCAGTGAAGGACAGAAAGAATACATCCTTGTAATCAGTAGGTTGGGTATAGAAGGTGGATGCATCCAGGTGGGTATTCTTTTCTTAAAAACGAACTTACCAAACAGATTGTCATATTCACTAATATCGAAAGAATCTTCCAGCTCTGTTCTTGCCGAAAACTTGAAGATTCTCTTTACTGAACTCATCATACCTTGTGTCTGTGGTGAATTCTTTAGAGTTTGCAGTGTGTTGAATAAGAGTGCGTTTTCGGCATGACTTTTCTTCATGTCTCTGGACAACTTTAATGTGGTTGGTTCCTGTGACATGTCAATAAAATAATTGACCTTTTCTGCAATCGCTGTTTTCTCCAGGTCACTTAAAGGAATAACAGAAACATCCGAAAATACAATGATTGCATCAGGTAACTTCTTCCTGATGGATCTTATGGAATCTATTGTCTGTTGAAATCTTTCCGTTTCACTGTAAACACCCATGATAGGTTTGAGTGCGGAAGTTACGATGAAAAGATTTTTATCTGGTATAATCATAGAAAGTCACTTAGGTTATCTGAATCACGCTTGATGTTAACTGCAATTGCTCGTGGGTATGGATTTGCACTGTTGTAATCGTTGATTAAAATGCGACTGGAGTTTTGCAGACCGTCTAGTAGTCGGAAGTTTCTGAAACCCAGTTCCATTAGCATACCGTGTGTCTCTGCTCTCCATTGTGGTTCTCTTGCGGTCACAAAGATGAATTGAGCACCTTTGCTCTGTAATTCCAGTAAGCGAACAACATTCTTTTCCAAGATTACATAGTGTTGTCTGTTTTCCAAATCAATCCTAGATTGTGCCTTGATGATTGTACCGTCAATATCACAGAAGATAACAGGTCTGTCATTGTATTCAAACCAGTCTTGTGCAGTACCAACATCGACATAATCAGTTACATATTTGTTGGTGAAAATCTGCATATTATTAATGCATCGACCAATCACATCTGAAACAAACACCTCTCTGTCAGTGTTCAATTCATGGAAGGCTTGCCTGTACAACATCGCTGACGAAAACTTATAACCACCAACACAGAAGGTGTCTGATACAACTTCTTTCTCAACGATATCTGTTATGATACTATTATTGTTGGCAATTGTAAAACTCTTTGCTGCCAGTTTCTTCAATATTTCATGTTGTGAAATTTTTGTAACACAAACATAATTATCGCCTGTTGTAATATCATGTTCAAAAAAACTGTCACAATCCTTGATAAAGATTTCTGTGGTATGTAAGCCAGCGGCATTAAGTATTTGATAAACCGTATCGGCTGGACCTCTGGTCGGTTTGTCGATGATTACATAGTTGATATTATCAGACCACTCATGTTGAATTTGTTTAATGACGTTGTATTTTTCTTCATGTTCTTTTAGAATGCCTAGATGTATTTTGTATCCTTTTTCTCTAAAGGAACGCAAAGCATTCATCAACATCATATCACCCTTGTAATCGTACAGGAGATATTTTGGTTTCATGTCTGGGAATCTGGTTGACAGTCCAGCTGCAGGTACAATTATTTCCATAATCTATGAATCTCTTTCATCAAAAACTGATAATTACTATCATTCTTTTCACAATGCTTTAAAACTCTCAACAACATCAAAATCAATAGAGAATTGTCAAATGCCTGTGGATATTCTTCTTTCAATTTATCTCTTATGATTTCCAACTTAGTGTCCAAATGAACATTACTGTTTCTTAGAAACCATTTGCATTCCACATCTTGCCTTAGTTTTGCAATGTCAAATATGTATGAATCATATTCAATCGTAACAGGGTCAATGAGGTGAAATCCTGGATCAGTATACAATATATTTTCAAGTGTCAGGTCACCATGATATGTTGATTGTGGTAACACCTTTGGTAATCTATCAATCAACTCATCTTTGGTGAAAAGGAAATCTTGTGGCAACCAATCCAGTTTTTTGTGGTAGATTTCTGTGTAGTCTTTACTTCTGGAACCTTGAGAAAAACAATCTAATGTGTCAATCAGAAAACCCAACAAAGACATAGTGGTATTATACACCAAATAGTTCTTCATGTCAAGTCCATGGATATATTCCATCATCAGATAGTCTTTTTCCACATAGTATATTTTCGGAACAGGATAACCGGCATCAAGAAGTGCGGTCATTCTTTCATGGTTTCTTTCTGTATTGCCTATTTTTTCAACGTAGAATCCACCACCTGGCCATTCTCTTAGAAAAACATTGGAACCAGAATGACCATTAAATTGTTTTACTAGTCTGTGTCCAGTGGTCATAATCATCACGAATCAAGGAATGCCATGTTCCATTGTGTGGTCCTGGAGGAAATGGATTGTTCATGTTTACATAAACTAGATTATCTCCAACCAGTCCATGTTTTCGTAGATTGGCCTGCATTAAATCTTCACCAATAAACTGTACACCCGCATCATAATATTCATCAATGTATTTCCAAGTTGACATATATTTGTTCATTGTTTCTTGTGAACCAAATGCAAACTGGTCATTACCAAAATCCCGTTCCGGCACCATGCGACAATTTGGAATGTATAGTTTTGAGTTGTCAAGTTCATCAAACGGTATAATGGTGTTCAATGCGTAATCAGTTCGTGTCTTAATAATCCAATCATATTCACCTTCAATTAATGAATTCACTTTGTACATAGAATACAATGCACTGTAAGTAAATCTAGGTGGCCACTTGTGTATGTTTGGTGTTCTTGTGTACTTAATATCATAATCACCAACCAAAGGAAGTTCCAATAGATATTTTTTAGGCAAGAACACTTCCAGGAATTTGTTTGCTTCTTCAAATCTCCAAGAATGAATGTAGATATCTACATCGTGGTGTACAAGTAAATTCTTCCAGTAATAGTCATAACCAATATCGTAAGACCTTGCTTGACCACAGAAACATAATGCAATTTTCATCTTTGTAAATAAACAGGTAAATCAATCAACGTAAAATTATGTCCGTTCATAATAATGTTTCGCATCAACATTAAATGAGGACAGTATCTTGTATGTATATGTGTTTGTACATCTTGTTCTGGATATTTTTTGACATTTCTTAACCAGTCTAAGAATTCAGGTTCCCATGGAGTTGAATGTAATCTCTCATATTCATCATACAGAAAATAACTCTTTGCCATTTTCATAGGCATGATTGCGAAAATATCCGAAATCAAATTATAAGATTCTTCTAACGGTGTAACAATTCTGTCAACACCATCAAATCTAAATAATTCGTGGAATCCAATATCATACCGACAGTAAATAACTGTATCATATTCATCTTTAGGAACTAAATCAAATGCTGCCTTTCGACTATAGTTCATTGATGCGTTCCCAGCCAACCTATCTTGATTTGGACCTTTTGGGTTATTGGTTAGAATGTTATCTTCTATTTTTTGGAATGTATCAAGAAATAATGAGTTATCCTCAGCAAGCAGGTTCTTCGGCATCAATCTGTCAGTGATATTATCAATCTCTGTCTGGTCTGTTGACCAAACATGACAATATACATCCAACAGATTCAAGTCGATAAAGTTTCTGATATTTTTCCAAGTCTGGTCAAAAGTTCTGTATTGACCAGACAACACAATACATTTTTTCATCAGTCTTTAATCCAATACCAAACATCATTGTCTGTTGTTAGGATATCTTTACCGACTTTTGCCGCAAACTCGGTACAAGCTCTATTGACGCCTTCGATTGCTCTAAAGTCGTGGCCTGCAAAGATACCACCTTTTTTCAATTTGGGATAGTAGTTTACACAATCTTTAGATAGTTGTTCATAGGTGTGTAGACCATCAATAAAGATAATGTCGAATTCTTCATCTTTGAAAATGCTGACGGCAGAATCAGAGGTCATACGAATCAAATCGAATCGGTCTGGCCAATGTTTCATTCTTTCTACCATTCTATTGTAGACTTCTTCACGCTCATTCAGATTGTTTCCGTTCCAATCAATGTAGTTTTCATATGGATCAATTGCAGTCAAGTGCAACTTTGGATGAGAACGCATCATAAACTCGGATGTGTCTCCGATATCACAACCAATTTCCAACATTTTAGGTTCAAGATATTTTCTAGATAATTCACCTAAGCCTTGACCAGAACATTTGAATTCTTTGCCAGGGAAATTTTGCCATGCTTGTGTTTCAGTGTTAATTGTAATAATGTCACTCATTTTTATACCCTATATGTAAAATATTCATTTGGATTTTCCTGATTGTATTTCTTTCTCACCAATTCTGCCCAATCAGGAACACGGTCATATTGATGCACAATGTAAAACGGAAGACCAGAACTTGTTTTCACCAAACCATCTTCGAAATCGAAAATTGGTTCTTTATCAGTCAAGAATGGTCTGAACCCTTCAATCTTGGACGGATCACCCGTTGTTCCTAGTTGTACTGCCCAAGGATTTTCTTGTGATTTAAAAGAGACAACATTCTTGTATGGTTGTGTATTGATTAGTACATTGTAAACTGCCTGGTCTACGATTGAAATTGGACGATTGATACCGTTGATGAAGATATTGAATACCAAGTCTTTGACATATTCTGCATCACCAGCCAAAACACCGACATTATAGATTATGTTATCTTTGAACAGATTGTGTACATATGGTCCATATGCTTGCAATAGATTTTCATTTCCCCATCCTTCATCTCTATAACGAATAGATTCGGAACCTGCAATCAATTTTTTGCCATTTATACCGATGTTTTCCTGAATTAAATATTCAAAAGGATTTTTCTGAAAATAAACATCCTTTACATCAGTTGTAATGACATAACGGAACTTGCCCTCATTCTCTCTTAAGTATTCATAGATGGAAAGGAAACGCAAAACATGGACGGGAATCTGAACCGTGGGCATATCAACGAGTTCGAAACCCTTGTTTAATAACCATTTTTTAGTTTCATCTGTAATGTTATTGACACACAAAACTCTATGTGCGTCAGGAATGTGTTCTTCAATTGATTCGACCCATGGTTTCAGTTGATTGATACCGTAGTTCTGAACACCACCAATAATTAAATCTTGCGCCATGGGTAAACTCCATTATATTTTTGTTTCATCACTTCATTGCCATTTAAAAAGAAATCTGCTGACACGGAACCTGGATTTCCATCGACACGGTAGTTTACTGTGTATTCACCTGTGCAATGAAATCTAGGAAAGTGTTGTGACATGGCACCTAAGAAAACACGGTCTTGCCCCCAACCGCCATGCCATGCTTGTGCTAATTTTATCGCAACCGAGGTTTTAATGCAATAACAATTAGTGTCAATATGGTTTATGCCATGATATGTTTGCCATTTACCAAGTGATTCACAATCATCATTACAGACATATTCACCTTCTTTGTCCACAACTCTACGGAGTGAATAGGACCAGTCCAGGTTGTCTTTTTCAATAGTCTCAATACAAGTTCTCACATGGTTGGGTTCAAACCAACAGTCTTGGTCCAGGTAAAAGACATAATCAGTATTGATTAGATGGGTAAATGCAGCATAGATTCTATGTCCATAAAAGCCGTTTGCACCAACGTTAATTGGTAGGTAAACAACTTTTTGGAATGGATTGCCTGCATTTCGGTCTGTGATTGGTTTGACCTTACCTCTGTATTGGTCTCCATCACAAACAACATAACACTGTGTCTCAATGTCTTGGTCTAGTACAGACTCAATAGCATGTATGACCTCTGGTGAACCAGTGGTCGGTATAATCACCGTAGCTTTCATAAATCATCCTCTAGTCAGTTTCTTTAATTTATCTATTTGTTTGTCAATAATATCTTTTCTGTTTGGCCAATATATGTATTCTTTGTCTCCAGTGTCACGGAGTTTTAGTAGAAACGGAAGAACCATTTTCTCTACATCTTCTAGTCTTTTCTTGTATTCTTCAATAGGTGCTGCAGCAGACTCTGCTGCCTTTGTTATTCTAGATTCATATTCTTCGGCTGATATAGCTGAGAAACCAAAATCATCATCATCAATCTCTACACTGTTTTTCATACTTTAATATATCTAAATGGATTTTCTTTTTTTGTTCCTGGTGCAACAGAGTATTTACTGCTTTTTAATGATTTGACTTTGACCTCAGCTTGAATTTCAAAATTGTCACTTCTATCACCAACACGGAGAATAATTTGATTCATACCCTCAAATACTGGTACATCTGGTATTTTTAACGGATTATTTTTAACACCACTCAATTTGAATTGGTAAAAGTCATCACCAGAACTTAAATAATATGCAGCTGCAGCTTTTCCTTTTAAATAATGTGTTGATACTAATGTGCCAACATCAATATTTTGAACTTTACAGATATTTTTGTTTGGTAAAGATTTTAAATATTTTTTCATTAAGTCTAAAGAAACTGAATTTGGATCTCTGTTTCTTTCTGTTTTACTGGAATATAATGACATTTTTTTAATATCACCTTTCCATTTGTTTTTAACAAGAAATATTTTTAAACCTTCAATCCATTCTTTGACTTCTTTATTTTTATTCCATATGTCACACAACATATCTGTCGCTGGTGATTTGTATGAATCTGGTGTAACCCATTTACCGTTGATATAAGAGAATCTGGGATTCATCAAATTATCTGTGTGATTCATTTTAACTTCCACCCAAACAGCATTTGTTCCAGTGAAGTTCTTGTATTCGACTTTCACATCAGGAAATGACGTTGCAACTTTGGGTCTTTCGGCTGAAAGTCCTTTAATTGAAGCGTCTATACTTTTAGCGACAGCGTGTTCGTGTAAATCTGATTTTGCGGACATTTTGTTAATGTTTTAAATAAAAGTATTTATCTAATAATCTGAATATCTTTTCCTGAGGTCCAGACTTCCATTTCGGTTCTCAATCGACCTTCAGATTTTAGTGTATCGTAACGATTGATGGCTTTCTTTCTCCACCATTCGACCAGATTCTTCATGTGGTGTTTCTCATAATTTTCACCAGGTAAAAGGACATCAGTTTTACAATTGATATAGTCTTTCATATTTTTGAAACCATAATCAGAATGGTAATAACGCTTCTGTTCTGTCAACCCTTTTGCTTTCTCAATCGTTTGGATGAATGTCAGTCCTTCAGGTGTACCTTTTAAAGCTGCTTTAGTAAGTGCTATGATTCTCATGGTAATCTTAAGTTTCTTACTAGAAGCATCCGGATCCACAATATCACCAACCTTATCCTCCACAAAGTTCTTTAGGTTCTCATAGGGTTTCCCATGCATCATGGGAACAAAATCACTATCAGTCAAACCATTGTAACGAATATATGGTTTCATTCCGTCATACTGTGAAACTGTCTTAGAAGAACCATAAAGACTAGTCGTTTCAAACAAACAAAGATTCATTCCATATTGATGATATGCAAGTTTTCTTACTTCATGTGAGGTGCAGATTGCAGCCAACAACTTACCACCAAGATAATTATAACCAAACGGTTGACTTGGTACAATCACAAAACCCATCAAAGCCGAATCATTGAATCGTTTTGCCCACTCAGTTTGTTGTGTGAAGACTTGACCAAGTAATTCATTACGAGGTTTCATGTTGATAACAGGAGAACCAAGGCGAATGAAACCAACCCATTTATTGGTATTGGTTTCTTTGACACCCAAACGAATCTGCCGACCAACAGGTGAAATGTTGATATGTGACGATGTAATGTTTAGTAATGTTTCCCACTCTGATTGTGGCATGGGCATAACATCAAAATTCATGTCATTGGGATGCATTGTGAAATCTGAAAACAATTCATCTTCCAAAGGAAACAAAGGATTGGTTGGCAATTCTGATAGAGAAGCCAACTTCTGGTCTCTCATGTATTCATCAATACGGTCGAATTTGCCAAAGTAATCTTCAAATACTTTTGCACAATGTAGTGCTTCATCAAACTTTAAATCCATCAAAGCTCTTCTTCATTGGTTTTTCACGATTACCAAAACTGTTTAGTGGTTTATCTGGTTGTGGTGTGATGCCTGCATCAGCTAATCCATCTTGTGCTGATTGTTCAATATCATACAGTCTCATTTTTGCACGGTCAATACCCAATGTGAATCGTTTGTAATAACCTGGATCATTATAACGATTCTTCAATTGTTTGACCATAATCTGTCCCATTTGTTCCAGTTCTTCGGAAGAAATAAGAGCAAACATCAAGTCTGCGGTTGCTGGCAGACCAAAAGATTCACTTGTGTCCTCCAACCCGGGGTCAGATGAAGTGTACCCGCTTCTTGTAGTTTGCGTAGCACTGACGATTGGGAGTCCGAACTCAACTGCAAGACCTCGCAATTCTTCGGCAATGGCCTTGACGTAGGTGTAGGAGTTGACGTTCGAACCTGCCTTGAGTCGTGAACTGCAACAGATGTTAAGATAATCAACGAAAATAATATCAGGATTAAAAGACTTTTTAAGATTAAGTTCATTTAGTAATGTCCTAAAGTGTGTAGTAGAAGCTGATGCAGTTGGATATTCTTTGATGATTAGTTTACCAACAGTCTTTTCACGGAGTCTTGCAATCTTTTTATCAAACAAGTCTTTTGGTAAAGAAACCAATTCATCTAGTGTAACATTCAACAGGTTGGCGTCAATACGTTCTGCAATTTTTTCTTCAGCCATTTCCATCGTAATGTAAAGTACATTTTTGCCCTGAACCATACAAGCAGCGGCCACATGACACATGAAAAGAGACTTACCAACACCGGTTCCCGCCAAAGCAATGTTGAGAGTTTTATTTGGTAGACCACCTTTTGTGATTTTGTTAAAGTAATCTAAGTCGAATGGTATTCTTTCTTCATGTCTGTGATAGAAATCATATCGTTCATCGGTGTTCTCCAGATAATCGTGACCAACGGAGTTATCGAAACTGATTGCTAGTGCATCAGACAGTAACTTAGGAATTGCACCTTTATCTTGTGTCTTATCTTTGCCATCAAGGATAGAAATAGAACCCAAGACTGCATTGTAAATGGCTTTTTCTTGACAGAATTTTTCCGTTTTGTCAATCAACCATTCAAGTTTAGATTGTTCATCCTTGGCTTTGACAATTTCTTTTAGACAGTCTTCACACTTTTCCACTTCTTCGTTTGTGAGATTCCGTTTCTCTTTGACGGCCAGTTCTAGTGCTTCAACCGTTGGTGTAGAATTATAAGTTTCTACAAATTCGGTAATCTCTTTGAAGATTGTTCTATCGGTTCTATCCGTAAAGTACTCTGCTTTTAGGAAAGGTAATACCTTACGTAGATATTCATCATTATAGATTAGATTCTTGAGTATCGCTTGTTCCAGTTTCATCAATAATATCCTGTTCAATATTGCTTGACATTAATTCAACCAATAAGTCACCAATGTAGTTCTTAAATGTTTCGTCTTTTTCCAATTTCTTGGGTTTCATAACTGTAGATTCTATCACATCGTAAGCAAAAAGTAAATAGACATTGTTGTGTCTTTCTTCAAACTTTACCTTACCATATTTGAAAACGGTATCTTTGTATGGTCCCTGTAGGAATCTAATGTGTACTGCTGTACCATCATCCTTGGGATAGATGAAACAATAATCTTGTCCTTCAATCAGCTCCATTTGTTGTCTCCACATCAAATGCATTTTCAATGTCAGTGTCTTGCATAATCTCCGATGCAGCAACACGATACTTGTTCTCAACAAAATCACGGAAGGATTTTTGTTTTAGAATTGGTAACCAGAATTCAGCAGTGTTGGTTTCTTTCTCACGGTATTTTTTATCTTCCAAAACACCATCAGAATCTACTTTCGAATACCAACCATTGCTAGGTTTGATAACATGCTTGGATTCAAGTGCAAGATCCAATAAACCAGACCACTTGTTAATACCGCCGTCAAAAGAAACATTGACAGGGATTTTAGATTTTTCTTTGACATATCTTGATTTCTCCACATTGATTATGAAATTGTAACCTGTAATTTCAGAACCATCTTTTTCTTGTTGACGACCAAGAATGAAAATGTTATCGGCAGAATAATAAGAACCTGTTCCGCCACCCACAATGTCTTTAGGGAACATTCCGATTTCTTTGTAGGTGTGATTGACAACAATCATCGGAATATCTTTCATAGTCAGATGCGGTGTTATCATTCTGAACAAAGATTTAACTTGTTTTGCACGACTCATATCAGCTACTGATTTTTGGTCGAGTGCATCTTCAACCTCTTTCTTAGAAGCCAAATTACCAATGGAATCTACAACAATGATAACATGCTCACCCCTTTCAAGATTGGTGAGTTGATTCATAATATCGAACTTCAACTGTTCAATGTCTGTAATAGGAGTATGGAGCACCCGCTCTGTGTCGATACCAAAAGAATCAAAGTAAGACTGCGGAGTGCCGAATTCGGAATCATAGAATAGTAATGCAGCGTCTTCATATTTGTCCAAATAAGATTTGGCCATCAACAATGAAAATGCAGTCTTAAAATGTTTTGACGGCCCAGCCCACATCGTAAGACCTGGAGTAAGGCCACCATCCAACTTACCAGACAGTGCAATGTTGACTGCTGGTACTGCCGTAGGAATCATGTCCTTCTGCGTAAAGAATTTTGATTTGGAGAGAATTGCAGATTCCTTGATGGAACTGTTCTTTTTAATTTTGTCAAGAATACTCATTTTTTATCCTTTTCACGAAATGAATAGTTATCTGTATAATCATACTTAGTCTTTGTAATTGGAGGTATCATTTCTTCTGTCGCACCATCAATTACAATTAGATTATCTTTTTCCACCTCAACAGTTTTAGATTCAACATCAGGTGATTTTGTAAAAACCGGAATGTCGATATCATCTATTTTGGTTGGTTTTTCTTCTGTATTACCCTTGAAGAATGAATCCCATTCTTTCTTAGGTTTTGGATCCACCTTTTTTGGTTGAGTCATTGAAATGTTTGCCGCAATCAATAACAATACAGCCAAAGGATCAAACACAATCATAATTAACATAATGACAAGACGAACAGCCTTGTCAATAATGTCTTTCTCACCTGAACCATAAATCAATTCAGCAACATATTTTATTGGTCCGAAATCCGATTCGGCTTTAGCGAGTTCATTCTGCAATGGAAACCGTTGTTCAGTGAGTTGGCTAATTGTTTTCTGGTAGGCTTCGTTTTCATCAGAGATGCGTACTCGTTCCCTTTGCTGGGTTTTGCGGATGTATACGGAATTAGCAACACCTTTTTCATCATTGCTTCTGCCCAACGCTTGGTCAACCTGTTCATCAAGCTGTTTAAGTATCTTGCGGTTCGCATTTAGATTCTCCTTTGCAACACGGATCTTTTCGTCCAATAGTTCTACCTTAGCTGCCAATGGTGCAGTGTCCGAAGAATGCTCTAGGTGTGCTTTGGACAAATAACCAAAAATACCCATACTGGTAATCAACATGAGAATGATTGTTGCTGCCGATAGGTATGTTTTCAAACCCAAATGTGCAACCTTCCAGTTACGATATAACCAAGATACAGTTACCAGTTTGGCTGCTTCAAGTACAGACCCCATAATAATGATTGGCCAATATGAACCCGGAAAGATTGCAGCCAAACCGATAACAGAATAATAAGCGGCAACGGCAGATAGAGCCAATGCTGTTAAGAATGTAAAGAAAATCATCCAAAAAAGTCCTCTAATGAATTAGTCTTTTCTGTTTTCCAACCCATACAATTTAAGATAATGCGAATTGGTTCCAGAAACGCTTTATCGAATTGTACATCATAATCAATATATTTGTCAAGACCAAATTCAGGAGGAATTCGTGAAGGATATGAAATGACATCCTCTTTGAAATGATTTGGTAACTTTAGATAGGTAAACTTGAGTTTTTCACCTTCTTGAATTTTCGGATATTTCTTTTCCAAACCCATCTGTTTCAGATTGTGGTTGTACAGAATTGCACCACGAACATGAATTGGTGTGCCCTTCTTATACATTGTTACCGAATCAGAATAGGTATTTAATCCATTTAGACCACGAGGGAAAGAGATTTCTTCGGGTGGCAATCTTTTAAATTCTTCTCTGAAATCGGCAATAAACTTTTGTACATCTTCTTCTGTACCATTCATCATTAGTTCAATGGTATCTTTCATGCGTTCACGGATAGCAGACGGTGTGGATGACTTAATCATTTCCAGACCCATCACTTTCAGTTTAGGTTTCGCATATTGAACACCTTCATTATTATATACATTCAAAATGTAACGCTTCTTGGCAGTCCAAACACCTTTGTCAGACAGACCTTCACGTTTCATTTGCATCTTCTGTGCATACGCATTTACATACGTAGCAAGTTCTTCGTAGCTTTTATCAATGAACGGTTGAATTTTATCTTCACAGATACGATCCATGATGGTGATAACTTTTGCAGTATCAGTTTGGTCTTTAACAAACTTATCAATAAGAGGACCAAGTTTAAGGTAAATTGAATCCGTATCTGATGCAATAACATAATCTTCTTTTTCTGTACCAACTAATTTGTTGATGTACTGGTTGATTTTTTGTTCAATCCAACGAATTGATAGTTGGCCTGCTGTAGTGACTCCCAGAGCCATGCGTAGGTCATAAAACCTAAAATACTGGCTTCCCAAAGCACCGTAGGCAGAGTTAAGTGAGACCTTCTTTGCGAGTTGTAGGTTGTTGTATCTGGCGATTCGTTTTTCAATTTCGTATTGTTTTGATTTGTCTTTTTCATTTTCTTTTTCCTGTTGTGCCTGCAACATCAACTTTTTAAACTTCTTACGGTCTTCATACATTTCTTCCAACATCTTCGGCAAGAAACCTTGTATGTCTGTACGGAAGAATTGACCGTTTGGTGTAATTGTGCAACCACTCAAATTTGATAGGTTAACCGTCTTAAGCAACATTTTATCAACACTTACGCCTTGTGAAATGATATCACGCATTTCTTGTGTGTACTTTTCCGGTTCAATCAGAGTTTCTGGCGAAATGTTATACTGCATCATCAAATGCGGATACAGAGAATTCAAGTCGAATGATGCCACAAATTTGTGTGCACCGACCTGTGGTTCTTTAACATATGCACCTTCAAACGCAGAGTCTTTTTCCTGAATCTCTCGTGGTGGTACAATAATACCTTGATTCAGTAGATAGGAATAAGTCATCGAATCCCACATACGAGTCTGTGCAAAGATATCTTCGTAGTTGCACTTGGTATCGTATGCAAGAGTTAGACCCAGTTCGACCAACTTTAGTTTATCTTCAAGTCGTTCAATCAACAATGCATCTTTGATGTTATACTCAATAAACAGCTGATAGTTTCTTTTGTATAAGTCGTGCAGGTTATCATACTCATCATATGAGATTTTACCCTCACCGAGTTCCACGTTGGCAATATTATCCAAACGATAAGATTCTTGTGACTTACCACCTGGCGCATACCATTTGTATAGTTCAATGTAGTCTAGTTGTTCAACACCCAAGAAACCGTATGCGGTCATCTGTCGGCCATTGATTACAGTTTTTCGTTCTGTAATGAAATTCCATGGTGACAGTTTTCTTGTTTCTTCTTCACCGAGAACTTTTCGTAGACGGTTGACGAGATATGGTACATCAAAGAACTTGGTGTTCCAACCAGTCAGTACATCAGGTGTTTTGGTTGCCCATGCAGTCAAAAAAGACTTGCACATATGCCATTCATCTTTGCACTTGTGGTAGTTTACCTTGTCTGGGTTTTCGTTGACAAAATCACCACAACCCCAAACATACATGTGACCACCCATGGTCTTCCATGCAATGGCTGTGATTGGTTCGTTGGCTTGATATGGGTCGGGAAAACCATTTTCAGAACCAACCTCAATGTCGATAATTGCAATATCAATCTTGTCTTGGTCCCATTCAACCATGTCCGGGTGTTGGTCTGCAATAAACGCATACTCAAATCTGGTGTTACCATAGATTTTAGGTGCACCAGGGATGCCGTCATACTTCTTAAAGAAATCTCTCGCATCACGGATGGAATCGAACCGTTTGGGTTCCAGGTTGACTCCATCTAGGGATTTATATGCGGTTTGTTTCTTGCTTGGGAGATAAAGTGATGGTTGGTATTCAACTCTTTGTTTGACACGTTTACCATCCATAATGCCACGATACAGAATATAGTTACCGTAGCTCTGTACATTTGTATAAAAGTCCATCATCCAGTAATAATTTGTTTTTCACCAGGTAAAATTAAACCAAGACCAAAAACTTGTTCGTAGTTTTTGCAGAAATCTTGTGCGGGAACATAGGAGTATACTACATGTTCTAGACGAAAGGCAAATGTTGCGTCTTTTTTCTCATCTGCATAAGACGGAAATGGTGCAAAACCAACACTGGGTTGACCGTCCGCACCACGGACAACAGCCACACGAACTGGATTTTTTAAGATGACCGTTCCACCGTCACTTACAATTTCACCCATAACTTCTTCACCCGTCACCAATTTTAATAATCTAACATCCATAATTAGAGCCTCACTAAGTTAATAAATACTACAGTATTATATATGATTTTGTCTGGATCTGCAATAGGTCCGTGCGTTGTTTACCATCTGACAACATCATTTTCCCTGAAAAAAATGGATCCATTTACGCTATTTGCTTTGGCTAACGGTGCGGTTACCGCTGTTAAACAAGGATGCAAGTTATACAAAGATATTAAAGGTGCAGCCGGTGAGGTGAAAGAAATCCTCAAGGACCTGGACCAACAATTCAGTAAGAAATATGAGGGCAAACCTGTGCCTCCTGGTGCTAGACAGCAATTACAGGAAGAAAAACAACGGGTTGTCGAACTGAACAAAAAGGATCCAGATGATGTTTATGCTGAAATTGGTGAACAATTAGGAGTATATTTTGAAAATATGGCTAAATGTATTGCCATATTTGACGAGGAAGAAAGAAAAGCTCAGGAAGTTTATACGGGAACCGAGAGTGTTGGTAAAAGAGCACTGCAAAGGGTTCTAATGCGTAAAAAACTTGAAAAAATGGGTGTTGATTTGCGTGAATTGTTAGTCTATCAAAGTCCGCCAGAACTTGGTGCTTTATACACCGAAGTATCTGAAATGATGGAGAAGATTAAAAAGGAACAAGTTAACGCAATTAAGAAACAAATGCGTTCTGATGAAGCCGAAAGAAAAAGAAGAATCAGAAGAATGCGTAGGTTGAAGATTGAGATTGCGCTTGGTACATCAGCATTAGTACTAGCATGTGCTATAGGAATGGTGTTTGCATTAGTTGTTGAAGATAGAATTAGAAAATATCCACATTTAGGAACAGAATGGATACCCAAAACTCCTGAACAGAGAGCTGAGGAAGCGAAGCCGAAAATTTATATAGGACGGTAAATGGACGAATACGGATTTTGGGATATTCTCTTAGACTTGGGAATATTTGGAGCAGCGTTATCAATAAGTATTTTTCTAGGAATATGTGTAGCCATCATACTGGTGGGAATACATTACATAGAAGAATAAATATTTTCATTTATGATTAAATTATTGTTTTCGTTTTTGATGTTGGTATCTTCAACTTCTTTTGCTGAAGTCACAGCAAAAAGTTGGATTGTAGTTGACCACAACCGTGTAGTTGATGGTGAAAACATAAACGAGGTAAGACCAATTGCAAGCATTACGAAACTTGTAACAGTCATGGTCTACCTAGATGCACAAAGAGAATTAAATCTACCAAAGAGAATGGATTTGGTTGAACGTGCATTGGTCTATTCAGACAACAAAGCTGCAAGACAGTTGTGTGAAATCTATCCTGGCGGTTATTATGATTGTGTCTGGATGATGAATCAAAAAGCCAGAGAACTTGGCCTGACACAAACCAAATTCTTAGAACCAACAGGTCTGTCTGTCTTTAATGTAAGTACTGCTGGTGAATTAGTGAAGATAGTAATTGAATCCAGTAAGTATCCAGAAATTGTACACGCTAGCAGTATTAAGAAACGTAACACAAACCCAACAGTGGGTAAATACGATTACACAGTAACAAAAACCGGCTTCATCAATAAAGCCGGTGGATGTATCGTTGCAATGGTAAATGATAAAGTTGTCATTGTTCTTGGTAGTAAAAACACAAGAACAAGAATACCTGAACTAGAAAAATTACTTAGGGTCTAAATCGTAATATTCAGGTTTCATAACAACCTGCTTATCAAAGACTTGTTTAAAAGCCTCATCCTCAGCTATTGCATCGTCAATTTCTTTTGGTGTTTTCTTACCAAAAATTCTTTCCCAATTATCAGCGAACGTATTGTTATCTACGCTGAATGGTCTTGGACTTGAACCTTTACCACCATCTGACATATTAATCTCCGTAAACAAAAACTATATGGTCTTCCCGTATAACATAATTTTCATTTTCAGTTTTGATTGCTGCATTCCAATCTAATAGAACAACATCACCAGTAGATACCTCTTTAACATCAGGACCAATCGCAAGAATCTTTGCACGGTCTGGTTCTTCTGAGGTTCTTAATACGATTCCAGATGAAGTGGTTCTTTCACCAGGAACTCTTTCAACAAGCACTTTATTATGTAATGGTTGCATACAATCTCCATAATGGTTGCAGTGGGTGGACTTGAACCACCGACCTCCGAGGGTATGAGCCTGGTGAGATAGCCTCTTCTCTACACTGCTTCAAACTATAATATCAATATTGTGGCCTTTATTATCTGGGACCACTTTACCTTGTTCATTATATATCTGCACAGGATAAAACCATCTTTCGGATTTATATTCTGTATTGCCTTGTTGATGATATGTTGTCTTATATTCAGTCACCATTCGCATGTCATTATACCATCCATATGTGTGAGCAATCAAAGGCACATCCATAACAATCACCTTAATTGGAGCGGTTCTATTGATTCTCACAACACTCACGAAAGGGCATTTCGTGCAGTTAATACCGAACCGCATAAACTGGAGCGGGTACCCGGATTCGAACCGAGTCTGTTAGCTTGGAAGGCTAAATTCTCTCCCAGGAGAATACCCGCATATCATTTTGAAATATACTGTTCTTGATTAAATCAAGCGCCTTCGTTAGGGTCTGCAACAATATACTTCAAAATGACGCCTATTATATAGGCATCACCCCGTTATCAAATTACTTTGTAACGTTCATCCATGATGGTTTTAAGCATCACGGACTCTGGTGTGAAACCATCTAGGTCTCCACTCAGCAAAGGTTTCACGATTGCTGGTGAGAATCCAGATACCAGAGCAGTACCAGACTTGTCAAACTTCACAGGGCTGTTGCCATATGAAGCATTCAAGTTCCAGAATACAACCTTTGGAAGTTCGTATCCAGCTTCTTGGTACTTACGTGCAATCATTTCAATTGCACTGTCATCATGTTCAACGCAACCGTCAAACTGCATGTCAGACAGAATCAACACCATCGCTGGCATTTCTTCTTGTGGAACACCACCCTTCACCGCAGTGTCAAGGATTTTTTCAAATGCCTTGTTCAGGTTAGTGTTCATGTCCCAATTAGATTTAACCATTTGGTCAATCTTTTGGTTGATGTTGCCTTTTAGGTGCATCAGTTCTGGACTACCAGAGAAAGTCAGGAAGGTATCCTTAAACTTACCCTTGTTCTTGTCTGCAAGATACAGGCCAAGAGACACTGCAACTTCTAAACAAGACAATTTGGTGTTCGTACCTGCATGGCAGGACATAGAACCAGAAACGTCAACTAGAGGTAGTATACTTGCGTCACCTACATAGTTTGGCAATGCTTCCCATTGCTTTTGAATCAAGTCCAATTCGGTCTTGTCAAAAGGCAAGTAGTGGCTGATACGACCCTTCAATACATCATACGGATAAACCGCACCTGCATTGACCTTCACTTCCATGGTACGATCCTTAGGATCTTTCATAAGTTCGGCAACATATTCCGCATACTTTGGAGTATTACGGTTGAAGGCCTTCTTATAACGAGCAGCTGCTACGGAAGGAACATGACTAAAGTTAATGGCATCCCATTCTTTAGAACACATTTGGGTTTCAACAACCTTGGTCAATTCAACCAAGGACTTACGGTAGAATTTTGGTGACATTCCGTAGAACGCACGAATTTCTGCCGCAATAGGTCCTTTGCGTGGAGTCCATTTTGCAGCCAAACCATTACGAGAACGCAAAGCGTCACCCAACATGGTATAAGCCATAGACTTCATCACATCGGTTTGGAAAACAAAAATGTCATCCCAACGACCAAGTTCAGGAACTTTAGCCAAGAGTGCCTTTGCGGCTTCAACATCAGTCTTTTCCAAATAACGGAGGATGTTACGGAACGATTCACGTTCACCTGCACCACCACGAGCATCACGAGCCCATGCAGCTACACGGAGTGCCAACTCACGGTTCTCAACCAATGCAGCGGTAAAAGCAGGAACAATGTCCTTGCCACGGCTTGCACCAATGTTATAGAACAAGTCCACGACCGCACTGGCGGTAGACTTACGAGCCTTCATACCATTAGTGGTACGAGCTTCTTGATTCATAACGGCATTCACAAAAGTGTTCATAACATTTCCTTTCAAAATAACAGGTTACGCTTTTGGCTTTTTTGACATAAAAGTTTTTTAAATTGCTGAAAGTAACCTAAAAACAACAGGTAAGTTTCCTACTTTTTGATTACAGAGAGAAATCGAAACTCTCCTTGTTAGTTCTATTTCAATAAACACCTTCAAAGCCGTCAAGCTCCAATGTTTACCATAGTTTACCAACTTTCACTTTAGACGTTCTTGCTGAACCTTACCTAAAAAATTTTCCAAACTTGATTATAACACAAAAAATTTGTAGAGTCAAGCTTTATTGGAGCGGGTAATCGGATTCGAACCGATGGCCTAAACCTTGGCAAGGTTTCGCTCTACCAACTGAGCTATACCCGCATAGAATATATTATATATCATCCTTTAACTTTTGGCAAGTGGTGCGCCTAGCCGGAATCGAACCAGCACGCCGAAGCGGGAGATTTTAAGTCTCCTGTGTCTACCAATTTCACCATAGGCGCATTTGGTCCGGCGTAGAGGAATCGAACCTCTATTGACTGCTTAGAAGGCAGCTGTATTATCCATTATACTAACGCCAGATATTGGTGCCCCAGAGGAGAGTCGAACTCCTAAAATTTGGTTTCTAAGACCAACACGTATACCAATTCCGTCACCGGGGCAATAAATACTTGATGCAGAAAAAAACCGATCCTACAAAAGAACTACGGCTTATTGCACAACAATATCCGTATATAGAAAGAAAATTCTCTACAACAGAAAGAGATTTTACACCATCTTTTGAACCAAGGCAAGCGCAGCCATTGGAAAAAATTGAAATGAAACAGATTGGTGCTCCTAGAAAGAATCGAACTTACATCTAATCCTTACCATGGATTTGTTTTACCACTAAACTATAGGAGCAGTGGTGCAACCTCCAGGAATCGAACCTGGTTCAACGGTTCTTCAGACCGCCGCTATGACCACATCAGCTAAAGTTGCATGGTGCATCGTGAGAGGATTGAACTCCCGACCTTCGCCTTGTAAGGGCGCAGCTCTACCGCTGAGCTAACGATGCAGTTTTTTCTAGAATAAAATGAGAGGTAAAACCTACTTCATTTTGGTGAATGACTTTACAAACACCTTCATCAACTAATTCACCTAGGTGTTTCTCATACAATTCATCTGAAGCATACACCTCAATTCTTTCTCCTATTTCAATAAGATTGAGAACCTTGAGTGTGCTAATCATAGGTATTGGACAATATTCACCACGAGTATCAACAGTATGTTTTACTTCCATAAAATTCCTTTGGGCAGACGTTACGGTTACGATCCGTGTCTACGAGTTCCACAGACTCGTGTGCTTCCATTACACCAAACGCTGCATTATTCCTGTTCTGCAAGAATACGTTTCAAACGGTCGGCACAAAACGATGCAGCTGGTGCATCTGGTTTTACCATTGGTGTAACATTACATGTACCTTTGATATAACCAATCGCTTGTTGCACAACACAAGAAGAACCGAATTCATCATTCTTGTTTAGGTCCAAATGAACTTCAACATGAAAATCTTCCAACACTTCTTGTAATTCTTGAAACAATTCAGATACTTTATATACTTCTGTCATCAGACGCATAGCAGGTTTACTTTTCTTGTGGTCGTAATCTAATTCACGGTCAACATAACCGAAGATTTTACAACCATGGCGACCATCAATGTGAATAACGACAGCCAAAGCATAGTCAGCATACCATACGCCATTAACTCTTACTCTTTCAGAGTCGGCACCCAAGTATACACGGGTATCAGGTCCTTGATTTGCAAGGAATTCTTTTACTTCATTAGCGTCGAAATTTCTCATATAATCACCTTTCTTTTATGGCGCCCCGCCAGGGAATCGAACCCCGTCCTTAAGTTTTGGAGACTCTCGTGCTACCGGAACACTTGCGGGACATAAACAACAGGATAGGTTTTGCGTTTTCAATTACAAGTTGAATGCTTTTATTGTTGCTGGAACTATCCTAAAACTGGTACCCTGACCAAGAATCGAACTTGGGTCTAACGATTATCAGTCGTTTGCTCTGCCATTGAGCTATCGGGGCATTTAATTGGCCGGTCCTGAGAGAATCAAACTCCCACTTCAGAGTCCGTAGCTCTGCGTAATATTCATTTTACTAAGGACCGAAATTGGTGGTGATAGTTGGTAACGATCCAACCTTGCAGGCGTATGAAACCCGTGCATATCCATCTATGCTATATCACCGAAAATAAATTGCGCTGTGGAATCGAACCACATCCTGGCATTTGGTTGCCTACTCCACCGGGGTGTCTCGGACTTCCTGTGCTACCATTACACTAACGCAAAACTTGGTGGAACCAGTCGGACTTGAACCGACCACCTCCTGCTTGCAAAACAGGCGCTCTCCCAGATGAGCTATGGCCCCATATAACTGACAATTTATCCTTCTCTACGCCGTCAGTCAAGGCGAGTCTTGGTGCCGGATGTCGGGATTGAACTGACGACCTACCGCTTACAAGGCGGTTGCTCTACCACTGAGCTAATCCGGCGAATTTGGTCGGAGTAGCAGGGTTCGAACCTACGACCTCCTGCTCCCAAAGCAGGCGCACTACCAGGCTGTGCTATACTCCGTTGTTTGGCTCCCCAGGGTGGGCTCGAACCACCGACACCTTGATTAACAGTCAAGTGCTTCTACCGACTGAGCTACTGGGGAATAAAATTATATATGGCGGTCCGTAGGGGTATCGAGCCCCTTCTTTAAGCGTGACAAGCTTACGTGCGTCCATGAACACTTACGGACCATAATTTGGTGGAGCCTGATGGAATCGAACCACTAACCTTGACCACCCTACAATTCAGGTAACGGATTTACAGTCCGCCGTAGGGAACAAGCTCCAAATTTTTTGGTAGGGGCACAGAGAATCGAACTCTGGTTAGCGGGTTAAAAGCCCGTTACTTTGCCACTAAGTTATACCCCCATACTACCATTTGTTTAGTGTTGTCCGCCTATTTGTCAACAATGTAGCTAGCACTGACGAGCGAGTAGCAGTTATATCAGGGGTCTTGCCGGTCGCACCCTCAACCCCATAGTCAAAGCGTCCCATGACGATACCTTGACAACACTAAACAAATGGTACACCGTAGGAGAATCGAACTCCTCTTTCCGCCTTGAAAGGGCAGCGTCCTAACCGATAGACGAACGGTGCAAAAATGACTCTACAAATTTTTAAAGAACAAGTGTGTATTATACCACAACCGGCAACTTTGTCAACCAGTGTTGTATAAAAACAACTGGAGTAGGTGACAGGATTTGAACCTGCATAAAAAGGGTTTGCAATCCTTTCCCTAGCCATTCGGGTCACACCTACATGATTGGTACCTCTGAGGAGAATCGAACTCCTATCAGCCGCTTATCTGGCGCTACGGGGTATAAATCCGCTGTTTTACCATTAAACTACAGAGGCATGGTGGAGAGTCAGGGAGTCGAACCCTGTGACCGTCTTTCAACGGTCTACGGATTAGCAATCCGCTGCATTACCGTCCTGCCCACTCTCCAAACCTTGCACGAACTTCTTCAAACAAAATTGGTCTAAAGTCCGTTTGTTCAACACACACGCACTGATACCATGGATCATCTAACTTATTCGCATGAGTATGTCCGTGAATGTTGCCACGGAATCTACCCTTGCTGTCTGGATGCACAGGAATGTGACTCAGCATAATTTTATCCATCACATGGTAAGCACGGATATCTCTAAAGTGTTGAGTGTAATCCTCTAACTTAAAGATATCGTGGTTGCCCTTAATCAAAACCTTGTCACCATTCAAACGATGCATGATTGACAGAGCCTTTCTGTTAATCACTACATCACCTAAGTGGTAAACCTTGTCCTTTGGCTTCACAGTTTCGTTCCACCTCTTGACCATTTCTTCATCCATCTCGTCAGGATTATCCCACGGACGGAGTTTTGTTACACCATCATCACGCATAAAGCGACATACGCCAGCGTGACCAAAGTGCGTATCACTTACAAGAAATACACTAGGCATACATCCTCCTTAATTTAAACAACAGGATACTCTTTTTAGTGCGCTACCAATTGCGCTATTTTTCCCTAGTGGAAAAAGTTGGACTCGAACCAACAACCTCTCGCTTAGAAGGCGAAATATTTTTTGCTGTAAGTATCCTAAAAATGGTGGAAGCGGTGAGATTCGAACTCACGGGCCGTTTGCACGACCGGCAGTTTTCAAGACTGCTGCAATAAACCGGACTCTGCCACACTTCCATATAGAAACACTCTGCGGTACTTGAATCCACGGCGACCCTACTTCACGGCAGGTTCTTGCATTGGTCGACATTTGCAAGTTGCTGTTTATCCGCTGTAGTCACTCAAAGTGTTTTTATATGGCACCCCGTGTTGGATTCGAACCAACGATACTGATTTCAAAGACCAGTGCCTTAGGCCAGACTAGGCGAACGGGGAACAAATTTGACTCTACAAATTTTTAAAGAACAAGTTTTGTATTATACCAGAACCAAAGATTTTGGCAATACATGGTGTTGTTTTTTTGAAACACCAAACAAAAGACCCAACCTTTTGAGGGGTTGGGTCTTATGTTTGAAGTTTGGTTTAATACTCTAGTATTATTCTCCTACACAAGACCCAAAGAGCCATGACTCATCGGCGCAATTAAATGTAATTGCATGATATGTTGGCTGACTGAAAGGTTTGTGTATTGAATTTGTCATAGTGTTATTATATAGGCGTTTTGCTTCCTTGGCAAGAACTTTTTTGAAAATATTTTTTTATGCTTTCCACTTAATCGGTACCGAAACTATCGGTACATTTGGATCCTTGAAACCTTCAAAGATTTCCCATAGACATTCCTGAACTGCAAACTTGGTTAAAAGGCCAGTTTCACGGCCGTGTGCATCAATTTCCCATGGATGATGCCAATAATCCAGCGTATCAGAATTAACTCTCTTGCCCTTCCACATGGAAAGGTCATCGTTGGTTTCATGGTAAATCAACTGTTTTACATGAACCATTTCATGCGCCAATGTTTCCAAGATACTTCTGGCGCCTATTCCAGGATGTATTTCAATAAGGAATTCACGGGGTTCGTTCTTTGTATTATACCCCTCCGCACCACAGGAACCATAGTCCTTGATTCTACTATCAAATCTTATAGTGGTGTAACAGTTATTGCGTATCCGTGTGTTTGGAATGAGTTCCTTGGCGTAAAACAACGCCGCCCTTGTCACATAAGGTTTAAAATACTTATCTGGACAGTTTAGAATCTTTAAATTCATAAGAATACTCCTCTCCAGTTTATATTTAGACCTAGATTTTTTCTACGGTAACTCCTGCTTTTTCTAGGAATTTTATACCCTTGTCGTCCCGGTAACTATTTCGGTAATAAACAGAATTGATACCAGATTGGTAGACTAGTTTTGCACAGTCCAAACAAGGTGCATGGGTAACAAACAAAGAAGCACCAAGTCCAGATTCGGTGGACTTTGCCAGTTTGGCAATTGCGTTTGTTTCTGCGTGAAGAACCTCTGGTTTGGTTTTGAGTTCTTTGATTCTGGGAAAATAAGTTACCTCATCTTCACAGTTATTATCCCAACCAGATGGCATACCGTTGTATCCGATTGAGATAATTCTATCATCTTTGACAACGATAGCTCCTACATGGAGACGCCTTGCGGAGGATAACTCCGCAAAGGTCTCAGCCACTTTCATATAAGCATCACGAAATTTTTGTTTCATTTTAGCTATTTAAAACTTTTGCCACACTGTTCATTACTGATGCGATACGACCTATATCACGAAGTTGTTCAACAGTATAACCTTCCTTTTTCAAGGTATCATAGTGTGCCTTGACACAGAAATGACACTTACCAACAATACTTGCTGCAAGACTGAATGCTTCAAAGTTTGCCTTAGTGGTTCCGCCATGATTTGCAATAGCGTTCATGCGTAACTGTGCTGGCAATCCCTTCAGTTGTTCGTCGTCTGCCATTTCAACATATGGATACCATACGTTGTTTTGTGCCATCAAACTTGCGGCTGTCATAGCACTTGCAGCATGGACAGGATTGTCCGCTAACATAACAGCCAACACTTTACCATTACCTGTTGCGGCAAGTGCAGCTACGGCACAACCCATAGCCACATCCACATCTAATGAACTACGCAAAAGGACAGCATCAAGATTTAACTTGGTGTCCTTTGCGTAATCAGGCAAGGCATCTTTGACTTGCTCGATGAATGCCATTATAGTGTCTCCCCACCAACTTTACGGTTACATGCACACAATTCACCAGTTTGCAATGCATCCAATACACGCAAGGTTTCTTCTGGAGAACGACCAACGTTGAGGTTGTTCACAGTGACATGTTGAATTTCGTTATTAGGATCAACAATGAATGTTGCACGAAGAGCAGCACCAGCAGGTGCATAGAATACACCCAACTGTTCAATCAAACTCAAATCACCACGCTGAGTGTCAGCAAATTGAATGTGTTTGATTTTCTTCAAATCTTCATGTGCATTTTGCCAAGCCAATTTACAGAATTCATTATCTGTACTGCCAGTCAAAAGAACTGCATCACGGTCCTCAAAGTCTTGTGCCAACTTATCATATGCAACAATCTCTGTAGGACAAACGAATGTAAAATCTTTTGGATAATATACAATCACTTTCCATTTGCCCTCAAATGATTTTTCTGTAATAGTAAAAAAATCATCTTTACCAGGATTGATGCCTGTTACGGCAAATGCTTCTAATTTATCACCAACTGTTTTCATTTTTTCCCTTTCAAGTATTAAAAAATTAAGTAACCTCATAGATTACTTATCATAGTATATCACTATTTTAAATGAAAATCTAATTGATTTTATTAATCGTTGTGATAGTTTATGAAAATGTTCATAATTCTATATACTATTATAGTATAAGGAGTTTAAAATGTCAAGCTGTTTAACTTGTGGTAATTTATTATCTGGTAAGCAAACAAAATATTGTTGTAATAAATGTAAGATGAAAAATTCAAATTTTAAACATCAAAATTATGAAAGCCAAAAAAATAAAGGATTAAAAAACAAATTAAAATTACTCGACTTAAAAGGTAAATACTGCCAAAAATGTGGTTATAACAAAAACACTTCAGCCTTATGTTTTCACCATCTAAGAGATAAGTTATTTGGTATAGACATTCGCCGTTGTTCAAATACAAGTTGGAAAAAATTGGTTGAAGAATCCAATAAATGTATTGTTTTATGTCATAACTGTCATATGGAAGAACATTACCCTGAGCATATGGTGTGACCGGTAGGATTCGAACCTACAATCAACAAATTATGAGTTTGCTGCCTTAACCGTTTGGCCACGGTCACAATTATTTTACGTATTCAACCGAATCTTTCCGCATCAAATGCGGAGATTCATTGCTATCCGAAGTTGGTTTGTTTTTAAACACCCCAATAAATTCTACACCATCAATTAACATAGATGGCAAATTATTAAAGGTGTAATAAATTTCCTTAGTTGCTATGACGCAAACTTTAACGGGTTCTTCTTGATTTAAAATTTTCATAATGGCACCATTATACTATAAAAAAAGGGGTCTGTCAAGACCCCTGTGTGGAAGATAATTTATTTATCTTTATTGTCCTTGAACCTTTCCGGATGATTGAGGCGTTCCCATTCCTCATCTGAAACAGGCCACCAATTAGTCATTTTTTGCGGACAAAGGAATCTTTTTAACTTGGTCTTGAATTTTTACCATATTCTGTAAACCGATTTTCAACATACCATTAACAAGTTCGGCATTTTCAATCTCAACCTTGTCGGCTAATTTGAATTCACGGGTAAAATTACGATTTGCGATACCTTTGTACAAGAAGTTATCAGGTGCATCCTCTTCCTGTGTATTACCTTTAACGACAAGTTTGTTGCCCTCAAGTGTAATTTCAATATCAGACTTTGCAAATCCAGCAACAGCCATTTCAATAACGAATTTGTTGTCTTTGACTTGTTTGATATTGTATGGAGGATATGTTGCAGCTTTTGCAACAGCTTTGGACATGGACTCCAACTCTTTGAACACTTCATTGTATCCAATAGAAAATGGGTCAAATTTACGGAATTGACTGAATAAATCTGTCATGGTTTTCTCCTTAATAAGCGAGTTAATAAATTTTGCCAACCCCGAAGGCATTGGCACCTGTGGATATTTTACTAGCTTAACACAGGTACGCTAGCTTCCCATCCCGATGGGACTAAGATTATATCCTATTTATATAAGAAAGTCAAGTATTTTGTGGTTTTTTACCAATATTGTACTTGGGTGTCAACTGCCATTCATTCTTCTCTTTATGAGAAAGAATCTTAATCTGTGATAGGAAAATAGGTTCTGGTGTGGCCGTTTTGTCTTTGTCCACAATTTTTAATAGACCCCAATCTTCCAACAAATTAATAATCGCATTTCTCCGAGCCAAGTCATTTTCGGTAATGTCGGTTGGCTTACCATCTAATGCAAATAGTTCTTTGAAGTGTACCACATAATATTGTCCACGTTTGTGGAGAATGTGGCAACTTTGAAATAGTGTTTTATCTTTCTTTGAAGCTACACCAATTCTGGTAAGTGTCTCTCTGACCTTTAGGAAATCATCTTGTTCCTTCAATGTAACTTCTACTAAATCCTTAACATCAATCATTTCACTCCGCCTTTGTCTGTTTTTTTTCTTATCTCAGCGATTTGTTCATCTGTAAGTATACGAAGTGCTTCGATTGCTTTCTGGTCAGAATAACCAAAATATCTTTTGACACACTCAATATCCTTGTCTTTACTGGCTTTCTGCCACGGAGCAAACTTCCGTTTCATAGGCCTGATACTATTTATTAGGTACTGGAACTGCATATCTTTGTCCAGTCCAGGCCATAGGTTCATGTCCTGTGCGTAAGGTATGCAGTCTAGATGATAAGACAAGGACCTATTTACGATGAACGGTGCATAGTCAACATAATCCAACTCACCGTCTTGTTTCTTGGTGTGCATCACCAAATTAACATAGTCGAACGGCGTCATTTGAATTCACACTCCACCATAATCTCGGTCAAACAGGCCATGAGATTGATTTCATGGTCTGCAACAAATGCGGCTTGATATTGATACTTTGCAAGGATGAGAACCAATTGTGGTACAGAACCAGCTTTTAGTTGTTCATACAATGTATCATACAAACTACGGAAGATTCTTGCAGGGTCGTTATCTAGGTTCTGTGTCACCCATTTACGAGCCGATGCAAAGTCTTTACTGGCCAATGCCTTGGTTAGTTCACCAAGTTGTACATCAGAAACGGCAGCAAGAATGCCTTTGTCGATGACTCCACTTGCACTGTATCGTTGTAGTTCATTTAGAATACGACGATTATCTGGAAAGTGTTTGGTGATGACCGCAGCCACAACTTCTTTATCATATTTGATATCTTCTTCTTTTAGAATGTTCTCAACACGTTTAAAGAATTGTGTTGCCATCTTGGCTTTAGATCCGTTGGCTTTGAAATCAATGACCGTACAACGAGAATGTAGTGGGTCAATGATACGATTCTTAAAGTTACAGGTAAAGATGAAAGAACAATTCGATGCGAATTCTTCAATACCTGCACGTAGGATTGCTTGTGCGTTTGGTGTTAGATAGTCTGCTTCATCAAGGATAATAACCTTGCGTCCACCAGTTAGTGACATGGAGGACGCATAGTTCTTAATCTTGTTACGAACCGCATCGACACCGTTCTCATCAGAACCGTTAATGATGATATAGTCGCAACCAATTTCATTACACAATGCACGAGCCACAGTTGTCTTACCGACACCTGCGGTACCGCAAAGTAAAAGGTTAGGGATTTCTTTTTTGTTGACGAATTCCTGAAATGTCTTTTTCAGGTTGTCATTCAGAATACATTCTTCAATTGTTTGGGGACGATACTTCTCCACCCACAACATGTGTTCGCTCATTCAAAAACTCCATAATATAAAATAACATTGTATCAGATTTTACGCCAAGTGTCATTCTCTTTGACGTATAGTTTACCATCAGGACCAGGCACAATATTGACCTTTACATCTTTTCTTGTGCCCTCAACATATTCAACACCCATGCCATGAATTACATAAGGACTGTATACTGTAGGTTTTGGTGTTCCGTATGTTGCTTGTAGTTGCAATACAGGTTTACCTTCAAGTTGTGATTCTAACTCTTTGGTCGGCAACTCATCCTGTTTATAAACAATTTTGGTAGTTTCTGTAGTTTCTTTATATGCAGCAACGCCAGCGGCCACTAGGCCAAAAAGGCCTAGTGTCTTGGCGAATTGTCTACGTCCTACCAGGCCACTCATTTGATTTCCTGCATGGATTCAAATAGAGCCTCAAACTCTTTCGATTCAGCAACTTCAGTTTGGAATGAATTGTTGAATTGTGTTTTTGCCATACGCTTTAGAATTTTCTTAGGCAATTTTAATTCATCATATGCAACATCAATGATATCTTTGATTGCATCATTGTTGCTTTTGTTGCGGGTCATATGTAAGACCACTTCATCAACATAACCTTTAAGTTTCTTCAATTGTTCTTCGTCAAAAGAACCAAATAGTGTGTTCACCTTTGTCATATATCACCCATTATTATTAATCATTGCAACAACATCAAAGTCTTGTTCTTCAACAACGATAGAACCATTAGACAAATTGATTCCAGTTTTGCCTGCATAATCACCATCTGCAATAACAAATACTGCAATGATGTGGTCAGGATTAAGTGCAACTTTGCGTTGTGAAGGAACATCAGTAAGGTAAATCATTTTAATCTCCAAATTTAGAATCTTTTGCTTCAATAGCAATGTAATATTCCAAATCGCCAGCTTGGTTTGTAAAGTGTGCAAGTCCGGCTTTAGAGATATCAACATTGTAGGTTGAAGAAATCATTTTGAAATTTTCGGTCAGAAACACTGCCTTGAATCTCTTTTCGTTTTGTGCGTCACCAATTTCAATTGTGTTTGTGTGTGCAGAGTCGTCCTTTGCATTGAATACCGTTACGGACACTTTGTTGCCGTCAGATTCAAATGCAATGTTTGGTGACTGTAGGACAGATGCATTTTTCAAGGCTTGTGCCAAATCTTCTTCATTTAATTTAAATGATCCATCAACAGAAGGAAGTTTCAACTCTTTATCTGGAGGAGAAACAATCATGTTCTTGGCCGTCATTCTATACTTGGTCTTAGAACGACCAGACTTAAAGATAACATTGTTGCTATCAAAGTCCAGTTCAGTATCTTTGCCAAGGGAATGTACAGACAAAAACTGATTCAAGTCATAGATACAAAAATCTTGTGGAAAATTGTCATTCAATGTGGCTTTTGCCAAAACAGTTTTCGTGGAAGAAATTGTGGTAATCTTGTTACCAGTTTTAAACTCTAGACCAGAATTAATTCCGGCAAAGTTCTTAAGTACATTCAAGGTTTCATTCGATAGTTTCATTCACATCTCCATCATTATCAACAGAATACATTATATCATGTTCGTATAAAAACATCAAGCAGCACATCGCATGTGCCAGGTGATGTAGACCGGATTCAGGGTCAATTTGTTCACCTCTTTTCCATGCCCAAATATGTCTTTGCAATGCATCAAAGTATCTGCGTTTTGAATCAGGTACTTTTTTCCAGTTATCTCTTTCGTATTTTTGGGCACCAAAAGTTAGGACTTTTACAGTTTCTTCTAGTGCAAGTGGTGGCAAAAGACCGTATTCTGATTTACCTCCATCAAATTTACGGCCTTCACCCATCACATTTCTCCCACAAAGTTTGCAACAGCAGGCATATCACCACGGAAATGGTATGTGCCGATATGGTCTGTACGCATCCAAGGACATAGATAGATTTCTCCGCCAATCTTACGCCACATTTGACAGAACATATAATCTTCACTTAGATAACGGTCGGAACCACCACCAGTGATAGAGTCTTTTGTGTCGATGACTGTATCAAAGAACGCATGGATATAACGTGAACCGTCAAAGTGTGCCTGTCCAACATGGTCAGGACGATAACGAATCATTGGGTATGCCTTCTCCATCTTGTTAAAGACTTCACGCTTCACAAGCATAAAACCTGTACCAATTTCCAATACAGTAAGTGGTTCAGTTACACTGAATTGTTGTGTACCCTTAACAGGGTTAAAAACATAATCACCTGTAACAGCCGCAAGTTGATTGGGGTCAATGTCAGGATTCTTTTGAATTGCTTTCTTTACGGATGACCACTTGATGGCTTTCTTGGGATAAGGACCACCAATAACATCTTTATCTAAAGCAAGTAGTGCAATCACATCTCTAGGATCAAAGTGAATATCTGAATCTAGGAATAAAAGATGTGTGCAATCTGAACGATGTAAGAATTCATCCACAAGATAGTTTCTGGCTCTTGTAATCAAAGATTCATTGAAAAGAAATGAAAATTTGACTTTAACTCCATATTGCATACATAGAGCCTGCAAATCCAAACAAGCCTTTGCATAGAGGCCATGATTCATGCCACCATACATTGGTGTTGCAACGAAAATACTCTTTTGTGATAATTCTTCTTTTTTAATTGAAATTTCCATTTTCTCTCCAAAGAAAAAGGGAACCACTCATGTGGTTCCCAATAAGGTTTAGGCAGTGAAGCTAAATCCACCACGTAGAGCAGCTTGTACCAACTTGCGTGTTGGTGTGCCCATTCGGTAGTATTTAACTCGTGTACCATCTTCCAACTTCTTGGTATTGGTATAGATGCAATATCCTTCTTGACGTAGTTCGTCAATACGTGCGGATACATTCTTGATACCGAAACGGCGTTGCGCCTGTTTAACCGTGAAAGTGTTGTAACCTTCTTTTTTCTTCAAAGCGGCCAACATTTTTTGCTTAGCTGATAGTTTAGTCATATCAATCTCCAATAATAAGTTAAAAACAAAGTCTTGTGTGTCACAAGTATTCACATTATACTATTATATAGTACTTCTGTCAAGCGTTTACCGACCAACTTGTGGTAAATATTTCGCTTTGGTTTCTTCCCATGTCATAAAAATAAGGTCATCATAGAATAGGGATTCATACGATACATTATTTTTTTTCTTCAACATGGAAATACGGCCTTTGGCATATTTGGTTTTCCAAATGTCGGTCAAGGCCTGTTCACTGGTATCAAATGATTTTACCAGTTTATCTTCCGTAATTTCTTTACGGAGGAATTCGGGTGTGTTGTCATATAGTGGCGAGAAATAAATGCCACGTTGGTGAGCACACTTCACCAATTCTTTTGGTATCTTCAATTTGCTATATGCAAAGTGTAGAGTACGGTTTTTATGGTCACGTTTGTATGGCAGTCCATTGGGTTTCTTGGCTTCCCACCATTCAAAGTAATGACGAGTGTGATTCTCTTTTACCCAATCATAAATGCGATTAAGAATATCTCTATTAGGATCAAAAGCAACTGAGCCTGAACTAAAACCCATCTTTCTCCAGTGCTCCAGACCATCGTACTGTGAAAGACCGTTAGATTTTGTATTACCATAAAGGCTAGTAGTAGTAACGCCAACAAGAACATCATCATATTGTCTTTTCCAATCAGATTGAACGGTGTCAGAAAGACACAGCAACGCCAACAATTTGCCACCCATATAATTAAATCCGAGAGGTTGCAGTGGTACAATTGTTGAACCGATTGCTGTGTGATTAATCATATTACCGGTTGTCTTAATATCTTTAGGCCAGCCGATAAATTGGTCACGAGGTGTTAGGTCCAAAAAGTCGGATGAAATACAGATAACACCGAGAAACTTTTCGGTAACTTCATCAATAACTGTATAGAATAGATTGCGACCAATGTTGGAATTATTCTTCATTGTGGATGAGAATGTACGCAACGTGTTCCATTTATCCGCCAAAGGACCATTCGAAAGAACCATCTTTGGTTTTAGATTTGCATAATCATCAGGTTCTTTTGGCATCCAAATATTAGATTTAATCTCTTGGATTACATCTTCCTGACCCTTATCAACCATCTGACACTCATCACCGAACAACGTGGACATGATCCTGGTGGGATATTTTTCGTGTACTTCACACCATTTCTGGTATAAAGTGTATTCACGCACATCCATTTGAGATTTTACGGTCAAGTCCGCAATCAAGTCTTGTTTGAGTTTGTCGGTATCAATGTGTTCAAATCGCTCTGGTTCATTCTCAATCTGCCAGAGTCTCCATTGTTCATCAATATCAGGGATTTGTTTTTTGGTTGCCATTCACAATCTGCTTCATCATCTTAGGATTAAAATACTTGCGATAAATTTTTTCCACTTTTTTCATACCAGACTTTAACGCAAGTGGTTTTGCCCTAGTAGTATACACGATTCCGTTCATGTGGTCAAGCTCGTGGAGGAAAATTCTTGCGGTTAATCCGGTAAATGTTTGTTGGTGTTTATCTCCGTTCCAATCTTGGTATTCTACCGTAACGGTTTTTGCACGAGTAATGTTTAACTGCAACATGGGGAATGACAAACATCCTTCTGGCATGTGTGTTTCACCTTCGGTAGAAATCAACTTAGGATTGAAACAAGCAATAAAATTGTCATTACTGCCCATAACAAAGACACGATATGGAAACCCACATTGGTTTGCAGACAGTCCTAGACCTCGGTGTTTCTTGCAAGTCTCAACAAGTGTTGATGCAAACTCATTCGGATCCACAGGAGGATTTGAGAAATCAAAATCGGGCAATTGTTGACTTAATACTGGTGTACTTGGGTCTACCAGATTAAATGTGTTTACTTGTTTTTCGACCTTTGCCTCTTTGGCGGTGTCATATAAAATAATATCATCTGTACTCATTTTGCAATCTCTTTCAAATATTTTTCGAACAAATCTTTTTTCTTTTCATACACACCCAGACCATTATTACAAGGTACACAAAGTATGCCCCTATATTTTCCTGTGTTGTGGTCGTGGTCAACTTGAGGATTATTCATCTCTTTATTACATATTAAACACTTGTATTCTTGTTTATCTAGTTCTGTCAGAAACTTATCATAAGTCATATCAATAATGCCCCGTGATTTCCATTGTTTTTCTGAAAGAATGTGTTTATTTTTAGACCTGTATTCTGATGCTTTTACTGGATCATACTTTTCTTTCCAGAAATTTGGATTCAATTCAAGTTTTTCTGCGTTTTTTAATCTATTCTTCTCATTGAGTCGTTCTTTATTCTTTTTCTTGTAAAGTTTCATATAATCTGGATGTGACCTTGGTGGCAAATCATCATAGATTTCACGTTTTTTTCTTTTCATATTACACCTTAAAAGTTACTATGTTTTTATTTATAAAAAACTATAAGTTAACTTTGTGGTTTTTCAATTCTACTAAAATTTCCCTTCTTGGAAAACTTAATCACACTTCTGAATTTATCAAACAGTTGGTCACCCTTGTGGCTGATAACAAATACATTGGTATCTTTGCCCATTTCGTGAATCAACTTTAAGAATTCTTCTGTGCCCACAGTATCTAGTGACGAATCAAACACCTCATCTAGAATTAATAGGTTGGTATTTGTACTGTTCTTTAATTTGGCAATCTGTCTCCATGTAAACAACAATGCCAAATCAATACGCATCTTCTCACCTTCGGAGAAGTTTGCATAGGAGAACTCATCACGGAATCTGGATTTAATTGTCTCATTGAAGTTTTCATCAATATTAAAGTTGACAAAAAAGTCCATTGCTGATAAATACTTGTTAATTAATTTGTTCATTATCGGCAAATATTGTTTAATAATTCTGGACTTAATACCACCATCTTTCAATAATGCACTGGCATATTCCAAATACTGTTTGTCAACCAATAATGTTTGATACTCTATTGTATTATCTTCTAGCTCTTGTTTTAGTGATGCTAGGCGCCCATTATCTTGCTCAGCTGTATCTACTATAGTTGAGAGTTCTTGTATTTCCTTATTCAACTTTTCGATATAACTATTAATTGCCGCAATCGTTGCATTGTTTTTGGTAATCTCACTTTGATGTTCGGTAATATGATTCAGAATCTTTGTGATTGATTCAAGTTCATCATTGACTTTTGTGAGTTCAGTTTCAACTTCCGTAAGATTCGTTTCCTGTGTTTTAATCTTTCCATTTTTTTCTGTAACCTGTGACTCTTTCCACTCGGGTGTGATTGATTGTTTACAGGTCGGACAATCGTGATTGTTCTCATAGAATTCAATATCTTTTTTGTGTCTATTAATATTGGTTTGAATTTTACCTTTGATTTGAAATAGTCCTTTGGATTTCTTATCCAATTTTTCTTTCTTATCACCAACCTTTGTTTGCAGAGCATCAATGTGTTTCTGAATTAAGCCATTATCTTTGTTTAGTTTGATTGCCTGTAACTGAGAATCGGCAATCTCTTTAACTTTCTTGGCTTTCTCCGCATCGGTATGTTTCTTATGGTCCTCAATAGACTCCAATTGCATCTTGATTTTTTCTTCAAGCAATGCAATGTTATACTTAACCGTAGTTAAGCTTTCTTTGTTGAGTGAGAGTTTATCTTTTGTGACACCATTCATTGTAGAAAAGATTTGAATGTCCAACAAATCTTCAATGATGGTTCTCCTATCTGCGGCTGATAACTGCATGAAAGGAACAAATGAAGCTGAACCTAGGATGACGACCTGCGTAAAAGACTTAAAATTTAATTTAAGAATTTGATTCTCTAGTATGTCTTGGTAGTCTTTCGCAGCCGCATCCTGGTTCAACAAAACGCCGTTGACATAGATTTCAAACTTATTAGGTTTGATACCACGTACAACCTTATATTTCTTCGTACCAATTTCAAATTCAATCTCAACCAGACAATCTTTGTTATTGATAGAATTTGGTAACTGTGGTTTATTTATCTTCCGAAACGGTTTACCAAACAAACCAAAGCACAATGCATCCAGAATAGTGGATTTACCTGCACCATTCTGACCAATGATTAATGTATTTGTTGACTTGGTGAAATTAATTTCGGTGAAATGTGCACCAGTGGAAAGAAAATTCTTCCAACGAACTTTTTGAAATAAAATCATTCTATATTAACTGCCTCTATGTAGAGTTCTTTCAATAAGTTTTTCAGTTTGTTGTTGTCGATATTTTGTTCTGATACCGAATCGACATACTTATTCAATATGGTAAGAGTATCTTCAGCTTGGTCTACCATATCATCTTCAACACCTTCGGTCAAATCAGTAAAATCTTCCACGATGGTGATATCTGCTGGGTTGACATTATACAGGTTATTCATAAATTTGTCAAACAGATATGGATTGGTTTTATTGATTACAACCACTTTTACATATGTGTCTTTGTAAGGAGTTAAATCCATAGATGAAATAACATTGATGGCATCCTTTTTGTCATCATAAACTATCCTATGGAAATTCTCAAAAGGATTAGCGACAAACTCAAGGTTATCAGTGTCAAGGTCAAAGATATGAAAGCCCCTTTCATCTCCATAGTCTTGCCATGTAAGCTGATAAGGGTTTCCAAGATAGTGAATACCATCAGCGTTAGATTTATGATGATAATGGCCAGAAAAGGTACGGATAAATTTGCGAAAGAGTCCACGGTCCAGTCCTTCCTCACTTGGCATACCACGATACATGGCAAAGCCGGCAATCTCAAAGTGTCCCATGCAAAACTTTGCATCGGTATCTTGCAACATCATCATAGAATCTGCATGATTGTCGGTACAAATCCACGGCATCATACAAATCTTATGTGGGCCAACATAGATTTCTGTTGGGTGGTCAATAATATTAAACGATGATCCATACTCACCAAGAAGCAAATCTACCGAGTTTACAACATTGGTATTTTTAAAGTATGTGTCGTGGTTTCCAGCTAGGATATGCACATCAACACCAAGTTCAGCCAAAGGTTCAAAGAACATTTGTTTAGAACGTTTGAGTGTGTGGAAGTTTAGGTATTTCCTGCGGTCAAATGTGTCACCCAATATAAGGACAGCCTGTACTTTTTCTTGTTTTAGTCTAGGAAAAAATACCTGGCTGTAGAACTTCTCGTAGAAGTCCAATATATGTTGTGCATCATTTCTTGCACCGAAAATGTTGGTCTGTAATTAATGCAACTTTCATACAGACACCTCCTTTTTCAAATTATTCATTGTTAATGACTTTGGTTTTGGTCCATTTGCTCCAATTCTGGATTCAGGATCAATACCTTTTTCGTAATACTTTTTATACAGAGATTTAGAAACACCTGTACACTCTTTTAGTTCACGCCAACCGTAGTATATCACACCTTTATATTCAATGGCAATAGTATTATGTATTTCTTTGCCTTTTAATCCATGTTGACCATTTTTTCTTGCGGTTTCTGGCGTTATTTTTCCAGATAACCATTTATTTTTCATTGATTCGGAATGTTTATTTTTTCTTTCCATATTATTATTCCAACTATTCAAAACACTTTTTCTTTTATTATCATAATACTCCTTTGTGGCTTTTATTTTATGCCAGTGATGTGAAGGATGATTTTCTCCTTTCAATCCATACATAGGATTATCTTTGCCGTATGTTATAAAAGTATAATGTTTTTTGGAATTTCTTTTTATTTCTTCAAAATTCCACTCCATCTCTGTTAAGGATTTAAATATATCGTCCATTTTTGCCTCCAAACATATTTATAATTGTTTGGTGCCAATAACGATTATTCCATGAATTTTTCAATACCCTGCGGTTTCTTTGCCGCTTTTGCATCCTTCTTTGCTTGTTTGGATTCTTCGTAGTTCTCAATGAATTCGGCAATGTTATCGTAAATCTCAAACTGCTTTGAGGTACCATCTTCACTTTCCAGAAACTCAAACTCATCCAGAATACCAACCTGTTCTGTGGCTTTGTATTTCACATACAGTTGTTTCTTTTCTTTCTGTATTCTACGCAAGAACGCATAGTAGATTATCTGTGTGAAGTATGCAAATGGATTCTTCGACTTGTCTGGATTGAAGTTGTCAAAATACATAAGACAGTTTTCAATACCATCCGAAATCATTTCGTCACGGTAGGTATAGTTGATGAAGTTTGGTTTGTGAGACAGACCTTCGGCAATTTTCATCCAGCATTCACCAATATAGTTTGGTATTGGTTCATCCGGATTGTTCTCTTTGCGTTTCTTGTATTCAATCAGTTCTCTGAGGAACGTTTCATTGTTGATGTAGTGTCGTTGTTTGCTCATTCAAATATACCATAAAAAGTTGTTGACAGGGGGCTTGACATGTGTTATAGTCCACGGTGTAGCCCCGATGATATTAATGTATCTTTATTCCTTTGGATGTTTCCAATTCATTTAATGCTTCCATCATTTCTTCCTTAATATCCTCATTACTGGAATCCATCACAGAGTTTATTTTTTTAACCGCAGTTACATAATAATCTTCAAAGTTTTCATTTGGATCCATAAAACATACCACCTCATCAAGAGGAATCTTTACAGAAGTGCCTTTCATTACAGACAAAGGTAACCAATGTTGCAATACCAAATTGGAATTTACCACAGAGAACATCATAGGATAATCCAATTCCACGGTATTGTTTTCTTTTTCTGTGTAACAAATAACATCAGAACCATCTTTAAGTCTTACTATTTGTACCGTCATCTTTAAGTCCTATGTTATAAATTTTATAAGGGAACTTCTCCTCATTATATATCTTTACTCGTTCCACGAAATGTCTGAGTGTGAAGTTCATGTGTTTCTTGTGTCTGAGGTCATCCGCAATATCGTAGAGTGTGGCTTGGTCTTTGGTACCTGACTTTCGTAAACCTCTTCCGATACTTTGCAGATTGCGAACTCTTGACTTAGAAGGACTTGCAAAGATGATATTGTGTAGATTGCGAATGTTAATACCAGTACTAAAAGTGCCAAAAGATGCCACAATAATTGCGTCATTTTCTTCCTCCATTATGCGTCTTACCTGTTCTCTTTCTTCTGCTTCAACACCACCATGGATAAAAAATACTTTTCGGTCTCCTGCCTTTTCTTTAATCATATTGTATAGAACTTGACCGTGTTTCTCTACCATTTGGTAAAGTACCAACGTATTGGTTTTCATACTGATTGCCAAGTTTCTGATAAAACGATTTCGATTATGGCTATTAATTAGATATTCAATTTCTTGTTGATAAGTCCAATCTTTTGATTCTTCGCATTTTTCTGGTGAATGTTTCAATATCAAGCACTTGATGATAAATGATGAAAGTATGTTCTTATCAATGAGTTCTTTTGTTGTGATGACCTGACGGACAGGACCAAACAAACCTTCCAACACCAACTTATGTGTTTTGGTACCATCCAATGTACCAGTCAAACCAATTCTGTACTTTGCATTTGTACAGGCCGTCATAATTGTAGTTAATGATTGTGCCTTAAACAAATGCGCCTCATCACCAATGATATATTGAAACTGTTGGAAATATTCGGGTGGCATCTGATACAGTGATTGCCATGTAGAGATAATCAGTTTCTTACCAGAATGTTTTTCTTTTCCTTGGTAGATTTTGTGTACATATTCATCTACATCAAAGTCAGTTTCAGATGCATAGTCTTTAAAGTCTGACGTTAATTGTTCCACCAGTGATGTGGTTGGAACGATAATCAAACCTTTCAAGTCTTGGTAATCCAAGAGTTGTCTAAAGATGAGGTATATAATTAACGATTTACCTGATGCGGTAGGAGACAAAAGAAGTTTTCTTTTTGCCTGCATTGCCTCAATGAATGCTTCTTGTTGGTGTTCATTTACTGTAATTGGATTACCAGATGAATGTAGATTCAAAGACTTGAAGAACTTATCTGCCTGATAAACAGAGAATTCATCCTCCATTTCTTCATATTCATATTTGTATCCACGTTCTTCACAGAACTCTTTTAGATATGGAATCAAACCCAAATATAATTGTTGTGTGTGTAGATTAAACAGTCTTATCTTACCATCCCAAATGCGATTCCGATAGGCTGGAACGAATTGGTAACCTGGTACAAAGAATGTAAAGTACTCTGAAAGTTCCATTGCGGTAGACCTTTCACACTGTACTTTGGCGTACACCTCATCTTTTTTAGTTATGATAATATCATTGCCCATTAATAAATTTTTCCCAAGAAATAAAATCTCTTAATTGCCAAGTTCTTTGCTTCAACTCCTGCATGATAGATTCGATTACAGAAACACATTCTTCATGGTAGACCTTCTTTTCTAAAAGTTTGATTAGGTCTTTGTCTGCTTCCATGTAAGTTGCCATGTCTGACTTGAGTACAAATGGAAAGGGTTCCCATCCATGTTCATCTAATTCTTCTTTAGACATTTTACCTGTGAAGTATTCTGCCTTGATTTTCTTCATACGGAGATAATCAAAGTGTGCCTTCTTGGATGCAATCTTGTGTTTGGTAAGAATGCCCAAATACTTACTGTGGAGTGTGGGTATTTTTAAAAGTTCTTTGGAAGGTTCAGTCTGGTCAATGACCGCATCGTTCTCCCAAAGTTTTAAAATCTGTTCAAGTGTTTCCATATCAATTCAAAAAACAAATAATGTATATTATATCAGAAAAGCATTACAAAGGCAAGAACTCGTAGTACATATAATTGAATGTTGCCGTTGCGGTAATGATTGTATCGGCAGATAAAGTGGTATCGAAATTAATATCTGCAATGTCTGTTGGGTAAAGACCAATGAATTGAACTCTTGCAACTGGATTGTTCAATGCACTTAACACCGTTAATGTTGCATCTGCTTGTCTTTTGCCACCAGCCAAACGATTCAGTCTTTCACGTTCCTCTAGATTTGGATGACCAATTGACATTAACCAGTCATAGATGTTCTTCCAAGATTCTAAATCTTCATTCACAATAAAAGTAACTGACAGACTGCCGAATGTTAATTTGTTACCTGGAACATTAACATCTAATGTTGGTGTTGGAAACATTGCAGAACCCAAGGAGATACTTGGTATGCTTACAGACTGGCAAAAATATGTTGTTGACGGCATTCTAGTGAATGTCATCAAGAATTTGGTAGGTTGTAACGGATTGGTATTCTGAGGATTTCTGTTCAGTACAGTCATGTTTTCTCCTTACAAGGTATTTAGGAGACAACCTTAACGCACTTCCAACCTTTATGCTGTTTTAATATACCTTGTGATACTTTAACCATGTTACCTTGGTCCAATCCGTTATCTTTACAAAATTTTCTAAGATTTACTATATTCATTTTTTGTCCTTGTGGAGTAGTGACTGTCCATATACATTCTAATGTTTCTCTTGCTTTATTTTTTTGATGTTGTGATTGTTTAAAACCACGCATACTTTCGACACGTTTATTAATATGTTCTTGTGATTGTTTTATACCCATTTTAGATTCACTTATAGCTTTTTTAGTTTCTTCTGAACGAGTTTTTTCGTAGAATCTTATTATGGAACTTTTTTTAATTTGTTCCATATTAAATTCCATTGTTCTAAGACTTTCAAATATATCTTCCATTTTCTAAGAACTTTATGTAGTTGATTATTAAAAAAGAGGGACCATATGGTCCCTCTTAAAATACCACTCTTAGTGGTGGTTTTTCGTGAATAAAATCACATTAGGTTTTTCACTTGGAAAATTCTGTAATACTTGTTAGCACGAGCTGACAGACGACCCTGACCAACATCGGTACCCTCAGCAAATGGGTTTGCAACCATTCCGTAACGAGTCTTGAATCCGATTTTTGGTTGGAAGGTGTACTGGTCAACTGCACGAACCATTTGTAGAGGAACGTATGGGCAGTAGAACAGACCAGCGTCGTATGGTGAAGAACCCTTATAACCGATTGTTACCAATTCTTGGTTAGAAGTGTATCCACCGAAGTATGGGTCGATGTAGACCTTGATACGACCGTGCAACATACCAGCAAATGTATTGCCTGTATCGTCAACTTGTAGGTCAGCGCTTAGAGCAGGTGTGTACTGTAGAACACCAGCCATAGCCATTGCGGATGCAACGTCTGATGAAACAATCAGAACGTTACCTTTTCCTCTACGAGTCTGCTTAGCGATAACGTTAGCATCACGTTCGATTTGGAAAATCAGACCCTTGAAACGTTCAACAGACCAACGACCGTTAGAGTCAGTGTCTAAGTCGAATGTACCAGCAGTTGTAGTACCATACTGTGCGCCAGGAACAGCAACAGTGTAGATAGTACGGATAACTTCACGGTTGATTTCAGCAAGAATCTCTGTAGACAGAATGTTAGACAATTCTGTTTCAGCATCAAGACCATGAATTGCCTTCAAGTCTTGTGCAAGTTCTAGAGAGTATTCAGCCTTCAATGCACGGCTCTTAGCGGTAACAGTAACCTTTTCGATGCTAAATGCCATTTGGTTGAACATACCTGTAGAGGTATCTGCACCAAGACCTTCAGCAGTTGCTGTTGACATACCAACACCAGTTGTGAATGCGTTAGCTGTTAAGTCACGAACTGCGCTTGTAGAAACGTCAGTTGTGTTGTTACCAGCAAAACCGAATGAACCACCTGCACCAGAGCTTAGACCTGAGAAGATTGTGTTAGCTTCGTTGAAGAATGCTTCGTTTGCATCACCAGAACCTGCGGTTCCTTGTGCATTGTACTTAGCACGCATTGCGAAGATAAGACCTGTAGGTCCAGTCATTGGCTGAACACCAGCAACGTCATAAGCAATCAGGTTAGGCAGAGCACGACGAACCAAGCTGATTAAGATTGGATCGAAGTTCTGGACACCAGCGCCAGTAACGTTTGTAGGTGCAGCAGAATATGTGGTTTCATTCAACTGCTGTGCAGCAGCTGTCATTTCACGCTGTTGGTTTTCAAGAATAACAGCAGTAACTGCCTTCTTATATGGATCCTTAATGGATTCTAGTTCTGGGTGCTCCAGAACAGGTTGCCATTTTTGTTGTAGTTCTTCAGATAGAAACATGTTTTATTTCTCCTTGTTAGTTTCTAAAACGGTATTTTATTTATTTTACCGTGGATTTTGAAAGTGTAGATGCTACGGCAGCAATAATTGGGTCAACAGAAGTAGATGGCTTCTTGTCTTCCTCAACGATTACTTCCTCGTTCAATGCAGAACTGTCAGCAGATTTAACAGCCTCTGTGAAATAAGATGTTCTCAGAGTTACTAGTTTGTCTGCAAATTCTTCATCGGTAGTGAACTCCACACTCTCTGCGAGTTGTTTCATCTTTTCTACCTGTGTCTGCGTTAGGCCTTCACATACTGCATGTACAGCCTCATTCTTTTTATGTTCGTTTAGTTCTTTGTGCAACTCAACATTAGATTGAATTTGCTCATTGATTTGTGCTTCCAGTTCTTCAACCTTTGTTGTCAATTCTTCAACAACGTCTACTTTTTCTTCTGGAATGTCGATGTAATGTTCTTCGAATAGTCCTTTTAGACCAGTGATGAATTCTTCAACGATTTCAGCACGTAGACCTTTTTCGATTGCCAATTGGTTCTCTTTCATCCATTCTTCAGCCATATAACCGATGTAATCATCTAGTTTCTGTGCCAATTCATTCTTGACTTCTTCAACGGCAAGTTCGAATTCTTCTACCAATGCTTCCTCAATTTCTTCCATCAATGCAGATGTTCTTGCAACAACGGCTGCTTCGAAAATTGTGGTAGCCTTTTCTTTGAAATCTTCTGAAAGATTTTCACCAGAAAGAAGAGCGTCAACGTCAGACTGCATTTCTTCCTTCATTTTTTCTTTCTTCATCATTTTCTTGATGAGTGCTTTGTCTTGTGCTTCGTCCTCGTGTTCACCTTCTTTTTCTTTTTCTTCTGCAACTACTTCTTCAGAAGATTCGGTTTCTTCACCATAAGATTGGAATGTGGCACCAGGATTGGACTGGAATGTTTGTTGTGCAAGTTTTGCCTTAACACGGTCACGAATATTTTCGTAAGATGTTGGTTCTGCTTGTGCAACTGCGTTCTCTGCGCCTTGTGTTTCTTGTGGCTGAGTGGCTAACTTCTTAGCTGGCTCAGAACCAACAGGTGGTGTTGCGCCTGGAGCTGCTGCTGTAGGTACGCCTTTTGTGTAGTCACCAGCTTGGTCGTCTTTTTTGTCAACAACACCAGCAACTTCACCAGCATCTTTTGTGCCGTATGCAACAGATGTAGGTAACTTTTGTGAACCGTCTTGACCACTACGCTTTGCTGAAATGTTAGCATCAAAAGTTTCCTTAGCGCCTTCATTCATCAGAACTGCTTTAGCGGCATCAGCTAGATTATTTTTTCCCATGTTGAGAATCTCCTTGATTTTTATATTGGATATTTATAATTAAAGATTTTTGATGAAGTTTTCGAATATTTTCAGACTTACTTTTTCAATATCTTTCATTGAGGCTTCTTTGATTTGTTTCTTGGCCGCCTCATATTGAACTTCTGTCCAAATACCGTCTACCAACATCCATTCTTTACCTTCCATAATACCTTGTACGAAAGCACCAGGTGCAGAAGGATCAGCTACAATATCTGCCGCTGTGGCTAGATGAAAGTCATCTTGAACTACGTTAACACCGTTTATGGCTTTCAGAGAACCCATACCTCTAGATGATACTCCTAGTTGAGCACCACCTTCAATAAGGCTTCTTGCAATGTTACCCATAGGTGTGTCAAGAATTTTAGCTTTGCCTATCCAAACATTACCTTCTTGGCGTAGACCCACGTTTAAGTGAGATACACGGTCAAGGTTGATGCTTGGGGTGTCAGGATGTCCTAGTTCACCAAAGGCACGATTTTTGTTAATGTATTCTTCTGTATAACGGCGTACTTCTTTTTCCATGGTTTCACGCATGTATTTTCTGCCGTTACGATTGACTGCTTCAGAAACTAGAAAAGGTCCTTCGATGTATAGAGTTTTTCTACCATCTTTTTCTTCTGTAAGGTATTTGACCTCTTCTGTTAATTCGGTAATAAGTTTCATGTTGTTTCCTTATGGACGGATAGCATATTGACCATAATTAAATGCAGCAGGATCGTTAAACTGACCACGCTGATAGTGTGCATTGTCTTTACGCAATTCTAAGATAATTGTGTATGATGCATTTGCAACTTGACCTCTTGTGTGAATTGCAATATCACCGTTGTTGTTAGGTCCTACGGTTGGATTTTGAATTGTATTCCAGTTTCCGTTACCGTCGAATTCTCCATTACCCTGCATAAAGAACAATGGTACACCATCTTCAGCAGTGCTGCTGGCTGTGTTTGACCAGTATAGTTCCACAGAACCTGAAGATGTATCTGTATCATACCATAAACGGTTTACTGTCAATCCATAGTATGGTTTTGCTGTGTTAGAAACACTTAATGCGGAACGCAAGGGTACATTGTTTGCATCCAACGCACCATAAAATGTGTTTGCCTGAATTCTATAGATGTTATCTTCTTGGTCAGAACCGTCGAACTTTCCGGTAAGTTTGATGACAACGTGTTGTGTGTCATCTTTTAGAACTTGATATGAATAACTATTTGCCATTTTTTATTCCTATTATTCTGATGGTAATTCTTCAGTTGCTTCTTCAGGAGTAACAGGTTCATCTACAGCTGTTGCCATTGGGTCATGCTGTTGGTTGAACATAGTTTTTGCAATTTCCATCTTCTTATCTTCGATGTGAGCCATAACTCTATCTTGTAGAGCAGCATAGAATGCATCACGCATTTCTTTGGCTTCATCGTTATCAGCATAGTCTACAATTTGTCTTGGATCCATAATTTTCTCCTAATAAAATATTTATAGTATTCGCTTCAATCTGGTAAAAGTACCATTCTCCAAAGTCAAATCTGCCGTAGATTTATTTGCCGGTTTTGATTTTGGTTGCGCCTGAGTTGTTTTATTGTTTGTTGTAGGTTTCGCAGCACCGTTTGCTGGTGGTTGTGGCATTGCTTTTGCAAGTGCGACTTGGTTCTCTGCATCAACCTGACCCATCATTTGTTGTTGTGCAACTGATGTGGTAACCTCTGTTGGCAGTCCAATACCCTGTTCTTTTTCTGATTCAATTTCGGATTCCATTTCCTCAATTTCATCATCGTTCATGCGTAGGACATTTCTGAGAACCCATGCACGAGAGTAATACGCACCAACATAAGGGTCGATTGCACCAAGAAGTGATAATCTTTCCTTCATCAATTCTGCATCCTTCAACTCTGTGAAGTTGTTATCTTTGATGAAATCGTAATAGATGCTTTCTTTGAATGTATCCCATTCTTCTGCGGTACAAATACCTTTTAACACACACTGTACACGCAATGCATGGTCAAAGACTTCCGAGAACTTGTTGCGTAGTCTGTCAACAAACTTGGAGAACTTCAATTCATCTCTTGTAACTTCTGCCACACGACCGATAGAGAATCCTTGGTTTGGTTCAAGTCTGGAGATTGGAACGTTCAAAGACTTGTATAGTTTCTTTTCGAAATACTTAACGTCTTCCAGTTCACCCAGGTTCTGTCCACCTGGTAGTGTGGTGATTTCTGTACCTTTACCACCCTCACGGCGTGGTAACCAGAAATCTTCCAGCATAGACATATACTTACGGTCATCACGTACTTCACCAGTGTTTGCATCGTACACCAGTTTGTTCTTGTACTTGACCATAATATCACGCAGATATTGTTCTGCCTTTAGTTTTGGTAGGTTACCAACGTCAATGTAGAAAATACGGCGTTCAGGTGCTCTTGAGATACGATAGATAACTGTCGCATCCTCAATCATACGCAACTGGTTTAATGGTTTGATTGCCTTGTGTAGGTAAGATAGAACTACTGCTCTGCGGCTGTCCATAAGGCCAGACACGATAGAAAGAACAGAGTCGGTAGTAATCCTAACCCCAACAGGACCAAAATTAGAAGAAGAACCAGTAACAACCTTGTCATTGTAGATGTAGTATTCATTTACAGTTTGCATAATTTCTGCGCCGGTACGTTCATCTTTTTGTTTTTTGATTTCACGAACCTTACGCAATCTTCTAGGATCCACATAACGAAGTTCTTTAATGCCTTCTTGTGGGGCTTCACGGTCAATAATCACATGATAGTACAGACGACCATCGACATAGTATCTACGGAAAATATCTTGTGCCATATTGTTATAGTTCATCAAACGCAGAATGGTTTGGAACTCTGCCTTAATGGCATTTTTAATTTTTTCCGGTTGTTGCAGTTTATCTAAAACGATATTGATTGTTGTACCATCGTCATCTTGTGTGATGGCTTCATTAACTATATCATCTATTGCAGATTCAATTTCAGGTTGCATCGCCATTTCTCTGTAACGAGAAATTAATTCAATTTCATTTTTAGCTGTGCCGTCTAGGTCAACATACGTACCATAGTATGCAGCAGATGTAATAGTTAATGCGCCGTCTTCCTGTGAAGGAGGCGTAAATGATTGTTGTGTATTCTGTTCTACATCCTGTTTGTCACGGGAAATTGTAAAACCGAACAACGAAAATTTATTTGGAGGTGCCATGGTTTCTTTTAAAAAATAATAAAATCAATAAAACATAAGTGGGAGGCCGAAGCCTCCCTTTAAAAAATCAAGATGTTGAATCTGTTTCCCAGTACTGATATGCAAATGTCACCGCAAATTCTTCGATTGTGTCATTTGAACCCCAATCCAAGTCAATTGGTGCAATATCTTGTGGGAACATACCAACAAATTTATAACGCTTCAATTCGTTTCCAGCTTTACCATACTGGATAACTTCAGCATCAGCGGTATATGTAGAAGGTCCTACTGCGTTAGAGTTTCTTACGTTTTGTGAATGGCTGTTAATCACATCCATCCAGTTTTCGATAGCTCTACGAATTGTAAAATCTTCATCGTTGATAATTGTAATTGACCAGTCAGCAAATGTTCTGTTACCAGCAAACTTCATTTCACGTCCAAAATATGGTACAGAAACCATACCAATTGATGAACCAGGAAGTTGTGCGGCTTTTGCCATGAACACTGCCTTTTGACTAGCAGCTACACTGTTTGAAACTAATGTTGGTATCGTTAGAGAAACCTGGAACAGATTAGGACGTGCACCGTCCCCAATCATATTCGCTCTAAATTCTGATACATTAAATGCCATTGTATTCTCCTGTTATGGTTTTATTTATTAAGCCACACCAACAATAGTATCGAAGTCAATACCTGTACCAACCGCAACAAAGTTCAATTGGATAAAGTTGATAGAACGAGAAGGCTTGATATAAATGTCACCAACAAACTGATTAGAATCAATAACCTGAGGTGTATTGTTTGTAGTGTCACAAACAACCTTGAAGTCTGTGATTCCACGACGACCTTGAATGTCACGCAAGAATGGAGTTATTGATGAAATGAATTGTGCTCTTGTAAATTCGTCGTTCTGTTCGAACAATGAATACTTTGCAGAGGTTGCAATTGCTTTCTCAAGTACCAAGAACAATCTACGAACGTTGATTCTGTCGAATGCAGATGGCTTAGATGTTAATGTCTTGTCACCGAACAGAACAATACCTTGTCCTGGGAAGGAAACAACTGGGTTAACACCTGCTGCGTAGATGGTATCTCTTTGTGTCTTATTTGGACTCCATGCAAGCTTGATTGCGTTCTTAACTTGACCACGATTTAGACCAGCTGGTGAGAACCATGGGTCTCTTGTGGTATCTGTATATACACACAGACCCGCAATGTCACCATTCAGAGGAACCCAACGGTATGTATTGTTATACTTGTCGTATTGGTATTTCCAACCAGAATCTGCAACCGCATACGTAGAAGTTGTTCCTAAACCACTCAACCAACTTGCAATTGAAGTTGTTTCGCTGCCTGCATTGTTAACAACAGCAGCATATGGAGGCGAAATGAACGCAACACAGTCAGCTCTAGATGCTGCAATTGTTGTGATTACATAATTTTGTACGTTTGAAGATGCATTGCCTGTAACTAACAATGAAATATCTGTAGTTTCTTTGTTATTGAACAGGTCCCAACCAGATTGTAGGTTGCCCTCTGTTGGTGCAGCATCAATACCACCAGCTAATTGAATCAATTCGGCTGCTGGTAGGCTTGTGAAGTTGGTTGCAGAAGACAGACCCCATGTACCAACTTGAGATGCATAGTCTGGTGGATCCATTGCGTAAACATACTTTGAGTTGTTTGCAATAACTTGTTTCCAGTAGTTTGAAACACCGTTGATAACAGCATCATTCGCTTTAGACAAGAATGCATATGTTTCTAGAACTGTACCAGTTTGTCCTGTGAATAAACCATTACCGTCAATAACAACTACGTGCAATTCATCGTCCTGACCACCTGCTGCCGTAGCTTGTGCAGATGTTCCTGGTGCCGCAGTGAAATATGATTTATATGTCCAAGATGCAAAATCTGTTGCGTTGTCACAAACTGCAACTTTTAATGAACTTCCTAATGCACCTGGGTATCTTGCCGCAAATGCACCATATGTTCCACTGTTATTTTGATTTAAATAAGTGGCTTCATATGCGGCTTTGTTTTTGATAAGTACTGTTGTTGAACCTGTTGCGTTTCTGGATGTAGAACCTACCGCACGAACAACATTAAGATTGTTACCGTATGCCAAGAAATTGGCAGAAGTGAAGAACGATACTGCTGAATTTGAATCTGGTTTTCCGAAACGGTTTACAAGATTAATTTCACTATCAATTTGTACAATTTCTTCTGCTGGACCCCACTTGAATGTCCCAACAAAAGCACCGGCTGTAGTAAGTACAGAAGGAACAACCGTGGTTAGGTCAACTTCTGATGTATTTACGCCTGGAGAGATTTGAAACGCCATTTGTTTTCTCCTTGATTTATTATGTGTTCTTTTGGTACTTAAATACCATAGAGATATTTATGAAACACGGAATTTACAACCTACTAAGTCTATCTCTGACAAAGGATGCGTAGATTTCTCCTCCGTTTGCAACTTCCCATAAGTCACCATCTAGTATTTCAAATGGAGTATCCAAACCGTCCTCAATAATTGGCTCGGGCAAGATATTTTCGTCCATCTGATTCATTTGTTCCACTTGAATCTGTTTACGAATATCGTGGTTTACAATTTCCTTAAAGTATTGTTGCGTAGAAACCCATGCAAAAATAACCAATGACATAACGAGGTCGTCATTTGCGCCTTCTGCGGCCTTAAATGAGTTCTTTTGTTGTTCAAAAGTGGTTAGTTCTGAATAGGTATCAAAGTCGCATACTTCAAGTTTGTCACCTTCAATCAAAGTCTTTAGATTGGAACATCCAATGGCTTTGACCTGAGGAGACATTTTCAGACCCATCTGTATACCACGGGCAAAACCTGCACTCAGTTGTTGTGGTTTTTTATTGCCGGTGTATACCTTCCACAGGTTTTCATACTCAAAATCTTGATGCAATGAGTCTGCAACCTGTGGGTTATTGTTGATTTCTACCAAAACATACGCATCATTGTACATTCTGGCTGCGTTATAGATGACTGTAGGGAAAAGAATCGGTGTTATAGATGAACTTGCATAACTAGCCACTTGTTTGTATGGTGTGGTTGAAATATCAATCACTTGGAATGCAGAACTGTCTAAGTTTTTACCTTCAGATACGTCAACACAAATACAGTACAAGTGGTCAGACTTATCACCCTCTTCCGTTTTCTTGGGCATTTCATAAATCTTCAACGAATCATGCACTGCAATTGGATCACGATATACGATTTGTTGGAGTTTTATACCAGACACCAGTGTGTTCGATGAACCCAAGAATTCAGTTTCAAATTCTTGACGGAACTGACGTTCACTTGTGTTGCGGATTGTTTCTTCTTTCCAAGCTTCATCACGACCTGGCACCATAGACCAGTGAATCTCAAAAGTCTTATAGTTATTTTTCTTGTTGATTGCATCCATCCACAACTTGTAGAACAGGTTCATACCGTTTGGTGTGGAAACAATAATAATCTTTGTCGTTTTACCTGATGAAATTACAGGGTAAACTGAGTTAAAGAATTCTTCCGCAATATTGTTTGGAACGAATGCGAATTCGTCCAAGAATACCAAGTTAAATGCACCGCCTCGGATTGCAGAACTGGAAGTTGATGCGGCAATAATCTTGGAACCATTTTCTAGTTCCACATTACCTTTGTTCCAGACCACAACACCTTGTTGAAGCCACATTGGAAGATTTTCGTATGCCAACTGGTACTTGGCTAGAATGTCACGAGCTAACGAACCCTTGTTCGCCAGGACCGCAACGTTTTGTGTATCTGTAAAGAGTGTCAACCACAAAAGATATGCAACGGAGGTGGTTGTCTTACCAACCTGACGAGGACATTTAGTGATTGAAAAACGATTCTCGTGGTATGTCTGAATCATTTTCTTTTGGAAGTCCCACATCTTGAACTTCATTAGACCCACATCCACGTTAACAATCGTCACATAGTTTTCGGCAAAATAAACAGGGTCTTTCGAACACTTGATGTATTCATCAACCTGCTCTTGTGTAAACTCTACCTTGACACCTGCCTTTTTAAGTAAAGGATTGTCACGGTATGTTTCTTTTGCATCTAAATCATAATCTTCAATTTCAACTGTCATACATCACCAGTATTTGTTGATGGGAAAGCTCTTCCTGCACCCCAAATTATTCGGACTGCACCACCAGAACCTTTTGCAGGAGTAGACCCAGGTGCATCTGATGGCCAAGTTCCGGAACCACCTCCACCGCCACCATAATTTCCTCCTGTACCTTGGACATAAGGAGCAACATTATTGTTTTGACCATTACCACCAGATGATCCGCCACCACCTCCTAAAGAGGCGCTAGCTCCGGCACTTCCATTACTTCCTTGGCCAAAGATTCCAACGCCGCCGCCACCGCCGCCACCAAGAGAAACAAAGAGTTGACCTCCTGCTCCTCCTCCACCACCGCCGCCGGTGCCAGCTGCAGCTGCAACAGACTGGCTATAGTTTGCCCCTCGACCTCCATTGCCTGAGTAACCGCCTGCTCCACCACCGCCACCACCTAACGGCCAATTTGTACCACCATTAACAACGTAACTGCCAATTCCTGCAACGCCGCCGGTGCCGCCACCATCACTGGGAGATAATGGTCCTCCTGGAAAATTTGGACCTCTTCCACCTGTTGCACCACATAACAGTGTTGATGCTCTGGAAACAGTGGTATTCCCACCATAGTTGTTGGGTACAGCGGCGCCTAGGCCTGCAGCGCCAACTACAATAGTTAAAGTTTCTCCTGGAGTAACACTTATGTTGTTTTTATAAGATAATCCTCCGCCTGGACCACCATCGCCACCCCATAGATTATTTGTTGCTGGTGATCCACCAGAACCTGCACCAACAGTTACAATAGAAACCGAGGTTACTTTATCCGGAACTGTCCATGAATATGTTCCTGCTGTTGTAAATGCAACTTGACCAGGAGCAGCCGCTAGAACTGGTGAACCAAAAGTAAACCCCTGAATTGTTGTACCCTGAACAATCATTCCTTGCCCTTTATCAACTTATTTAACTCTGCGGTTGAACCAACAAAGATGGCTGCTTTGTCAATTTTGGTACCACCATCATTCTTTTTGCCGTCCATGTCACGCATTTGTTTTTGTACGTTGAGTAATTCTTTGTTTGCGTCTACAAGATTTTTTAGTAAACCGCTGTATACCTCAAATGCTCTTGGGTGTTGACCTGCTTTTGCAATTTGTATCAGTTCTTCCAACGCATCTTTACCATTATCTATAAATTCTTGTAGATTGTCCTTGGTCTGTTCGTATGCGTCTTTGAGGTCTTGTTTTAATTCGGTGTCGCCGACTGCCTGTTTACTTTCAACAGGTACCAGTGGTTGTTCTTTCGGTTCAACCGGTGTAACATCAAATATTTTTTCCATGCTCTTGTCAAATGTATTCATTTTTAAAATATATTAGGGAAAGGATTACTGTTTGCGGAAACATTTGCGGTGTTTCCTGTTGGATACTCTGTTATAATTGTATTTGCAACATAAGATGATGTTGCGTTTGCATTTAATGGATTTGGCTTAATATCAATCTGTATATATTTGGCAGGCGCAACGTTGTAAGAACTGAAACGGTAATTTGCGCCAGTTTTAACACCACGAATTGGTTCACTTGAAATAAAGTCACCAGCCAACTGTGTTAATCTTAGTTTGCCACCTTGCCATGTGCTAACTTTTGCAGTTGCAGTTGCGGTAGTTATATTGTAACCTTGATATACAATCTCACCTGGTTGATAGTTGCCTGTACCAGATGCAAGATTCATTGCAAAGTCTATGTAATCGTTTGAATCAATTTGATTGTATACAGATGTAATTGAATGTGTAATTGTATTTGCAGTAGACCTTGGACCAAATATGAATCCTTTGACTGTAAAGTTTAGTGTCCAGATAATCAATCTTGGATCAGAACTTCTGTCACCTTCATAACGAATGTCTTGTGATACATCGTTTAATACCACAGGAACTTCCTTGATGATTCCCATTTCGGGAACCATGTTGAGTTTCATGGTATAATCTGGTGTGAAATATGGTAAAATATGTTCTATGACTTGTGTACCATCTTCAATGTTACGAACATACAGATATAAATTAAAATCAAAATTGTATGGTACTGGATTGTATTGTGCAACTACACCAGATGCCGTCTGTGCATAGTTCTTTACGTTTGTATTTTGTTTTCTGGTTGGGTCATAGTTCAGATTGACCATTTCAAAAGACAATCTAGGTAAAGTAATTTGTACCTTTTTGTCCAAGTCTGGGTCAGCCTGCAATCTCATTACATAATGTTCTTTGCTTGCGTATGCAATAGGAACAATGAATCTTTCTTGTTCACTGTTATCAGGATTGTAACGAACCATGGTAATCTCATTGAATAGATTACCAAATCCCATAACTAGTTTTCTAATGATACGATTGTACTGTATTGCTGCCATTATAGTAGACCAAACGGATTGGTTTCACTGAAATCAATAATAGAATTTGCTTGTTGTTCTATGTATAGATTGTCGTAGTTTTCGTTCTTCACATTTACATCCAATGGATCGTAAGATGTGATTGTAAATCTTGCATTTGATGTTGCACCGATTACCAATGTATTTGCTCTGAATTCTTCCTTGATGTTTGTAATTGAAAGAACTCTTGTCTCTGCATTCCAGTTTGATACGACACCAGACACCGTTGCGTTTGCATAAGTCTGGTCTGCCGAATAGAATACAATTTCTTTTTCTTGGTAATTACCTGTACCACCTGAATTCATTTGCAAATCAATTGTGTATGCGGAGTTATCGACCACAACATCAATGTCTGGCATACCAGTGTCGATAATCTCTTGTGAATATCTGAACTTCTCCATTTCCAATTCATAGAAATATGGTATCTTTCTTCCTAGTGTGAAGAAGTCTTTTGTATGGTTGACAAATTTAATCTCAAACAATTCACCAGTACCATTTAGAAAAGGTACATAAATCAAATCACCTTCTCTTGGTCTGGTGAATAGATGTTGTGGTACTCTTTGACTGAATGAACGTTTAGATATAATGATGTTTGCGTTGTTTTTAATTTCAAGACCAAACTTGGAGAAGAACTCTCTTTCACCTGAGTATTCTAACGAAGAAGAAAGATAGAATTCTACCGGAAAGGCCGATTGGAATTTACGAACCGGATCTTCACCATACAATAGGTCTCTAGCAGTGTCATTATCGTTCGGGAGATAGTATGCGTCGAATCCCATAATCTTGATGGATTCAACGATAAGATCCTCAACGACTCTTTGTTCGTTAAGCGCATTGTAGTTATTAAAGTATACTGAGGTTGCCATCTTAATTCATGTAGAATTCCAGCATACCACCGTAATTCTTTTCCATATCTTCTTCAAGTTTAATTTTTTCTTGTTCGGCTTCATCGAATATTTTATCGCCGTTCAGAATAACACCACCCGGTAATTGTATGCCTCCGAATTTTTTAAGATTGGAACCCCATTGTTTTTTAATTAATGCCGTTGCATATTCTTTTAACCAACGGTCCGTCCATACTTTACCAAAATTGTCTGGATTTACCAATGCATAACATTCTGCAACAACAACTGTACCCACTGGTGCCTGAGACTTACCCCATGCCCAATCAATATACAGTCTTTGTGTATGTCTTTGAAAACGAATTGGTATTTCACCTGTGAACAGGAGTTCAAGTGAACGAAGGTGTTGTTGGGTTAGTGTATAGTTGATGTATGACGCAGATGTGAAGTCATACAATTCATTTAGACGCAATTGATATCTCAAGTCAAACATACTAACAGTTGCCTGAGAATCTTGAATAGGAAATATTCTGGTAATACCAGTAATTTCCATTGCGGTATTGGAACGATCCTGTGCCTCTGTTACATCCAAATAATGGTTGTCAACATCGGTCTGGTCGATTCTTTTAATCCAATAGAATTTTTGTAGGCCATCAAAGTGATAGTCGTGCCAGTATTGCAACGCATCGTCAATACGGTCCTCGACCTGGTCATCATCCACATTGATATCAATGACTGGAAAACCAAGTCGTCTTAGGCAGTAATCTTTGAATTGGGCTCTGGAAGTAATTTCAGCCATTACTAAATCTCCTTATCTAATATTTAGTAATGCCAATTTATTATACAGTAACTTCGTTCCAGCTAAGTGTTTCTTCGTTCCAATTATATGATTTGCCATCATTGGGCATTGGTGTTGGTGGTTCCCATAAACAAGATTCTTCATTCAATGTCCAACTTGGAAAAGGTTGTGGTGCATAGAAAGCATCACGTTGTTTATCGTATGTATATCCAATCCCAGCATAATTTTTGCGTAAAGGACTGCCACCCAATTTGTGTTCACCACCATAGGTATTATAACTAGTTTGAATAACGTTGATGGATCTCCAAACAAACCAGTGTTTACAGTTTCTTGGTCAATTACAAGAACTCTTGTGACAATATTATTTTCATCAATTTGTGCAAAGTGTGCCATGTTACCTCTAAAAATTTAAAATACTATTGATCCTGATTGTGTGAATTTATAAATTCTATATCCACCGGAAACTGTAATTGTAGGACTACCAGTTGTGCTAGTAGCTGCAGGCAACGTGTCGGAATATCTTATAATCACAATACCAGAACCGCAGGAGAAGTTATATCGACCCAGTTATTTGAAGAACCGTCATTTATGTATTGAAATAAAACATCTCTGTCCGGTTTGTACCAGAAATCACCAACAGAGTTTGATGTTGGAACTGTATTTGATGTGGTAAATTTAACACTTCCACCTGTGTTTGCTTTTAGGAAAGCTGCATTAGCTTGCAAGAATGCAGAATTTGCATAAGAACCAGCAGCCGTTATATTCGTTGCGTTGGTATTGGCCTGTACAAATGCTGCATTTGCATAGACACCAGTTGTATTCTGGCTTTCATACGCAGAGTTTGCCTTATTGTGTGCAACACCAATATTTGTTGCAACTGTTGTGGAAAAATTGGAATCATTTCCCAGTGCATATGCCAATTCATTTAGCGTATCTAATGTTACAGGTGCAGAATCAACAAGGTTTGCTATTTGTGTACCAACATATGTCTGTGTTGCATAACCATAAGTTGCATGGTTACCCCATGAATATGCAGTATTGGCTGTTATAAATGCTGCATTTGCATAAGAACTTGCGGATGCTGCCGTACTTTGAGCTGTATTTGCCTGTGCATAGGCCGCATTTGCTTGTAAGAAAGCTGCAACAACTGTCTGACTAGAACCGGCTGAATTTGCTGCCGAGAAAGCTGAGTTAGCAAAGTTATATAGATCCACACCGCCTGCTATAATGGCATTTGCACTAAACACATTTGCGGAGTAATCTAGTGTGGTATCTAAGTTTGCCGGTTGTAACTTTGTGGTCATTTCGGTAATTCTATGATTATAATAAGGTATTTAGTTTATTACCAATTAATGTTTTTACCCCAATCCACCTTGTTCCATATTCTTTCATGCACGAAATAAAGAATTGTATTGGCCACTATCTGTGTGAGTGCAATACTTCCTGCAATAACAAAGTCACCAGACAGTATGTAGGAGATAAGGAAAGTCGCAGAACTTCCCGTTATCCTCCAACTTATCGTTTTTGCCAAGGATCTGGCGTTAGAATCATTCAAGATTCATCATCTTTCTAATATTTGTGGCAGAAATACTGTGTGTGGCATCGTCAAAAACTTCTTGTTCAATCTTATATCCCACATCCCTACCATAGGTAATGTTCACAATGTTCGGTACCACCTGGATTTCATACTTTCCCTGGTAAAGTGGGTCTAAATCTCTACGGATGTACTCTTTCACTTGTTCAATTGCAAAGGGGTTCGAACCCTGCCATCCCTGACAGTCTCGGATTTGTATGACAACCTGACCAGTTTTCTGAATTGCACGGTCAAATAATGCACGGTGTCCTGCGTGCCATGGCTGCCAACGACCCAACATCTGTACCGTTTCTTTCTTCCAATCAAAGACTGGTCTACGGTGATTGTCCAGGATGTGTTCACCAGCAAACTCCGCCCACTTGTCGGCATTTTGTTCAATGATTCGGAAATCATATACATCAGGTGGAACAAACATTTTGTTTGTATCTTTATATCGACCAGCATCAATGGTGTCCATCCAGATGGTCCAGTCTGCCTTGAAATTGTGTCGCATTTCTGGCAAAGGAGCAACAAAGTCAACAATACAATAATCGGTACCACAAGTATCTGCCAACTCTCTCATACGTATACTTTGACGAATCCGCCCTTCTTTACTGAAGTCCCAATCGTTATATTTTTTACGAATCTCATCGGCATTTAACCAAGTCACCTTAACCTGAGAATCGGAGAAAGGTGACAATGTATTTTCATTGATTGGATTGCTATATTCTTCCAGGTATTTTTTTAGTTTTTCGGCAAAATAAGTTTTGCCTGCACCTGGTAGTCCCATGATTAAAATGCGTTGTGTTGTTTTAGACATATTGTTTCTCCAATTCAAAAAATCTATTATATAATTCATCACCCAAAATAACTCTAGGATCAGACGCTGTTTTATTTAATTTAGGTCTTATCTGGTGCATACCCTGTAAACCCCACGCAGATAAATCGTCGTCATTTGTTTCACTTTTAATGTTGTTGAAATCATATTTGTGTTGTGGTAATCCTAAAAATTGTTCTATATTTTCCAAAATAACTTCCGGATTCCCCATCAATTCATCGTAATTGATTAGTAATAAACGATTGCCGGCATCTTTCTTGGCTTGTTGCAGAGCTTCCATACAATCTTTTACCATATTTAACCACATTTCTGTCATCATATTATCGTCATTGTATTCATAACCCATTTGATTTAACTTTTCTTTCATGTAATTGTTTGGGTTTTTGTTCAATAATACCAACCATGAAGCCATGATACTTGGTAAATCTCTGGTTGTTGCAATCATTTTAATTTCTTTTTTGAACAATATGGTGGATGCTGGCATGTTTTTTCCCCAACCTCTGTTCTTATCAATGATGATTTTCTGTGGTATGTGTTGCCACATGGCATTGATTAATCTTCTAGTGAGATTGTCTAATTGTTCTGGTACAGGATTAGCCTTTGTTTCTAATAGGCCATGCCATGTATCTTGGTTTATAATTAATTGATCCAGCAATGGACTGGTTGGTGTTGTGTACACTTCTGGGTTTTGATTCAATATAGATGCCAACACCGTACTGCCAGACCTAGGTAAACCAGAAAGAAAGTGAAATGTCTTTTCAATTGGTGTTGTCATTTATATCTCCAAAATTCCAAATTCATCATAGCATATTTTTCATAAACTTTTTTACCCAGTATTTCACTTGGATGTGAAGCTGTCTTTTTAAGTTCTGGATTAACAAGGTGCAAATCTCTTATTCTCCAAGCATCCATATCATTTTCTTTGGCAATATTTTCAATATTGAAATAATAGTGTTTATATTTTGGCAATTCTAAAAAATCATACACTCGTTCCACAATTAAATCTGGTTTTCTAACCAGTTCATCATATTCTATTAGAAGAAAATAATCTTTTCTTCCTTTATATACTTGATTGAATTGTTCCAGTGTGTCTTTCACATGAAGATGCCAGATGGCATCAACACGGTTCTCGTCATTTATTTCCAACCCACGACTGATAAGTTCTTCATCTACATACCAGGGTTGCTCAGTTTTGCGTAACACTCTCATGTATGATGCCAAAATACTTGGTATATCTCTGACAGGCATTAACATTTTTGGTTTGGTTTTAAAAATGAACTCTACTGATGGTAGATAGTTAACCCAACCTCTACACTTATCTAATATAATTTTTCTATCAATGTGTTCCCAACAACCATTGATAATGGCTTCGGTTATATTATAACTTTGTTCTTGATATCTGTTTGCAATAACTGATGGATTTTTTTGCCAACCATACTCATTGTATTCCAACAAGTTCAATAATGGGCTAGTTGGTGTTACATATATGTCCGGGTTTTGATTTAAGACGGCACCTAACACGGTACTACCTGCTCTGGGTAGGCCACCCATAAAGTAAAAAGTTTTTTCAATCATTTTCTGGCAACCATTTTAATTTTTGTGTTGATGGCCACATTGTTGGCCTCACGCATCAATCTTTGTATAGAAAAATCTTCTTCTTGTGATACTTTATTCTGTTTCTTCCTACTGAAGTAATCCTTTAACATAGCATCATAGAATACATCATATTCAAATTCATAATGAATAACTTCCCAGTCCATGTCATATTTTAATCCAAGACCTGAACTGGAATCATGTTTTTCTATATATTCTTTATTGTATTTTTTACCAAACAAATACATTCCATTGACTGTGATTGGTCTTTTGTGTGTTGGATCGCCGTAATATACTTCGTGGTTGTGGTGTGGTGCAACAATATCAAAGGTGCAACCATCTTCTGCAACACGGTATAGTTCTTTCATCAAGGGAATAAAACCATCACCGATATGTTCCAATATGTGATGTGCAACAATCTCGTTCACCGAGTTGTCTGGATATGGAAGCTTGATATTTACATCATCCAAGTTTATTGATAAGTCTGGTTTGACCAATGGATCATCATCAATATTAATGAAACCATTAATTTTTTTATAACCAGAACCCAAGTGTAGTTTGTATTTCATAATCATATACTCAAAAATAATGTTTGTATTGACCTTGCGGTCTCCAAAGAATCACCAAATGCAGGTCCAGGTGAATGAAACATCCATGGTCTAAACAATACCAATCGGTTGTATTTGTATGGTACTTGAAACGTTTTTTCCCAAAGAGAATAATCAGTACCTTCTGTTTCTAAAAATACTTTTAAATCATCAACGCCTTGCCAACCATATTTATTGATGCCCTCAATCGTTCTTGGTATTTCTTCCAAACCTGTTCGTTTGTGTTTCCAAAAAATTGTACCTTCAGTATTTATAATGTTCGGTGTCATGTATATAACACCAGCCCATGCACAATTGTTTTCACCTGGATCAAAATGTATATCTTGTTTATGGTGTTCATGTCCTTGTGTGAACCTGAATTTACCAGTAAAACTTGTGCTTGGTGATACCCTTTCGTTTAACAATGTTGAGAACACATCTATATGTTCTTGTGTTAAAAATGCATTTTTGGTCATTATTCCGGCATAGTTGCCGTCTGATTTTTCATTCTTCTCCTGCGACAAAGCAAATTGTCTGACCATATCAGGATTTGCATAGAAGTCATCAACGATATAGTATCGTTGCATCATATTAAAATATTGATTCATAACAATTGTTTAACTTTATCCGAAAAGTTCCAATCTTTATATTTTGTTTGTCTTACAACTTTAAGTGATTTGTCATACCAATTTGAATAACCATCTGTACCTAACCAAACATAGTAACTTGCAATTGGTGGACATACAACACCATTTTTGCCCATTGATGCTGCCATATGCACAACACTGGTACAACTAGATACAAATGAATCACACAACCACAGTAACGCAAGTGTATCTTCTATATTACTTATGTGCTCTCCAGCATTGAACATATCTTCTCTGTAATTCTCTGGTTCTAATTGCAGATTGATTAATGTACCATCATATTTCAAATTTAACATGAACTCCACTGGAATAGACCTGTGTAAATCTTGTTCGTAGTTGGAGTTGCCACTAAATTTTACCGCAAGTTTTTTACCTTCGGGTAATATCTTTTTCCATTTTTCAATATATTCTTGTGATGGTTGTAGATATGGTCCGTTCCATACTTGGTCTTTGTCCAAGTTCATCAGAATAGGCAAATACATGGCCATACATTGTACAGTATCATCATACTCAAATGGATTCACATGAACAACAGTTTCATAACCATTACGATTGAAAACTTCCTGTAATGGTGAATGATTGGTAATCCAAATGCAACGCATACCTTTTTCGACCAACTGTTTTACAAATCTTACACCAATAATTTCATCACCAATACCACCTTCTGCATGAATGAATAGTGTTTTTCCTGGTGTGATTTTGCCATCCCATTCTGGTATATTTTCAAAACTTCTATGTTTCCAAATACCAATTCGGTGACCAACATCAATGAAACCTTTTAGACCTTTTTTGAATTCACCTTTTTCCATATCATAGGAACCAAGATTGTATGCGACTCTGTTTCTTATGACTTCTGGTGTATTTGGATCATCATTTAATTCTCTCATCATTTTTTCGGATGTGATATAGTCACCCAAAAGATAGTGTGAGAATGATATCTCCATGATTGTGTTGTAATCTTTCTGTGGTTCAATTTCTTGATTGAGTTTAGATTGCTCAATAGAAAGATTTGGTTGGTTCAGGTGATTGTAGACTTTTGCTAGATTGGCTCTAATCGCATACTGTTGTTGCGGCATAGTTGCCATTTTTAAACAACGTTGTAACGAATCAATACAGCCAGAATAATCTTTTATCTCACTTTGTAGGTATGAGATTTCGTCCAATGTTTCTAATTGAAAACAATATTTGGATGCAGTATTAAGAAATGTTTTTGCTTCTTCAGTATTGCCTGTTGTCTTGCAGGAAAATACCGTTTGCATGAGTATAGATTTTTGAATGTCAAACATAATAATCCACTTAAATTATAATATATAGTAGAGATTTTTTATGAGAAATTTTTTAATGCTAAAACAGCGGATTTATACCCCCTAGCGCCACTAGAAAGAGAACTCCATTCAGTCAATGTTCCAACTTGTACAGGACTGGAACGATTTGTTGTGTCACCTAAACCTAATTGTCCATAATTGTTATAACCCCATGACCATAATGTTCCGTCTGTTCTGATTGCTCTGCTGGTATAATATGCACCTGCAAGTTTACTCCACCCAGTCAATGTTCCAACTTGTACCGGACTAGATAAACTGGTAAAGTTATTTTGTCCTAATTCTCCGAAAAAGTTGCTGCCCCATGACCATAATGTTCCATTTGTTTTGATTGCTAATGTGTGATAACTACCAGCAAAAATCAAACTCCAATTAGTCAACGATCCAACTTGTACTGGACTTGAATAATATGTTGTATTATTTTGACCTAATTGTCCATTGGCGTTTCTACCCCATGCCCATAATGTACCGTCTGTTTTTATTGCTTGTACAACATTAGCTCCCGTACTCAATTTACTCCAATTAGTCAACGATCCAACTTGTACTGGACTAGAACAATTTGTTCTGTTATTTTGACCTAATTGTCCATTGAAGTTATTACCCCATGCCCATAATGTACCGTCTGTTTTTATTGCTACAGAACAAAATCTACCATTTGAAACTTCTTTCCAATTAGTCAATGATCCAACTTGTACAGGACTGGAACGATTTGTTGTGTCACCTAAACCTAATGCACCATAACTGTTGCTGCCCCATGACCATAATGTACCATCAGTTTTAATTGCTGTTGAATGATAACTACCACAGGCAATATTACTCCAATTAGTCAACGAACCAACTTGTACTGGACTAGAATAATTTGTTGTATTATTTTGACCTAATTGACCATAATAATTATTACCCCATGCCCATAATGTTCCGTCGGTTTTAATTGCTTGAGAGTGTTCGAATCCAACACCAAGTATATTCCATTCAGTCAACGAACCGACTTGTACAGGACTGGAACGATTTGTTCTGTCACCTTGACCTAATTGACCATAATCATTTCTACCCCATGACCATAATTGTTTGTCCGCAGACGAGAATATGTATTGTCTGGGAATATAATTTGAATCGAAATCGACACCGTTTATTGTAAAGTTTCCTGCCATGATGATGCCTTATGATTTGATTATTGAGGAATGAAGATAACCTGGACCAATCGAACTCCATGTAGTTAATGATCCAACTTGTACTGGACTTGAATAATATGTTGTGTTATTTTGACCTAATTGTCCATAAGCATTGTAACCCCATGCCCACAATGTACCGTCAGTTTTGGTTGCAATACGAAACATCTCGCCGCCGGCAATATTACTCCAATTAGTCAACGAACCAACTTGTACTGGACTAGAATAATTTGTTCTGTTACCAAGACCTAATTGTCCATAAGCATTATAACCCCAAGCCCATAATGTTCCATCTGTTTTGATTGCCACACTAAATGAATTACCTGCTCTACCAATTTTACTCCAATTAGTCAATGTTCCAACCTGTACTGGACTGGAACGATATGTTGTGTTGCCTTGTCCTAATTGACCATAATAATTAGCTCCCCATGCCCACAATGTACCGTCAGTTTTGATTGCATATCCATTCCATACACTGGTACCAATCGAACTCCAAGTAGTCAATGTACCAACTTGCACTGGACTCGACACACTTGTTGTATCGCCTAGACCACATTGACCTTGACCATTATAACCCCAACTCCACAATGTACCATCTGTTTTAATTGCCACACAATGGTCTTGGCAACAAGAAATTTTACTCCAAGTAGTTAAACTTCCTACTTGTACTGGACTGGAATAATGTGTTGTGTTGTATTGACCTAATTGACCATAAGCATTACTTCCCCATGCCCATAATGTACCGTCTGTTTTTATTGCTACAGAATGATATCTACCATTTGAAACTTCTTTCCAATTAGTCAATGATCCAACTTGCACAGGACTTGAATAATTTGTTCTGTCACCTTGACCTAATTGACCATAAAAAATATTTTGTCCCCAAGCCCATAAAGTACCATCAGTTTTGATTGCTGTTGTGAAATATTGTCCGCCGGAAACTAATTTCCAAGTAGTTAATGATCCAACTTGTACTGGACTGGAATAATTTGTTGTGTTACCTTGACCTAATTGGCCGTTGTTATTACTACCAAAAGACCACACTGTACCCCAATTTCCCCAAGGACCTCCAGATTTCCTATAGGCTGCTGGCACATAACTACTATATATATTTTCTATTAGATAAGATTCTAAATTGGTACCCGACTGTTGAAAATTACTAGGCATTTATTAGATTCCAGGTGGCGTCAATTGTTGTGGTTGAGGAATTACATCCGTATACTGTGTATTTAATCCATTTTTATCATTGGATTCTGCCAGTATTATTTGCTGATTTTCCCATGCAAATGCATCTTGAACCGTAGTATTAATTGCTGTCAAGATTGTATTTACATCCGACTTTGTAAGTGTTAACCAAACACCATTGATAAATTTAACCAGTTTGGTGTCATTGTCACCCATCAACAAATATGTTTGTGTCCAAAAATCTCGTGTCGAACCTCTTGATGTGTCTATTTTTACCAATGTGTTTTGTACAGTAACATCAATCACTTTGTTTTCTTTAAAGTATCTGAGTGCAGCAAGAATTTCTTTCATCTTATTTCTGGCTGCATCAATTGGAACATCAACAACATTGTATGTGCCAGTAATTAATGTTGTGTTTACTTCATAAAAAGGACCAGCCAACTGTTCCGTAACTGGATGGTAATCCGGTATTTGTGTATCTTGTACAGGCACCAAACTAATTTCATCATTGATGATTAATGATTCTATCGGCGCATCAAATGGAAAATTATAATTTACATTGTTTTGTTCCAAATAATCTTTAAAGAAACCTGTGTGATAATCTCTTGGTCCCACTCTAATTTGGTTGTTGTGTACTATTGCGTATTTCATTTTTATTTCCTAATATTAAGGTAAATTGCTTGTTGGTATTGGTGTTGCTGAATTTTTAGCCATACTGAAATAACCACCATTGGCAATTAAATTCCAGTTAGTCAATGTTCCAACTTGAACTGGACTAGAAAGGTATGTTCTATTTCCTAATCCCAATTGGCCATAGTTGTTGTATCCCCAAGACCACAAAGTGCCATCAGTTTTGATTGCAAGTCCATGATAATCACCACCGGCAACTAAACTCCAATTGGTCAATGATCCAACTTGTACTGGACTGGAACGATTTGTTGTGTCACCTAAACCTAATGCACCAAAAAGGTTTCTTCCCCAAGACCATAGTGTACCGTCTGTTTTGATTGCATAAGAAACATTAACACTAGTGTGAATCAAACTCCAATTAGTTAGTGATCCAACTTGTACTGGACTAGAATAATTTGTTGTGTTACCTTGACCTAATTGACCAGAATTGTTTCTTCCCCATGCCCATAGTGTGCCGTCTGTTTTAATTGCTGCAACATAATTAGTACCACCTGAAGCCTTACTCCAATTAGTTAATGTACCAACTTGTACAGGACTGGAACGATTTGTTCTGTCACCTTGACCTAATTGACCATAGTTGTTGTTTCCCCAAGACCACAAAGTACCATCAGTTTTGATTGCTACACTGTGATAATGACCAGCAGCAACTAAACTCCAATTAGTTAATGTACCAACTTGTACAGGACTGGAATAATTTGTTGCGTTATTTTGACCTAATTGTCCATAAGCATTCTGTCCCCAGGCCCATAAAGTACCATCAGTTTTGATTGCTAAACTGTAATACCGTCCAGCAGCAACTAAACTCCAATTAGTTAATGATCCAACTTGTACTGGACTGGAATAATTTGTTGTGTTACCAAGACCTAATTGACCATTGGTATTTAATCCCCATGACCATAGTGTACCATCGTTTTTGGTCGTTAAGGCATGATGACGGCCAAGTGCAATCTTACTCCAATTAGTTAATGATCCAACTTGTACAGGACTAGAACGACTTGTTCTGTTATTTTGACCTAATTGTCCATAATCATTCTGTCCCCAGGCCCATAATAAAGCTCCGCCGACCAATCCAACATCCTGCCATGATGCATAACTTTCACTTATTGGTGTTCCATTAATATTAAAACCTAATGGCATATGTTACCCCAACTTACGGTTCAATTCATCAATCTTTTCACTAAGTACTTTGATACTTTCAACAATCAAACCAATTGTTGCATTATAATTTAATGATTGTACACCTTCATTTTCTCTCACGGCTTCCGGTAAAACTTTCTCTACTTGTTGAGAAATTAAACCAGCACTCTTTTCACCACTTTCAATGAATGTATAGGTGTAACCTGTTAGTTGTTTAATTTTCTCCAAAGCATCTTGTATTTGCACCAAATCTTTTTTTGATTTTTCATCAGACAAACTGTTGAAAATTGTGCTATTTAACGTACCTGTACTTGGATTGAAATATAGTTTTGTACTTGATGTGTTGGCAGTCGATAATGACCCTGATGTTGTTGTTGACAACATTGGATAATATGTGTTTGCGTTTGTTGATGTATCGTTTGTAATAGAAACACCGCCGCCACCTCCACCACTTGAAACGTTTGCTGCTGAGGTGATACGACCGTATGCATCAACAATGATAACAGGAATCTGTGATGCACCACCATAAGTGCCAGGTGAAACTGCCGTTGTTTCCAGACCTAATGCAACTGTTCCTGTGGCTGCGTTTGCAGTAATCTGTCCTGTGTTACCGTATACGGAAGTACCAGCGGGAATTGAAATAGATGTATTGACGATTGCAGAAACTCTTCCGTTCGCAGCCAATGTAATTACTGGAATGTTTGAAGAGCCACCATAGACGCCTGCTGATGCAGATATTGTAGTGTAATCGGTGTTTGCCTGTGCGTAAGCAGAGTTTGCATAAGAACCAGCTGTAACTGCTTTGCCGTCAGCCGTTGCCGCATTGGTTGTTGCTGTGTTTGCCTGACCATACGCAGAGTTTGCCTGTGTAAATGCCGCCAATACGGTATCAGTGTTCACAAAGGTCGGGACTCTATACCATGCAGTGTCTCCTAGTATATACTGGTAGGAAACACCATTAACAATGGCTATTTGTCCGTTGGCTGGTGATAAAGGAAAAGACATTTTATACCCTATTTTTGGTTTTATTTACTATATTTATCTGCACTGATATTTATTTCAATGAATATGGTATACAAATTTGATTGACAGAATAATTTAGTGTTTCGTCTAAATTTGCTGGTTGGAGTTTAGTTGTCATTTATTATCCTATTAAATTGATGGCCAAACAATATTTGATGGGTCTGGTTGTTTAGTTATATCAGCTAAAGCTTGTGAGTATTCATCCAATTTATTTAAGTCATCAATTTGGTCTAGTCCTAATCTTTCCAGTCTATGATAACGATTGTATCTCCAATCCAATTCAGATAATTTTATATCTCGTACATGTCTAATTTGTGCCCATAAAATATCATTATTTAAATCCACTTTATTTGTGACAATAGCAATACCACTACCATAATGCATTATTTGCACCAAAGCTGGATCAAAAGGCAATTCTACATTTGAAGCATACCAAGTTGACTCAGACTGGTTAAATGTATATATTCTATTATTATATGAGAATGTTTCACCATCTACTGGAAAAATTGGAAATTTTAAAGTGTCCATGATATTTTAATTAAGGAAGATAAGGTTTTTCGAAACTACCAAATGGCCCAGCTGCACTAATTGTTATATTATTTGCAGCTGATGAATATGTTATATCAATTTTATTATTACTATAATCAATTACTTTTTTGTCGGCCGTAAATGGATGTATCAACAAATGTGTATTTGCCAAAGCTGTTAGTGTGTTTGATGGTGGAGTAAAATTACCTGTGTATACAACTGATTTGGTGAATCTTATACTACTCAAATGTCCATTAACAGTGTTGTTTATTACCCATTGAGTTTGCGAACTTCCTGAAACACCAGCTATTCCAGATAGGGTTCTAGAACCACTTTCAATACCATTGACATAAATTTTCAGTACTGTATTGGATCTAGTTATAGCAACATGATACCAACCACCAGCTCTCACATTCGAACTGGTTAATGTTTGAGTGAGAGTGGTTGCACCGTCATCCCATACCAAATAACCATTACCATCAACTCTAAACGACCATCCTGTCCCAGCACCGGCATTACCGGTGCCCTTTCCAGCAATTCCCAATCCGTTCGATAGACCGTTTACTGCTGGTTTTACCCAACACTCAACAGTAAATGGATTTGTACCAAGTCTTAATAAAGTTGAGTTTGGACCACCTTCATATATTTTATAATTACCACTGCCTGGCCATTGATAAAGACAATGTGATCCGTGGCCAGTTAATTTAGGATACCTTACGAAAAATGGAGTATCCGTGACTCTTTCTGGATGAGCAGTATTGCCAATCATCGTGATTGCTGCACCTTGTGCATGATTGCCTGGTATATTATCATGGTGTGGTTTCAGCATTGAATGTGAAAACACAGTGTTTGCGCCTGTCATTGTCAATGCTGTTGATGGCGCAGTGAATGTAGTACTGTATACAGCAGTATTACTCAAACGTATATCAGTTAATCTTCCAGAAAAACAAGTGCTTGTTGTTTGTGCTCTGTCATAATTAATTCTCATTGCATTGGTATCTGTAAAGTTACCTGTACTGGTTCCTGTTGCATGGAGAGCACCATCAACATATATTCTTGTGTCGTTTGTTCCTGTACTAGACCTTACTACTGCAACATGATACCATTGATCCATTACTAATGAAGTTGAACCTACAATTGATACGTTGCTTAGACCATCATAAAAACCAATTGTTCTTGTGGTGGAAACATAAACTGTCCATCCGGTTCCACCCGATGTTCTCGCAGAAAGAGTACCTTTACTGATAACATATTGTTCCGTACTGTCATATCTTTCTAATTTTATCCAAAATTCAATTGTGAAAGCACTGGTTCCAAATCTTAAACTTGCATAATCAGCAACACTGTATCCGGAGTTTTCGTTAAATTTTGTACACCAATCTCTGTATCGAGGACCAGTATATACAGGAGCTGCTAGTGGTCGTGTGTAACTTAATGCAGCATAGTATTCATCCCAACCATAATCACCTTTATCTTTCATTATGTGGTCATCATAATGTATGTCTGATATTTGAACTGTTGTAGCATTATGATAATCATCAATAATTGGATTTTCATCCAATCTATTGGACACACTTCTTTTTATATTTTGTTTTTCAGGACTTCTTATCAAATAAGAATCATCAATACTCCAAGTACCACTTTTGGAAAATGGTTTTGCGTTTATAATTTTACCAATGACGCCTGCGTTTTTTCTACTTCTAGCCATATTATGAAATTATTTCGTATGATGTGGTCACAACAATAGATGAATTGATTGAACCTGATATTCTTAATACATCGCCTTCTTCCAAATAAAATGCTGTGTCTTTACCGGAAAGAACGATTGAAGATTTGTCGGGAACAGTTACAGTAAATGCAATTGGAAATGAAGTCGCACCCCTATAAATATCAACAGTAACATCAGCTGGAGTTGCTGATTTGTTCGCTGCTAAAATCATATTTATTTTGAAAACCTGATTCGAAGAACTGGAATTGATTAACATCGTTGACAGAGAAGTGTTAGCAGTTTGAACTGCCGTCTTTCCCGTAACTGTTGTTATATTTATTATATTTGGTGCTGCCATTTTATCCTCCGAAAACTATTGAGTAACCCACAACTCTGGCTGATGTTACTCCTCCAGTATTGGCTGCCGCAAAGGCCGCATTTGCCTGTGTAAAAGATGAATTTGCCTGAATTCTTGCCCAAGAATCTGTACCAGAACCACCCGAATTTGCCGCCGCAAACGCCGCATTTGCATGTATAAAAGCTGAATTTGCATATAAACCTGCAGCGGTTATATCTGTTGCATTCGTATTTGCCTTGTTGTATGCAGAATTTGCCTGTGTAAATGCAGAATTGATATTTGTGTTCTGTGTAGTATTTACACCATTTAATCCAGTTATCAATACAAAATTCGAATTTGCCTGGTCATATGCTGCATTCGCTTGTGTTCTCGACCAAGAATCCAAACTCACACCCATTTCACGAATCTGAATCTTAACACCAGATACTGGTGCTGTCGTGAATGTCAGTGTTGTCCCTGTAATGTCATAATCTGTAACAGGTACTTGTAACACACCGTTTTCTGTTACCAATACAGTGTTTGCATTATAACCAGATGTGACAGTGAAGTTTACATTTGCGCCATCACCTATGTATGTTCTGGTGATATAACTGGGTGAACCAGATGATACTGAATTTGCCGCATTAAATGCTGCGTTTGCCTGTATTCTTGCCCACGAATCTGTACCAG
>Ga0255182_1000067_pt1 | contig 110001 bp, 87 predicted proteins | sample Atl_UVDOM_RepA_8_FD_188420 | JGI IMG/M metagenome (GOLD analysis project Ga0255182, IMG submission 188420) | Freshwater microbial communities from Altamaha River, Georgia, United States - Atl_UVDOM_RepA_8d | ecosystem: Environmental > Aquatic > Freshwater > River | place: USA: Georgia...
GGATTCCTGTAGCCTTCGCGGCTCGCCGCTCGTGAAACGGGCGGCGTTTTCATCGTCGGCCACCGTAGCTCAGTGGTAGAGCACACCCTTGGTAAGGGTGAGGTCGAGGGTTCAATCCCCTTCGGTGGCTTGGGTCTTGCAGGCGCGGCCGCACCTGCAGCCCTCGTCCAGATCGCGCGGCCGTGAAGCATCGCGCACCGCGCGCACGCACAGCAACCCTCTTCGGAGCACTGAACAGCCATGGCAAAGGGAACGTTCACCCGCACCAAGCCGCACGTCAACGTGGGAACGATCGGCCACGTCGACCACGGCAAGACCACGCTCACCGCCGCGATCACCGCCGTGCAGGCCGCCAAGGGCCTGAGCGCGCCGGTCGCCTACGACCAGGTGGCCAAGGCCTCCGAGTCCGAGGGCCGTCGTGACCCCACCAAGATCGTGACCATCGCCACGTCGCACGTCGAGTACGAGACGCCGAACCGTCACTACGCGCACGTCGACTGCCCCGGCCACGCCGACTACGTCAAGAACATGATCACCGGCGCCGCCCAGATGGACGGCGCGATCCTGGTGGTCTCCGCGGCCGACGGCCCGATGCCGCAGACCCGCGAGCACATCCTCCTGGCCCGCCAGGTCGGCGTGCCGAAGATCGTGGTCTTCCTCAACAAGATCGACCTGGTCGACGATCCGGAGCTCCTGGACCTCATCGAGGTCGAGGTGCGCGACCTGCTCTCCAAGTACGGCTTCCCCGGCGACGAGACCCCCGTGGTCCGCGGCGCGGCCTTCCCGGCCCTGACCACCCCCGGCGACGCCAAGGCGTCGGAGTGCATCACCAAGCTCATGGAGGCGATCGACAGCTACATCCCCGAGCCGCAGCGCGAGGTGGACAAGCCCTTCCTGATGAGCGTGGAAGACGTCTTCAGCATCAAGGGCCGCGGCACCGTGTGCACCGGCCGCATCGAGCGCGGCGTGGTCAAGGTCGGTGACGAAGTCGAGATCGTCGGTCTCCGCCCGAACCAGAAGACCACCATCACCGGCGTCGAGATGTTCCAGAAGACCCTCGACCAGGGCATCGCCGGCGACAACGTCGGCTGCCTGATGCGCGGCATCGAGAAGGACGACATCGAGCGCGGCCAGGTGCTGTGCAAGCCCGGCTCGATCAAGCCGCACACCAAGTTCGAGTCGCAGGTGTACGTGCTCACCAAGGAAGAGGGCGGCCGCCACACCCCGTTCTTCAAGGGGTACAAGCCGCAGTTCTACTTCCGCACGACCGACATCACCGGCCAGATCGCGGAGCTGAAGGGCGCCGAGATGTGCATGCCCGGCGACAACATCACCATGGTGGTCGACCTTGGCGACAAGGGCGTGGCCATGGAAGAGGGCGTCCGCTTCGCGGTCCGCGAGGGCGGCCGCACCGTGGGCTCCGGCGTCGTGACCAAGATCCTGGCCTGATGACCGATTGATCCGCCCGCCCGGCCCACCGCGCACCTCGCGCGGTGGGCCCGGGCCGGGCGAGCGAGGAACGACCGATGGCAAAGCGAGCCCTTGACCGCGAGTACGTGTGGCTGCAGTGCACCGAGTCCGGCGACCTGAACTACCGGACCGAGATCCGCGTGAAGGGCGGCATCTCCGACAAGGTGAAGGAGGGGTTCATGAAGTACTGCCCCCGCCTGCGCAAGCACACCTTGCACAAGATCAAGCGCAAGTGACCGGCCCGGCCGGAGCACGGCGCACTTACGCCAGTAGCTCAATTGGCAGAGCAGCGGATTCCAAATCCGCAGGTTGAGTGTTCAAGTCACTCCTGGCGTGTTCGAGACGGCGTGTTCGAGACCGGCCACCGGCCGGTGCAACGGAAGGAACGCACGACCCATGGCAGCCGAAGCCATCTACAAGAGCGGGCAGGGGTACTGGACGCGGATCGTCTCCGCGGCGGGCTTCGGCCTGCTGCTGGCGCAGGGCACCTTCTGGATCTGGCAGAAGTTCGGCTCCGGTGCCTCGATGACCGCCAAGTACGTCGCCGGCGCCGCCGCGCTGCTCTTCCTGGCAGGCCTCGGCTCGGTGGTGTTCTGGGTCCTCGGCCGCAACCCGCGGAGCGTGGACTTCCTGGTGGCCACCGAGGGCGAGATGAAGAAGGTGAATTGGTCGTCGCGCCGCGAGGTCACCACCTCGACCGGCGTGGTGATCTTCACGATGCTGGTGATCGCCGTGTTCTGCTTCTTCTGCGACCAGGCGTTCGCCTGGGTCTTCCTGCAGATGGGCGTGCTCGACGGCAGCGTGCTCGAGGCCGAGTGACCCGCGCCACCGCGCGACCGCAAAGGAACTCCCGATGGACCTGACCAACGAACACGACCACGCGCACGGCCACGAGGGCGACGCCCCGGCCGAATCCGTGCAGACCACCCGCACCGACGGTGGCAAGACGCTGGCCCGCGGCCGCGAGGCGCTGGCCCGCCTGGCCGGCCCGCGACTGGCCGACTTCGGCGTCGAGACGGGCAAGGCCCTCGAGCCCGCGCGCCGCGGCCGCAAGGCTCCGGAGGCTCCCGTCCCGCAGGCGCAGGACGAGTCGGAGCTCCCGATGTTCCGCGAGGGGTTCAACTGGTTCGTGCTGCGCGTGGCCTCCAACAAGGAGGACTCGGTCCGCGGCACGCTGCTCCGCAAGGTGCAGATCGAGGGCCTGGAGCGCGCCGTGGGCCGCATCATGGTGCCCACCGAGAAGACCAAGACGCTGAAGGCCGGCAAGCAGCGCATCACCGAGACCAAGCTCTACCCGGGCTACGTCTTCGTCGAGATGCGACTCGAGGCCGACGGCCGCATCCCGCAGGACGTCTTCTTCCTGATCAAGGAGACCACGGGCGTCGGCGACTTCGTCGGCACCGCCGGGCGTCCGACCCCGATGGGCCCCGCCGAGGTCGAGAAGATGCTCTTCGACAGCCGGCCCGCCGAGCAGGCACCGCAGGTCAAGATGGAGTTCGCCGCCGGCGACGCCGTCACGATCCGCGAGGGCCCCTTTCAGAACTACGAAGGCACCGTGGAGAGCACGGTTCCCGACAAGGGCATCGTCCGCGTGCTGGTCACCATCTTCGGCCGGCAGGTGCCGGTGGACGTGGAGTACTGGCAGGTGGGCAAGGCCGGATCCTGAGCACCGGTTTCGCATGGCGCCGCCGCTAGACTGCGGCGCATGCACTCGGGCTCCATGGATCGGATCGGGTCGTCCTTCATCGCCGCATCCCTTGCCGCGTGCGCCATCGGCGCCGCGCTGTCGCTGGTCGGCTGCTCCGCGCCGCGGACGTGGCCATCGGTCTCCGGTGACCAGGGCATCTCGGCCGACGCCCCGCCGCTGCCGCAGGTGGTGGTGACCGCGCTCAAGCACGCGCACAATGAGGTCGCGCCGGGCGGCGCGCTGGTCTACAACCTGCCCGAGGAGATCAACCTGGCGGCGTTCGCCACCTACGAGCGCGAGCTGGCGCCGGGCAAGCCCATGTGCCCCGGCGACTCCGGCGTGTGGACCGTGCGTCGCGCGCGCATCGACGGCAGCCGTGCGCAGGTGGACCTGGAGTATCCCGCCCGCGACGGCATCTACCAGACGCTCACCGTGCACCTGCAGGGCGCGAGCGGCGGCTTCGGCTACCGCGCCGACTACCTGCAGTACTGGAAGGTGCCGGTGCGCGACCCGATCTGCCAGACGCCGTTGCCGGTGGTGGAGCGCCTTTGCGGCGCCGACGCCGCCGCGCGGCTGAAGGCCGAGCGCGACGCGCGTCGCGGCACGGCGCCGGCGGCAGCGGCCGCTCCGGCGGCCTCCGGTGCGCCGCAGGCCCCGGCGGCCACGTCGGGCGACGCGGAGCCCGGCAAGTGAGCGCGGCGGGCCTGAGCGCGGCCCGCGAGATCGCCGCAGACATCAAGCTCTCGCACTCGGTGTTTGCGCTGCCGTTCGCGCTGCTGGGCGCGTTCATGGCGTTGCCCGACGCTCCCATCGCCTGGGATCGGCTGGCCGTGACCGCCGCGCTGGTGGTGGCGTGCATGGTCACGGCCCGAACCGCGGCGATGGTGGCCAACCGACTGCTCGACCGTGCGATCGACGCGCGCAACCCGCGCACCGCGCAGCGGGCGCTTCCCGCGGGACGGGTGTCGGTCGGGGCGATGCGCGCCGCGTACGCGGGTTCGGCCCTCGGCTTCGTGGCCTGCGCCGCCGGCTTCGGCGCGCTGCAGGGCAACTGGTGGCCGCTGGCGCTCGCGCTTCCGGTGCTGGCGTGGATCAGCGGCTACGGGCTGGTGAAGCGCTTCAGCATGCTGTGCCACGTCTGGCTCGGCGCGGGACTCGCGATCAGCCCGCTGGCGGCGGCGCTCGCGGTGCGCCCCGAGGCGCTGCAGTCGCCCGCACCGTGGTTCCTGTCGGCGATGGTCCTTCTCTGGGTGGCCGGCTTCGACGTGCTCTACGCGATGCAGGACACGGAGGTGGACGTGCGCGACGGGCTGCACAGCATGCCGTCGCGGCTGGGGCCGGCACGGGCCGCGTGGGTCTCGCGCGCGATGCACGCCGGCTGCATCGCGATGCTGGCGTTGACATGGCGCGCCGAGCCCGCGTTCGGCACCGCGTTCGGCGCGGCGGCCGCCCTTGCCGCCACGGTGATCGTGGGAGAGCACGTGCTGCTGGCCACCGGCGGCGCGGGCGGCTTCGCGAAGCACTTCACGCTCCTCAACGGCATCGTCTCCGTGGTGCTGGGGACCGCCGGCGTCGCCTCGGTGATCGTCTCGCGGGGTTCGTGATGGCGGCGCGCCCACCGGCCATCGTCCGGCCCTCGGGGGAGTTCGACGAATCGTTGCGCGAGGCCCTCCTGGCCGAGATCGACGCGGCGCTCGCCGAGTGCGACCGCCTGGCAAGCTGGGAACAGCCCGAGCGGCGCAGCGCGGTGCACGAGCTGCGCCGCGCGCTGAAGCGCTTCCGTGCCGGTGCCAGCCTGTGCAAGGGCGCGGTGGACGCGGTGGAGGTGCGCGCGGTGCAGGAGGAGGTGCGCGCCACGGCCGAGCGGCTCTCCGCCACGCGCGACCGCGACGTGCTGGTGGAGACCATCGCCGACGTCACCGAGGTCTTCCCTCCGATGGCTCGCCGCAGCGTGCAGGCGATCGCGGTGGCGGTGCTCGCGCCGGACAAGGCGACCACGTCCTCGGCGGACTGGCACCAGGCCGCGGCGATCATCCGCGCGCCGCTCGAGGCCATGCGGCGGCGGATGCTGGCGGTCGACCTTCGGGCGGTGGGCCCGGACGGCGTGGCCGAGGCGATCGCCCGGCGTTGGCGGCGCGCGCGCCGCGGCGCCGCGGTGCCATGGAACGCCGAGCACCTGGACGCGCTGCACGACGTGCGCAAGGAGTGCCAGCGGCTGGCGCTGCAGATCCGCCTGATCAGCCGGCTGGGCCCGCGGAAGCGCCTGGAGTCGCTGGCGCGCGAGCTCGGTCGCGTGGTGAGCGACATCGGAACCGACCGCGACCTGGGTCTCCTGGAGGGGCTGTTGGTCGAGCGCCGCGCCGAATTCCCCGATCCGTCGCAGGTGGACGTGATGCTGCAGGAGGTGCGCCGGCGGCGCGGCAAGCTGCTTCGCGCGGCCCGCCGCCGGGCGAGCGAGGTGCTGCGGCCGAAGTCGGGCGAGATCCGCGCGCTGGTGTCCCGCGGCAAGTGAGCGCGCCGGCGCGCGCCAGCCCGGGCGGGCCCCGTCGCCGCCGCGGTAGCCTTCCGGCCCCATGAGCGGCAAGCAGCAGACGGCCATTTCCCCCACGCGCCAGGAGAACTACGCGGAGTGGTACCAGCAGGTGGTCCGCGCCGGCGACCTGGCCGAGAACAGCCCCGTCCGCGGCTGCATGGTCATCAAGCCGTGGGGCTACGCGCTCTGGGAGAACGTGCAGCGCGTGCTCGACGGCATGTTCAAGGCCACCGGGCACCGCAACGCGTACTTCCCGCTCTTCATCCCGCTGTCGTTCCTGGAGAAGGAGGCGGCGCACGTCGACGGCTTCGCCAAGGAGTGCGCGGTGGTGACGCACCATCGCCTGAAGGCCGGTCCCGACGGCACGCTGGTGCCCGACGGCGAGCTCGAGGAGCCGCTCATCGTCCGCCCGACCAGCGAGACGATCATCGGCGCCACGTTCGCCAAGTGGGTGCAGAGCTACCGCGACCTGCCGCTCCTCATCAACCAGTGGGCGAACGTGGTTCGGTGGGAGATGCGCACGCGCCTGTTCCTGCGCACCGCCGAGTTCCTCTGGCAGGAGGGCCACACCGCGCACGCCACGCGCGAGGAGGCCGAGGAAGAGACCATGCGGATGCTGAAGGTCTACGCCGAGTTCGCCGAGCAGTGGATGGCGATGCCCGTTCTCCAGGGCCGCAAGACCGAGAGCGAGCGCTTCCCGGGCGCCGTGGACACCTACTGCATCGAGGCCATGATGCAGGACCGCAAGGCGTTGCAGGCGGGCACCAGCCACTTCCTCGGGCAGAACTTCGCCAAGGCCAGCGAGATCCAGTTCCTGGATGCCGACGGGCAGCAGAAGTTCGCCTGGACCACCAGCTGGGGCGTGAGCACCCGCCTGATCGGAGCGATGGTGATGACCCACTCCGACGACGACGGCCTGATGGTGCCCCCGCGGCTCGCACCGACGCACGTGGTGATCCTGCCCGTCACGCACAAGCCCGAGACCGCCGAGGCGGTGCTCGCGCATTGCCGCGCGCTGGCCGACGACCTCCGCAAGCAGCACTTCGCCGGCCGGCCGATCGAGGTCGAGGTGGACGCACGCGACCTGCGCGGCGGCGACAAGATGTGGCAGTGGGTCAAGAAGGGCGTGCCGATCCGCGTGGAGGTGGGGCCGCGCGACATGGAGCAGGGCTCCGTGTTCGTGGGACGCCGGGACCGGGGCACCAAGGACAAGCAGTCGATGCCGCGCGACGCGTTCGTGCAGGGCGCCGCGGCCCTGCTGCAGGAGATCCAGGACGGCATGTTCGCGCGCGCCCGCGCGCACCGCGACGAGCACACGCGCCGCATCGACACGCGCGCCGAGTTCGACGCGTTCTTCACGCCCGCGCGCCCCGGCGACGACCAGGTGCCGGCAGAGATCCACGGCGGCTTCGCGCTCAGTCACTTCTGCGGCGATCCGGCCGTCGAGGCCGAGGTGAAGCAGCGGCTCGGCGTCACGATCCGCTGCATTCCCTTGGACGGGCCGGAGGAGGCGGGCGCATGCGTGATTACCGGACGCCCAAGCAGCCGTCGCGTGATCTGGGGCAAGTCGTACTGACCCGGTGAGCTGATTGGGGAGCGGATTGCGCCGAAGGGGACATGAAGGCATTCGCTTCGTCACTCGTGGCGGCGCTGTCGGTGGCGGCAGCCGCCCAGGCCGGCTTCACCAATCCGTTGATTCCGTCGTGGGCCGGCGGCCCCGACACGCAGACCGCCACGTGGGAGACGTTCTCACAGGCGTTCGCGGGCGGCAACACTCCCGATGGCCCGGGATCGTCGCCGTTCACGCTCTTCAACTTCGCGCCGGGATCGCTGATCACGAGCACCGGCAACATCTACAGCCCCACGAGCGCCATGTACATCATGGTGGTCGGCGCGACCCTCGACGAGCGGTCGCCGCTCGAGGTGGTGATCAACGCCTCCACGATCGGCTTCCCGATCTCCTACCCGAGCATGCGCCTCACCATGTTCGACGCGTTGGGCGCGGAGCAGGAGTTCTCGCCCACCGTCACCGAGGTGCGCTCCGACGTGCCGTTCGGGATGGGTGGCTCGGTGCAGACCGTCGCCTTCTCGTGGGATCTCTCGGGCGTGACGGCGTTCAACGCTGCCGGCTTCCGCGTGGACTTCCGCGCCTCGGCGCCGAACATGTCGCTGGATGCGTTCCGCATGGACCTGCGCTACGTGCCGGGCCCGGGTGCGGCGTTCCTCGGCGCGCTGGCCGCGCTGGTGGGCGTGCGGGTGCGTCGCCGGGCCTGACGAGGCCCGGAGGCCCTGACCCGGCGCGGTGGGCCCGTCCAGGGTCCACATCCGGCCGCAATTGGCCCGACTTCGGGAACCACGGCGGGCGTGGGTGCTCTGACTAGAGTGCCCACGCCCGCTGGCCATTTGGTCGCCACGGGCAGTGCCCGCGCACCGAACCCCGAGGACCGACGCATGCTCTTCCGACAGATCGAGGATCCGAAGCTCGCCCAGTACGCGTACCTGATCGGCTGCCAGCGCACCGGTGAGGCGGTGGTGTTCGACCCGGAGCGCGACGTCGATCGATACATCGACCTGGCCGCGCGCGAGGGGCTTCGGATCGTGGCGGTGGCCGAGACGCACATCCACGCCGACTTCCTGAGCGGTGCACGCGAGCTCGCCGAGCGGGTCGGCGCGCACGTGTACGTCAGCGGACTCGGTGGCGACGATTGGCAGTCGCGCTGGGTGGGCCCGTACAAGCACACGCTCCTCAAGGACGGCGACACGTTCCGCGTGGGGAACATCGAGTTCCGCGCCGTGCACACGCCGGGGCATACCCCGGAGCACATGAGCTACCTGGTGACCGACCATGGCGGCGGCGCCACCGAGCCCATGGGGATGATCACCGGCGACTTCGTGTTCGTCGGCGACCTCGGGCGACCCGATCTCCTGGAGAGCGCCGCGGGCGTGGAGGGCATCGCCGAGCCGAGCGCGCATGCGCTGTGGCGCAGCGCGTCGCGGTTCGTGAAGCTGCCGGACTGGATCCAGGTGTGGCCCGCCCACGGGGCCGGCAGCGCCTGCGGCAAGGCGCTGGGCGCCATTCCGCAGAGCACGGTCGGCTACGAGAAGGCGTTCAGCCCGGCGCTGCGGCTGGTGGGCGACGAAGCCGCGTTCGTGAAGGACATCCTGGCCGGTCAGCCCGAGCCGCCGCTCTATTTCGCGCGGATGAAGGCGTTGAACCGCGATGGCGTGCCCGTGCTCGGCAAGATGCCCGAGCCGCCCGTGGTCACCGACGTCGTCGCGCACGCCGCGCAGTGGGAGAAGCCCGGCACGGTGGTGGTCGACCTGCGCCCGTGGGCCGCGTTCCGCGACGGGCACCTGCCCGGCGCGCTTCACGCACCGGTCGGGAAGATGCTGCCGATGGTGGTTGGGTCGTACGTGAAGCCGGAAGAGCGGATCGTCCTCGTGTGCGATCCGTCGCGCGCATCCGAGATCATCCGTGACCTGGTGCGGATCGGCTACGACCATTGGGTGGCCGTGGTGCCTCCCGAGGCCATGGCCGCCGCCCCGGGGCTCGTGAAGTCCCGCGAGATCAGTGCCGCCGAGGCGAACGCGGCGCTCGACGGGGCATTCGTGCTGGACGTCCGCGGCGCCACCGAGCACGCCGCCGCCAAGGTGGAGGGTGCGCACCACGTGGCGTACACGCGGCTGGTGCCTCGGCTCCACGAACTGCCCCGCGACCGGCGCATCCTGGTGCATTGCGCGCTCGGTGGCCGATCGGCGGCCGCCACCGCCATGCTCGACCGTCTCGGATTCGACGCCGTGAACGTGGCGGGCGGCTTCGAGGCCTGGAAGAAGGCAGGACTGCCGGCGGCGGCGACCACCGGTCGCGGCGGCTGCTGCGGCGGTGGCTGCCGTGGATGAGCTGGCGATAGAGGTGGTCAGCGGTCTGGTGGTGGGGCTGGGAATGGGCCTGGTGGGCGCCGGCGGCGCCATCTTCACCGTGCCCGTGTTCGGCACGCTGCTGGGTCACGCGCCGAAGTCCGCCATCGTGGAGGCCTTGGCCGTCACGGGCGTGATCGCCGCCGCGTCGGGAGCGGCGGCTGCGATCCGCGGATTGGTCGACTGGCGGCGCGTGGCGATCTTCGGCGTCACCGGGTTCATCGGCGCGCAACTGGCGGCGCCCGTGGCGGTGCGATTGTCCGGCACCGTGCAATTGCTGATGTTCGCGGCGGTGGCGCTGGTGGCCGCGTGGCGCATGTGGCGCTCGGCGGCGGGCGCGGCGTCCACGGCACCGGCGGACCACGATCCCCGGCGTGCGCTCCTGAAGAGCGCAGGGGTGGGTCTTGGCATCGGTGCACTGACGAGCATGCTCGGCGTGGGTGGCGGCTTCATCCTGATTCCGGCATTGGTCATGCTCGAGCGGTTGCCGATGCGCAACGCGGTCGCGACCAGCTTGGTGGTGATCTCCGTGAACGCGGGCGCGGGACTGCTCGGGCAATGGTGGTCGGGCGGCTTCGACGTCATCGACTTCGCGGGCCGGCCCGTGGCCATCGTGGCCGCATGCGGCGTCGCGGGCAGCTTCGTCGGCGCCGCGGTGGCGTCGCGCGTGCCGCAAGCGGCGCTGCGGCGCGTGTTCGCGGCCCTGTTGGCGATGGTCACGCTGGGCATGCTGCTGTCGTCCGCGGCGCGTTGAGGCAACACGGGCGGGTTAACATTCGGTTGTCATGCAAGCGGCCCTCGCCATCGCCGTGATCGCCATGCAGGCGCCGGCACCCGTGTCGGGCGGGGGAGCCGCCGCGGGTGCGGCCGCACCTTCCCCGGCGGCATCGATTCCGCCAGTCGACGCGGACGCCGTGCGCCAGGCGCTCGAGCGGCTCGACCGCATGCAGTCCGAGATCGACGGGCTGCGATCGCAGAACGCCGAGCAGGCGCGGGAGATCCAGGACCTCAAGGCGCAGGCCGGCGAGCAGTGGCTCTCCGAGCAGCGCGCCGAGCAGGTGCGCGGCACCGTGCGTGACGTGCTGGCCGACAGCTCCACGCGCGCCTCGCTGGCGTCGGGAGGTCCCACCGCGGGCTACGACCGCAACTTCTTCGTGGCAAGCCCCGACGGCAATTTCCGCCTGAACCTGGAAGGCCAGATCCAGGTGCGCTACGCGTACTCGCACCTGCCCACCGCGGCGCTCTCGACGCAGGCGCTCCGACCGCCAGCGGCGTCCGGGGTGGTGCCCGCCGACGAGTCGCAGATCGCCAACGAGTACGGCTTCGAGATCCGGCGGATGCAGCTGAACTTCTTCGGCAACGTCTTCGATCCCAGCCTGACGTACCGGGTGCAGATCCAGTACCAGCGCGATGCGGCCAACAGCGGCCAACCCATCCGCTTCGCGGACGTATGGATGCAGAAGGCCTTGGGCGACGGCTTCTATTTCCGTGCGGGACAGTGGAAGAACTTCTTCAACTACGAGGAGATCACCTCGAGCCGCACGCAGCAGTTCGTGGAACGCAGCCTGGTCAACGAGTACTTCAACACCAAGTTCGTGCAGGGCATCCTGCTCGGCTGGGAGTCGGAGGTGGTGCGGCTCTACGCGTCGTACAACGATGGCGGCGCCAATCGCGACGTGGGCGTGCTGCAGAGCACCGGCAACCTGACCGAGTGGGCGTTCACCGGCCGAGCCGAGTGGAAGTTCCTCGGCGCGTGGGGCCAGTTCCGCGACATGCAGGGGTTCCGGGGCACGCCGTTCGCGGCGGTATGGGGTGCGGCGGTCAACTGGCAGCGGGCCGCCGGCGATCCTCCGGCACTGCGGCAAGCCCCGGGCAACGGCACGATCATTCCCGGGCAGACGCAGGCCGACCGCGTCACCGGCGTCAACGTGACGTCGCGCGCGGTGAGCGACCAGATGACGCTCCTGACCTGGACCACCGACCTGAACCTGCGTGGCGACGGTTGGAGCGCGTGGGCGGCGTACCTGGGCAACGCCACGTTCGCGGGCGGCCGTGTAGGCAGGGAACAAGGCGTGGATGGCGCGCTCTCCCAGGGCGTGGTGGTGCAGGGCGGCGTGTTCGTCAGCAACGAACTGGAGTTGATGGCCCGGTACGAGGGGCTCTGGGTGAGCAGCGAGTTCGATCCGGCCAGCTACGCGCCCAACCCGTTCAACGCGCAAACCCTCAACATCGTGACCGTGGGCGGGAACTGGTACTTCAACAAGAACGCCGTGAAGTTCACGCTGGACGCCGGCTACGCCTTCAACCCGGTCCGGTTCCAGACCGGCCTGTTCGGGGAAGCCATCAACGGCGCCAACTGGCGCGCCTCGCAGACCGGGCAAGGGGCGGGGGAAGTGGTGATCCGGGCGCAGACGCAGTTGCTCTTTTGAGCCACGGTTGTTGCCGGCCGCGCGTTGTTTCGTAAACGCTTGTTGCGGAGACGTTTACGAAACACCAGAGACACGTTCCGTGGTTTCAGACCCGGTATTTCCGGTCACCCTGAAGCAATCTTGACAACAGCCGCCACGGTCGGGGGGACACTGCTATCATCCTTCCCTCAACTGAAAGGCCAGCGTTGGCCGAATAAGGTTGAATCCCTTCCGGCCCCCCTCGTTGGGGGGCGCTACCAAGGTTGGGAATCGTCACTGGGACCGTGGGTCACACGTCAGAGCCCCGGCCCGAAACAAGGAGCGAACGACATGAGTCTGACCAAGTTTGTTGGGCTCCTCGCGGGCTCGACCCTCACGCTCACGGGAGTGAGCTACGGAGCCGCCGAGGCGAACAACGACACCACCGCGCAGATCAACCAGCTGAAGGCCGAGATTGCGGCCCTCAAGGCTGCGCAGGGTGACCAGTGGCTCACCGAGCAGCGCGCTGAGCAGATCCGCGGCGTGGTCCAGGACGTCCTGGCCGACTCGAGCACGCGCTCCAGCTTCCAGCAGGCCGGCGCGATGACCTCGGGCTACGACAATGGCTTCTTCATGTCGAGCGCCGACGGCAACTACAAGCTCAAGGTGAACGCCCTCGAGCAGGTGCGCTTCACGTGGGGCAACGGCTACGGCGCCCCGGCTTCGACCGGCACCGGCAACCAGCCCTCCAACAACCAGTGGGGCTTCGAGAACCGTCGTACCCAGGTCTTCTTCTCGGGCAACGTCGTTGACCCCAGCTGGAAGTACCTCGTGGGCATGGCCTACGACTCGCAGCCCGATCCGTACGTTCGCACGGCTGATCAGTTCCAGCTGCTCTATGCGCAGGTGACGAAGGACATGGGCAACGGCTTCAGCGTGACCGTCGGTCAGCAGAACGTCGCCTTCACCCTTCAGAGCCAGCTCTTCAACGCGGGCATGACCCAGTTCGGCGAATACTCGCTGTTCGAGTACGCCTTCGGCGCCGGCCAGCAGGTCGGTCTCTCCGCGAAGTGGGAGTCGGACATGGTCCGCGTCATGGGCGGCTGGTACAACGCCGTCTTCCTCCCCGGTGGCGCCACCTCGGCGAACAGCTGGGATGCCGCCAACAACCAGGGCGTGGCCCTGGCTGGCCGCGCGGAAGTCAAGCTCGCCGGCACTTGGGATCAGTTCTCCAAGGAGTCGAGCTTCAAGGGTGAAGAGTTCGGCCTCATGGTCGGCGGCGGTGCCTTCTGGCAGAACGCCCGTCAGGCCAACGAGAATCCCCCGTACGGCTTCGCGCCGGTCGGCCTGACCGTCGACGCCACCGGTAAGTTCGGTGGGTTCAACCTGATCGGCCAGCTGATCTGGGAGAACTCCTACGCGTTCAACGCCGGTTCCAACGACGCGTCCACCTGGGGCTTCAACATCCAGGGCGGCTTCTTCCTCACCGAGGACCTGGAGCTGTTCGGCGCGTGGAACTACAACACCATCGACCGCACGGCGTCCAACTTCGTGCAGTTCGGTACCAACTGGTACTTCGCCAAGAACAACATGAAGATGTCCGTGGTTGCCACCGTTCCGGTGTCCGCCACGGCCACTCAGATTGGCGGCGGCGCCACCAGCTACGGCCTGCTCCCGACGCAGACCACCGGCACGGCCTCGGACGTGGTCGGCGACAACTTCGGTCTGGTCGTCCAGCTCCAGCTGATGTTCTGATCCCTCGGGATCGGTCCTCGGCCGCAGCAGCGACCATCTGACGAGAACCTTCCATCGGGCCCGGCTCACGCCGGGCCCGATGTGCTTTCCGGCGCCGGATGGGTTGGAGCAGGCCCTCTCCGGCGGCCGATGAAGGGGGTGCGATAGGATCCTGTCTTCGATGTGCCCTCCGCTGGGACATTCCTGCATCCGTGCCTTGAGCGCCGTTGCGACGGCGGCGGTGGCGTCGTCGGCGGTCGCCCAGACCGAGCCCGCCATGACGGGTGCAGCGTCGGAGCCCCCGGCGGCTCAGCCCCGGGACGCCAGCGTGGCGGAGCTTCTGAAGCGCCTGGACATGCTGGAAGAGCGCAATCGGGAGCTGGAGTCCAAGGTCACCGACCTCAGCCGCCAGCAGGGCGAGGAGTGGCTGGGCGAGCAGCGTGCCGCACAGATCCGCGAGGTGGTTCGCGACGTGCTCGCCGACAGCGAGGCGCGTGCGAGCCTGCGGGACGGCGGCATGACCGCCGGGTGGAACGACGGGTTCTTCCTGGGCAGCGCGGACGGTCGCTTCCGGATGAACTTCGGCGGCTTCACGCAGGCGCGCTTCATCTGGAGCTCGATCAAGGTGGGTCCCGGATTTTCGAACACCGACTACGTGTTCGACCGCCAGGAGAACCGCTACGGATTCGACGTGCCGCAGGTGCAGCTCTGGACCGACGGGCACATCTTCAGCCGCGACTTCCAGTACATGGTGAAGGCGCGCTTCTACCAGCAGTTCGAGACCGAGCTGAACAAGGGCAACGGGGTGAACAACCCCATCCCCGGCGCCGCCGAGTACTCGGCGTTCGAGCTGATGGACGCCTGGGCGCGCATCCATCTTGACGACAACTGGTCGGTGCGCGCGGGGCAGTTCCGCTCGCCGTACTCGCGCGGGTTCCTGGTGATGGAGCAGTACCAGATGACCGCCTCGCGGTCGGTGGTCGACTACCACTACGCGCTTGGGTACACGCAGGGCCTGGAGTTCGAGTACGCCAACGACGAGGCGCGCGGCCGCATCTCCGTGAACAACGGCGGCGCCGACAACCTGCTGGGCGACGCGAACGCGGCCTACGGCGCCAACGGGTTCAAGATCTATCCCACCGGCAGCTACGGCACGCAGAACGCACCGTTCTGGGCGCAGACCACGGCCATGAGCTTCACCGGCCGCCTTGACTGGAAGCCCGCGGGAAGCTGGGACCAGTTCCGCAGCTACACCAGCCCGGCCACCGAGGAGTTCGGCCTGCTGATGGGCCTCGGCCTGCACTACCAGCAGTCGTTCGCGTACCAGCCCAACAACGGCACGCCGTTCCTGAACGACCCAACCAACACCTGGTTCGCCACCACCGTGGACGCGCAGGTGAACTTCGGCGGGGCCTCGTTCTACGGCGCGTTCTTCTACAACTACCTGCAGTCGCCCGGCGCCATCGTGCCCGGCTTCGGCGGGCCGGCCAACGGCAACTTCGTGAACCTGGGGGACATGAACATCTTCGCCTTCCAGACGATGGCGGCGACGTACATCATCCCGAAGGTGGAGCTGTTCGGCCGCTACGAGTTCGCGCTGATCGATGGCTTCGACGCGAACGCCGTGCCGCAGAACCTGCGTGACCCCGATCCGCTCAACCTGCTCACGGTGGGCGTGAACTGGTACCTCGACGGGCAGGACCTCAAGTGGACCACCGACCTCGGCTGGGCGATCACCCCGGTGCACCCGTGGTTCGCCGACATCGAGGCGGGCTGGCGCCCGTCGAACAGCGACGAAATCGTCTTCCGGACGCAGCTGCAGCTGATGTTCTGAGTCGGGCGCGGCGGACCGGGGACGGGGGCCGGGCTCCCTATCATTCTGGCCCTGATGCCCGCCGTCCACCGCGTCGAGGTCCGTCCGAAGCCCGGCCACCGCGATACGCGCGGCGAGGCCGCCCTCCGCTCCGCCGCCGCCGCCGGGCTGTCGACGCCGACCCGGGTGGGGCACGCCTCGGTCTACCTGCTTGAGGGCGAACTCACCGCCGCGCAACTGCGGCGCATCGCCGACGAGCTGCTGGCCGATCCGGTGACGCAGGCGGCGTTCGTGCAGCCTGCGGGTGGAGCCGCGGCGGCGAAGTCGGGCGCGGGCTCGGCGGCGACCCCGACCGCGCACGATGCCGGTGCGTCCGTCCGATGGGACGCGCTGATCGAGGTGCACCCACTGCCCGGCGTCACCGACCCGGCCGCCGAGAGCGTGGAGCTGGCGGTGCGTGCCGTGTTCGGGGTGGACGTGCGCGTGCGCACCGGCGAGCGCTTCGACCTGGCCGGGGTGACGCCCGCCGCCGCCGCCGAGCTGGGCGCGCGGGTCCTGGCGAATCCCGTGATCCACGGCATCCATGACCGCCCGTGGCACCCGGAGCGGTTCCCCGTCGGAACGCCGCGTGAGTTTCGCGTGGTGGAGGTGCCGCTGCGCGACCTGGGCGACGCCGAGCTCGAGCGCCTGAGCCGTGATGCCCATCTCTTCCTGTCGCTCGAGGAAATGCGCGCGATCCAGGCGGAGTACCGCCGGATCGGGCGCGAGCCGCGCGAGATCGAGCTGGAGACGCTCGCGCAGACGTGGAGCGAGCATTGCGTCCACAAGACCCTCAAGAGCACCGTGCGCTACCGCGAGGCGAACCTGGCGCCGGGTCAGCGCGCGTTGGCCGGTGCGGCGCTCGCCGGGCGCGCGGGGCACGAGCCCGCCGCCGACGGATCGGTGACCGTCCGCAACCTCCTGAAGCGCACCGTGGCCGCGGCCACGCACGAGCTCATCGACCCGGCGCGCCCCGATCGCATCGACTGGTGCCTCTCGGTGTTCGTGGACAACTCCGGCGTGATCGCCTTCGACGACGAGCATGCCGTGTGCTTCAAGTGCGAGACGCACAACCGCCCCAGCGCGATCGAGCCCTACGGCGGCGCGGCCACCGGCATCGGCGGCTGCATCCGCGACATCATGGGCACGGGCCTGGGCGCGAAGCCCATCGCCGCCACGGACATCTTCTGCGTGGCCCCCTTGGACACCCCGGACGTGCCCGCCGGGTGCCTGCCGCCGCGGCGCATCCTGACGCAGGTGGTGGCCGGCGTCCGCGACTACGGAAACCGCATGGGCATCCCCACCGTGAACGGCGCGGTGTGGTTCGACCCGCGATACGTGGGCAACCCGTTGGTCTTCTGCGGCGTGATCGGCACCATGCCCCGCTCGATGGTGAAGGGGCACGTGCAGGCGGGCGACCGCATCGTGGCGATCGGGGGCCGCACCGGTCGCGACGGCATCCACGGCGCCACGTTCTCGAGCGCCGAGGTGGAGCACGGTCACTCCAGCGAGTTCAGCCACGCGGTGCAGATCGGCAACGCGATCACCGAGAAGAAGGCGCTCGACGCCATGCTGGCCGCGCGCGACCATGCGGGCGGGCCCCTGTATCGCGGCCTCACCGACTGCGGCGCGGGCGGGTTCTCGAGCGCCGTCGGGGAGATGGCGAAGGACATGGGCGCCACGGTGCACCTGGACCGCGCCCCCGTGAAGTACGACGGCCTCACCCCGACCGAGGTGTGGATCAGCGAGGCACAGGAGCGGATCGTGCTCGCGGTGCCGCCCGGAAACGTCGAGGCCCTGCGCGCCACGTGCGCGTCGCACGGCACCGAGCTCTGCGACCTCGGCGAGTTCGGCACACCCGACCGCAGCATCCGGCTCCTCTGGAACGGGACGGAGGTGGGCGCGCTGGATTCGCACTTCCTGCACGAAGGCGTCCCGATGCCCACCCGCGAGGCCACGTGGGACGCGGCGTGGAGCGCGTCGCTGCAGCCCGCACCGGGCGACGGCCGCGGCGTGGGGCCGCGGCTGGTCGACACGTGCCGCACGCTGCTTGCCCATCCCAACCTCGCGAGCAAGGCCTGGATCATCCGCCAGTACGACCATGAGGTCCAGGGCGGCAGCGTGGTGAAGCCGCTCGTCGGCGTCGGCGAGGGCGGACCGTCGGATGGCGCGGTGATCCACCCGGTGCCGGGATCGCCGAGGGCGCTTGCCATCGGCAACGGCCTCGCCACCGGTTGGAGCGCGGACCCCTACGCCATGACGCTTGCGGCGATCGACGAGTGCGTCCGCAACCTGGTGTGCACGGGCGCGGACCCGGCGCGGATCGCGATCCTGGACAACTTCTGCTGGCCGTCCTGCGACGAGCCGCGCAACATGGGTGCCTTGGTGCGCGCCGCCGAGGCCTGCTACGACGGCGCCATGGCGTACCGCACGCCGTTCATCAGCGGCAAGGACAGCCTGAAGAACCAGTTCCGGACTCAGGACGGGCGCACGATCATGATCCCGCCGACCCTGCTGGTGTCCGGCTTCGGGATCGTCGAGGACGCCGAGCGCGCGTGCACCATGGACCTGAAGGCGGCCGGCAATGTGCTGTTCATCGTGGGCACCACCGGCGGGCGCATGGGCGGAAGCCACCGTGCGATGCTTGGCGCGGGATCGCACCACGATTCGCGACTGCCCGAGGTCGACCCGGTGCGCGGCGCGGCCACGGCGCGCGCGGTGGCCGCGTGCATCGCGGCGGGCCGGGTGCGCGCGTCGCACGACCCCAGCGAAGGCGGCGTGCTTCCCGCCATCGCCGAGATGTGCTTCGCCGGCGGCCTGGGGGCATCGATCGACCTCTCGCGGATCCCCGCGGCGGACGGCGTGCCGGACGAGTGCCGGGCCTTCGCCGAGGATCCGCATCGCTACGTGCTGGAGGTGGATCCCGCGCACGTCAGCGCGGTGGAGCGGGCGCTTGCGGACGCGGGCATCCCGCACGCGGTGATCGGCCACGTGACCGATGGCGGGCACCTGGAAGTCGTGGGGGCCACGACGGCGCGAGAGTCGATCGCGATCGGGGAACTGCAGGCGGCGTGGAACGCGCCGACCGGAGGTTGACCATGGAACACGGCCCCGCAGCGCTGGTGATCACCGCGGCCGGCATCAACTGCGACCTGGAGTTGATGCACGCCTTCGCCGCGGCCGGGGCGCGGCCCGAGTCCGTCCACCTGGAGGCCCTGGTGCGCGAGCCTTCGCGCATCGATCGCTACCGGCTCGTGGGCCTGCCGGGCGGATTCAGCTTCGGCGACGACGTGGCCGCCGGCCGCATCATGGGCGCGCTGATGCGGCGTTCGGTCTATCCGGCGCTGGTGGCGGCCATCGAGCGCGGCGTGCCGATGATCTGCCCGTGCAACGGGTTCCAGATCGCCGTGCAGGCCGGGCTGCTCCCGGGACCCGAGGGCGGTGCATCATGGCCAACGGAGGCGGCGATGCCCACCGTGGCCTTGGCGCAGAACACGGGCGGGACCTTCCGCGACACGTGGACGCGCGTGGAGATCCCTTCGAACACGCGTTGCGCGTGGACGCAGGGACTGGAACTTGACGACGCCACGGGACTCCTTCCGAGCGCCCACGGCGAGGGCCGATTGGTGGCGGCCGACGTCCTCCTGGATCGGCTCGAGGCCGAGGGGCAGGTGGCGCTGCGCTACCACGCGCACGACGACTTCAACGGCAGCATGCGCCGCATCGCGGGCATCTGCGACCCGAGCGGCCTGGTCTTCGGCCTCATGCCGCACCCGGAGCGATTCACCCGCTGGACCCAGCATCCGCGCTGGACCCGTCTGTCCCCGCACCAGCGCCGCGCCGAGCCGCTTGGCCTGCGCATGTTCCGCAACGCCGTCGAGCGCACGCTCGTGGCATCCTGAGCCGGGCGCGCCCATCGGCGCACCCGGCCACACCGAAAGGACCGTCCCATGACCACCTCCTCCACCGCCACCCTTCGCTGCGGAGTCATCGGCGTGGGCAAGATGGGCCGCCACCACGCACGCCTGTGGACGCAGGTCGCCGGCTGCGACCTCGTGGGCGTGGTGGATTCGAGCAGCGAGCGGCGCCAGCAGGTGATCGACCAGTACGGCGGCACTGGCCACGCGTCCGTGGAGTCGCTGATCGAGTCGGGCGTCGACCTGGTCACCATCGCCACCCCCACGGTGCACCACCGCGAGGCGGCCGAGAAGCTGCTGGCGGCCGGCGTCCACTGCCTGATCGAGAAGCCGCTCGCGCCGACGCCCGAGGAGGCGCGGGCCATCGCCGACGCCGCCAAGCGCTCGGGCGCGCTGCTCCAGGTGGGGCACGTGGTGCGCTACGACCCGGTGATGGTGGCGATCCGCAAGCTGGCGCTGAAGCCCCGCTTCGTCGAGGTGGACCGCGTGAGCCCGATGACCTTCCGGAGCGTCGACGTGGGCGTGGTGCTCGACATGATGATCCACGACATCGACGTGCTCCTCATGCTCTTCGGCGCCGAGCCGGTGGACGTGCGCGCGAGCTCGGTGAGCGTGCTGGGGGAGGCCGAGGACGTGTGCAACGCTCGGCTCGAGTTCCCGCGCATGGCCGACGGGTACGCGCCCGTGGCCAACGTCACGGCCAGCCGCCTGGCCATGAAGACCGAGCGCAAGATCCGCGTCATGAGCGACGACACCTACGTGAGCGCGGACTTCGTCGATCGCAAGGGGACGGTCGCGCGCAAGGGACCGAACGCCGGCAAGATCGCCGAGGTGCGCGAACTGCTCAAGCAGGGCGCCGACCTGAGCCACCTGAACTTCCTGGACCTGCTTCAGGTGGAGCCGCTGGGCGTCGAGCCGGGCGAGCCGCTGAAGCTGCAGGCCGAGGACTTCGTCGACGCGATCCGCTCGGGCCGCCGGCCGCTGGTCGACGCCGAGGACGGCTTCGCCGCCGTGCGCACCGCCGACCGCATCGTGGCGGCGGGCCGCGCCGCGGGATCACGGATGGTCTGATGCTGGTCGGCAGTCACCTCAGCATCGCCGGCGGCATGCACCTGGCCATCGAGGCCGCGGTGCGGCTCGGGCTCGACTGCGTGCAAGTGTTCACGAAGAACCAGCGGCAGTGGAAGGTGAAGCCGCTCGGTCAATCCGAGGTGGACGAGTTCCGGTCCGCCGTGCGCGACGCCGGGTGGGACCGCCATCCCGAGCGGCGCCTGGTGAGCCACAACAGCTACCTGGTCAACCTGGCCTCGCCGGATGCGGCGATGCGGGCGCGCAGCCGTGCGCTGCAGATCGAGGAAGTCGAGCGCTGCGAGCGGCTCGGCATCCCGAGCTGCGTGATGCACCCCGGAGCGCACCTTGGCTCCGCGGGCGATCCGACGGACGAGGCTGCGGGCATCCGGCGGCTGGCCAAGGAGCTCGACGCGATCCACCGCGCGACGGCCGGATACGCCACGGTGACCTGCATCGAGAACACCGTCGGAAGCGGCACCAACCTCGGCGGTCCGGTGGAGCACCTGGCGATGATCCTGGAGTCGTTGGGTGACCCCGAGCGCGTGGCGCTGTGCATCGACACCTGCCACGCGAGCGCCTACGGGCACGACATGTCGACCCCGGCCGGAGCGCGGTCGTTCTGGTCACGGGTGGGGCGCGCCGTGGGGATGGACCGCATCCGGGTGCTCCACGTGAATGACTCGAAGGGCGCGATCGGGTCGCGGCTCGATCGCCACGAGCACCTGGGCATGGGCACATGCGGCACCGCCTGCTTCGCGCACCTGGCGCATGCGCGGGCATTGCGCAACGTCCCGGCGATCATGGAGACGCCCAAGGAGGGTCGGCTTCGTGGCCGTGATCCGGATCGTGCCAATGCGGCGTGGTTGCGCGCCCTCGTGCTGCTGGCGTCCGCGTGCGTCGCGGTTCCGGCGATGACGGGCTGCCGTCCGTGGGCGAAGCCCGAGAGCGAGGTGGCGGCCATGCGCGCCGGTGCCGCCGAGGCACCGACTCCCGAGCAGGCCGACGCCATCCGGCGCGCGCGCGAGGTGGAGGCGCGCGGCGATTACCAAGAGGCTCTGGCCGGGTTCCGGGGCATCCTGGCGGACGGCGACCGGCTGGTGGACGCGCACTTGGGCGTGGCGCGCACCACGCGCGCGCAGGGCGACCTGCGCGCCGCGCAACGGGCGTACGAACAGGCGATCCGCGCCGATCCCCGCAACGTGGATGCCTTGGTCGGGCTCGGGGACGTGCATGCCGAGGCCGGCCGAGACGACGACGCCATGGCCAGCTACCGCGCCGCGCTCAAGGTGCAGCCCGCCGACCTGCGGGCGATCGCCGGCATCGCGGACGCGTTGGGTCGCCAGGGGCAGCAGGCCGCGGCACTGCCCTTCCTGGAGCGGCTCTGCGTCGATGCCGCGTCCGATGCCGCGGCATGGACCCGGCTCGGCGCCGCGTACCTGGCCGCCGGCCGCAACGCGGACGCGGTGGCGGCGCTCGAGGAGGCGGTGGCGATGGGCGAGGTGTCGGACGCCACGCTCGAGCGGCTGGTGTCCGCGTACGAGGCGAGCGAGCGGTGGGCGGAGGCCGCGAGCGCCTCCGGCGAGTTCGCGCGCCGCTGGCCATCGGCCCCGGCCAGCGAACGCGCCGCGCGGCTGGCGTTTCGCGCGGGCGACTACGAACGTGCGATCGACGGCTACCGTCGGGCCACGGAACAGGACCCGGCCAGCGTGGGTGCCTGGAACGGCGTTGGCGTCTGTGCCCTCAACGCCTGGATCCTGAGCGACCGCCTCGATGGCACGGCGCGCGAGGAGGCGCGCCGGGCGCTCGAGCGCAGCCTGGAACTGGCGCCGGGGCAGCCCCAGGTCGCCCGGCTGCTGCGCGACTGGAAGCCGTGACCGCTCCCGCCACGGGGGACGTGGGTCGGCATACGCTTGGCCCATGCCCGATGCATCGCTCCTGGAGTGCTTCCCCTCGCCGACCTCGGTTCCGTTCGTGATCGAGCACGTGAACGAGGAGTTCACGTCGACCTGCCCGAAGACCGGCCACCCCGACTTCGGCCGGATCATCCTTCGCTATCGACCCGCCGCGAAGTGCGTCGAGCTGAAGAGCCTGAAGCTCTACCACCAGAGCTTCCGCAACGAGGGGATCTTCTACGAGGCCGTCACCAACCGCATGCGCGACGACCTGGCCGCCGCGATGCAGCCGGAGTGGATGCAGGTGATCACCGAGTGGAAGGGCCGTGGCGGGATCCACAGCCGCATCATGGCGACAGCTGGATCAGTCCCGGCCGAGTGGGCGCGGGGCTGACCTTCCGGTTCAGCGCCGGCACCTCGCGGGCCTGTTCGGGGGTGAGCACCGAGCGAAGGCGGCGCATCGTGCGGCCGTCGAGCTCGGTGCGCTCGAAGCGGGTGTCCCCGATCAGCTGCCCCGAGATCACCAGGTCCTCCAGGGCCTTGCGCTCGGAGGCCTCCACCACCATGCCGCCCCGGCGGTCCTGCTCGAGCATCAGCTCGGCCAGCCGGTCGCTGACGCCGCGCCACTCGGAGGCGTGGGCGTTTCGCAGGGCATCGAGCGACGAGCGCTGCCCTGCCGTGAGGGTGTCCAGCGACCGAGCGCGGTCGATGGCCGGCGTGGCGTCCTCGCGGTCGCGGTAGGCGCGCGGCTGCGCGAGCTCAAGCCAGGCGGAGCGGAAGCGCGCGCGTGCATCCGAGTCGAGCGCGGCCTCCGCCGCGTCGCGGCCGGCGATCGCCTGGGCACGGGCACCGCGCTCGGCATCGCCGATGCGCTGCTCGATGGCCATGATGCGCTCGAAGTCGGGCTCGTCGCCCGATGTCGCCGTCGGGTCGGCCGCGTCGGCACCCTGCAACCGCTTCACCTGGTCGCGCTCAAGCTGGATGCGCTCCAGCGTGCATTCACGAAGCACTGCCCGACGGGATCGTGCTTGCGCGAGCGACTGCTGCGACCACGCGCGAAGCACATCGCGCACCGTGGAAGCCTGGGCGTCGCTCAGCTCGGCGGTGCCGATCGCGTCCATCGGGTCGAGTCGCGACACGGGGTCGACCATCATGTCCATGGCAAAGGCGCTCGGATAGGCCAACTGCGCGAGCCGGACGGCGGCGCGCCGCTGTTGCGCATATTGCACGTCCGTCTCGCCGGCACCCGTCACGGCGGCGATCGAACCCAGGAACTCATCGTCACGGGCGGCGAGCTCCGACTCCCACGCATCGATCATGCCGAGCGCATCGCGGATCGCGTCGATGCCCACCTCTGGCGCGTTGGCAAGCTGCGCCAGCGCCTCGGCCTGTCCCGCTCCGCCGGCGCCGTCGAAGGCGATGCCGATCTCGTTGCCCCACTTCACCATCTGGCCGACGAGCTTCTCCTTGAGGGCCGCCTGCACCTCGCTGCGCCTGCTCGCCATCGCGGTGCGATAGTCATCGACGAGCGTTGCCAGGGCCGGGGCATCCGCCTGCCCCCCGAGCGCACGGATCGCACGCGCGGCCTCGTCCGCGGTCATGGCGTCCGGCAGCCGGGCGTTGCCGATGGATTCGCGTTCGGCCAGCGCCTGCGGATCGAAGTCCATGTCCATGCTGAACGTGCCGTCTGCGCCGTCTTCCGAGCCGAGCACCATCATGGTGCTGCCGCCGGACTCGAACTCGGTACCGCCGATGAACACGGTTTCCGGCAGTGCGCCATCGCCCTCCGGGCCGGATGCGTCGACCGTCACGGCCGCACCGATCGTGAAGGTGGCGGTCACGGCCACGGGCGCCCCTTGGGCGGGAGCCGGGGTGGTGCCGTCCGCGGACGGAAGCGACGGTTCGCTCGCCATGGGCATCGGCATGAACGGGGTCGCCTGCTTGCCCGTGAGTTCGGCGCGTTCCATGAAGAACTCGCGCTTGGACGGCACCAGGTCGGCCAGCGTCTTCCACGCCTGGCGGTCGGCGGCCTCACGCTCGGCGCGGACGGCCGCGGCGTCGGGATCCCGCAGGCGCGCGCCGCGATCGAAGAACGAGGTCAGCCGCAACGACGATGGCCACCACGCCTTCCACCACGCGTTGCGGGCATCGGTGATGGCCGCATGCGAATCCGTCAGGGCCGGGTCGGCCAAGAGCTGCCGGAACACCCTGGCCGGGCTGGATGGATCGGAACCCGCCATCGGCCAGATCCGGCGGAGCGCCTCGGCAGCTACCAGCCGGAATGCATCGTCGGTGATGGCCGGCTCCAGCGCCTGCAGGGCCTGGCGGTGGGCGTTCGCGGCAGCGGAGGTGCCCTCGTCGAGCTGGCCGTCCACGGCCTTGGTCAACGCCGCGGCCAAGGCCTGGCGATAGGGCGCAAGCGCGCGGTATGCGGCGGTCCGTGCCTCCGGGCCGACGTCCGCCGCACGCACCGCGTCCTCGACGTCGCCGGTCAGCGTGGACGAGAGCATCCGGTCGGGGGCCGTCCCGATGGTCATGCTCCGCTTCAGCGCCAGTCGCTCACGCTCGAGGGTCTCGCGTTGGTCGGGTCGGACGATGGCGGCAAGCGAAGCGCAGAAATCGTCCAGCTGCCGACCGAGCGCCGCGCGCTCCGACCGACGCGCGTCGGCGCGCTTCGCCTCGGCCTCCGGGGACCGATCGAGGATCCCGCTGGCACGGATGGCGCGATCCGCCTCGGCCTTGGCCGCGAACATCTTGGGCTGCGCGTCGTCGAACAGCGAGGCGGCGATCTCGCGCTGCGCATCGTCGAGCGCCAGTTCCGCGACCAAGCGGTCGAATTCCTGGCTCGACATCACGGCACGGACGCGCCCGCCTCCGCCGATCATGAACTGGGCATCGCACGGTGCGGCGAAGGCGACGAGGAACGCGGCGGCGAAGGCGATGGTCGTGAGACGGTTGAGCATGGTGGGTGTCCGGGTGTTCGGGGGTCGGTGTCGCGTGCGGGGTCGATGAGGCATCCGGCCACGGTCAATCGAGGTCGTGGTCCGCCAGATGCCGGCGCATCTCGGGATGCCAGCGCAGGAGCGCGTTGGTGGCCATGGTGTCGTGGGTCTCCCCGGGGACCACGGTGATGTAGCCGGGTCCGGCGGGGAAGGGCGGGTCGATCGAGGCGGCACGCGCGTCGACGGCGGCGTCGACGGCATCGGCGAGGGACCGCACCGCGCGCTCCAGGAAGAACCCGTCGCGCTCGCCGCAGAGGAGCCGAACGCGGGTCCGCAGGAGGGGGACGAAGCGCGCGGGTTCGGTGCGCACCAGGCGCGCGATGTCGAACCTCGACCACTGCGCGGAGGCCACCTCGCGATCGATGACTCCCGATTCCGCGTCGAAGAGCGGCCTCGGCAGCCGGGTGGTGGGGTCGACCGCGCTCCACATGGCGCTCCACGCGTCCCACTGCTCGCCGCTGTCGCGCCGAGGCCCAAGCACGCGCTCCATGCCCACCTCTTGGCGCACGGTCATGCGGACGCGGTCGATGCCCGGTGCGACCGGCATGCGGTACGAAGGGCGGTCGCGCCCCTCGGCGTTCACGAACATCGATACGTCGCGATAGATGTCGCTGGTCTGGAAGTGCGCGAAGTCCACCGGATCGGGGCTGCTGGCGAAGCATGCGCCGAAGGTCCCCGGGTGGTTCAACTGCAGCCAGAGCGCGCTCCATCCGCCGCTGGAATGCCCGGTGAGGATCCTGGCCTCGGGGCGGCGCACCAGCCGGAACTGGCGCTCCAGGGCCGGGATGAGCTCGGTGACCAGTGCACGGCCCCACGGGCCGTTGGCGGCGCTGTCCACGAAGCCGTGGTGCCCGAGGGGGCACTCCGGGTCGAGGACGATCCACGCGGCCTGAGCGACCAGCGCGTCGCTCCCGGGCGTGGCCAGCATCCGGGCGAACGTGTCCGCACCGGTCCATCGGCCGCCGAAGCCGGGGATGACGTAGACGGCCGGGAACATCCGGCGCCGATGGTTGGGATCTTCCCACCCCCTCGGGAGCGCGACGCCGGCCCGCAGCGTGACCGGCTCGCCCGCCGGGCCGGTGAGCAGCTCGCTCTTGAGCTCGAACCACCGGAGGTTGGGCAACTCGGCCCGCGGCTCGGGAGCGAGCGCCTCGGCGAGGTCGAGTTCGAGCCGGTCGATGCGGTCGGCGCGCAGCTCGAGCACGCCTTGCGCCGTCACCAGGTTGCCCGGCGCGAGGTGCCCGCGCTCGTTGCGGTCGCGGTCGAAGAGCGCCTGCACCCGGAACCGGCCCTCGAGCGCGGAGAGCGCACGCGGGAACGACACCGCACGGTCGTCGATCACGACCGGCATGCCAGGCACCAGTCGTTCGACGGCGACCGACATCATCGGCTGCGGCGCGGAGAAGAACGGCGCGTCGATCGGTGCCGAGCGGTCGAGCGCACCGTCCTCGATGAAGAACAGCACCATTCGTCCGCCCGACGGGCCGCCCGAAAGAAGCGCGGCGTTGGTCTCGGGAAGGGTCACGTGCACCGCATCCGAAGCGCCGGTGGCCTGCACGGCCAGCATGAGCGTCAGCGCGGTGAGCATGGGCGCATCGTAGAATGCCGTGATGACCGAGCCCAAGCGTCGCTGCGTTCCGGCCATCCCCGTGTTCTTGGTCACTGCGGCGCTCGGGGCGCTCACGGGCTGCTCCGGCCACAGCGACCTCGAGCGCGGGCTGTCGCGCGCGGGCGGCGCCATCCACGCCACGCTCGACGGGGCCGAGCGGCAGGAGCGCCGGTACTCGCTTCCGGTGGACGGGATCATCGACGTCGACGTGGAGACCTTCTCCGGCGACGTGGTCATCCGCGGCGGTCGCGACACCAAGGACCAGGCCTTGCTGAACGTCGACGTGCTCGCGCGGCACGGCCACGACCGCAAGGAGGAGGCCGCGGCATCGATCGACCGGGTGGACGTCCGCGCCGAGATCGTCCGCGGCGGCGACGTGCCCCGCCTGGTGGTCCGCGGCTCGAGCGACCACCCCGAGGCGTTCCTGCACCGAACCCAGATCGAGATCGACCTGCCCGAGGTCCGCCGCGTGCGGGTGCGCACGCGGGACGGCAAGGTGCACGTGTACGAGAACCGCGGCGGCGCCGACATCCACACCACCGACGGCGAGGTGCGCATGTTCACGCCGTGGGCGATCAGCGAGGACGTCACCGTGGTCAACCGCGGCGCGGACATCGTGATCCGGACGTTCCTCGGCACGTGCGGCACGTTCGACGTCGAGTGCGTCAACGGCCGCGTGGCCACCCGGATCGAGAAGGGCGACTGGCGCGTGCTCGACCGGCGCAATGACCACGACACGCTGCATGCCACGCTCGGCGACTGCGGCAACCGCTTCCTGCTTCGCAACGTGGACGCCGCGGTGCTCGTGAGCGTGGTCGACAATCCCATGGAAGCGGGATCGCTGTTCAACCACCCTTGATGCCGCAGGGCACGCGCACGACATGCCGCTGATCAACGAGCACTACCTGAAGCTGGCCGCGGGCTACCTCTTCCCCGAGATCGGGCGCCGCGTGGCGGCGTTCACCGCGGCGCACCCGGAGCTCGCCCCGCGCGTGATCCGGTGCGGCGTGGGCGACGTCACCGAGCCGCTGCCCGAGGCCGCGATCGCCGCGATGCATGCGGGGGTGGAGGAGCTCGCGCGGCGCGAGTCGTTCCGCGGCTACGGTCCGGCGACGGGCCATGCATTCGTGCTCGAGGCGATCTGCGAGGCGGACTTCCGGTCGCGCGGGCTGCCGATCCAGCCGGACGAGATCTTCCTGTCGGACGGGAGCAAGCCGGACGCGAGCGCGTTCCTGGAGATCTTGGCCGCCGGCACTCCCGGCCACGGCGGCAATCGCATCGCCGTGTGCGACCCGGTCTATCCGGTGTACGTCGACAACAACGTGATGCAGGGCAACACCGGCCCCGCGATCCCCGGCGGCGGGTACGAGGGCATCATCTACCTGCCCGCGACGCCGGAGAACGGCTTCGTGCCCGAGCCACCGGCCACGCCGGTCGACGTCGCGTTCCTCTGCTTCCCGAACAACCCGACCGGCGCGATGATCGATCGGCCTCGGCTCGAGCGTTGGGTGAAGTGGGCGCTCGAGCACGACGCCCTGATCTGCTGGGACGCCGCCTACGAGGCGTACGTGCGGGACCCCGCGCTCCCGCGCTCGGTGTACGAGGTGCCCGGCGCCGACCGGTGCGCGGTGGAGTTCCGGAGCTTCTCGAAGAACGGCGGGTTCACCGGCGTCCGGGCCGGGTACACGGTGGTGCCCAAGGCGGTGGAGGGCCGCACCGCCTCGGGCGAGCGCGTGCCGCTGCACCGGCTGTGGAGCCGACGCTGGGCCACGTGCTCGAACGGCGTCAGCTGGCCCGTGCAACGGGGCGTCGCGGCGCTGTGCACGCCGGAGGGGCGCGCCCAGATGCAGCGGCTCGTCGACTTCTACATGGGCAACGCGGCGGTGCTGCGCCAGGCTTGCGTCGCGCAGGGCCTGCGCACGTGGGGCGGCGAGCACGCCCCGTACGTCTGGGTGGAGTGCCCGCCGGGGCTCGGCAGCTGGGAGGCATTCGACCGCCTGCTTCACGAGGCACAGCTGGTGGTGACGCCGGGCGCCGGATTCGGTCGCCACGGCGAGGGCTTCTTCCGGATCAGCGCGTTCAATTCCCGCGCGGCGGTCGAGGAGGCGGGACGCCGCCTCTCGGTGCTGCGCGGCTGAGCCGCGCGCGCTACTTGGTCGATCCCCAGCCCGCGCTCGGCTTGCCCTTGGGAAGCGACGGGTCCCGCGGCTGCTCGGTCTCCTTGGCCGGGCCCCGGTAGCCGCGGCAGACGATGAACATCTCGACGCTCTCGGCGCGGCTCGCCTTCGGCTTGAATCCCCGGGCCTCGTCGAACATGGCCTGCGCGCGGCGGAGGAGCTCGGGGTAGTCGGCGCCCTCGTAGACCTTCATGGCGGCGTGGCCCCCGGTGCGCAGCAGGAAGGGCAGGCGGTCGAGCATGGCGTGGCAGAGCTGCACGCTGCGTGCGCTGTCGGCCATCGGGACGCCGCTGGTGTCGGGGCCCATGTCGCTGACCACCGCGTCGAACAGGCGGCCCTGCATCGCGTCCGGCAGGTCCTCGCGGACCAGCGCATGCACGTCCCCCTGCATCACGTGGACGTTCGGTCCGAGCCCGCGTCGGTCGATCGGCTTCAGGTCGATGCCGACCACGGTGCCCCGGTCGCCGACGCGGCGGGCCGCCACCTGGGTCCAGCTTCCCGGGCACGCGCCCAAGTCGAGCACGCGCGAACCCGGGCGGAGGATCCGGAATCGCTCGTCGATCTCCAGCAGCTTGTAGGCGCTGCGCGCCCGGTAGCCCTCTTCCTTGGCGAGCTTGAAGTAGTGGTCCTGGACTTCCTTCACGGCTTGCGGAGTCGGCGCATGAAGGCGGGCGGGAAGTTCGCGAGCACCATGCGGCTGCTTCCCGAGTGCGTCAGGTGGAGTTCGCGCTCGATGCGGCGGATGGCGTCGAGGTTCCGGCGGCCGTCGTGGTCGGACATGGAGCGCCGCACCGTCTTGGCGCCGACGTAGGCGAAGTAGGAAAGCTCGCCGCCCGCGCGAAGCAGGTCGAGCATGCGGCGCATGATCGCTTCCACCAGCTCGCTGTCGAAGTTGTTGAACGGAAGCCCGCAGACGATGCAGTCGTAGGGTGCCGTGGGCAGCGGGACGTCCAAGATGGACGCGTTGTGCAGGGTCACGCGCGCCGGGTGGCCGGGGTTGGCCGCGCGCCAGCGGCCGAGCGCGTTTCGCTCGAGGTCCTGGCAGAACTCCGGGCTCAGCTCCACGATGTCCAGCTGGTCCCCGGGGCCGAGCAGCTTCAGGATCTCGCGCGTCACCGGGCCGGTGCCGGGGCCGACCTCCAGAACGCGCCGGGGTGTGGGTGCATCCCGGACCACCTCGCACAGCGCCTTCGAGAGCATCGGCGAGCTTGGGCAGATCGTGCCCACCGTCCGCATGTTCTTGAAGGCGATGGTGAGGAACTGGATCATCGGCGCGGGCCGAGGATACCTGCCGCGGGGGGCGATGCCGCGCCGGGGCCGCGTTCGTGGGTCGGGTTCATGCCTACAGCGCAGGCGCGAAGCGCGCGCTCGCGTCGAGCCCGTCGCAGAAGCCCGCGAACACCTGCGGGATGCGCTCGAGGTCGCGGAGGTCGCCCATCTCCACCGTGGTGTGCATGTAGCGGATCGGGAAGCTGAGCAGTCCCGAGGCGATGCCGCCGCCCGCAAGGAAGATCGAGTCGGTGTCCGTGCCGCTCGAGCCCGGGGTGGCGGCGCGCTGCAGCGGGATGTCCAGGCGTTGCGCGGTCGCCAGCAGCCTCGCGGTGACCTCCGGCTGCATCGCCCCGCCGAGCGCGATCTTCGGGCCGGCGCCGACCTTGAACTGCCCGTGCTGCGCGTGCGTGATTCCCGGGCTGTCGGTGGCGTGGCCCACGTCCGTCACCAGCGCCACGTCCGGCCGCAGGCTCTCGGCGATCATCGACGCGCCGTGCAAGCCCACCTCCTCCTGCACGGTGCTGACGGCCACGACCCGCACGCTGCGCGAAGGCATCCGCGCACAGAGCCGCAGCGTCTCCGCGGCCACCCACGTGCCGATGCGGTTGTCGAGCGCGCGCGCCACGATCAGGTGCTCGCCGAGCATCATGCTCGAGTCCATGAAGGTGCCGGGGTCGCCGATGTTCAGCCGAGCCCGCGCCTCCGCCTCGTTGGCCGCCCCGATGTCCACGAACAGCTCGTGCATCTTGCGCACCTTTGGTTCGCCGGTGCGGTCCTGCAGGTGGATGGCGGTGGCCCCGATCAGCCCCGGCACCGGGTTCGACACGCCGGGAACCGACGACCGGAAGTTCAGCCGCTTGCCGACGATGGACCCCGCATCGATGCCGCCGATCGCGCGGCACCAGACGAAGCCGTTGCTGTCGATGTGGTTGACCATGACGCCGATCTCGTCGGCGTGGCCGCATACGGCGACGGTGAACGGGGTGCCGCGTGGTCCTGCGGCCGGCTCGGTCGGGGCAAGCTCGGCGAAGCAGTTCCCGTACGCGTCGTTCCAGGTGCGGGTGGCGCCGTTGGACTTCACGTACTCAAGCCAGACGCGCTGGCCGTCGCGTTCGAAGCCCGACGGGCTGGGCGTGTCGAGGAGGGTCCGCAGGAACTGCAGCGATTCTGGGCGCATCCGGCGGATGGTACGGACGCGTTGGCGACGGCGTGCGCGGTGTCCGCGCATCCGGCAACGGCCGCAGTCGCTCGGACAGGCACGGCCTTCGGCCGTGAACTCGCTTGGTGCGGCCGTTGCCGGCCGCGCTTGCGTTGGCGACGGCGTGCGCGGCGTCAGCTGGCGGCGCGCTGCTGCTGGATGCCGTCGAAGAACGCGGAGAAGTCGGTCACCGACTTCGCCTTCGCCTTGGGCTTGCCGTCGTTGGTGCCGGCCGGCTGAGCGGCGGGCAGGCGGAAACTGCCCTGGCTGGACGACGTGAGCGGTGCGGACGGTGCGGACGCGCGGGGCTCGGCCATCAGCGGTCGCGACCCCGGCGCCGCCGCGGGCGGCGTGCTGGGCCCGACGCGCCGCGTGCGGGCGTCGTTGACGCCTCGCTCGAGGAGCTTGAGGTGCGCACGCAGCGCGGTGATCGACGGCAGTGGCTTCGGGAGTGAGTCGCTCATGTCCGCCTCCATCCTGCGGGGTGCTCCCGCGTTGCCCCACGTGCGATTCATACGCAGCGCGGGGGCGTTCGGTTCGATCGGCCCGGGCGTGTTCCGGGCGGGTGCGTGCGGGGCCGCCCGTTGACGACCGGGGCGGATTGCATGCACAGGAGAGACCTTCGAATTCCCGGGGTTGCCACGCAAGATTTAGGGTGCAAATCCCTCGCCCGGGCGCGCCCGGGCGGGCCTCCCAGACGGACCGGCCGGCGGGGCCGCCCGGGGCGCCGGGGAGGGGCGGTCGTGTCTGTCGCCGGGGTGAACTATGTTTCGGGGGTTCGATCCTGATTCCGGGGGCCTGAACCGAATGGAGATGCCCGTGCAAGACCGTCGCCCGATCGTTCGCCACCACGCCGCCCTGCTGCAGGCCGCGCTCGCCGCAACCGGACTGGCGGGCACCGCCGTGGGTTCCACCGTGGACCTGCCGCGGTACCCGGCGGCCAGCCCCGATGGCACCGTCGTCACCTTCAGCTGGCGCGGCGACGTCTGGAAGGTGCCGGCATCGGGAGGCGCGGCGGTGCGGTTGGTGGCCCATCCGGCGAACGAGGGGCGCTCGGCCTTCAGCCCGGACGGCGCGAGCATCGTCTTCGACAGCGACCGCGACGGCGGGCGCAACCTGTTCATCATGCGCAGCGACGGCAGCGCCGTGCGCCAGCTGACGTTCGGCGACACGGCGGCGATCCTCTCCGGAACCGGCGTCGATGGTTCCGGCCGCCCGGTGGCGTACTTCGAATCCTCCCGCGAGAACGACCTGTACCGGGCGCCGCGCCCCTACATGGTGCCTCTCACGGGCGGACCGGTGGAGCGCGTCACCGACGCGTTCGGCGCGCATCCCGTGGCCACCGCGGACGGCGCGCGCGTGCTCTTCGAGCGCGGCGGCAGCAGCTGGCTCCGCCGGGCCTACCAGGGTCCCGACCAGCGTGACGTGTGGATGCTCGACCGCAAGGACGGCACGTTCACCCGGCTCACCGAGTGGGCCGGCAACGACGGATGGGCATTTCCGAGCGGGACCGACGTGATCTACGTGAGCGATCGCGGCAACGGCCGCAGCGCCAACGTGTGGCGCAAGCCCATGGGCGCGCCGGCCAGCGAGCCCGGGACGCCGCTGACCACCTTCGACGATGACGTCCGGCAGTTGACGGTCTCGGCGGATGGCCGGGTCGCGTTCATGACGGTGTGGGACGCCATCTGGCGCCTTGACCTGACGCGCCCGGGTGCCACCCCGGTCAAGCTGGTGATCCAGGGCGTGGAGGACGAGGCCGATCGCATGCGCCCGCGCCCCGTCGGACGCGACGTCAGCGAAGCGCAGCTCTCGCCCGATGGCAAGTCCATCGCGCTGGTGGCGTTCGGCGACGTTTATGTCAAGGGCATGGACGAGCGGTCGCCCTTCGTGCGCGTGACGTCCACGCCGGCGCGCGAGCGCGAGATCGCCTGGATGCCGGACGGATCGAAGCTGCTCTTCTCGAGCGACATGGACGGCAACGACTCGATCTACCAGGCCACCGTGACGTCCACGCGCGCCGAACTTCGCGATGCGTTCAAGGAGCGGATGGCGCCGAAGAAGGAGGAGGCCGCGGAGCCGAAGGCCGAGGAGCCGAAGCCGGACGCCGTCGCGCCCGAGGCACCGGCGCCCGCGGAACCGGCGACCCCGGCCGCCGAGCCGCCGCCGGCCGAGCCGCCGGCGACCCAGCCCCCGGCCGCCGAGCCGCCGCCGGCCCCGAAGCCCGAGGAGCCCACGGCCGCGGAACCCAAGGCCGATGCCCCCAAGGCCGACGCCAAGGACGCCAAGAAGGAGCCGGCGAAGAAGGACGAGGGCGCGCGCTGGGCCGACGCCGTGCGCGTGGCGGTGGAGCCGTTCATCGCGGATGCGGCGGTCAGCGAGCGCCAGCCGAGTCCGTCGCCCGACGGCACCCGCGTGGCGTACAAGCGCGACCTGCGCACGCTGGTCGTCCGTGACGTGGCCTCCGGCGAGGAGAAGGTGCTCCGCGACGGCTTCGACCAGAACATCGACTGGCGCTGGAGCCCCGACGGCACCATGATCGCGTTCAGCCAGTACGACGACGACTTCAATGCCGACGTGTGGATCGTGCCGTCGGATGGCAGTGCCGAGCCGGTGAACGTGTCACGGCACCCGGACCTGGACGCCAACCCGCGCTGGAGCTCCGACGGCAAGGTGCTGGCGTTCGCCTCGTCGCGAGTGGACAACCAGGGCGACATCTACCTGGTGTTCCTCGACAAGTCGATCGAGGGGCTGCAGCGCTTCGAGCAGGACAAGTACTTCAAGGATGCGGCAGAGGCCGCCAAGAAGCGCGCTGCCGAGCGGGGCAAGCCCCGTGACTCGGCGAAGGCGAAACCCGATGGCGACGCGAAGCCCGGTGCCGAAGGCAAGCCTGCGGGTGAAGTCAAGGTGGCCGCGGACGCGAAGCCGACGGAACCGGTGCGTCCGCTTGACCTTGCAGACGCCTACATGCGGCTTCGGCGCCTGACCGCCACGCCGACCAACGAGTTCGACCTGGAGCTCTCCCCGGCCGGCGACCGCGTGTACTTCATGGGCGGCACCGGCGATGCGGCCGGGCTCTCGAGCGTGGCGTGGTCCGGTGGCGAGGCGAAAAAGGTCGGCCCCGGCGGCGCCATCCAGCAGATGACGCCCGCCGGCGACCGGCTGGTCGTGGTGGCGCGCGGCGGTGCGACGGTGGTGGGATTGCCCGGCGGCGACGCCAAGCCCGTCGAGTTCGCCGACACCGTTCCGCTTGACCTGGCCGCGCTCAGCGCCGCCAAGTTCCGCGAGATGGCCCGCATCATGGGCACGCAGTTCTACAGCCCGACCATGAACGGCTGCGATTGGCCCGCGCTCACCGAGAAATGGGCGGGGCTGGCCGCCAACGCGCGCACGGACGAGGAGTTCGACTACGTGGCCAACCGCTTCCTCGGGGAGCTCAACGCCAGCCACACTGGCGTGCGCAGCCCGGGAGGCGGGGGTTCGGCGCGGTTCCCGGTCGGGGACCTCGGCATCCGGACCAAGCGCACTGATCGCGGATTCGAGGTGACCTCGATCCTCGCCGAGTCGCCCGCGACGCAGGGCCCGACGCCGCTGGCGGTCGGTGACGTGATCGTGGCGGTCAACGACGTCGCGGTGCGTCCGGACATGTCGGTCGAGGAGCTCTTCATGGGTACCCGCGGCCGAGAGACCGTGGTCCGCCTGATGCGGGTTCCCGCCGAGGGCGCCGAGCCCATGGAGCTTGACGCGATCCTGGTGCCGGCGGGAGGCGCAGAGATGCGCGAGCTGGCCTATCGCGCCACCTTGCGGAAGGCCCGTGACGAGGTCGACCGCCTGTCCGGCGGACGCATCGGCTACATCCACATCGCCAGCATGGACCAGCCGTCGTTGGATGCGTACGAGCGCGACTTGTACGCGGCGGCGGCCGGCAAGGACGGGCTGATCGTCGACGTGCGCAACAACGGCGGCGGATGGACCGCCGACCGACTGTTGGCGTCGATCATGATTCCGCCGCACGCGTACACCGTGCCGCGCGGTGCCGACCCGAAGAAGACCGGTCACTATCCCGTGGATCGCCTCTTCATCCAGCGCTACTCGCAGCCGATGGCGATGCTGTGCAACGAGAAGAGCTTCTCGAACGCCGAGATCACCGCGCACGCGTTCAAGACGCTGAAGCGCGGGACGCTGGTGGGGATCCAGACCTACGGTGGCGTGATCTCGACCGGCAGCGCGTCGCTGGTGGACGGGACCACGGTACGCACCCCGTTCCGCGGCTGGTACCTGCCCGACGGCACCGACATGGAGCTGCACGGCGCCATGCCCGACCTGGTGGTGCCGCAGACTCCCGAGTCGGAGTGCGCGGGGGCCGACCCGCAGCTCGAGACCGCCGTGAAGGAGCTGATGGGCCGACTGAAGACGTGACCGAGGCCCGGGCGGCGGCTGCGGCAGCAAATGAAGCGGCGCCACGCGTCTTTCGACGGGGCGCCGCTTCTCGTGGGGGCTGGGATCAGTGGGGGCTGGGATCAGTGGGGGCCGTGGGCCCGTCCGGCGGGTCAGCTGCAGCAGCTGCCCGTCGCGCAACTCTTCGTGGCCGGGACACTGCCGGTTGCACCGCCGGGACGGTTCCACGGCATTTTGGAGAGGACCGTGGCGAGGGCGCAGATTCCGGTGACGCCCGCGAACAGCAGGCCGGCGCCCATGAATCCGGTACCGATCATGAACCATGGGCTCACCGTGGCGGCCAGCGCGGTGAACGCAATCAACATGATGCCGACCGTGATCATCACTTGACGCACCAGGGGCAGCGGCGCCTTGGCGTTGGTGACGGTGGGCAGTCCGGCGGATTGCCAGGCCATGATCCCGCCGTCGATCACGCCGACGTCCGGGCGACCGGCGGCGCGCATGGCGGCGGCCACCTTGCCGGCCCGGCCACCGGAGCGGCAGAGGATCAGCGTGTGGCGGCCGGGAACCGCGGCGGGAAAGCCCGATGGCGTGAACGCCGAGCTGGGGTGAAGCGCGGCGCCTGCGACGTGTTCGCGACGGTGCTCGTCCGGCTCGCGGACGTCGACGATCCACGCCTCGCCCTGCGCGACCAGGCGGGCGGCATCCTTGGGGCTGATGGAGGCGGGAGCGTGAGCTCCGGACGCGGGGGCGGCGTTGGGGGAAGCGATGGTCATGGTGCGGATTTGAGCGTGGTCCCGCAGCAGCAGTTCCCGGATCCGGCGGGATTCCGGGCTTGGTGTCCGGAATTCGCCTTCGTTACCCTTCTCGGACCATGCCCACGCGTGCTGCCGTTGCTTCCGCCGCCGACCCTGCCGCCCGTGCGGTGACCGAGCTGGTCCGAACGTGCGGCCCGATGGTGCATGCGGTGGTTCGAAGGATGGTGCGCAACCCGGCGGACGCCGACGACGTGGTGCAGGAAGCCTTCCTGAACGCCTATCGGCACTGGGGGGAGTTCCGCGGCGACTCGAAGCCGTGCACCTGGCTGCATTCCATCGCCGTCCGGGCGGCGCTGCGCCGCGGGCGCCGGGAGTCGCGGCGTCGCCAGGTGACGCGCGAGTACGAGCGGGCGCTGCCGTTCGCGCGGCCGCGGCTGCCGGAGGCGGACTTCCCGGGCCATGCTCTGGAAGCGCGGGAGCTCAAGCGCGAGGCACGACGGCGCGTGGACGCCGCCCTGCAGGACGTGCCGCAGCAGTTCCGGATCCCGCTGATCCTGAAGGAGATCGCGGGCATGAGCGTCGACGAGGTGGCGCGCGTCCTGGGCCTGAAGCCGGCCACGGTGAAGACGCGCGTCCATCGCGGGCGGATCATCCTCCGTGAGTCGCTGCTTGCCGATCGGCCGCGCAAGCCCGTGCCGCCACCGGCGTACGACCGTGCGATGTGCATGGACCTGCTGCGCGCCAAGATGGAGTCGCTCGACCGCGGGGTGGACTTCCCGGTGCAGGACGAGTTGGTGTGCGAGCGGTGCCGACAGGTGTTCGCGAGCCTCGACGTGGGGGTGGACGCGTGTCGCAGCCTGCGGGGCACGCGGATGCCGGCGGAACTGCGCAGGCGGATCGAGGCGGTGATTCGGTAAGTTCGCGAATTTACGCGTCTTTCGCGAATTCCTATCGGCCGCTGCGTCCACGCGCGGCATGCTGTGGCCTCCATGCGATGCCCGCCTTCCGTTCCGTCGTCCACCGCCGGCCTGCTCGCGTTCGCGACGATCGCCCACGGCATGCCGCATGACGGCATCCACTCCGACGGCCACCACCAGTCGCTGCCGAAGTTCGCGATCATCACCCACGACGCCGACTACGTTCGCCGGGCGGCGCGGCAGTTCTCGCTGACGGGAACCGGATTCACGTTGGTCGGCCTGCCCGACACGCAGAACTACTCAAGCGATTACCCCGAGCAGTACATCGCCCAGACCAACTGGGTTGCCCTGAACCAGGATGCGCTCGACATCCGCTACGTGTCGCACTACGGCGACCTCGTGAATGATTCCGACCAGCCGTACCAATGGGTCAATGCGGACGCGGCGATGTCGGTGCTCGATGCGTCGGGCGTTCCATACGGTGTCTGCCCGGGCAATCACGACATCACCCCGTCCGGCGGGCAGGGGCAGCCGTACACGCCGATTCCGTACCTGCAGAACTTCGGGCCGTCGCGGTTCCAGGATCGTGAATGGTTCGGCGGGTCGTCGCCGACCGGCATGTCGAGCTGGTCGTTCGTGGATGCCGGCGGGATCACGCTGCTGCAGATCCACCTTGACTGCGACACCCCGGTCCGTGAGCTGGCGTGGGCGCAGGGAGTGCTGGACCGGCATCGCGACGTCCCCGCGATGGTGACCACGCACCGCTACCTGCAGGATGCCGAGGACTACACCGGCGGCGTGCCGGTGGTCGCTTCCGGCCGCTACCCGCGATCGTGGTACCTCGTCGAGGACGTCTATCACCCCGAGGGAATCCAGTCCGAGGACTTCTACCTGTGGTTCCTGCGGAAGAATCCCAGCATCTTCATCGTGACGTGCGGCCACTTCCACGAGGAGTTCCGGCAGGTCAGCCCGAACGTGCGCGGCCTTCCGATCCACGAGATCCTCGCCGACTACCAGGACGATCCCAACGGGGGCGACGGGTGGATGCGGATCATGCGCTTCGACGTGGCCGCGGGGACGATCGACGTGGACACGTACTCGCCCACCCTGGCCGCCGTGCGGACCGCCCCGGAAAGCGACTTCACGCTGCAGGTCGACTTCTCGGCGTACGGGCTCGCGGACGGGGTTTCCTTCCGGGCGTTCCAGGAGGGGATCGGGGGGTACGGCGGAACGCAGGACACGTGGGTGAACCAGCAGGCGCCGAACACGAGTTACGGCAACGACGGCACGCGCACATCGGATGACGACGTCGCCAATTCCTTCTTCACCGATTGGCGCGGCCAGGCGCTCGTCCGGTTCGACGGGGTCGTCGGCGCGGCAGGCATCCCCGAGGGCTCGGAGGTATTGGAGGCGACCCTGGTCATCGACATCGCCGACGACATCGACACGCCGTTCTTCAACCCCGGGTTCTTCGTCCACCCGGTGATCCGGTCGTGGGACGAGTCATCGACGTGGAACTCGCTCGGCGGCGGCCTGACGGTGGGCAACGACCTGGCACCGTCGATCGCGCGATTCAGCGGCGACAACGAACCCGACGACGACTCCATGCGCCGGATCGACGTCACCGCCACGGTGCGTGGATGGGTGGACGGCGTGCCGAACTGGGGATTCGCGATCCTTCCGGAGATCATCTCGGGCAACGACGACGGCATCGCCATTCGTTCGAGCGAGAATCCGAACACGATCCTTCGCCCGCGGCTCGAGGTGACCTTCCGGCCGCCGGTGGTGGTGGTCCCCGGCGACCTCAACGGCGATGGCCGGGTGGATGGCCTCGACCTGGGGTCGCTGCTCGCGGCCTGGGGCGAGCGCGGAGCGGCAGATCTCGATGGCGATGGCTCGGTGGACGGTGCCGATCTGGGGATCTTGTTGTCGAACTGGGGGTGATGGAAATTCGTCCCGTTCCTCCCGTTCCATTTTCCGGAGGAAAATGGAACGGGAGGAACGGGACGAATTTGTCCACGGCGCGCTCCCGGCCGCCTAGCCCCGGCAGTGAGCATCGGTGAGCCCACCAATCGGCCCCGCGCCGCCGGATACAGTCCGGCCCACGCATGTCGATTCCGTCGACGCAGCCCACGCTCATCCAGCGGCTCCGCGATCCGGCCGACCACGCGGCGTGGCACCGGTTCGAGTCGGGCTACCGCGAACTGGTGGTGCGATTCGCCATGCGGCGGGGGCTGCAGCGAACCGATGCCGAGGACGTGTCCCAGGCGGTGTTCGCCGCCATGGTGACCGCGATGCAGGGATTCACGCTCGATCCGTCCCGTGGGCGATTCCGGGACTACTTGTTTCGCGCGGTCCGCAACGAGATCGCGCGGTCGCGCGCCCGCGCCGCGGCCGCTCCCGAAGCGCTGTCGATCGACCCCGGTGCCGGTGAGGCTCGGGACTTCGAGGACGAGTGGATGGCCCACCATCTCCGCGCGGCCTTGGACCACCTGCGGCGCACGCAGCCGTCGAGGCCGGTGGCCGTGTTCGAACTGCTGCTGGCCGGTACCCCGGTTCCGGGGGTCGCCGTGGCGTTCGACATGACGGTCGACGCGGTGCACAAGGTCAAGCAGCGGATGCGTGACCGGATCAAGGAACGGATCCGTGAGCAACTGGACCAGGAGGGCGAGCGGTGAGCGCGGGCGTCGGTCCGGCCGAGCTGGTGGACGCGATGTTCGGCGACGACCGGTGGGTTGAGGCGCTGCGCAACGCGACGGCCGCGCCGCCCGGCGGCGAGATCGCCGGGTACCGCATCGCCCGCGTCATCCAACGCGGCCCGCAAGGCACCGTCTACGAGGGCGTGGAGCCATCGACGGGCCGTCGCGTCGCGATCAAGCGGATGACCATCGTGGACGCGGATGCGGAGTCGGTGGCACGATTCGAGCGCGAGACCGTCGCGCTCGCACGGCTCGAGCATCCTTCGATCGTGCGATTGCTTGCCGCACCGTCGGGCGACGGATCCCGCGTGATCGTCACGGAGTGGGTCGATGGCCTCCCCTTCGATGAATGGGCCGACACCCTGTGGGCGAGCGAGTCACCCGTCGTCGCGGCGCGTGCCGTCGCGTCGTGCGTCCGCGGGGTTGCCGAAGCGATGGCCGCCGCGCATGCCGCCGGGGTGATGCACCGGGACCTCAAGCCGTCCAACGTGGTCGTGACCGCGGACGGGATCCCCAAGGTGCTCGACTTCGGCCTCGCCAAGTCGCTCGACGCGAGCGCCACGGTGGCGAGGACCATCGGCTACGCAGGGACACCGGCGTGGTCGGCCCCCGAGCAGGTGGCCGACCACTCCGGCCACCTGGATGCGCGCACCGACGTGCACGCGTTGGGGCTGCTGCTCTACCGCGGACTGTGCGGGCGCACGGCATTCGATGGATCGCAACCCATCGCGATCCTGTTCGAGGCGATCCGGCGTTCCGTGCCGACGTCGCCGCGGCGGGTCCGCGGCGCGATCCCGCGTGAGCTGTCCATGGTGGCGATGCATGCGATCGAGAAGGACCCCGCCCGGCGCTACCAGTCCTCGGACGCGATGGCGCTCGATCTCGGGCGATTCCTCGACGGCGATGCCGTGACCGCTCATCCGCCGTCGGCGGCGTACCACGCGCGAAAGTTCCTGCGCCGGCACTTGCCGGCGTCGCTCACCGTGGCGGCGACGTTGGTGGCGATCGGTGCGGGCGTCACCATCGCGATGACGGCGCGCCGGGACGCGGCGGACCAGCGACGTCGCGCGGACGAGCAGCAGGCATTCATCGGCCAACTGGTGGCCGAGCAGGCCGAGGCCCAGGCCGTTGGCCGCGCCGGGCTCCCGGGCGACGTCATCCGGCGGGCATTGATCGGCCTCGGTGCTCGTGACCTTCGCCCGGACGAGGAGTTTGGGCTGCGAGTGCGGTACGGCGACATGCTCTCGCGGCTCGGCGAGGATGACGATGCCGCGGCTGAGTACCGGCGGGCGCTTGCGCTCATGCCGGAGGATGCACCGGCGGCCGTTCGTGCCGCGGTGCATCGTGAGCTTGCCGAGGCCTGCGCACGCGGCGATGACCCGGTGGCGGCCCGCGAGGCCGCCGAAGCGTGGATCGCTGCATGCGAGGCTGGGTCGCTCCCGCCGCAGTCCATGGCGGAAGCGCTGACCGCGCTCGGCTCGGCGCTCGCCCGGACCGGGGAGTTCGACCGGGCGATCGGTGTTCTCGATCGAGCATCGGGACTCGCGACCCGCGGCGGCGACCAAGCCGTGGGCGCATGGGTGGCCGCGGTGCGCGCGGGGGTGCTTCAGCGGCTCGGGCGCGATGTCGAGGCGGTGGCGGACGCGGAGGCGGCGGTTGCCGCGCTCGATGGTGCTGCCGTTGCCCCTGGGCGGGAGTCGAGGATCCTCCGCACGGCATCGCTCGCGTTGCGCCGATCACGGGCCCCGGACGCGTGGCAGCGGTCCGTCGATTGGTTGGGACGGGCGCTGGAGGCGCAGATCCGCGAGGTCGGTCCGCGTCACCCGGCGCTGCTCCCGACCTTCCTGCTCCTGGCGGAGAGCCAGGATCGCAGCGGCCGGCGTGACTTGGGCCTCCAAACCCTGCACGAGGCGGAGCAGCGCGTGGTCCGCGGGCTGCCATGGCCCGATGCTCGCCGGGCCGACCTGCAGCGGTGGATCGCCCAAGCCCTGTTCATGAACCCGGACGGCGAGTCCATCATCGAGGCCGAGCAGAGGCTCCGCGAGTCGATCGAGGAACTTGCGGCACTTGGTGCGCCGCCCGCCCGGACCGCCATCGCCCTGTCACTCCTCTTGCGGTGCTTGGCGGACCAAGGTGGGCCGCCCGCGGCCATCGGCTATTCGACGGGGCTTCCTGCCGCGGCTGCGCTCCCGGGGGTGAACGTCGACGGCATCGAGCATCTTCGCGCGATGGCCATGGACGTATTGCTGCGCGCCGAACCGCCCATGCTCGCGCCTGGCCCGGACGTCGAGGCGATGCTCCGTGAGGACCTGGAGCGATCCGTCCTCCGGCACGGCGACGGATCCGATCCGGCGCTCGTCTGCGAGTCCGCCTTGGCTCGATGCCTGGCCGCGATGGGTGGCGATCGACTGTCCGAGGCGCGACGGCTCGCCCGTCACGCCGCGGATGGGCTGGTGGCCCGACACGGCGAGCGGCGGTCCTGGACGCTTCCGGCCGAGGCTCTTGCCGATCGCTTGGCCACGGACTGAGTTCGGGGCCATAGCCTGTGGGGATGGCAACGCTCGGCCGGCGCAACGTCCTCACGGTGTCGCGGTTCGCGGAGGCCGGCGCGTACGTGGAGGCCGGTGCCTTGGGCGAGGTCCTGCTTCCTCGGCGATACGTGCCTCCGGACGCGGGGATCGGTACCTCGGTGGACGTATTCCTGCATCGGGACTCAGAGGACCGGTTGGTCGCCACCACCGAGCGTCCGCTTGCGATGGTCGGCGAGTTTGCGTGCATGGCGGTGCGCGACATCAACGAGCGTGCCGGGGCATTCCTCAATTGGGGATTGTCGAAGGATCTGCTGCTTCCGTTCCGCGAGCAGGGCAAGCCGGTGAGGATCGGCCAGAACGTGGTCGTGGCGGTGATCGTGGACGTGCGGACGGACCGCATCATCGCGAGCGCCAGGATCGACGAGCACGTGCGCACCGACGTGCCCCCGTACGAGGCCGGGCAGGAGGTCGAGGTGCTGGCCTTCGCTCGGACGCCGCTCGGCTACGGGGTGGTGGTGGAGAACGCGCACCGCGGGCTCCTGTTCACCGACGGTGCGCCGCAACGCGTGCGCTACGGGCAACGGCTGCGCGCGTTCGTGCGGTCGGTCCGCGACGATGGCAAGGTGGACCTTGGATTCGATCCCGCCGGATATGCGCGCGTGGCACCGCTGGGCGAGCGGGTCATGCAGGCCGTCGCGGCCGCGGGCGGAATGCTGCCGATGGGCGACCGGTCCTCGCCGGAGGACATCCGCGCCCGCTTCGGGGCGAGCAAGAAGGCGTTCAAGCAGGCGATCGGCGCGCTGTACCGCGAGCGCAGGATCGAGATCGGGGAGGGGTGGATCCGGGCGCGGTGAATTTACACGCGTGGAAAGAGCGCGCACTTCGCGAGCTTCGTGCCCGGTGCGATCGCGCCCCACGTGGTCCGCTCGGCGAACGTCCGGCCGTCGCCGCCCGGCGTTCCCAGCGCCGCATCGAGCTCGGCCATCTTCCCGGGAAGGAACGGCTCGAGCATCACGCCCGCGATGCGCACGGCCTCGACGCACTGCGCGAGGATGCTCGCGAGCTCGTCGATCCGGGCGGGATCCTTCGCCACCTTGAACGGCTCGGTGCGGTTGATGAACGCATCCACGTCGCGCAGGAGCGCCATGGGGGCGTTGGCGGCGGCCACCAGGTCGAGCTCGTCGATCGCCGCGCTCCACGCCGCCACCGCCTGCGCGCAACGCGCCGGCCACTCGCCGCCCCGGGCGGCATCGGCGGGCATCTCGCCGTCGAAGTACTTGCCCACCATCGCCGTGACGCGGCTCGGGCAGTTGCCGACCACGTTCACCAGCTCGCTCGTGTAGGTGTCGTGGAAGTGCTGGGCGCGGAAGTCCGAGTCACTGGCCTGCAGCGGGCCCTGCGTGGCCATGTACCAGCGCCATGCGTCGAGGCCGTACTTCTCGAAGTAGCCCTCGATGGTGGGCAGGTCGACGAAGTTCCCCATCGACTTCGACATCTTCTGCCCGTCGGCGATCCAGAAGCTGTGCGCATGGATGCACCGCGGCATCGGCAGCTCGAGCGCCATCAGGAGCGCCGGCCAGATCACCGCGTGGAACCACAGGATCTCCTTGCCGATCACGTGGTACTGCGCCGGCCAGTACTTGGCGCGCTCGTCGTGCAGTCCGGGGGCGATCGTCCCGTCCGGGTCGCCCATCCCGAGCGCCGTGACGTAGTTGAACAGCGCATCGATCCAGACGTAGATGACGTGCCTCTCGTCGCCCGGGAACGGGATGCCCCAGGTGAAGTTGGTGCGGGTCATCGGCACGTCCTGCAGCCCGTCGCGGAGGCGCCCGAGCACCTCGTTGCGGCGGGCCTCGGGCTGCACGAACCCGGGGTGATCCGCGAAGAACCGCTCGAGCCGCTCCTGGAACGCGCTGAGCCGGAAGTAGTAGTTCTGCTCCGTGGCGCGGGCCAGCGGCTTGCCGCTGATCGGGCTCTTGTAATCGAGCTCCTTGGCCTTGGTCTCGGTGTAGTACTCCTCCTGGCCCTCGTCGTACCAGCCCTCGAAGGTGCCGAGGTAGACGGCTCCCGAATCCAGCAGCCGCTTCACGAAGCGCTGCACCTGGCGCTCATGGCGCGGTTCGGTGGTGCGGATGAAGTCGTCGTTGGAGAGCCCGAAGACGCTCAGGACGCGGCGAAACTCCGCCGCATTCTCGTCGGCCAGCGCTTGCGGGGTCACTCCCTTGGCGGCCGCGCTCTTCTCGACCTTGACGCCGTGCTCGTCGGTGCCAGTGAGGAAGAACACGTCCTCGCCGCGCAACCGCATCGCGCGTGCCCACACGTCGCAGACCGTGGTGGTGTACGCGTGGCCGATGTGCGGCCGGTCGTTCACGTAGTAGATGGGCGTGGTGATGCAGGCGGGCATGGAGCGACGGATGGTAGTCCGCGCGTGCCTCAGTGCAGGTGCCGCGCGATGGACGCCAGCGTGCCCCGGTCGTCGGCAAGCACCAGCCACAGCACGGTTCCGTCGGCGAATGCATAGGCGATCCGCGGCCCCGCGTTGCTGGCGGCGGCCGTGGAGTCGTCGGCGATCACCGCGTCGATCCACTCCTGGCCCGGCGCGATCGGCATGGCGCGCCCGAACCCGTCGAGGAGCACCGTCCGTCCGTCGTCGGGCAGCATCGTCACCGACGCGATGCGTTCGGGCGCGGCCGACGCGTACACGACCATCGCGCCCTTCACGCCGGGCGCGACTTCGACGATGCGTGCGTCGAGCGGCCGGAATCCCGCCTCCTCGAGGTCGGCCCCGCGGTCGCGGCCGACGGTCTCGCGCGCGATGTCCGCAAGCAAGGCGAGCGCGGCGTCCCGCGACCGCCCGCGTTGCATGTCGAGCAGCGCCCGCGCCTCGTGCAGCGCCGCCACCTGGGCAAGTTCGCCGAGCGGCAGGTCCTGTTGCGCGGAGCCGTGGCGCGCGCGCAGGCGCGGCCCGGTCACCCCGACCAGCACCGCGAACGCCACGCACGCCAGCGTGAGGGTCACCGCCAGCGGGCTTGCTCGGGGGGCGGTGCGGCCCGGGGCACGCGGTGCGGCCGTTTCCGGGCGTTCGGGGACGGGCGCAAGGCTTTCCTGCATGGAAGGCACGCATGACGATGCTACGCTTGTTCCATGCGGATTCCGTCGATCGTTCCCGGTGCGATGGTGGCGGCCCTGGTGCTTCCCTGCAGCTCGGCGAGCGCCCAGGACGCCTTGGGCGGCAACGTCCTGCAGCGTGACACGCGCCACAGCGACCCTCGCCAGGGGCCCAGGTACGGCGTGCTGGACGCCAGCCCGCGCGTCGGCGCCTCCGGTGACAACGGGCAGGGCGAGAAGGTCGACTACTACTCGCGCAACCTGATCGTGACCGGCGACGTCGGCGGCGGACGCCAGTTCCGCGGGAGCGTCGGCTATCGCGAGCAGTCCGAGTTCACGGGAAACACGGGGTCGGACGACAACCGGTTCTGGAGCGCCTACAGCGTCTACTCCAGCCCGTACATGTGGCAGTCGGGCTACAACCCGCTCGAGGCGAGCCAGCAGTTCGGCGCCATCATGTACACGCGCACCTACGCCAACGCGTCGGCCCGTGACATCCTCACCGACCAGCAGCCCCTGGATGCGCGCATCGCGTTCGACCGCTTCTCGGCCGATGGGGCCAAGGGCATGCGCCGGCAGGCGGACTTCATCGATCCGGGCAACACGCGCGACGTCTCCGAGCGCCTCAACTGGCGCATCTCGCAGTCGATGTCGGCCAGCGGTCGCACCGAGCGGCAGGAGATCGCCCTGGACGACTCGCTGGCCTCGCTTGGCCTGAGCGCGTACGACCGGCAGCGCCTGAAGCAGGACATCCTGCAGGGCCGCACGCAGCGGGACATGGTGGTTGGCGCGCCGCTCGCGGAGACCTCGCTGCTTCCCGGGCAATCGCTCGCCGATTCCGCGCTGATGCGGCCGACGCTGGCCCCCGAGTACACGGCGATCGTGGACTCGCTCCGGGCGCGTGCCGCCGATCGGCTCCCGGACCGGCTCGGCGGCGGCGAACTGGATCGTTCGCGCGAGGTCGACCGGCGACTTGGCGCGGACATGGACTGGCTGCGCGGCCGACTGCTGCGCAGCGGAGTCGAGTCGGGGGCCGATGCCGCTGGCCGCATCCCGGGAATGGGCATGCCTGGCGCGGATGCGGCGGATGCGGCGGATGCGACCGCGCCAGGCACCGATGAGGTGCCCGAGCGGCCGCGCGAGGATCGGGGCGACTCCGACGGGTCGGGCAAGCGCGAGGAGGCCGAGAAGGACACGGACCGCACCCCGAACATCGACGACCTGGCGTTCATCCTGCGGCACGGGCGCACCATGCAGTCGCTGGTGCCGGAGGATTCCTCGGCGATCAAGGACATGATGCAGCTCGGGGCCGACGCCATGGCCAAGGGCGAGTTCTTCCGCGCCGAGGAGCGTTACGCCTCGGTGCTGCAGGTCCTTCCCAACAGCGCGTTCGCCATGGCCGGGCTCGCCAACGCGCAGCTCGGCGCGGGGCTTCATGTGAGCGCCGCGCTGTCCTTGCGCAAGCTCTATGCGATGCATCCGGAGATGATCGACACCCGCCTTGCGCCGGGCATCCTGCCCCCTCCGGCGCGGCTCGACTCCGCTTTGGGCGCTGCGCGCGACCGACTGGCCGCGGCCAGCCTGCCGACGGCGTCGCAGGAACTCCGCAGCGACCGCTTCGACTTCGGCCTGGTGATCGCCTACATCGGCTTCCAGACGCAGCAGCCCACCGTGCTGCGCGAAGGGCTCGATTCGATGCGGGCCACCCGGCCCGACGACGCGCTGCTCACCGTGCTGGACCGGGTGTGGATCCCGAAGGACTGACGGCGCCGCCGCCGACCGCCCCCACGCGACCCGCCAGTCCGAGCGTGCGGTAGATCCGGCGCGTGGCGTCGCTCTTGTTCAGGGTGTAGAAGTGGATCCCGTCCACCCCTCGGTCCATCAGGCCGCGCGCCTGCTCGGTGGCCCAGTGGATGCCCGCGTTGGCGACCGACTCCGGATCGTCCTGGCACCGGCCGATCATGCGCAGCAACGGTGCCGGGAACCGGGTGCCCGCCGCCAGGTCGGCCATGCGGCGGAGGCCGGCGAGCGTGGTCACGGGCATCAGGCCCGCGATGATCGGCACGTTGATTCCCGCGAGGCGACAGCGGTCGCGCCAGTCGAAGAAGGCATCGTTGTCGAAGAACAGCTGGGTGATGATGAAGTCCGCGCCCGCCTCGACCTTGGCACGCAGGTGGTCCATCTGGACCAGCGTGTTCGGCGTCTCGGGATGACCCTCGGGGAACCCGGCCACCCCGATCCCGAAGCCGCGCCGATCCGGGTGGCGTCCCGACGCGTTGAACCCGCGCACCGCCCGCACCAGGTCGGCGGCGTGGCGGAAGTGCCCCACCTCCGCGGCGGCACCGGCCTTCGGCGGATCACCGCGAAGCGCGAGCACGTTGCCGACCCCGCGCGCCGCGTAGCCCGCCAGGATGCCGTCGATCTCGTCCTGCGTGTGCCCGACGCAGGTGAGGTGCGGCACCGGCGCGAGCGTCGTGGATGAACCCAGGTGCGCCACCAGTGCGTCGGTCCGGTCGCGCGTACTGCCGCCCGCCCCGTACGTGACCGACACGAACGAGGGCCGCAGGCCTTCGAAGGGCTCCAGCGAACCAAGGAACTCGGTCCAGCCCTGCTCGCTGCGCGGCGGGAAGAACTCGAAGCTCGCGGTCATGCCGTCGCGCGCGATGACGTCGGCGATGTGCATGGTTCGAAGGCTACACTCGCCTCGATGACCGGACGCGCGCGGATTCCACGTCCCGCGGTGCAGCGCCTGAGCATGTACCTGCGGGAGCTTGAGCGTCGGGAGGCGGCCGGGGAATCCACGGTCAGCAGCAGCGGGCTCGGGGCGGCGTGCGGAGTCACGGGCGCGCAGGTGCGCAAGGACCTCGGTTCCCTCGGTCGCACCGGACGGCCCGGCATCGGGTACGGCGTCCACGAACTCGCGAGGTCCATCCGGTCGGCGATCGGGGTTCATCGGTCGTGGCGCGCCGCGCTGGTGGGCGCGGGAAACATCGGCCGGGCGTTGGCCGCCTACGGGCGCTTCCAGGACGAGGGCTTCGAGATCGCCGCGGCCTTCGACCGTGCACCCGGCGTGGTCGGGCGACGCGTGGCCGGGATGATGGTCGAGCCGATGGACTCGCTTCCCAAGGCGATCCGGGAACGCGGCATCGACATCGGGATCATCGCCGTGCCCACCGAGGCGGCGCAGGGCGTGGCCGAGGTGCTGGTGGCCGCCGGTGTGCGGGGCATCCTCAACTTCGCGGCCACCCGGCTGCACGTGGCGGGTGAGGTTCCCATCGTGGACGTGGACTTCCGTGCGGCGCTCGAGCGTCTGGCGCTGGAGGTCTCGGAGCGATCCGCGAGACCGGAACGCGGCGGACGCTCGACCCCGGGGGCCCGCGCGCGGCGTCTATCATGATGTCGGTGAAGCGTCGCCCGTGGCGAATCTCGATGATGGCGGTGGCAGTGTTCGCTGCGGGCGGCTGCGCGAAGCAGCTGTTCCCCGAGAACGCCCCGCGCACCCAGTTCGAGCGATTCGACTCGATGCGATCCGGCGCCCCGCCGGCGGAGGAGCCGGACATCTTCGGTCGTCCGCAGCCGGCGCTCCGTGCCCGGTTGGCCCCCAAGACCAATTCCTGACCGAGGCGCACGGCCGTTGGAGGTGGGACGCCGGGCTCGCCGATGGAAGTGGGGATGTCGGTCCTCGCCAGCAGCCCTCGCATGCGCGTTCCCCGAGCAGTGGTCGCATGGAGTGCCTTGGCGGCGTCCTCGGCCGTGGCCGTGGGCGCGCTGGCCTTGGGGGGCGGGTGGACCTCGACCATGGATTCATCGGCCGCGGGTGGCGTTCAGGAGTGGCGCGGCCGTCCGGAGGCCGCGGTTTCGGCTCGCGCCGATGCGCCCACCCGGGTCCTGCGCGTGATGCCGAAGGATGCCCCGCTTTCCGCCGATCGCTGGCGCGGGGTGGTGGTGCATTTCAGCGGAACCCCGGCGGGCGACGCGATTCTCTTGGACCGGCTGCACACTGCCTCGGGCTTGAGTGGCCTTGGGCACCACTTCGTGATCGGCAACGGCCAGGGCATGGAGGACGGCATGGTGGTCGCTGGCCCTCGCTGGGATCGCCAGCAGCCCGGCGCGCACGCCGCGAAGGGATGGCGGGTCACGGTCGCCGCGCAGGGTGGCGTCGACCGCGCACGCACTTGGGATGCGGAATTCCTGAATCGCCATGCCGTGTCGATCTGCTTGATCGGCAACCCGGCACGCCGGCCGGCGACGGCTCGACAGGAGGCAGCGTTGGCCGCGCTGCTGGTCGAACTGCACCGCACGCTGGGCATTCCTCCGGAAGCCGTGTTCGTGGCATCGGATTTTGCTCAAGGCGCTGCTCGGCCCTGACCCGCGCGGTACCTCGGAAGGGGCACGGGATCCCGCAATATTGCGTGTGAATGGCCGTTTTGCTACCCTATTTTGCCTCGCTCCCGGCCCATGTCCATGCATTCCCACATCCCGCCGGAGCTCTTTGGCTACAGGGTGATTGATCGCCTGGGCGAGGGCGCGGCCAGCACGGTCTACGCGGTGGCCGATCCGAAGTCCCGGCAGGTGCTCGCGTTGAAGCATGTCCTCCGCAACAGCGAGAAGGACCAGCGCTTCATCGACCAGCTGGAGCAGGAGCACAAGATCGGTTCGAAGCTCGACCACCCGAACATCCGCGGGATCCTCCGGTACCTGACGAACAAGAAGGGGTGGATCGGACCGGTCACGGACGCCGGGCTGGTCATGGAGTTGATCGACGCCGCCACGCTGGAGGGCGAGCATCGCCCGAGCGGCGCGGTGATCGCCCGGTACTTCGCGCAGGCCGCCCGGGGCTTGGCCCACATGCATGATCGCGGCTTCGTCCATGCGGACATGAAGCCATCCAACATGATGGTCAATGACGACGGCACCGTGAAGATCATCGATCTTGGCCAGGCGTGCCCGATCGGCACCAAGAAGGCCCGCGTGCAGGGGACGCCGGGCTACATCGCCCCCGAGCAGGCCTTCAAGGAAGCGATCACTCCCGTCACCGACGTCTACAACTTCGGGGCGACGCTGCACTGGGTGCTCGTGCGCACCGAGATCCCGTGTGCGCTGCCGTCCGGGGAAACGAGCACGGATCGGCGGGTCCCGCCGAACCAGATCCGTGCGCCGCGACCGGTCCACGAGCAGGACCCGGCGGTGCCGCCCGAGTTCAACGACCTGGTGCAGGGTTGCGTCCGCGTGGCGCCGAAGGACCGCATCCAGAGCATGGAAGACGTGGCGGAACGGCTCGAGGCGATCGTCGACCTGTGCGTGCGCACGGGCAAGGGGCGCGAGCTCGAAGGCCGTGTCGGTCGTGGTCGCGCACCCGACCGGCGATACGACAGCGAGGCGTCGAGGGTCTGATGCCTGCCGCGCGCCCGGACCACCCGAGCCGGTGGTGTTGGGCGGCGATCGCGGCGCTGGCGGTGTCGATGGGCATCGACGGCCGAGCCGTGGCCGCGCCCACCTCCCCGACCCCCATTGATCGCATCGACTCCCCGGAAGCGCTTCGCGAGCTTGAGGGACGCGTGCGCTCCGCCGCCGCTCGCGCGCTGCCGACGGTCGTGGCGCTGGTGATCGGGACGGAGGGCGCCGATGGTCCGCGCGGCACCGGAAGCGGCACCGTGATCTCCGAGGATGGATGGGTGCTGACCGCGGGCCACGTCGGGCAGCAGCCCGGGCGCGCGCTGCAGGTGATCCTCTGGGACGGCACGTCGCTGCCGGGAATCACCGCGGGCCAGCACTTCGGGCCTGACGGCGACGTCGGCTTGGTGAAGATCGATGCGCCTGGCCGAACGTTTGCGTTCGCACCGCTCGGCCGGTCGTCGGACCTTGCCACCGGCGACACCGTCATTGCGCTGGGGCACCCCCTGGGGCCGGAGCTTCGGCCGTGGCGGCCGCCACCGCTGCGGGTGGGGCGCGTCCTTGGGCGCGATGGTCCGATGTTCGCCATCGATGCCCCGTTGAGCCCCGGCGACTCCGGCGGCGGCGTGTTCGACCTCGAGGGTCGCTTGGTGGGGGTCAACTCCGCCGCGTCCGAGCGTCCCGACCTGAACCTGGCGGCGACCGTGGAAGGCGCCGAGGCGCGGATGGAGTCGATGCGCGAGGGGCTTGCCACCGGGGAGTGGCTGCAGGACCCGGCAGCCAACCCCGTGGAGGTTGCGGGTCGCGCGCGGATGCAGGATCCGTCCGACGGTCCGGTGTCGCGGCCCGGTGACTCGGCCGCCGATCGCCGGGACCAGGCGCAGCGTCGCACGGACATGCTGGACGCGCTGGCGCCGCTCACGGATCCGTTCGCGGACGCGGTCGTGACCTTGATCGTCGATTCGCGGGACGCCTGCCACGGCGTGTTCATCGATGAGGAGGGCCACGTGCTCACCAAGGCGAGCGAGCTGGGGACCGGCGCCCGCCGCATCGACGTCCTCCTCAACGACGGGCTCTCGGTGCGCGGCCGCCGCGTGGCGGTGGACCGGGATCTGGACCTTGCCGTGATCGCGACCGACGTCACCGACGTCACGCCCATCGAGTTCGCCGCCGGGCCCGAGCCGGCGCTCGGCGATGCGGTGATCACCGTCGGCCGCGGGATCGCGCCGATGGCCCTGGGCCATCGCTCGCTCGGCGACTACGCCTCGGGCGGGTCGGACGCCGCCAGCCGCGCGTACCTGGGCGTGGCCATGCGGGGGCCGAACGAGGGCGAACGCAAGGCGCTGGCCGACGGCGTGGGCCAGGTGGTGGAGTCGGTGGTGCCGGGTTCCGGCGCCGACGAGGCGGGCGTGCAGGTGGGTGACGTCATCGTGCGGATCGACGGCGTGCCGCTCGACACCCCGGAGGCTGCCGCGGCGCCGCTTCGGTCGCGCGCGCCCGGCGAGGACGTGACCGTGGAGGTCCGCACCGTCCTCGGCGAGACGCGGACGCTGCAGGTGCGGCTGCTCCGTCCCGCGTGGGCCGACGTGCGCGGCAACGCCGGCGGGCCGCTCAGCCGGCGGGCCACGGGATTCGGGCCCGTCATCCAGCACGATGGCGTGGTGCCGGCCAACCACGTCGGTTCGCCGGTGGTCGACAGTTCCGGGCGCGTGGTCGGGCTCAACATCGCCCGTGCCGACCGCATGAAGACCTACGCGCTCGCGGCCGCCCGCGTGGCGGAATCCGTCGAGTCGATGATGGCGCGTGCCCGCTCCGGCGACGTGCCGGCCGACGAGGATCCCGCCGAGGGGCTTGCGCCGGTGGTGTTCGGGCTCGATGGCTTCGCGCGGCTTGAGCCGGGAGGCGCCCGCGTCTTCGGCCCGACCAACCGGGTGCGTGCGGCGTCCGAGGACGGCAAGGAGCCGGCGGCGGTGGCGGGTTTCGGCGACTTCGACGACATGGCGGCATGGCGGCTGAAGGTCCCCGGCATTGGCCGGTACGACCTCTCGATCGACGCCCGGGGCCAGGCGGGCGGCAAGCTGGACGTGTTCTTCGGGGACGAGTTGCTCACCGTCGCGGTGCCCGGCCGCCGGGTCGGGCGGATCCGCGTCGGCGAGGTGGTGGCGATGGAGCCCGGGGAGATCACGGTGCGCGTGCAGCCGCTGGGCCGGCCGATGGCCCCGATCGCCGACCTGCGCGGCCTGACCGTGCAGCGCACCGACCAGTTGCGCGCGGTGGAGCAGGTCATGCCGCTGGCGCGTTTCCGCGACATGGAGCGCTACCGGCGGGAGTTCGAACGCGAGCAGCGTCGCCGTGGGCGGATCGATGCGCGCCGCAAGGAGGAGCAACCATGAGCGGCGCACCGTCGGGACCGGACAAGTGGGATCTGCGGTTCCTCGAACTGGCGGGCTCGATCGCCACGTGGTCGAAGGACCCGAGCCGTGGCGTCGGCGCGGTGATCGTGAGCCCGGCCCGGCAGATCATCGCCACGGGATTCAACGGCCTCCCGCGCGGCGTCGAGGATCGTCCCGAGCGCCTCGAGCGGCCCGTGAAGTACGACTTCATGTGCCACGCCGAGCTGAACGCGATCATCCAGTGCGCGCGCAACGGGGTCAGCCCGGTGGGAGGAACCGTCTACACCAGCTTCAGCCCGTGCGTGCAGTGCACGCTGGCGATCGTCCAGGCCGGCATCGTGCGCGTGGTGACCCACTCCTACGGCGGCGAGGCCGATGCGCACTGGCAGGAGTCGTTCGCGAAGGCGCGTGCGGTGATGGCCGAGGCGGGCGTGGCGTACCTGGCGGTGTGAACGCCGGGTCGCCCCTCACATCCGCGCCGGCGCCTCGATGCCGAGGAGCCCGAGGCCGTCGCGGAGGACGTCGCGGCTGATGCGGCACAGCCGCAGCCGGCCGGCGCGCAGGGCTCCGTCATCGCACTTCAGCACGGGACACTGCTGGTAGAACCCGTTGAAGGTGGTCGCCAGGCCGTGGAGGTAGGCGCACAGTCGGCTCGGGTCGTGGTGGGCAGCCACCTCCCGGACCACGGCCGGGTACCGCAGGAGCGCGAGCGCCAGCTGCCGCTCCGCGGGTTCCCCCACCGACGGATCCGCGTCCGCGACGTGGGCACCCGCCTTGGAGAGGATGCCGCAGATTCGCGCGTGCGCGTACTGCAGGTACGGACCGGTGTCGCCCTCGAAGCTCACCATCCGGTCAAGGTCGAACACGTAGTCGCGCGTGACGTCCGAGCCGAGGTCGGCGTACTTGACGGCGGCGATGCCCACCGCGCGGCCGATGGCGGCGAGCTCTGCGTCGCCCATCCCCGCCGTGGGGGCCGCCGGGTCCTGTGAGCGGGCGCGGACCTCCGCCGTGCCCCGCTCGATGGCTTCGTCGAGCAGCGCCTGGAGCGTGAAGTTCTCGCCGCTGCGCGTCTTCAGCGGCTTCCTGTCGGGGCCGAGCACGCTGCCGAACGGCACATGCACCAGCTCGGCCTCGGTGCCGTCCGGCAGCCGGTGCCAGCCGATCATCCGAACGGCGTCGAAGACGTCCTTGAAGTGGTCGCGCTGCCGGGCATCCACCACGTAGATCACGCGGTCGGAACCGAGTTCCTGGACGCGGAAACGGCATGCCGCGAGATCGGTGGTGGCGTAGAGGAAGCCGCCGTCGCGCTTGCGGATGAGCATCGGGCGCTCGCGGTCCGGGTAGCGGACCACGATGGCGCCGGCGTCCTCGGTGGCCAGGCCGGACTTCACGAACTCCTCGACCACCGGCCCCAGTCGCTCGCGGAAGAAGCTCTCGCCGCGGCTGTGGCGGTCGGTCAGGTGCACGCCGAGCGCGTCGGCGGTGCGGAAGACCTCGCGCATGGTGCAGTCGATGATCCGCTGCCAGTCGGCCACCAGCGCGGCATCGCCCGACTGCAGCCGCACCAGCGTGGCGCGCGCATCCTCCTGGGCGAGCGCCGCCCCGGCGTTCTGCGCCTCGAGCTCGGCGATGCGATGCGGACCGACGCGCGCCGCGTGCGCCGCTTCGATGCCGGCGTGGTCGTCGCGTCCCTCGAGCTGCGCGCTGCGATAGGCGCGGTTGAGGTCCTCGAGGGAGATCCGCTCGAGGTCCGCGCCGGCGCGGCGCAGCGCGGCGAGGGTCATGGCGATGGGCAGGCCCCAGTCGCCGAGGTGGTTCTCGCGCCACACGGTGCGCCCGAGCCGTTCATGCACGCGCGCAAGCGTGTCGCCGATGATCGTGGCGCGCAGGTGGCCGACGTGCATCTGCTTGGCCACGTTCACGCCGCACAGGTCCACCGTCACCGCGTGGGCGGCAGGCTGCGGGGCGATGCCGAGCGCGGGGCCGTCGAACGCCCGGAGCGCGCCGACCAGCGCCTGGGGAGCGATGGTGACGTTGATGAAGCCCGGGCCCGCCACCTCGGCGGCGCTGGCCAGCCCGGCGAGTGCCGCGCGCGCCAGGACGTCGGCGGCGAGCTGGCGCGGATTGGTGCCCAGCTGCTTGGCCATCGCCATGGCGAAGTTCGCCTGGAAGTCGCCGAACTGCGGGCCGGCGCTCGCGCGCACGTGGGGATCGCAGCGCTCGGCGTCCACGCCGGTCACCTCGGCGATCGCCGCGCGGAAGGCCGCCGAGATCATGGCGACGGGATCGGCGGCTCCGGGCTCGGTGCGGGATGCGTTCATTCCGCGCAGGATAGGAGGACGACGGTCCCGGGCGGGGTACGATCAGCCCCATGGCCGACATCCAAGACCTGTCCGGAGACGATGCTTCGATCGCCGAACTGTTCGAGGAGATCATGTCCGAGCTGAGGCTCCTCAGCACGCTCTACATGAAGACCCACCCGCCGGAGGTCACGATCCAGCCCACCATGGTGGTGAGCGAGGCGTTCGTGCGGCTGGCCAGCCACCGTCCCGACCAGTTCAAGGACGAGGACGACTTCCGCGCCACCGCGTCGGTGATCCTGCGCCAGGTGTTCGCCGAGCGCGCGAAGAAGCGGATCGAGGAGAAGCGCCGCGCCGCCGAGGCGATGGATGCACGTCGCAAGGCGCGCACCGAGGCGGCCGCCGAGCCGGACGTGGAGCTGCCGAACTTCGAGGGTGCGCCGCCGGAGCTCACCATGGCCCTGGAGAACGCGCTCGAGGCGCTGTCGGAGGTCGACGACCGTGCCGCCCGCGTGGCGGAGCTGCGGATCTTCGGGTCGCTGCCGATCGGGACGGTGGCGTCCATCGTCGGCCAGACCGAGGCCGCCGCCGAGAAGGACTGGCGATTCGCGAAGGCGTTCCTGCAGAAGCACCTCAAGGCGGCGAAGGCGCTCTGAGGCCGGGGCAGCGCGGTCGAGCCGTCGCGGTCGATCAGGCCCGGCGGTGCAGGACGAACGCGCGCTCGCCGTAGAGTCGCTCCATCAGCTGGGCAACGGTCTCCGCCGGCGACGCATCGATCCCGCGGACGGCCAGGTGCAGCATGTGCACCAAGGAGTGGAAGTCCTCCACCGAGACGTGCTCGCGGCCGACGCGGGCGGGTCGGGCGCCCGCGGCCACGCCGTCGATGTCCTCCATGTTGTGGTAGTTGCCCAGCGGCAGGCACAGGCACGTGGATCGATAGCCGTAGGCGGCGAAGGCGGTTGCCTCGCACGCGCCGCCGGGCATCAGCTTGCGCTGCCAGCGGAACGACGGGTCCTCCTTCGCGGCGTGCGTGAAGAGCTCGGCCAGTCGGTTCGTGAGTTCCGGAACGAAGACGCTGATCCGGTCGCCGACCCGCAGGATGGCGCCGGCGCCGATCGGCGAGTCGTGCGGGAAGCTCCGCGAGTTCTCCAGGCAGAGGAGCCGGGCGTCCTTCGGGACGAAGCCGTGGCGCGCGGCGTGGATCGTTCCCAGGAAGCCCACCTCCTCGGCAACCGTCAGCAGCACGCCGAAGGCGGCGCACCCCGGGGCATCGATCATCTCGTCGAGCGCGCAGAGCGCGGCGGCCGCGGCGGCCAGGTCATCGCAGGCATCGGTGTGGATGATGCCGCCGGTGATCTCCGCGCGCGGAACGTGCCAGCGGGCGATGCAGCCGGCGGCGAGCCACGGGGGCGCATCGCCATCGAGCCGTGCATCGACCCGCTTGAACGGCTTGGCGTCCGCGTGGAGCGCGGTGACGGTGGCGGTGGTGCGCTCGTCGCCGGGGCCGACCACCTCGAGGCGGGCTCCCTCGAAGTAGGGGTCGTTGACTCCGCCGCGGAACTCGAGCCCCAGCGTGCCGCCGTCGGCGACGCCGGTGACGACGAACGCCGGATGGTCGAGGTGCGCGGTCGCCAGGATCAGGCCGGCGGTTCCGCCGTGACGGCGCTGCGTGACCAGGATGTTGCCCACGTCGTCGCGGCGCACCTCGAGGCGGCCGGATCGGGCCGCGATCCAGCGATCCACCCACGCGATCACCCGGTCCTCGGCGCCCGCCGCGGTCGGGATCTGCGTCAGTTCCATGAGCATGGCCTCGCGGGCGGCTCGGGGCGGGGCGGGGTGCGGGGTGCTCATGGCGGACGCGAAGTCTATGGCGGTGCCGGCTTCGCCTAACCTTCCTGCCCCATGCCGCTCAGCCCGATTCCCGAGATCCTCGAAGACCTCCGCGCCGGCAAGGTGATCGTCCTCGTGGATGACGAGGATCGCGAGAACGAGGGCGACTTCGTGGTGGCCGCGGAGTTCGTGACCCCGGACATGGTGAACTTCCTGACCCGGGTGGGCGGCGGATACCTCTGCGTGGCGCTCGACTCGGTGACCTGCGAGCGGCTCGACCTGCACGCGCAGGTCGCCTCGAACACCAGCGTGCGCGGCACGCCCTTCACGGTGAGCGTCGACGGCCATCCTCGGCACGGCGTCGGCACGGGGATCAGTGCGCGCGACCGGGCGCGCACGATCCAGATGCTGGTGGAGCCGGGGATCCGCGCCGACGACTTCGTCCGCCCCGGCCACATCAACCCGTTGCGCGCGCGCGACGGCGGCGTGCTGGTGCGCACCGGCCAGACCGAGGGCAGCGTGGACCTGTGCCGGATGGCGGGACTGCGCCCGGCGGCGGCGATCATCGAGATCGTGCGGCCGGACGGCGAGATGGCCCGCGTCCCGGACCTCGAAGTGCTGTGCGCCGAGCACGGGCTGCGCATGTGCAGCGTCGAGCAGATCATCCGCCATCGGCTCGACCAGGAGGGCCTGATCCGTCGCATGGCTCCGGCCACGGGCACGGCGGTGCGGACCCCCGAGGGCGAGTTCACGCTGCTCGCGTGGGAGAGCGAGATCGACGCGCTTCCCCACGTTGCGCTGACCATGGGCGGCGTGGGCCTGCCCGGCCCGGATGGGCGTGTTGCGGCCGATGACCGCCCGACGCTGGTGCGCATGCACCGGCGCGAGATCCTCGGCGACGTGTTCGGGGTGTCGTGGCCGGGAGCGGAGGCATCGGGCCAGGACACCGTCCGCGCCGCGCTGCGGGCGATCGCCCGCGAGGGTCGCGGCGCCCTCGTCTACCTGCGCACCGAGGGAGCGGGCGAGGACCTGCCGGGGCGGCTCGCGCAGATCCGGAGGCCGGGCCGCGACGACGTGAACGCGCCCGACCTGACCCGCGCCGACGGAATCGGCGGCGGCGCGCAGCCCATGGACGCCCGCCTCTTCGGCGTGGGCGGGCAGATCCTCCGTGACCTCGGGCTGTCGCGGCTCAGGCTCCTCACCAATCACCCCAAGCCCATGCCCGGGCTCCACGGATTCGGGCTCGACATCGTGGAGCACGTCGCGCTCGGCTGATCGGGGCGACCACGCGTATCGTTGGGGGCATGCTTCAGCGACTGCCCGCGGACGGTCACTTGATCCTGGCGGCGACCGCGTGCGCGGCGTTGCTCGGATGCGCCGCGTCCGGTCAGTCGGGAGAGCCTGAGACTCCTCCGGCAAGCCCGCCTCCGTCATCGCCGCCGGCTGAACCCGCACCGGTCGCCCCGACCTCGTTTGCCGATGCCGATGCGCTGCTTTCGGCCCTCGAGTCGAGTGCCGCGACGCTGCGCGACTTCCGTTCACCCGTCACCGTCGAGACCGTCGACGACGTCACCGGCGACATCGAGCGACGACTGGGGCAGGTGGTGCTGGAGCAGCGTGCCGGCGAGCCCGCATCGCGGCGGTTCGCGGTGGTCCTGGAGAAGTACGTCGATCCGACCGGCCGCATGGACGAGCGACCGGTGCGGTACCTCTACGCCGATGGATGGCTCACCGAGGCCGATTTCCGCGAGCGCACGCTGCAGCGGCGGCAGTTGGCGCGCCCGGGCGAGGCGTATGACCCGCTGAAGCCGGGCGAAGGCCCCGTGCCGCTGCCGATCGGCCAGCGTGCGGAAGAGGTTCGATCGCGATTCCGGGTGGTGCTGGCCGGGGCGCCCACGCATCCGGCTCTGGCGGCGATGCGCGACGGCAAGCGGCCGTTGGTCGGGCTGGTGCTGGAGCCGCGCCCGGGCATGGCGGACCGCGACCTGCGGTCGGCCACCGTCTGGTACGACGCGCGCACGCTGGCACCGTGCGGCGTGGAGGCGATGCGCGCCCAGGGCAGGACCACGGTGATCCTCCGGGATCCGCTGATGAACGCGGGCCTGGACGACGCGCAGCGGGCGCTCCTGGATCTTGCGGCCGGCGCCACGGACGGATGGCGCGTGGACGAGCGGCCGCTCCCGCCAGCGCCCTCGGGTCCGTCGCCGGCGCCATCGGGGCGGACGCCGTGACGACACCGCTGCGGGCGCCACGGCATCGCTCGGCGCGGCATCGATGGCTCGGTGCGGTGTGGGTCCTGCTGGTCTCGATGGGCGCACCATCGGCGCACGCGCAGGCCGTCCCTGCGCGACTGGAGCCGTCGCCCGCCGTGCGCATGGCGCTGCAGAGCGAGGCGCTCGGTGACCGCGAGCGGGCCGAGTTGCGCTTGCGCCACGGCACGTACGACGATGGTGACCTCCTGGACCCGGCCATGCGCGCGCAGGCAGCGTTGGGCCGATGGGCGCTCGGGTCCGCGGCGCTCGCCGATCCGGGCGTGCCCGTGGACCTGCGAGCCGAGGCGGCGGTGCGCGCCGGTCGACCGGAGGATGCGTTGCGCGCGCTTGATGATGCCGCCGACTCCGCGGCTGGTTCGGCGGCGCCACCGCGCGCACTCCTGGTGCGGGCCATGGCGCTCGAGTCCATGGGGCGCGGCGGCGATGCGATCGACGCGGCGCGCGCCGCGAAGGCCGCGGGAGAGGCCTCTGGATCCTCCCGCGACGCGCGCATGGATGCGATCGAGGCCACCGCGATGCTCGCGCGGCTCGAGGGCCGTCCGGCGCGCGACTGGCAGGAGATGCTGGATGCTCTTGCCGTGATTCGCGATGCCGACAAGCTGGATCCGCGGCCGCGACTCCTGGAGGGGCGGCTGCTGGTGGAGAAGGAACGATTCGCGGATGCGGTGGCGGCGCTGCGGGAGTGCGTGGCGCGCGACGTGCGCTGCTCCGAGGCGATCTACCTGCTCGGTCGCGTGGCGACGATGACCTTCGACCTCGACGGGGCACGAACCGCTGCCGCGCACCTGCGTGGCGTGGAGCCGGAGCACCCGCTGGCGGCGCTCCTGGAGGCCGAGGCGGCCCTGCAGGCGCGGGCGGCGGACGAGGCGGTGGCCGCGCTCGACCCGCTGCTTGAGCGCTTCCCCGGCCAGCGCACCGCGCTGGCGCTGCGCGCCGCGGCCGACGGGCTGCGGTTCGACGACGAGGCGATGAAGCGGCGTCTCGCCGCGCTGGACGCGCTGATGCCCGTTTCGCCGCTCGGGCCGTACACGTGCGGTCGGTTCCTGGCGTTGGCGCGTCAGTACCCGGAGGCGTCCGCGCTCCTGGCGGAGGCCGCGCGCCGGGCGCCGGGATGGAGCGCGCCGATCGCCGAGCTCGGCCTCCTGGAGATGCAGTCGGGGCGCGACGACCTGGCCCTCGAGGCGCTGCGCCGCGCCACTGCGCTCGACCCGTTCGACCAACGAGCGCGATTCAGCCGGACGCTCGCCGAGGAGCTCTCCTCGTGGAGCCGGTTCGAGGGCGCCCACTTCGTGGTGCGTTGCCGTCCGGGAATCGATGAGGCGCTCGCGGCGTGGATGCCGTCGGTGCTCGACCGCGTCCACGACGGGGTCACCGCATGGCTCGGGCATGCACCCGCCGAGCGCACGGTCATCGAGCTGCACCCCGACCACAAGAGCTTCGCGGTGCGGGTCACCGGCATGCCGTCGGTGCACACCATGGCCGCGAGCACCGGCCCGCTCATCGCGCTGGAGGCGCCGCGGGACGGCGCGCCGCAGCTTCATCTCGGGAAGTACGACTGGGAGGGCGTGCTGCGCCACGAGTACGTGCACACGGTCACGCTGGACCAGACGCGCAACCGCATCCCGCACTGGTTCACGGAGGCGCTGGCCACGCGGCTCGAGGAGCGACCGCGTTCGTTTGAGACGGTGCAGCTGCTGGCGCGCGCGTTCGACCGCGGCGAGCTGTTCGACCTCGACGAGATCAATCTGGCCTTCGTGAGGCCCAAGCGCCGGGATGACCGCGCGCAGGCGTATGCGCAGGGCGCTTGGATGGCCGAGTTCATCGAGGGCGAGTGGGGTCGCGAAGCCATTCATCGGCTGCTCGGGCGATATCGCGATGGGGTGGCGGAAGGGGCCGCGTTCGAGGAGGTGCTGGGCATCTCGAGGGATGAGTTCATGCGACGGTTCGATGGCCACGCCGAGCGTGACCTCCGATCGTGGGGCATGCTGGCCGAGCCGTCGATGGCGATCCTCGCCGAGGAGGTCCGTGCCGATGCGCCGGATGCGGCGGGTGGACCGGTCTCCATCGACGATGGCAGGCTCGAGGCCTTCCTGAAGCGCCATCCCGGGCACCCGGACCTCATGGAGGCGCTATTGCGTCGGCGGATCCGTGCCGATGCCCCGATGTCGGTGGATGACGTGCGGATGCTCCGCGAGTACGCCGCCGCCCGGCCGGTGGACCCGTGGCCGCATCGCGAGCTCGCCCGCGCCGCGCTCGCCTCGGACGAGCCCGCGGCGGCGATTCCCCACCTGGAGTACCTGGACGCGCGGGAGGGCAATGACCCGGCCTACGCGCTCGAGCTCGCCCGGCTCGAGCGTGCCCGGGGAGACCGTGCGCGTGCGCTGGCGCATGCCACCAAGGCGGCCCGGATCGACGCGTACGCGCCGTCGACGCGGGAGTTCGCCGCGGCACTCGCGGTGGAGGCCGGCGAACTGGCCACGGCCCGGCTTCACGTCCGGGCCCTGGTGGCCCTGGAGCCCGAGGAGCCGCGGCACCGGGCCCGATTGGCCCGGATCGACGAGATGCTGGCCCGTAACCCCTGACGATGATGGAAATCCCCGGGATTCGTGCTAGATTCGGGCGCATGTCCGCGGAGTTCCAGCGATCCAAGGGTCCGGCGTTCCGCGGTCGTGACGCGATCCTGGCGGGGTGCGCGATCGCATCGTCGGCGATGTCGGCGATGGCCGAGGCGGCGGATCGCTACGCGTGCACGGTGTCGCCGTCGAGCCGGATCACCCAGTCGACGCGGCTGAGCCTTCCGCTCGCGGGCACGTGGATCGGTGATTACGACGCGACCACGAACCCCGGCGGCACGCGAACGATCCCCGGCCTCTTCGGTGGCAGCGGCAACAACGCCATCCCGTACTCGATGACGATCCGGCCCGAGATCGCGATCGACCAGGCCGTGCCGACCGGCGGCTTCACGGTGTCCATCGACGCCGCGACCGGGGCCATCTCGATCTCCGGCCTGACGATCGACCTGCTCGGTGCGAGCCAAGGTGCGGTCGGGACGAGCATCCTGCTGACGTACTCCACCTTCCGCTCCGTGTCGCCGAGCTCCACCTTCATCGGCATCAGCAACCTCGAGATCCCGCTCGATGCCGGGACGCTCGATCGGGCCGACGCGGTGCAGACGGGGCCGGCGACCGGGACGGCCACGCAAGGGCGCGACGGGTCGTGGTCGTTCGCGCTGGCGGTGCCCGTGGACATCGCGGTGGCCGGAAGCGCCGCGGGAACGCCGTTCGCGAGCACCGCGCCGGGGGCACTCGCCCTGGCCGGGTCGATCGTGCTGGACGGAGATCAACTCACGCTCGCGAGCTCCGGGGCGGTGGACGAGTCCACCGCGGTCCCGGCGGCGCCGCCGATCGTGGACGTTCCGTTCCCGCTGCCGACGATTCTCCCGCCCGGGGCCACCGCCAACCTCCTGTTGAGCGGGACGTTCTCGGAGGGCACGGCCACGACGGTGGCGAGCGCGTCGCTCGATGCCTCGGGCACCCGGATCACGGTGCCCGGTGACCTCAACGGCGACGGCGTGGTGAACGGGATCGACCTCGGGATCCTGCTCGGTGCATGGGGTGCACGTGGCCCGGCCGACCTCAATGCCGATGGCGTGGTGAACGGGATCGACCTGGGGATCCTGCTGGGCAACTGGAGCTGAGTCGCGTCATTGCGCGCCGGCCGTGCCGCGGCGGGCCTCGACCCACGGCAACGCCGTCAGGTCCACGTTTCCGCCGCAGATGACGACCACCGCCGGTCGGGACAGGTCGCCGCCGCAGGCTCCATCCAGGAGCGCGGCGATGCCGACCGCGGCGCTCGGCTCGATGACGAGCCGGCATTCCTCGAACGCGATGCGCATGGCGTCCACGATGGCCGCCTCGGGCACCGTGACCACGGCGTCCACCGCATCCTGCAGGATGGGGAAGGTGAGCTCGCCGAGCGGTGCGCGCAGGCCGTCCGCCACCGTGACCGGCGGGCGCTGCGGCGCGCGCCGGCCCGTGCGAAGCGACTCGGCGGCATCGTCCGCAAGCGCCGGCTCGGCGCCCACGATCCGCACGTCCGGCCGCAGCGCGCGCAGGGCGGTGGCGATGCCCCCGATCAGCCCACCACCGCCCACCGGCACGATGACCGTGCCCGCATGAGGGACCTCCTCGGCGATCTCGAGTCCGACGGTGCCCTGGCCCGCGATGGTCCATGGGTGGTCGTAGGGCGGCACCACGAACGCCCCGGTCCGGGACGCCACCTCGGCGCAGGCCATCTCGCGCTCCGCCGCCGTGGGGCCGCAGCTCACCACCGTGGCACCGGCCCGCTCCACCGCCGTGCGCTTCACCGGCGAGGCATTGACCGGCATGACCACGTGCGCGGGGATGCCGCGATCGGCGGCGGCCGTCGCGAGCGCGAGCGCGTGATTGCCGGAGCTGTGGGTCACGACGCCGCGAACCGCCTGCGCATCATCGAGCCGGCGGACCGCGTTCGTCGCCCCGCGGATCTTGAAGCTCCCGGTGCGCTGCATCGACTCGCACTTGGCCAGCACCGCACGACCGGCGCGCCGCTCGAGATCCGGGCACGCCAGCACGGGCGTCGTCCGGACGAAGGGCGCGATGCGCGCGGCGGCCGCGCGGATGTCGGCGATGCTCACGGCGTTCGGCATGCGTCGATCAGCCCGTCGCCCGGTCGATCCGCTCGCGGGCCCAGAGGATCCAGCTCGAGTCGGGCATGGTCCGGCCCATCGAGCGGAACATGAACGAGAGCTGGGCGTTGTGGTAGAGGGCGTGCGTCGGTACCTGCATGAGCACGTCGCCGACCGTCTGCCGGTAGGTCTTTCCGTCGCGAACGCGCTCGACGACCCGGGCGCACTCCTCGGGGACCAGGCCGTCGAGGAACCGGTCCCATCGGCCGCGGCTCTCCGCCAGCGACGCGCGCACGGCCGCGACGTCAGGCAACGCGGCGGGATCCGGCATCGAGACCGCCGCATCGGTGCACTCCAGCACCGAGATCCAGATGCGCTCTGCGCCGGCCAGGTGGACGAGGGTGGAGTGCACGCTGCCGATGCCGATCGGGAACGGCCGGCGGAACTCCTCGGTCGTCAGCTCCTCGCAGGCGTTGAGCGTGCGGCCGGTCATCCAGCGCAGCCAGCGGTGCGCGTCCCGATAGGTGCTGCAGGGGTCCATTGCCGGGACGATAGCCCGGCTTCAGCCGCCCGCCGTGCCCCAGGCGAACGACTGGCGGTACAGGCGCCGGTGAATGGCGAAGCGGACGTCGTCGACCCCGGGCACGGCCAGGATGCGGGCCCTCAGCTCGTCGAAGTGCGCGCCGTCGCGGGCCTGGAACTCGATTCCGAGCGGGTGGCTTCCGCTCATGATCGACACGAAGGTGAGTTCGGGGAACGCAGCCAACGCGCGACCCACTTCGCGCGCCGGACGATCGACGCGGACGTGGAAAATGCCCGACACGCTCAGCCCGACGCGGGGGGGATCGGGAATGACCAGGATCCGGAGGATCCCATCCGAGACGAGGCGCCGGTAGCGATCGGCGGCGCTGGTGGCGGAGATTCCGGTCCGGTTGGCGATCTCGGTGAACGACATGCGGCCGTCCGCCTGGACCTGCTGGATGATCTGGCGGTCGGTCTCGTCGAGCGCGCGGGGAGGACCCAGCGGGCCGCCGATGCGCGTCGTGGCCGCGGGCGACAGGTACTCGAGGACGGTCCGGGTGTCGGAGGAGTGGATGCCGGCGTGCGAGTGAACGGCGTCATCGAGCACGTCCGCCACGTGCGAGAAATCGGTGCCGACGCCGTAGGCCACGATGTCCCACTGGCCGAAGCCGCCGCTCACGAACGAGAACGCCGGGTTCTTGGCGAGCGACTCACCGACCTCGTCGGGGCTGCCCTTGACCCGCAGGAACGCGGCGAACTGTGCGTGGAACCCGAGGTACTCCGGGGGCACGAACCCGATGATGCGGATCGACCGCTCCTCGATGAGCCTCGCGAGGCGTCGGCTGACGTTGGCCTCGGAGATGCCGCTCGCCTGCGCGAGGTCCCGCCCGGACGCGCGGCCATCGGCTGCCAACGCCTGGATCAGGCGAAGGTCGGCCTCGTCCAAGGGCGGCAGGTCCGGACTGCAGTAGCGCGGTGGGCTTCGGAGCATGGGCGGGATGCGGCCCGTGGCGGGCGGCGAGTGACCTGCATCCTGCCGTTCGTACTGCACCCGCGCACGCGGATCGCCGGCAGCCCCGGAATCGGTGAGTTGCTCCCTCGGAAGTCGGCGATCAGTGTCGGGGCCCAGCCCCACAGCTTTCGAGCGGCGTTGAATCTTGAGTTCCGGAGCAGTCTATCGGCATGTCCGGCAATCGACCTGAATGGGTGTACGCGGATTCGGCGATTCTCCGTCTCTACACTGTGAGACATGGAAATGTTTGAGCTTCCCCTCCACGGCGCGCACAATCCCTCGTCCACGTCGCAAGGCACGTCCCCGGGGAGCTTTGCGCGCCGGGCCGACGTGGGCGGTCCCTTGGCGTTCAGTTCTCCGGACACGCCGGGGATGCCGCCGCCGAGCGACCGCACCGCCTGGGACTTCCTGCCCGAGGGGTGGGAGACGCGAGTGGTGGGGGAGCGAGAGGCGGGGGTGGCGACCAATCACGGACATGATCTCCGGGTTGTGCGGTTCCCGGAGGCGCGGGGCATGCTGCGCGAGGTGCGTTGCCCGGCGTCCTTCGAGCCGATCACGCAGCTCGAGCACGCTCGACTCGGCATCATCACCCCTGCGATGCGCCGCGTCGCCGAGCGCGAGCCGCACCTGACGCCGGAACAGGTCCGAGACGAGGTGGCGGCGGGTCGCATGGTGATCCCGGCGAACACCGTGCACCTCGGCTACCGGCTGGATCCCATGGCGATCGGCCGCGCCGCACGGACCAAGGTGAACGCCAACATGGGTGCATCGCCGGTCTCGAGCGGAACCCACGAGGAGGTGGAGAAGCTCCGCTGGGCCGAGCGTTGGGGTGCCGACACCGTCATGGACCTGTCCACCGGCGGCAACCTCGACGAGTGCCGCGAGGCCATCGTCCGCAACTCGACGGTGCCGATCGGCACGGTGCCGATCTACTCGATGATCATCGGCCGTCGCATCGAGGACCTCGACGAGTCCATCATCCTCGAGACGCTCGAGCACCAGGCGAGGCAGGGCGTCGACTACTTCACCATTCACGCCGGCGTGCTTCGCGAGCACCTGCCGCTGATCCGCGACCGGCTGATCGGCATCGTGAGCCGCGGCGGGAGCCTTCTGGCCAAGTGGATGCTGGTGCACGGCCGGCAGAACCCCATGCACGAGTCGTGGGAGCGGATCTGCGACGTCATGCGCCGATGGGACGTCACCTTCTCGATCGGCGACGGCCTGCGGCCCGGTGGCCTGGCCGACGCCACCGATCGCGCGCAGCTCGGCGAGCTGGCGGCGCTCGGGTCGCTCACCGAGCGTGCCTGGCGCAAGGGAGTGCAGGTGATGGTGGAGGGCCCCGGGCACGTGCCCTTCGACCAGATCGAGTTCAACATGAAGTTGCAGCGCCGGCTCTGCCACGGCGCGCCCTTCTACGTGCTCGGTCCGCTCGTCACCGACATCTTCCCGGGCTACGACCACATCACCAGCTGCATCGGCGCCACGGCCGCGGGCTACCACGGCGCCAGCATGCTCTGCTACGTCACGCCGAAGGAGCACCTGGGCCTCCCGAAGAAGGACGACGTCAAGCAGGGATGCATCGCCTACAAGATCGCGGCGCACGCGGCGGACGTGGCGCTCGGGATCCCCGGCACGCGGGATCGTGACGACGAGCTGACCAAGGCTCGCGCCGCGCTCAACTGGGAGCGCCACTTCGAGCTCAGCTTCGACCCGGACACGGCCCGTGCCTACCACGACGAGGACCTCGACGTGGACACGGACTTCTGCGCGATGTGCGGGCACGACTGGTGCAGCGTCCGCATCTCGAAGGAGATCCAGGAGTTCGCGAGCGGCAAGGCCGAGGGCTTCGAGCGCGGCAAGCCGGTCCGGAGCGCGGCCCTCACCGCCGAGCAGCAGGAGATCCTCGCCAAGCGCGGCGTGCTGAGCCCCGACGAGATCCACCGCCTCGCGAGCAAGACGCGCAAGGCGGTCGGCGCCGACGAGGGCAAGGCGAGCTGCCACAGCGACTTCGTGGATCCCGACTCGGCGCGCCGCGTTCAGGGCGAGCAGCTGGTTCAGCTGAACACGGCGCCGGCCCACAACCTGCCGTCCCACGACCCGGTCATCTGACCGCGGGCGAGGGCGGCCACGCGGCCCGCCACGTCGAACGCCGCGCGGGGCCGGCCGGCCCCGGCCGCGGCGCGGCGCATGGCGCCGATCCGCGCCGGATCGGCAAGGAGCGCGGCCACGGCGCGCCCCGTTCCCTCGGGTCGCGCGGCCGCGAGTGCGGCTCCGGCCGACACCAGCATGGCGGCGTTGCGTTCTTCCTGGCCCGGGATCGGCGCAAGCAGCACCATCGGCAGGCCGACCGCACGGGCTTCCGTGGTGGTGAGCCCGCCGGGCTTCCCGACCATCACGGTGGCCGCGGCCATCAGCTGGTGCATGGCGTTCGTGTAGCCGAGCACCCGGATCTCGGTCCGGCGGGCGGTCGTCGCGCCATGCGCACGCGCGAGCCGCTCCATCGCCGCCTGGAGCGCCGCGTTCTTTCCGCACACCACCACGACCGTGGCATCCGGATCGGCATCGGCGATCGACTGCACCACCAGGTGCATGTCCCCGAGGCCGTGTCCGCCGCCGCACACGAGCACCATCGGGCGTCCCCCGCCGGCGAGGGCGCCTCCGTCCGCCATCGCGAACCGCGGGTCGATGGGGATGCCCGTGACCTCGACGCGCGCCGGGTCGAGGCCCCCGGCGATCGCCGCCTCGCGGGCCGCGGGGCTCGCGACGCAGGTCAGGTCGCAGCCACGATGCAGCCACACCGCGTGCGGATGCTCGTCCGTGACCACCGTGACGAGCGGCGCGTCGAGCTGCCCGCGCAGTCGCATCCGTCCGAGCACCGCCGTGGCCAGGAAGTGGGTCGACACCACCGCGTCGACGCCCTGGAGGAGCCCGTGCTCCCGGAACCGGCGCAGCACCGCGTCCTCGACTCGGTCGAGCACCGGTCCGAGCAGGCGCCGGTCACGCCGAGGCACGTCGGTCCGGTCGTAGATCGCCCCCACCAGGCGCGGGGCGTGCCGGATCGCGCGCAGGTAGCCGTCGCGGTAGCCGCGGGTGAACCACGTCGGGGCATGCTCCAGCGCCTCGATGAACGCGGCGCTGCCGAGCTGCCCGCGGGCACGGAGCGCGTCGTGGACGGCGACCGAGGCACGCGTGTGGCCGCAGCCGACCGCGGCGGAGCAGAAGGCGACGTTCACGGCCCGCTGCGCGGCGGCATCACGGTGCATGGAGCGCCTCCTCGGTCACCTCGATGTGCTCGGGGGCCTCCACGGGATCGGGCCGCCAACCGGCCTCGCGGAGCATCCGCTCGACGTCGACGATCTCCAGCCGGCCGTCGTGGTGCTCGACCAGCGCCGAGGCGCGTTCGATCCAGTCCCCGCAGTTCGCGTAGGTGATGCCGTCGTCGCGGACATCGATGCGCGGTTCGTGGATGTGCCCGCAGATCACGCCGTCGAGCGACCGGCGGCGCGCCTCGTCTCCGACCGCCTGCTCGAACTTCGAGATGAAGGTGCATGCGCTCTTGACCTTCTTCTTGATCGTCTGCGAGAACGACCAACGCCCCAGGCCGACCGCGCCGCGCACGTCGTTCACGCGGCGATTGATGCCGACCAGCCAGTCGTATCCGAGCGTGCCGAGCTTGGAGAGCAGCGGAGAGCTCTGCACCACCAGGTCGAACTCGTCGCCATGGCAGACCAGGAAGCGCCGCCCGTCGGCGGTGCGGTGCACCGCCTGCTTGGCGACCCGGATGCCGGCGAGGTCGATGCCGGCGTACGGACGCAGCGACTCGTCGTGGTTTCCCGGCACGTAGACGATGGTGGTGCCGCGCTTGGCGAGCTTGAGGATGCGGCGCACCACCTGGTTGTGGGTCACCGGCCAGGTCCAGCGCTGCCGGAGCGCCCACATGTCGACGATGTCGCCCACCAGGTACAGGCGCTCGCAGCGCACGCGCTTGAGGAACGCGGCGAACTCCTCCGCGCGGGCGCCCCGGAAGCCCAGGTGGACGTCACTCACGAACACGGTGCGGAACGTGAATTCCATCTGATGATGATCGGCACCCGGCGTGAGGATTCGGTTGCGCCTGGCGATGGCCAACCGAATCTGAATGCGCCGGCGCCGTCACCGCCGCATCGCGCGCTCGACGTCCGCCACCGACTTCGGGATGCCGGCGGTCAGCACCCGGGGCCCGTCCGCGGTGGCGACCACGTCATCCTCGATCCGGATGCCGATGGCCTCCGAGGGCAGGTAGATGCCGGGCTCGATGGTGACCACGGCGCCGGCCTCCAGCGGGGCGTCGGGCGAGGCGTCGTGCGTCTCCAGGCCGAGGTGGTGGCCCATGCCGTGGATGAAGGCGTCGCCGAGCCCGGCGTCCGCGATCACCTTCCGGCCCGCGGCGTCGATCTCGGCCAGGGTGGCTCCCGGGCGAACCGCGGCGATGGCCGCCTCCTGCGCCCGCAGCACCAGCTCGTAGAGCTCGCGTTGCCGGGGGGTGAAGGCGCCGCCCACGGGAAGCGTCCGGGTGACGTCCGCCGAGTAGCCCTCGAACCGTGCGCCGCTGTCGAGCACCACCAACTGGCCGTCGGCCAGGACCTGGTCGTTGGCGTGGTAGTGGAGGACGGTGGCGTTGAAGCCGCCCCCGGCGATGGTGCGGAAGGCCAGTTCGCGCGCGCCTCCGGTGCGGTAGGCGTGCTCGACGCACTCCTGGAGGTCGAACTCGTTCATCCCGGGACGAAGGTTGGCCATGGCCGCCGCGAACCCCAGGGCGGTGATCCTGCCGGCGTGTTCGATGCAGGCGATCTCGGCGGCGCTCTTGGCCGCGCGCATCCGCGGCAGCAGGTCGGTGCGGTCCTCGATGCGGGTGCCCGGGACGCGCTCCGCCTGGGCGCGGAGGATCGCCAGGTCGGCGGACACGGGCGCGTTCCACGCCGCCAGCGGCATCAGGCACGAGAGCGAACGGGCCCGGCGCGCGGACTCCAGGAGCAGCCGCCCGAGCATGCCGGTCCGGACCACGGTGTCGAAGCCCGTGCGGCCGCGAAGCGCCGCGCCGATCTCGTGCCGGAACCCGTCCCACTTCTCCACCTCGGGGTTGAGCGGGCGCAGCAGCAGCGTGGCGCGCTTCGCCGCCACGGGGTGCAGGGGATCCAGGAGCAGCATCGCGCCCGGCTCGTCCGTCACGCCCGTCAGGTACGCGAAGTGCGCGTGCGGCTGCCACGGATGGTGGAGCGATGGGTCTGCATCCCCGGCCAGCACCAGCCCCACCGATGAGCCGAGCGCACCGAGCAACCGCTCGCGGCGGTCGCGGTACTCGTCGGCGGGAATGCGCGGCGCGTCTTCAGCCTTCGGATGCATGGCCGGAGGCTACCGCGGCCGTCCCTGCGGGCGGCCCTCCGGCGCCCCACAAGCGATCGCGCACCGTCACGAGCAGCGCGTAGAAGACCGGCACGACGACCAGCGACAGCGCCGTGGACACGGTGAGCCCGGCCGCCACGCAGATGCCGATCGAGTAGCGGGCGTTCGCGCCGGCGCCCGACGCGAACACCAGGGGCAGCACGCCGAGCACGAAGGAGAATGCGGTCATCAGGATCGGCCGCAGCCGGAGCCGCGCCGCGTCCATGGCGGCCTGCAGCGGGGTGGCGCCGCGGTCGCTGGCCTCCTTGGCGAACTCGACGATGAGGATGGCGTTCTTGGCGGCCAGGCCCACCAGCATGACCAGCCCGATCTGCGCGTAGACGTCGACGGGGCGCCCGGCCAGCCGCAGCGCGCCGATCGCGCCGAGCGCCGCGAACGGCACGGCCGCCACCACCAGGATCGGCAGCGTCCAGCTCTCGTACTGCGCCGCCAGGAACAGGAACACGGCGACGATGGCCAGCGTGAACACCACCGGCGCGGCGTTGGAGGAGCCGCGCTCCTGGTAGACGATCCCGGTCCATTCGTAGGTGATGCCCTGGGGGAGCACCTGCGCGCAGATCCGCTCCATCTCCGCCTGCGCCTCGCTCGAGCTCACGCCCGGCGCCGCCGCCCCGTTGACGGCGATGGTGTCGGTGACGTTGTAGTGGGTGAGGTTGTCGGGGCCGGTGACCGTGCGCTGCTCGGCGAACGCCGCGAACGGCACCATCTCGCCGCGGGCGTTCGGCACGTAGAGCTCCAGCAGCTCCTCCGGGTGCATGCGGTACGGCGCGTCGGCCTGCACGTACACCTGGTAGACCTGGTTGAAGCGGTTGAACTGGTTGACGAAGGCGCTGCCGAAGTTCAGTTGCAGCACCGCGAACGCGTCGGCCGTGGTCACGCCGAGCCGCTGCATCTTGACGCGGTCGATCTCGAGCCAGACCTGCGGCACGTCCATCTGGAAGAACGTGGTCACGCCGGCCAGCCGGTCGGGCAGGGCCCGCGCCGCGCCGATCACCTCCTGCGCGGCCTGGTGCAGTCGCTCGGTCCCCAGCCCGGCCCGATCGATGAGCTGGAGCTGGAAGCCGCCCACCGTGCCCAGGCCCGGGATCGACGGCGGGTTGAACGGGAACACCATCGCCCCGGGAATCGTCCAGAGCAACGGCTGCAGCCGCCGGACCAGCGCGTCGGTGGTGCTGGCCCTGCCCGTGCGTTCGGCCCACGGCTTGAGCACCGGGATCAGGACGCCGCTGTTGGTCTGCGGGGCGTTGGCGACGAAGTTCTGCCCGACGATCTCGATCACCGTGGCCACCTCGGGCTGCGCGGCGACGATCTGGCGGGCCGCGTCGCCGACCTTGAGCGTCTCGGCGAGCGGCGTGCCCGGGGGAAGCTGGTACGCCACGAAGAAGTAGCCGTTGTCCTCGTCCGGGACGAACGCCGTCGGCGCGGTGGCGGTGAGCCACAGCGTCGAGGCGATGGCCACGGCGAACACGGCGAGCGCCAGCGTCCAGCGCCGGACCAGCATGGAGACCAGCGACTCGTAGCGCCGCTCGGTTCGGGCGAAGCCGCGGTTGAACGCGCCGAACGGCCCGCGCTCGGCCGGCTTGCGCGGGCGCAGCAGGATGCCCGCGAGCGCCGGGCTGAGCGTGAGCGAGTTGATGCCCGAGAGCACCACCGACACGGCGATCGTCATCGCGAACTGGTTGTAGAGCTGGCCCGTGATCCCGGGCATCAATGCCGCGGGGACGAACACCGCCACCAGCGAGAGCGTGGTGGCGATGATGGGCCCGGTCACCTCCCGCATGGCGGCGGAGGCCGCCTTGCGCGGGTCGGTCTCGCCTTCCTCGAACTTGCGCTCGACGTTCTCCACCACGACGATCGCGTCGTCGACCACGATGCCGATCGCCAGCACCAGGCCGAGCAGCGTGAGCGTGTTGATGGAGAATCCCATGGCCAGCATCACCCCGAACGTGCCGATCACCGACACCGGGATCGCCACCATCGGGATCAGCGTGGTCCGCCAGCTCTGCAGGAAGGCGAAGATGATCGCGAGCACCAGCAGCGCGGCGATCCAGAACGTCTCCACCACCTCGTCGATCGACGCCTCGACGAATCGCGTGGTGTCGTAGTTGATGCGGTACTCGATGTCCTCGGGGAAGTCCTTGCTCAGGTCCTCCATCGCCGTGCCGATCGCCTCCGCGATCTGGAACGCGTTGGCGCCGGGGAGCTGGAACACGCCCATGAGCGCGGTGGGCTCGCCGTCCTGGCGGCCGGCCGTGGCGTAGCTCGCGGCCCCGAGCTCGATCCGGGCCACGTCGCGCAGCTGCACCGTGCCGTCCGGGCCGCTCCGCACCACGATCTCCTCGAACTCGCGCACGTGCTCGAGCCGACCCAGCGTGTTCACCTGCATGCTGAAGGCGGGGTCGCCGACCGATGGCGCCGCGCCCGCCTTGCCGCCCACCGCCTGGCGGTTCTGCTCGGAGATGGCGCGCTGGACCTGCTGCGGCGAGATTCCCATCGCCGCGAGCTTGCGGGTGTCGAGCCAGATGCGCATCGAGTACTGGCGCAGCCCGAAGTTCTGCACCTGCGACACGCCCGGGATGCGCTGCAGCGTCTGGACGACGTTGATGTCGGCGTAGTTGGAGAGGAAGTCGGCGTCGTAGGTGCCGTTCGGCGAATGGAGGCCGACCACCTGCACGAAGTCCGTCGACTGCTTGCGCACGGAGATGCCCTGCAGCTGGACCTCCGGGGGAAGCTGCGGGATGGCGGTCTGCGCGTAGTTCTGCACGTCCACCGTGCCGATCGACAGGTCGTAGCCGACGTCGAAGGTGACGGTGATCGCGACGTTGCCGCCGTCCACCGAGACGCTCGACATGTAGATCATGCCGGGGACGCCGTTGATCTGCCGCTCGAGCGGCCGCGTCACCACGTCCGAGGCGACCTTCGCCGAGGCGCCCGGGTAGAACGCCGAGACCACCACCGTGGGCGGGGTGATCGGCGGGAACTGCGCCACCGGCAGCACCGTCATCGCCAACCCGCCGGCGATCACCATCAGGAGGGCGATCACCGTCGCGAAGATGGGTCGCTTGATGAAGAAGTCGGTCATTCGCCGGCCTTGGCGCTTCCGCCGCCGGCGCCGCCCATCCGCGCCTCGAGCTGGGCCTCGACCGCCTGGCGCATCGCCGCGGGGTCGACCGTCTGCGCGCCGTCGAAGAGCTTCTGCATCCCCTCCACCACCACCTCGTCACCGGCGGCCAGGCCCTCCTCGATGACGATTCCCGCACCGCCGCGCGGCCCGGTGCGGACCACGCGCTGCCGAGCCTTGCGTTCGGCGTCCACCACCCAGAGCGTGGCGGCCGCGGTCTGGTAGACGATGCAGCTCTCCGGGACGGTGACGGCGTCCTTGAGTTCGCGCACGCGCAGGCGGACGTTGAGGTATGCGCCCGGGGCCATGAGCCGATCGGGGTTGGGGATCTCCAGCCGCGTGCGGACGGTCGAGGTATCGGGGGTGACGGTGTTGTCGACGAAGACCACCTTGCCCCGCTCGGTCCATGCGGTGCCGGGAAGCGAGACTTCCGTCGCCCGTTCGCCCGAGGCGAGCATCCGGCGCAGTTCCGGCAGCTCGATCGCCGCGGGCTGGAACTCCACCCACAGCGGGTCCATCTGCCGCACGGTCACGAGCAGCTGCTGCGGGCCCACCATGGTGCCTTCGTAAAAGCGCGTGGCGCTGGCCTTGCCGCGCACGGGGCTGGTGATCCGCGTGAACGACAGGTTGAGGTTGGCCTCGTCAAGCTGTGCGCGGCGTTCCTCGAGCTTGGCGGCGGACATCCGCTGGTCGGCGATCAGCTGGTCGAACTCCTGCTGGGAGATCGCGCCCACCTCGACCAGCGGGCGATTCCGGCTGACTCGGTCCTCGGCGTTGCGCAGCTCGGCCTGCACCAGCGCCAGGCCTGCCTTCGCCTGTTCGGCGGCCACTTCGTAGGGACGGGGGTCAATCTGGTAGAGCAGCGTCCCCTCGGCGACTTCCTGCCCGTCGGTGAACCCCTGTCGGTCGATCCAGCCGCTGACGCGCGGGATGATCTCGACGGTCCGGACGCTCAGGGTGACGCCGGGGTAGTCGCGGTACACGGCGACGTCCGTCACGGTGGGGCGGACGGTGGTCACCGGTGCGGGCGGCGGTCCCTGCGGCGCGGGCGGCGGCGGCGAGCAGGCGGCCGCGCACGCCAGGATCAGGGCGGCGATGGACTTGGGCAGGTTCATGAGGCGGGCGCCAGGAAGTCGTTGGCCTTGGGGGCGGGATTGAACGTGCGACCGACGTCCTCGACCGGCACGGGCATGGGCGTGGACTCCCAGCCGCCGCCGAGCGAACGGTACAGCTCGACGTAGTTGAGTGCAGTCAGCCCGTTGGCCTGTGCCAGGCCGTCGCGGGCCTCGACGGTGGCCTGCAGGAACTGGATGAGGCGCGTCAGGTCCACGGTGCCGCGGTCGTACTGCAGGAACGCGAGCTTGTAGGCGGCATCGATCTCCTGCGCGGCGGAGACGAAGTCGGCGCGTGCGTCGCGCGCCGCCGCGTAGGCCAGGACCGAGGACTCCACTTGATTGACGGCCGTGACCACCGCCAGCTGGTAGCGCAGCAGCGCGTCCGCCGCGGCCACCTTCGCCTGCGTCACCTGCGCCTGGGCCCGGCCGGTGAGCAGGTTCATGAAGTTCCAGGAGACCGCCGGCGTGATGCCGTAGGTCATGTTCTTCGAGACGTCGGTGAGGTTCGCGAAGTCGGGGGTCTGGACGATGAAGTTCCCGGTGAAGCTGAACCGCGGCAGGTAGCCGGCCTCGGCGATGCCGATCGCCGCGGTGGCGGCCTGCAGGTTGCGCTCCGCGGATTGCACGTCGGGCCGGCGAAGGAGCAGCGTCGCCGGCAGCCCGAGCGAAGGCGACTCGAGCACCACGGGGACGGGGCGCACGGGTTCGAGCATCGGCCGCAGCCGCTCGGGCGTCTCGCCGAGCAGGATGGCGATGCCGGCCACCTGCCGCGCCACCTCGCCGTCGAACTTTCGGGCCGTGCCGAGCGCCGATGACCGACGCGACCGCACTTCCGCCAGCTCGGTCTTGGAGCCGGCCCCGTGCCTGACCTTGGCATCGATGGCGTAGAGCAGCTTGTCGTACCCGTCGGCGAGTTCCCGGATCGCCTCACGCTGCGCCTGCAGCTGCCGCAGCGTCATGTACGCCGCGGCCACCTCGGCGCGCACGCTCACCAGCGCGCCGCGGTACTGCGCCGCGCTCGCCTGCAGCGACGAGACTCCGGCCTCGATCTGCCGCCGCACCGCGCCCCAGACGTCGAGTTCCCAGTACGCCGAAGCGATGTTCCACTGCCAGTTGCTGAAGCCCGTACGGAGGGCATCGGGGTTCGGGACGCCGATCTGGTTGGCATCCACGCGCCGCCTGCTGTAGGCGAGCCCGGTGTCCATGTCCGGGAAGAGCAGCGAGAAGTCGACCGTGTACTGGGCGCGGTACGTCTCGATCGCAAGGAGCGCGCGACGGAGGTCGATGTTCTGCAGGTCCGCGCGCGCGACCAGGTCATCGAGCACGGGGTCGCGGAAGTTCGACCACCAGCGCTCGGAGGCGGGCTCGGCACTGGAGACGGGCACGCCGCCCGGGCGCGCGGAGAACCGTTCCGGCACGCCGATCTCGGGGCGCTGGTAGTCGGGCCCGACGGCGCACCCCGCCACCGCCAGCGCGGCAACCGCGGCTGCAGATGCGGGGACGCGCATGGATCAGGCCGCCTCCTTGCGGGCCGCCTCGTCGAGGATCCGATTGGCGTACGTCTCCATGCCGTCGCGGAGCTGCTCGAAGCTGTCCAGCACGTACAGGATCGGCTGGTAGTGGTCGATCTCGAAGGTCGTGTTGCAGACGGTCTCGAGGTCGAAGGGCCGGCGGTCGACGTCCTTCGAGGCCAGGGAGTGCTTGCTCTCCCCGGGGCTCGAGATCAGCCCGCTGCCGTAGAGCCGGTTGCGGCCGCCCTCGCGGATCAGCCCGAACTCGACGGTGAACCAGAAGAGCCGGGCCAGTCGCTCGGTGTGGTACGGATCGTCGGTGGTCAGGGCGGCCTTCCCGTAGGTCTGCAGGAAGTCGGCGAAGACGGGATCGGCGTGCAGCGGCACGTGGCCGAAGATGTCGTGGAAGATGTCGGGCTCCGGCAGGTAGTCGATCGACTCCTTGGGGCGGATCACGATGGTGGTCGGGAACTCGCGCCGGGCCAGGCACGCGAAGAAGGCCTTGGCCGGCAGGTATCCCGGCACCGCCTTGCTCTGCCAACCGGTCAGGCGCTGGAGGAACACGTTGACCGACTTGGGACCCTCGAGGTGCGGGATGTAGTCGCGCACGAGGTTGATGCTGCGGGCCCCGGTCAGGTAGACGTTGCTGGCGTTGTCGGCCAGGAACTCCATCTGCCGGTCGAACAGGGTCCGCCAGGTCTCCTGGTTCTCCTCGGTGTAGCCGGCGTAGTTCTGGTCGATGTACGCCTTGGTGATGTCGGTGAAGCCGGGCTCGCCGAAGCGGTTGGCGCACTCCTGCGCGGCCTTCGCCTGCTCGCCGTCGATCATCGCGTGGTTGAGGCTTCCGGACATCTTGCTTGCCATGGCCGGATCGTACCTCAGCTGGTGGCGAATCCGGCGACCCACGGCCCCACCTCGGCGGGGTCGGCGAGCGGCGAGGGGGATGGGATCCGCGCGATTCCGAGCTGCGCACGGACATCGATGCCCCACGGATCCACGCCGACCACCCGGGCCGCGGCCAATCGATGCCCGGCGGTCGCCTCGGCGGCGCGCACGATCGCCGGCAACATTCCGTCGTTCAGCATCCGGCACAGCGCGGGCTCCTGCGCCGCGAACGGGTTGGGGCGGGCGAGCGCCGTGCCGTCCACGAAGTAGCCGTGGAATCGCGCGGCATCGATCGACATCCGCGCCCAGCGCACGTCCGGTGGCTCGCCGTGGTAGATGCACCAGCGGTCGCACAGGGCGCCCATGGGTCCGTCCTCCTTGATCTCCTCGAGCGTCACCTGCACCTGGATGCCGTCATCGGAGTCGTCGGGGAGTTCGAGCACGACGTCCACGGAGCGGAGCATCGCCACCATGACCGACGCCACCAACGACCCGTCGGGCGCGGGGGCGACCCGGATCTCGATGCGCTCGCCGTCGAAGCGGATCTTGCCCGCGAGGTGGGATCGCAGGAACCGGTAGGCGTCCTCGGCGATGTCTTCTGCCATGGCGCGATCCTAGCGGTGCCGCGGCCGGCTCGTTCCATACGATGCGTGCGTGACCCAACTCTGCGTGTCCATTCCTGTCGATGCCCCCGAGGATGCTGGGCGGGCGTTGGCGTCGGCGGTGCGCGCAGGGGAGCGGGGCGCGACGATGGTGGAGTGGCGCGTGGACTCGCTCGCGGAGTGCACGGGCGCCGCCGCCGAGATCCGGGGCCTGGTGCGGCGGTCGCCGCTCCCGAGCATCGTGACCATCCGCGCCGCGTCCGAGGGCGGCGCGTGGGAAGGGTCCGACGCCGATCGCGTCAGCATCCTGGAGGCGGTGTGCACCGGCGCGCCCGAGGATGCCCCGGCCTACATCGACGTCGAGCTCGCGTCGTGGCAGCGCAGCGCGAACCTGCGCCAGAAAGTGCTCCTGTGCGTCGATCACCCGGCGCAGGTCCGGCCCGTGCCGACGCGGCTCATCCTCAGTGCGCACGATTTCGGCGGACGTCCCCAAGCGCTCGTCCGTCTTGTGGCCGCGATGGCCGAAGTGCAGGCGTGCGCGGTGGCCAAGGTGGCGTGGACCGCGCGCAGCGTGCGTGACTGCGTCGAGGCGTTCGAGCTCCTGCAGGACCGGCCGAAGCCGATGATCGCGCTGTGCATGGGCGAAGCCGGCGTGATGTCCCGGGTGCTGGCCGCCAAGTTCGGCGCGTTCCTGACGTATGCGCGTGCGGGGGGTCCCGGGGACGCCGACGCCGCCGCGGCATCCGCGGTGGGGACCGCGCCGGGGCAGCCCACGGTCGACGAACTCATCGATCGGTACGGGTTCGCCCGGATCGGGCCGCGCACGCGCGTGTTCGGCGTGGTCGGGTGGCCGGTGTCCCATTCGCGCAGCCCGGACCTCCACAATCGCTGGTTCGCCGAGGTCGGTCGGGACGCGGTCTACGTGCCGATCCCGGTGGCGCCGGAGTGGGAGCCCTTCAAGGCGGCGATGGCGGAGCTCCTGGGCCACGCCCCGCTCGACTTCCGCGGGGCGAGCGTCACGCTTCCGCACAAGGAGCACCTGGTGCGATTCGTGCGCGAGCGCGGCGGGACGGTGGATGCGCTCGCCGCGCGCATCGGCGCGGCCAACACGCTGACGGTCGGATCGGACGGTGCACTGCGATGCACCAACACGGACGCGCCGGCGGCGGTCGAGGCGCTGTGCGCCGGGATGGGCGTGGACGTGGCGCGGCTGCGCGATCTGCGGGTGGCGGTCCTCGGAGCCGGCGGCGTGGCGCGTGCCGTGGCGGCGGGACTGGCCGAGGCGGGCGCGCGGGTCGTGGTGTTCGGTCGGACCGCGGAGCGCGTGCGGACCTTGTGCGACGACCTGATGCGCGGGCCAGGCGGCGGCCCGGGCGGGTGCGGACCGCTCGAGGGCCGGGTGGTGGCCGGTCGCATGTCCGAGCTCGGCTGCGGGTGCTTCCACGCGTTCGTCAACTGCACCCCGGTCGGCATGGAGGGCGGCCCCGATCCGGATGGCTCGCCGATTCCGGACGACGTGCCGCTTGATGGATCCGTCACCGTGATGGACACCGTGTATGCGCCGCGTCGGACGCCGCTCCTGGCCGAGGCCGCCGCCCGCGGCGCGACGTGCATCGACGGCTGGTCGATGTTCGAGCGGCAGGCGCGCCGGCAGTTCGAGCTCTGGCCGGCCGACTGACGCGGGGCGGGCGTCTCCGGGTCGCGGAGCCCGCGGATCGCGTGGTCCCTATCCTGAACCCATGCTCAGCTACCGCACCGCAGGCGAGTCGCACGGTCCCACGATGCTCGCGTTCGTGGACGGGCTGCCGGCGGGGCTTCGCGTCGACGTGGAGCGCATCGATCGCGAGCTGGCGCGACGCCAGGGCGGGTACGGGCGCGGCGCGCGGCAGCGGATCGAGGCCGACCGCGTCAAGATCCTGTCCGGCGTTCGAGCGGGCGTGACGCTCGGCTCGCCGGTGGTGCTCGAGGTGGTGAACCGTGACAGCCGGCTCGATGACCCGGAACGGACTCCCCCGGTCACGCGCCCGCGCCCGGGCCACGCCGACCTCGCGGGAAGCATCAAGTGGCTGACGGCCGATTGCCGCGGCACGCTCGAGCGCGCCAGCGCGCGGGAGACCGCCGCGCGCGTTGCCGCGGGGGCACTGGCGGCGGGGCTGCTCGCGGAGTTCGGGATCGAGTCGTTCGGGTTCGTGAGCGGCGCCATCGACGCGACGTGCGCCATGGAGGTGGATGCCTCCAGCGTGCAAGCACTGCGTACCGCGCGCGATGCCAGCGAGGTCTACTGCCCGGACGCGGCCACCTCGGCGCGGATCGTCGAGCACATCCATCGCGCCAAGACCGAGCAGGACACGGTGGGTGGGCGCGTCGAGACGCACGTGCTCGGCGTGCCGCCGGGCCTCGGCACCTGCACGCAGTGGAACGACCGGCTCGATTCACGGATCGCCGCCGCGGTGATGGGGATCCAGGCCTTCAAGGCCGTCGAGATCGGGATGGGCGCGGACTGCGCCTGGCACGTGGGCAGCGAGGTGCACGATCCGATCGAGTTCGACCCGGCCCGTGCCGGCGAGTCGCACTTGGGCTTCGTGCGGCCGACCAACAATGCCGGCGGGCTCGAGGGTGGCATGACCAACGGCATGCCCATCGTGGTCAAGGGCACGATGAAGCCCATCGCCACACTGCTGCGCGGCATGCCGAGCGTTGACTTGGTCACGCACGCCGCCGATCGCAGCCAATACGAGCGAAGCGACGTCAGCGCCGTGGCCGCGGCCAGCGTGGTGATGGAGGCGGTGGTCGCGTTCGAGGTGGCGCGGGCGCTCCTGGCGAAGGCCGGTGGCGATTCGATGGACGAGGTGCGCGCGCATCTCGACGCGACCCGGCGGCTCGCGGAGCGGCTGCACGGTTCTCGTGGGTGATCGTGCGCCGAGCCGGTTCCCGGCTCCCGGTGTTCACTTCAGCTTCTGCGCCAGCCACGCACGGGCGAGGGCGATGTCCCGTTCCACCGTCGAGAGCGAAACGCCCAGCATGTCCGCGACCTGCTGCATCGGGAGTCCACCGATCTGATGCAGCGACAAGGCCTCTGCCCGCCGCGGCTCCCGTTCCGCCAGCTCGGCGAGCATCTCGTAGAGCCGTTCCACGTCGCCGTCGAGTTCGGCATCGTCGGCGGGTGTCGGTCGATCGTCCGGCGGCTCGTGGGCATCGGCCATGCTGGCGGTCCCGGCGCGGCCGCCCCGCTTGCGCGCCAGTCGCTTGCGGTTGCGATCGGCCAGCACGCGCACGAACAGCATGGTGGCGATCGCCGCGAGGTGGGTTCGGTCGTTGATCTGCGTACGCTGCTGCAGCAGCCGCTCGAAGGCGGCGCCGAGGAGCGAGCTCGGGCTCAGGGTCTGCCGACCATCGCGGGCGCGTTGCGCGGCGATCTGCCGCTCGGCGAGGGCGCGCAGCTCCGGGTAGTGAAGTTCCAGCAGCTGCGCGATGGTCGGTGCGCCCTCCGGTCGGTCCGTGGGTTGATCGGGGGGCGCGGTCATGGGTGCAGGGGTGGGGGTGGAGTTCTCTGGAGAGAGGCCCCGGATTGAACGCGTCACAGGCGCCGAAGTCCCTCACGAAAAATCATGAAAAAGGAGAGCAATTTTCGGCATGCAAGCGTGATTGTTTGCGTCCCGATGAGTGATTCAAGAACCCCTGTGCCTGGGTCTGCGAATCCGCCCATTTCCTGCGGCGAATCCGGGTTCCATGAGCACTTCACGTCGACTCGTTGCGTCCGCACTCGGGCTGGTGTCCATGGCCACGGGGTTTGGCAGCGGCCACGCTGCCCCGGCGCAGGCGCCGTCGGCCCCCGCGGGCCCCGCCAGCTTCTTCGCCTTGGAGGCTCCGGCCCTCGACGGCACCTCCACGCCCTTCTCGGCGTTCGCCGGCAAGGTGGTGCTGGTGGTGAACGTGGCCAGTCGGTGCGGCTACACGCCGCAGTACGAGGACCTCGAGAAGGTGTGGAAGGAGTACCGCGACCGCGGCTTGGTGGTCGTCGGTTTCCCCTGCAACGACTTCGGTGGCCAGGAGCCCGGGTCCGCCAAGGAGATCGGCGAGTTCTGTCGAGCGACCTACGGCGTCACCTTCCCGATGATGGGCAAGGTGCAGAGCAAGGCCGGGGCCGGCCAGAGCCCCGTCTACGCCTTCCTCTCCGCCAAGGTCGGCAAGCTGCCGAGCTGGAATTTCGGCAAGTACCTGGTCGGCCGTGATGGGCAACCGATCGAGTTCTTCGGGTCGGGCGCCAAGCCCACCGGCACGGAACTCCGTGCGGCGATCGAGCGTGCGCTGGCCGCGCCGATTCCGGGTGGCGATGGCGCGGCCCCGAAGTCCCCGTCGGCGCCCGCGGCTCCATCCGCGCCCGCGGCTCCATCCGCGCCCGCGAAGCCCTGACTGCGCACTCGTATCCTTGGGCGATGGTTCGACTCCGAGCATCGTCGCCCGTCCTGTTCACGTGGTGCCTTGCCGCATCGGCATCGGCCGGCGGGTGGGATGACGCGTTGGCGCGCGTGCCGGCGGACGCGGCCTCGGTGGTCGTGGTTCCCAGCATCAAGGCCGCAAGCGATGACCTGCAGCAGGCGATCGACCGGATGGGCCGAGCCGAAGCGGCGCTGGGTGGTCGTCCCATCGACCTGTTGAAGGCGCAGCTCGGGGTCGGACCCGGAATCGACGATCGCGGGGCGCTCCTGGCGTGGTCGGTGCCTGCCGGCGCCGGCATGCACCACGTCGTCGCCGTGCCCGTGACCGACGGCCAGGCCTTCATCGCCGCATCGCTCAAGTCGCACCCCACCGAGCCGGGCGCCTTCGCCGCGGTCGGCGTCGATGCCCCCGTCTGGGCGCGCGCGGAAGGAGCGTTCGTCCTGCTGTCCGACCACGCCGACGGGCTCGGTGCGGCCGGTGCCATCGCCGCGGATCGCGGATTCGCCGAGGTGCTCGCCGCGCGGCTCGGACCACGCGGCACCGAGATCATGCGGGCCGCCGATGCCGTGGCATGGGCGTCGTCGGCGGCGCTCGCCCGGATCCCCGCCGACCCACGCACCGCGCCGTACGTCGGCCAGATGACGGACGCGATGATCGCCGTGGACTTCGATGCCCTCGCGGTGGGGTTCCGAGCCTTCGCGCGGTTCGACCCGGCGTCCGAGGTGGCCAAGGCGATGCCGTCGGGCGAGCGCGCGATGCGTGCCCCGGCCACGCTGCTCGATCGGCTCCCGGCGGCCGTCTTCTACGGTGCGGTGGGCGTGGACCTCGCGGGAATGGGCGGGGCCGCGCACGTGCGTGCCTTCATGGAACGGCTTCCCGGTGCGGAGCAGGTGTCGCTGCCTCCGTGGCTCGATGCCGTGCAGGACAAGGTGTCCGCCGTGCAGGTGGCGGCGTACCCGAGCCGGCTGGGCCTGGTGTCGGCGGGCATCCTGAATGACGCGGCATTGGTGGTGGTGACCGACGACCCGGCCGCGGTGCGCGGCGCGTTGCAGGCGTGGGTCAATGCGCAGGCGGGCGAGTCCGAGGGAATCCGCCGTGAGCCCACGTGGGAGGATGCGCGCACGCTGAAGGACGGCTCCACGGTCACGGCCTTCGCCGTGAAGGAGACGGTGGTGGGTCAGGTCGGCGGTGCAACGGAGCGCATCATGCGGCAGCTGCTGATCAGCGCCCGTGGGCTGCACGGATTCGTCCGCGAGGTGCCGGGTGCGTTGGTCGTGACGTACAGCCAGCGCACCGACGTGCTGGCGCGCGCGACCGCGGCAGCCACGCCCGGCGCGGAGAAGACGCTGGCCACGAACGCCGTCGTTCGCGCGATGCAGCCGTGGCTGGTGCCCGACGCGGACGCGGTGGCATTCATCGGGGTGGCACCGCTGCTCGACGCCGCGCGGCAGGTGGCCGACGCGGTGCCGGGCATGGCCGATGCGGCGATCCCCGCGGCGCCGCCCGGCACCGAGCCCGTGGCCATGGCCGTCCGATCCCGCGATGGGCAGTGGGAAGCGGCCCTGGTCGTCCCTGCCGGAGTGATGGCGATCGGGTTCGACGCGATGAAGGCGCAGCTGCAGCCGTGAGCGGGTGGCGCGTCCGCGATCGCGTGCTTCCGTGGGGCGAGGGCCATCCGACGCTCCTGATGGCGGTGCTCAATGCCACGCCCGACAGCTTCAGCGACGGTGGCGCGCTCGCGGACCACGACTCGGTCGTGGCCGCCGGGCAGCGGGCCCTTGCCGACGGCGCCGCGATCCTCGACGTCGGCGGTGAGTCGACCCGGCCGGGTGCGGCCCGGATCGACGTGGCCGCACAGCTGGCGCGGACGCTCGAACCGGTGCGTCGCCTGGCTCCTGCAGGGATCGTGTCGATCGACACCACCCGGGCGGCGGTGGCCTCGGCGGCGCTGGAGGCGGGCGCGGCCATCGTCAACGACGTGAGCGGCGCCACCGAGGACCCGGCCATGCTCGAGACGGTGGCGCGTACCGGTGCCGGCGTCGTGCTCATGCACCGCCGGTTCGCCCCGGACGAGGATCGATGGAGCACGGAGCGTGACCCGCGGCGCCCCACCTCGGACGTGGTCGAAGAGGTTCGCGACTGGCTCGCGGGGCGCATCGAGGCGGCGGAGCGCGCCGGCGTCGATCGCGCATCCATCGCGGTGGATCCGGGCCTGGGGTTCGGCAAGGACGTCGGGCAGAACCTTCGGCTGCTTGCCGCCGTCGACCGGCTCGCGGCGCTCGGCGTCCCGGTGCTGGTGGGAGCGAGCCGCAAGAGCTTCCTCGGTGCCGTGTGCGGGGTCGAGCACCCTGCCGAGCGCGATGCGGCCTCGGTGGCCGCCGCCGTCATCGCCGCGGGCCGAGGCGCCGCCATCATCCGCGCGCACGCAGTGTCCATGCACGCCCACGCCCTCCGGACCGTGGGTGCGGTGCGGAGGGCGTGAGCGGAGCGAGGGGGGGGGAAGGGGAGCGCGAACGTCGTGTCGAGCCGTCAGGCGCGGCGGCGCCGGCCGAGGCCCGACGCGCCGACCACGGCGAGCAGGGCGATGGCACCGGGGGCCGGGATCACGGTGCCGTAGATCTCCACCGAGCCGGAGAATCCGTTGGATTGCGGGGACCAGATGCCCCACTCGCCGGGACCGCCGCCTTGGGTGCCCCAGGCCAGGTATTCGGGATCGGTGCCGTCCTCCTCGCCGTCGATCCACGCGAAGGACGACAGGTCACCGTTCACCAAGACCCCGCCGATGGAGATGATGTAGTTGCCCGAGCCGAGCACGACGTCGCCGGCGAGCTGGGCGTCGAGCTGGAACACCGGCGAGAAGATGTTGGGGACGTACGTGCCGGTGAGCGTCTGCACGATGCTCGCGATCGGCAGCGTCCACTGGTGCACCACCGGGAACCGCGTGTTCTCGGGGTCATCGTTGACGCGCAGCACGACCACCTGGATCGCGGACACGTTCGAGCTCAGCGCGGTCTGTCCGATCGGGTTGGCGGATTCGAGGTATTCGCTCGCGCCCCAGAAGCGGACCGCGGAGAACTGCCATGCATCGCCGTCTTCCACGGTGAAGCTCTGACCGGCCGAGGCGGAGTAGAAGTAGGTGCCGTCGCTGCCGTAGGCGTCGGAGAAGAGACCGTCGCGGACCTCAAGCCCGGAGGGGTCGCGTTCCGGATCGATGGGACCGTTGCCGTACAGGACATCGACGCTGGCCGAGGCGGACGCGGCAATCAGCGTGACGGTGCATGAAATGAATGAAATCGGTCGCATCGCGACGCCCTTTCCCTTCCTGTTGTTCCCGTGACTCGAACGGCGTGGAGCGGGGCTCCACCGGTACAGGCGCAATCTGCCTCAAATGTGGATCACGACGCCCGCCCCGGGGAGCGGCGTTGGATCGGATTTGCGGGAAACCCGCCCAAAATGTCCGGTAATTACCTGAACACGCCGACCGGAGCCATGTTCAACCGCCGCACGGCCCCCACGCCCCCAACAGGATGCCCAGGTCGACGCCGTTCACTTGGCCGTCGCCGTCGAGGTCGCCGGGGCCGTCCGAGCCGCCCCACGCGCCCAGGATGGCGCCGAGGTCAACGCCGTCGACGGTCCCGTCCGCATTCAGGTCGCCCGTGCAGCAGCCGGCGGGCCGAAGGGCGCAGAGATCGATCGCCAGGTACTCCGCTGCATCGAGGTTCCCGTCGCCGTTGGCGCTGGCCGGCACCTGCTGCCCAGCCTGAAGCGCACCGCCGTTGGCGTTGGCGTACGCGACCGCCGCCAGCGAGATCCGCTCCGGCACGGTCCCGAACAGTGCGGCCAGGTCCACCGTGGCCTCCAGCACGCCGCCGTTGGCTCCGGTGGCGCTGCGGGCGCCCCACTGCGTCGTGACGTTGCCGGAGCCGTCGAACCAGCCGCTCCAGCCGTTGTCGTTCTCGTCGGCCACGAATGCACGCCACTGGGCCGCCTGCCCGGCCTTGGCCCACCATGCGCCGCGCATGGCTCCGGGCACCGGATCGGCCACCGCGATGAAGACGTCGTTGCCCTCGCCGGCGTCCGGCGTGGCCACGTAGAGCACGTTCCCGTCGAGCGCGGCCCACAGCGTCCGCCCGCCGTTGGACGCGATCGGGGCGGCGGATGCGTCGAGCGCACCGTCCATCACGAACCCACCCGCATCGCCGCCGGCATCGGGCGAGAGCCCGCTCGCGGTGCCCACGTGGACGTGCTGGATCGGGCTGCGCTTGACGTTGCCGAGGGTGTCCACCGCCTCGACGTAGTAGTCGATCAGCTTGCCCGCCTGCCCGACCACCTTGGCCCTCGCCTGCTTGGCGATGGCGTTGGGCATCTCGAAGAAGTTGATCGAGCCGTCGTTGAAGAAGTTGCCCGCCGGGAAGTCCCGCAGCGTCATCGCCTGCGATTGCCACGCCCCGACTCCGGGCCCGCCCGCGTAGGTCTCGTTCTCGGTGCCGCCGAGCGGGCGGACGCCATCGGCGTCGACGCGCCACTTGAGGGTCACCGACTGCAGCCCCGCGGTGTCGTGGACGAAGGTCCACACGATGAAGTCCGGTCCGTAGGTGCGCTGCTGGTAGCCGTGATGCGGGCCGAAGTTCGTGCCGCCCGGGTTCCACGGGTGGCGCTGCGGGATCCAGACGGTGGGCGCCGTGCGGTCCGTCGCGCCCGCCGACGCCTGCGAGGCGCGCAGCAGCGCCTCGTTGCACGCCACCGCCGGCTTGACCTCCATGTCGAGCGCCGTGCCGTAGTACATGTAGCCCGAGTTCAATGCGCCCAGGAAGTAGTGCCAGGCGCGCTCGCTGGCACGCGTGCCGGACTGCGGCCGCAGCACGTGCGCCATGCGCACCGGGAGCCCGCGGTCGAGGTCGGCCTGCTCGGCCAGGTCCACCGCGTTCTGCGCGGCCGTGATCACCGCCCAGTTGCGGATGTCCTCGGCCCATCCGTTGGCGATGTCGATCTGCCCCTGCGCGTTCACCGGCGGCCAGTTCCAGTTGAGGAACTGCGGCGCGCCGAAGTCGCCGTCGGCATTGACCCACGCACCGTCCTCCACGTGCGCCAGGTCCGACGCCGGCACCGGGTGGTTCGCGAGATAGCGCTGCACCACCGTGGGCACGAAGCCCGCGCCCGACGCGGCCGACACGAAGTTGGGCACCGCCTCCATGTAGTACGAGAACCCGCCGCCCCAGGCGTTGTCGCCGTCGTGGGCAAGCACCACCAGCATCGGGCGGTCGGGGTCGTTGCGCGGTTCGAGCCGCTGCAGGTTGTCGATTCCCATGGGGCTGTATCCGTCCAGCCAGCCCAGGCTCTGCGAGCAGGGAACCACGATGATCTCGCTGGCTTCGCCGGTGGCGGGATCGACGTAGCGCGCACGGTGCGGCGTGTGCCCGAAGGGCACCGCCTCCGCGGGCCCGCAGCCGCGGCTGATCGACAAGCGGTCGAAGAACTGTCCGGGCTGGTTCAGCTGGTCCGCGCGGTTCGGCGGGTCGCACTGCACGCCGCCCGAGCCGAACTGCACCGGGAAGTCCGGGCACGCACGCGAGAGCTTCTCGGAGGAGACGAAGCTCCAGTCGATGCCCGCCTCGCGCAGGAGCGGGATCAGGCGCATGCTGAAGGCCATCTCGCTCGGGAAGAACCCGCGGCTCTGTGCCGGCGAGCTGCCCCATGCCTCTGGGTAGACCTGCCGGTAGAGCGCAAGCTCCTTGCGCACCGTGCTGTCGTCGACGAGCGGAAGCAACGCGTGGTGGAAGGAGAACTGCACCACGTCCATGCGCGGCACGGCCACGCCGCCCGACGTCGTCCAGTTCCGCGACTCGCGCCACGGTCCGAACCAGTTGGTGCCGTACCCGAGTTGCCCACCGGCCTCCGCGAAGCTCTGGATGTTGGCGATCAGGCCGCCGCTGTAGCTGACCTGCGCCCCGGCCTCCGCGGACCATCGGATCGCGTTGACGGTGTCGCGGGGCCGCCACTGGTACGCATTGACACGGTCATCGAGCCCGAAGATCGCACGCAGGTCGTTCTGCGGATTCGCCGCACCGCCGTCCTTGCGGACGATGCTCTGCCATGCGCGCTCGTACCGGCCGCCGTTGTCGTCGGGCCAGTAGATCGGCTGCTCCATGTGCCACAGGTACGTGAAGTGCGTCTTCTCGGCAGCGGCGATGGATGCCACGGCGGCCAAGGAGGTCGCGGCCGCGGCATGGAGGGCACGGGTGCTCATGCACCCGAATATAGGCCGGGATCACTCAGCCGCCACCCGGACCCTTGCCGCCCGGGCGCGTCATCGACGTCGGGTCGAGCAAACGATCGAGCGCCTTCGGTTCGACGAGGCCCTTTCGCAGCACGTACGCGCGGATGGTCTCGCCCGATGCCAGGGCCTCCTTCGCGGCCTTGGCGGCGTTGTCATATCCAATAACCGGGGCCAGGCTGGTGACCATCATCAGGCTGCGCTCGACCGTCTGCGTGGCCTCCGGACGCAGCTCCAGCCCCTCGATGCACTTCTCGCGGAACATCTCGCAGGCGTTGGCGAGCAGCGCGATGGACTCGCAGAGCTGGTCGGCGATGAGCGGCATCGCCACGTTCAGTTCAAGCAGGCTGCCGACGCCGCCGACGCCGCCGAGGGTGATGCTGGCGTCGTTGCCGATCACGCGGCACGCCACCATCATCACGCTCTCGCAGATCACCGGGTTGACCTTGCCGGGCATGATGCTCGAGCCCGGCTGCGTGGCCGGAAGGTTCAGCTCGCCCAGTCCGCAGCGCGGGCCGCTGCCGAGCCAGCGCACGTCGTTCGCCACCTTGGACAGGCTCACCGCGATCGCCTTGAGCAACCCGCTGGCCTCGACGCAGCAGTCGCGCGTCGCCTGCGCCTCGAAGTGGTTCTCCGCCTCCTGGAAGCGGACCTTCATCTCCTTGGTCAGGATGCCCGCCACGGTGCGCCCGAAGCGCGGGTGGGCGTTGATGCCGGTGCCGACCGCGGTGCCGCCGATCGGCAGGTTCGTGGCCAGCACGTCGCGCGCGAGCTCCGCGCGCGCCACCGCGTAGGCCACCGCCGCCGCGTATCCCGAGAACACCTGCCCGACGCGCACCGGCGTGGCGTCCATCAGGTGCGTCCGACCGATCTTCACGTGGCGGTCCCACTTGCGGGCCTTGGCGTCGAGCGCCCGGTGCAGGCGCTTGAGCGCGGGCACGAGGTCGCGGTCGATCGCCACCGCCCCGGCCACCTGCATCGCGGTGGGGAAGGTGTCGTTGGAGCTCTGGCCGCAGTTGACGTCGTCGTTGGGGTGCAGGGGATCCTTGGATCCCACGGGCCGGCCGTGCATCCGGCTGGCCGTGTTGGCGATCACCTCGTTGACGTTCATGTTGGTGCTGGTTCCCGACCCCGTCTGGAAGACGTCGATCGGGAAGTTGCGCATCAGGTCGCCGCGGCGGTCGGCGAAGTCCTCGAGCAGGCGCTCGCACGCCTCGACGGTGGCCTTGGCCTTCGGCTTCGGCAGCGTGCCGAGCGTGGCGTTCGCCATGGCGCAGGCGCGCTTGAGCTCGAGGTAGGCGGCGATCACCGCGGGCGGCAGCGTGCGCCCGCTCACCGGGAAGTTGAGCACCGCGCGCTGCGTGGTCGCGCCGTACAGCACGTCCGCGGGGACGGTCATGCTGCCCATGCTGTCGGTCTCGGTGCGGGTCGCGGCGGCGGGCTTCTTCACGGTGCGGGTTCGCTTGGCCATGGCTGCTCCTGGTGTGCGGGGGGAAGGATGGTAGCCGCGCGCACCGCGGCGGCCTCCGTCCGCAGCTGCCGGAGCGCATCACCGAGCCGGGTGGCGAACTCGAGCATCGTGCCCGCCTCGGCCGATGCGTGGCGCAGTCCATGGGCGGCGCGTTCCTGGCCCTCGCGGATGCGATGGCCGCGTTCGCCGATCTGCCGGAGCACCGGCTCCACCTGCGCCATCTGTCCGATCCCCTCGGCCATCGCGCCCTGCAGCCGGGCCGACCGCGCGCTCGCCTCCTCGGCGGCCGACGCGAACTCGCCCGTGGCGCGCAGGCCTTCCTCGACGGCATCGTGCATGGCGCGCACGTTGCTGCCGATCGACTGGCTGTGCGATGCCGCGTCCTCGGCGAGCCGGCGGATCTCGGCGGCCACCACGGAGAACCCGCGTCCCGCCTCGCCGGCCTGCGCGGCCTCGATCTCGGCGTTCAGGCTGAGGACGCTGGAGCGGTTCGCCACCTGCACCATCGCCTCGAGCGCCTGGTCGACCGTGGCGGCATGGCCGCGCATCGTGGCGAACCGGTCGGACAGCTCGCGTCCGCGCACGATCACCGCCTGCACTCCCGCGTCGATCTCCGAGACCTCGGCCAACGCGCCGCCGCCGCAGGAGACCGCGGCGGAGGCGCCGACGGAGGCGGACGACGACTGGTCCACCAACGCCGTCGACTCGCGCACGGCATCCTCGCCCGCGCGAAGGCCGGCGAGGACTTCCTCGGCGGCCGGCCCGAACTCGTGCAACCGATCGGCAAGCTCGGCCTCCAGGCGCAGGCACGCCGACTCGATCGCCTCGGCGTGGCGCGCGGATTCGGTGGCGAGCGCCCGTGCGCGTGCCGCGTGCGCGCGTTGCTGCGCGCGCTCCGCCTCCGTCGCCTCGCGGCGCAGGCCGCCGGCCCACCATGCGAAGGCCCCGGCAACGGCGAGCGCGGCAAGCCCGGCAGGAGCCGCCACGCCCCAGGCGATCCGGTTGGCTGCCGCGTAGAGGCTGGAGGCGTCGAGGTCGACGCCCGCCACGAGCAACACGGTGCCGTCCGGCGACAGCGCGGGCGCGAAGCCGCTGAAGAACGTCCCGTACGAGTCCGCGTACTCGAACGCCGTGGGCTTGGTCCAGTCGATGGTGCCGCCACGGCGATCGTTGACCGTCATCGGCTCGCCGACCTTGCTCTTGTCCTGCAGCGCCTCCTCGGCGTCCACCACGTACACCGCGCCCGATCGAGAGGACGGATCCGGGGCGAGCGTGAACAGGAAGCGCACGGGCGCCCCCGCGGCCCGCCATTGGTCGCGCAGCGCGCGCAGCTCGGACTCCACCGATCGGTACGACGGAGCGTCATGCTTCCCGTCCGCCAATGCGCTCGCGTTGGCCGCGGCATCCACCGTCATCGCCGCGGTGCGCGCGTACGCGATGGCCTCGCGTCCCAGCGCCTCGCGCAGCTCGGCCTCCGCGGAGCGGCGCGCTCCCCACGCCGACACCGCGGTCACCGCGGCGGCGGCAAGTGCTGCCAGGAACATGGCGGTCCACCGTGGATGCATCGGATCATCGTAAGGCCGCGCGCGGGCGCGCATAGACTCGGCGGTCCATGGAGGGCCATTCACCCAGGAGCAACCGGACCGAGGCCGAGGACCTGTTCCTCGCCGCGATCGACCGTCCCGCCGTGGAGCGTGCGGCGTGGATCGCCGCGCAACCCGGCAGCGCCGAGGCGCGTCGCGAGGCCGAGCGCATGCTGCAGGCGATCGAGTCCTCCGGCGAGCGCATCGACGCGGCGCTGGGCGTCATGGCGCGGGAAGTGCTCGTGTCCGTGGCGCAGGGCGGCGCGGGTGCGGGCCGCTACGTGCTCCTGCACTCGTTGGGGGAGGGCTCGTTCGGGCAGGTCTTCCTGGGCCGACAGGAGCAGCCGGTCCGCCGGCTGGTGGCGGTGAAGGTGCTGCGTGAGGCGCTCGCCTCGGCGTCCGCGGTCGCGCGCTTTCGCGCCGAGCGGCAGGTGATGGCCGCGCTGGACCACCCCGGCATCGCCGCCATGCTCGACTCCGGCGAGCTTCCGGACGGCCGACCGTGGTTCGCGATGCCGTTCGTCTCGGGATTGCCGGTCACCGACTGGGCGCGGGAGCGGGCGCTCGACCTGCGGGCCCGCGTGCGGCTCATGGCCTCGGTGTGCGAAGCCGTTGAACATGCCCACCGCCGCGGAGTGATCCACCGCGACCTCAAGCCCGGCAACGTGATCGTGGCCGAGGACGATGCCGGCCAGCCGCGGCCGCGCGTCATCGACTTCGGCGTGGCCAAGGCGCTCGACGCCACGTTCGCCGAGCCCGACGCGCGGACCGTGGACGGCGCGATCCTGGGGACGCCCGAGTACATGCCGCCCGAGCAGGCCGAGGGCCGCGCCCCCGACACCCGCAACGACGCCTTCGCGCTGGGCGTGATGCTTCACGAACTGGTGGCCGGCCGGCTTCCGCGCGACGGCGCGGCCCTGCGTGCCGGCGGTCGCGCGGGGCTCGCCGCATCGATCCGGCGCACGCGTCCGACGTGCCCGTCGACGGTGGCGCCCGGGCAGGGGATCGACCGCGACCTCGATGCCGTCTGCATGAAGGCGACCGAAGCGGACCCCGAGGCGAGGTACCAGTCGGTGGCGGAACTGCGCACCGACCTGCTGCGTTGGCTCGACGGCGAGGCGACGTCCGCCTCGGCGCCGAGCCGGGTGCGTGCGCTCCGACGTTTCGTGCGCCGCCACCGCGCGGCGACCGCCGCTGCCGCGATCACCGTGACCGCGCTGGTGGCGTCCACCGCCGTCTCGCTGCGCGCGGCAAGGCTGGCCACGAGCGCGCGCGACGCGGCCACGGCCGCCCGCGCCCAGGCCGAGCGCCGCGCCGAACAGAACGGTCGCGTGCTGGCGTACCTCTCCGGCGTGCTGGCCGGCGCCGATCCCACGGCACAGGACGGCCGCACCGACGTGACCGTCCGCGAGACGCTGGAGACCGCGGTCCGCGACCTGGACGCCGGCGCGCTTCGCGGCGCGCCGATCGAGGAGGCCGAGACTCGGCGCTCGCTCGGCGATGCATTTGCGGGGATCGGCCGGCCCGACGACGCGGTGGCGCAGTACGAGCGTGCGCTCGGTCTGCTCGACGCGCTGGCGAAGATGCCTGCCGACCCGGCGGCGAACTCGGCCTCGGACGTCGACCGGCTGTCCGTCGGCCTGGCCACCAAGGCCTCGGCGGTGCTCGCCAACGCGCAGCGCGGTGCAGAGGCACGCGCGTTCGCCGAACGCGCGTTGGCGGCGGCACGCACGCCGGCCGTCCGCGGCCTGGCGTTGACCGCGCTCGCCGACGCGCTGCGCATCGAGGGCAAGGACCTGGCCGGCGCTCGCGCCGCCGCCGAGGAGTCGGTGGAGATCCTGCGTGCCGAACCCGGGATGCGCGCGGACCTCGCGGCCGCCCTGAACAACCTGGGCATCGTGCTGCAGGACGTCGGCGAGGTGGAACCCGGGATCGTGGCCCTCGAGGAGGCCGTGGCGATCAACGCCGAGGTGGGCGCCGACGGCACCTACAAGGCGATGTACGAACTGCACAACCTGTCCGCGCTGCAGCGCACCGCCGGCCGGATGCCCGAGGCCGAGCGCCACGCGCGCTCGGCGCTGGCGATCGTCGAGCGGCTGGCGGGCAACGACCATCCGCACCGGGCCACGGTGCTGGCCAACCTCGCGCTCGCGCTCCGCGGCCAGCGTCGCCTGGAAGAGGCCGAGGCCGTGCAGCGCGAGGGACTGGCGACGCTCGAGCGCGCCGGCCTCGGTGCCGGCGCCGACGCAGGCATCGCGTGGCTGAACCTGGCGTCGCTGCTGCGCGACCGCGGTGACCTGCCCGGCGCGGTCGACGCGGGCCGACGGGCGGTATCGGTGCTCGACGCCATCCCCGGCCAGGATGCGTGGCTGCGCGCGGCCGCGCGCATGTCCATGGGGCGGGCGCTCTCGGCCGCGGGCCGGCACGCCGAGGCGGAACCCCCGCTGCGCGAGGCGTGGGCGCTGCTTGAGCCCATGCCGATCGACGCCAGGCGCCGCAGCGCGGGCCTGCTGGCGTTGCTCCAGGCCTGCCGTGCGTGGAACGAGCAGGATCCGGACGCCATGCCCGATGACCGCGTGGAGGCATTGCGCGCCACGGTGCGCGAATTCGATGCCGCGAATCCCGGCGTGATCCCGGCCGGTTCGTGGTGATCGCGCCGTTGCTACCCTGCGCGCACCTATGGGCATCATCAAGGAATTCACCGACTTCGCCGTCAAGGGCAACGCGCTCGACCTGGCCGTGGGCGTGATCATCGGCGCCGCGTTCGGCAAGGTGGTCAACTCGATCGTCAGCGACCTCTTCATGCCGCCCCTCGGCTGGATGATCGGCGGCGTGAACTTCACCGAGCTGCAGTGGGTGATCGCACCGGCCGTGGCGGCCACCGAGAGCGCCCCGGCCAAGGCCGCGGTGGCGATCCGCTACGGCGCCTTCATCGACACCGTGGTGCAGTTCCTGATCGTGGCGGTCGCGGTGTTCGTCGCCATCAAGGCGATGAACAAGGTGGCGTCGCTGCGCAGCCTCGAGGACCTGAAGCGGATCGCCGACCTCGGCGACAAGAAGCCCTGACCGCGCGGCCGGCGCCGTCGTCGGCGAACGGGCGCGCGGGCCCGCGCTCAGCGGATCCGCCAGCTGACGTATCGCAGGTCGAGGTACTCCTCGATCCCGTGGTGACCGCCCTCCCGGCCGAGCCCGCTGTGCTTCACGCCGCCGAAGGGCGCCTGCGCGGTGGCGGGCAGCGCATCGTTGACGCCGACGATCCCGTACTGCAGTTCCTCGGTCATGCGCATGATCCGTGAGCCGTCCGCCGTGAAGAGGTAGGCCGCGAGCCCGTAGGGCGTGTCGTTGGCCAGGCGCAGGGCTTCGGACTCGGTGCCGAACGCGCAGACCGGGGCCACCGGCCCGAACGTCTCCTCGCGGAAGCAGCGCATGCCGGGCGTGACGCCCGCGAGCACCGTGGGCTGCATGAAGCGGTCCGCGCAGCCGGGGACCCGGGCACGTGAACCGCCGACCATGACGCGCGCGCCGTGCGCCACGGCGTCGGCCACGTGCGCCTCCGCCTTCTGAATCCCCGCATCGTCGATCAGCGGTCCGATCTGCGTGCCGGGCGCGCGGCCATCGCCGACCCTCAGCGCGGCGACGGCGGCGGTGAGCCGCTCCACGAAGGCATCGTGGATGCCCCGCTGCACGAGGAACCGGTTGGCGCACACGCAGGTCTGGCCGGCGTTGCGGAACTTGCTCGCCATGGCTCCCGCCACCGCGGCGTCGAGGTCGGCATCGTCGAAGACGATGAACGGTGCGTGACCGCCGAGCTCAAGCGACACGCGCACCACCTGCTCGGCGCTGCGCCGGAGCAGGATGCGTCCCACCTCGGTGCTCCCGGTGAAGCTCACGTGGCGGACGTGCAGGGTGTCGAAGAAGGCATCCGAGATCGCCGATGCGTCCAGCCCGGTCACCACGTTGAGGACGCCCTCCGGCAGACCCGCCTCGGCGGCCAGCGCCGCGATCGCCAAGGCCGAGAGCGGCGTCTGCTCCGCGGGCTTCACCACCTGCGTGCATCCCGCGGCCAGGGCGGGACCCATCTTGCGCGTGACCATGGCGATCGGGAAGTTCCATGGCGTGATCGCCGCGGCGACGCCGCACGGCTGGCGCAGCACCAGGAGGCGCTTCGCCGGATCGGACGCGGGGATCGTCTCGCCGTAGACGCGCTTGCCTTCCTCGGCGTACCACTCCAGGAAGCTCGCGCCGTAGGCCACCTCGGTGCGCGCTTCGGCGAGCGGCTTCCCGCACTCCTGGCTGCAGAGGTCGGCCAGGCGCTCGGCATCGCGGTGCATGAGTTCGGCGAGGCGTCGCAGGTGCCGTGCGCGCTCGATGGCGGCGAGCGACCTCCACCGGGGGAACGCGCGTGCCGCGGCGTCGACGGCCGCACGGGCATCGTCGGTGCCGCCGTCCGCGACCTCGGCGATCACCGTGTCGTCGGCGGGGTTGCGCACCGCGAAGGTGCGTCGCGACCGGGCGGGCACGAACGCGCCGTCGATGAAGCAGTCGGTGTGCATCGGCAGGAGGGTAGCCGCGAAGTCGTCCGGCGACGATCGCGGGGGCGCCCGTCGCCGCGAGTCCTATGCTTGCGCCGCAGTGACACGCAGTCCGTGCCAACGCCTTCGGAAGGTCCTCGTGCTGGGCACGGGGTCGTTCCTGCCGGGGCCCCCGGTGACGATCGATGAGATCGAGTCGCGGCTCGGGCGGCTGGACGATGCCCCGGATGCCGTGCGGCGGTTCTCCGCCGGTGCCGGTCGGCGGCTCGCCGAGCACTCGGGCGTGCGGCACCGCCACTTCGCGATCGACCCGGACACGGGCGAGCTGACGCATGACTTCGCGGGACTGGCCCGGGAGGCGTGCGTGCGCGGGCTGGCGCAGGCGGAGGTGGCCCCCGACGAGGTGGACCTGCTGGTGGTCTCGATGCCCGGCGTCGACGACTTCACGCCGCCCACCAGTGCCACGCTGCAGGCCGAACTGGGGATCGAGCGGTGCGCGGAGATCGCCGTCCACAGCAACTGCTCGGGCGTGGGCAAGGCCGTGCAGATCGCCATGGACGCGATCCGCGTCGGCCGCTGCCGCACCGCGCTGGTGGCGTACAGCCAGCTCTCGAGCATCTTTCTCCGGTCGGCATGGCTCGTGCAGCCGGCGATGACCCGGAGCCAGGCATTGATGCGATGGATCCTCTCCGACGGGTCGGGCGCGATGGTGCTGCGCGGGGTGGACGATCCGGAGGCGCCGGGCCATGAGCTGGTGGAGGCGCACGCGATGTCGATCGGCGGCATGCTTGCCCCGGCGATGACGTGCGGCCTCGGCGCACGCATCATGCGGACGCAGCAGGTCGGGTTGCGCGCGCTCGTCGAGCGCGGGCTGCATCACCTCGACCAGGATTTCGCCGCCGTCAGCGAGTTCTCCGCCGTGCGCCTCGAGACGTTGCTCCGCGCGTTCGCCGGCGGACTGGAACTCGAGCACGACGACATCGACCACTACGTCCTGTCGATACCGACCGTCAAGCTCTACGAGGACGCCCGGAGGCGGATCGAGTACCTCGCGTGGGAGCGGTGCCCGTTCCGATGCGCCACGAGCGGCTACTGCGGAGGGGCGTCGATCCTGGTGCACCTGGACCAGATGGCGCGGGCCGGCCAGCTCAAGACCGGGGAGCTGGCCATGTGCTATTCCGTCGAGTCGAGCAAGTGGATGGGCGGAGGCTTCCTGGTCCGGTGGTAGGCGGGTCGGGGCCAGGCCCGAAACGACAACCCCCGCGCTCTCAGCATTCGCCGAGAAACACGGGGGTCTCGTTCAATGGACCTGATCGGGCTCGAACCGACAACCTCTTCCATGCCATGGAAGCGCTCTTCCAATTGAGCTACAGGCCCGCTGTTGGCCGCGCACGGCATGGGCCGGGCGCGAGGAAGAACGTCGGACGATACACGGCGCTTCGGGAAGGCACAAGCACCGCGCGCCCGGCATGGGCGCGCGGTGCTTTGGATGAATAACCCGCGGTGGACGCCGAAAGCGCGGCCGGTCGGTCAGCCGGCGCCGTGGATGGCGTTGACGTAATCGCCCTTCGGGCGGATGCCCACCCAGCGATTCACGGCCTGCCCGTTCTTGAAGAGGATCACCGTCGGGATCGACTGGATGCCGAGTTGCACGGCCACTTCCTGCGCCGAATCGATGTCGAGCTTGCCGACCTTGGCCTTGCCCTTCACCTCGGTGGCCACCTGGTCGATGGTCGGGCCGAGCATGCGGCACGGGCCGCACCACTCCGCCCAGAAGTCCACGAGCACGGGGACGGCGGAGTCGAGGACCTCGGACTTGAAGTTCGCGCTGGTGATGGTGAGGGTGTCGGCGCCTGCCATGGCGGTTGCTCCGTGAAGAAGGGTGCGTGGGACGATTGCTTGGAGCCGTGCCGGGGCGCTTGCGTTCCCAGATCGCGGCCATTCCCGGACCTGCCGGGGAGGGAAATCCTATCCCGGCGCCGAAAGCGCCGGGGCGCACGAAAGTCGGGCCCGGGGATCGCCGATGCCGCTGGGGCATGGACCTGCGACCACGCCGCTCCCGCCGCCCCGCGCTCTGGTTGGTGCCGCCCGTCGGTACCGATGCAGCTCGGCACGCCATTGCCGGTTCCGGCCCGCTTCGCGTGGGGCGCTGCCCATCGTCGGACATCGTGTTGGCGGATCCGGCGGTGAGTCGCGAGCACGCCGTGCTCGAGTGGGTCGAGTCGATCGAGGGCGGTTGCTGGCGGATCGGCGATCGCGGCAGCGCGTCCGGCACATGGGTGAACGACGTGGCGCTGCCGGCCGGCTCGACGCTGCCGCTGCGCCCGGGCGACCGCGTGCGCTTCGGTCCGGTGCGATTCGACCTCGCCGGCGCCCCGGCGGACGAGGCCGCGACCATCGTGCTCGGGATCGGCGGCGCAGCCGAACCGGAAGAACGAATCACCCCGCTCGCGCCCGCGTCGCTCGAAGCCTCGCACCTCGATGCGGTGCTCGCCGCGGGCGCCGCCATCCACGAGGCCACGGACGAGCGCGGGGTCGCCGCGGCCGCGGTGCAGGCGATCGCCGGCGCCTCCGGATTCTCCGACATCGCCTTCCTGCACGCCACCACCGAAGCCGGGGCCCCCGGGGACGGGGCAGCGGTCTCGTGGCGCACCGCGTCCGGCCAGCGCCCGGCCGTCGGGCGCGCGGTCCTCATGCGCGCACGCGGCGGGGCGGTGTCGATCACGGCGCCGTCGGACGCGGGCGACATGCAGGGCACGATGATCCGAAACCGCCTGGCGCGCGTGGTGTGCGTGCCGGTGGCGCTCGGCGACCGGCTCTTCGGGTTCCTGTGGCTTTCCGACGCGGGACGAAGCTGCGGCGCGGCCGAGCCCGTGGCCGCCATGGCGCGGGCGATCGCCTCCACCGCCGCGCTCGCGCTCGCCAACCTGGAGCGCCTGCGCACCACCGAGCGGCTCGAGGCCGAGCATCGCGCGATGTTCGACGGCACGATGCAGGCACTGATCGCCACGATCGACGCCAAGGACCCGTACACCCGCGGCCACAGCGCGCGCGTCGCCGAGTTCGCGCACCTGGTGGCCTCGCGCGCCGGCCTCGCCGCCGCCGACGGCGAGCGCGCCCGGCTCTGCGGCCTGGTGCACGACATCGGCAAGATCGGCGTCCCGGAGCAGGTGCTGCGCAAGCCCGACAAGCTGACCGATGCCGAGTTCGCGACCATTGCCGCGCATCCCGTCACGGGCCACGACATCCTTCGCGGCATCCCGCAGATGGCAGACGTCCTGCCGGGCGTGCTGCACCACCACGAGCGGTTCGACGGGCGCGGCTATCCGCACGGACTGGTGGGCGAACGGATCCCCATGATCGCCCGGGTGATCGCCGTGGCCGACGCGATCGACGCCATGACCACGTCGCGCACGTACCGTCCGGCCCGTCCGATGGCGGCCGCCGTGGAGGAGGTGGTGCGTTCCGCGGGTTCGCACTTCGATCCGATGCTTGCGCGTGCGGTGGGCGCCATGGACCTGCGCGAACTGCAGGCCATCGTCGGGTTGCACGTGTTCGGGCCGGGCCTGCCGGGCGGCGCCACGCTCGATGCCGCCTGGGCGGCCGCGCGACTGCCTGCCGCGGCCGCCGCATCGGCTCAACCGGACCGGCTGCGCCGCACCGCATAAGCGCGGCGGCACTCGCCGAACCGAAGGACGAAGATCTCCGCCTCGCCTTCGCCGGTCCCGCGCAACGCGCGCTGCCAGGCGTCCGGGTCGCACGCACCCCCGCGGGTCCGCACCACTGCCCGCGCGGCACCTCGTTCGCGCATCCACCCTCGGACCGCCGCTTCCCGTGCAGGAAGCTCCTCGAGCACCTCGTACGCGGCGAACCACCCGACGGCCTCGGACGGCGCGTCGGGCATTCGGTCGGCGGTGAGGATGCCGAGCCCCGGCCAGAGTTCATCGGCCCCAAGCGTCGGCGCGAGCAGGTGCACCAGTCGCGCGCGCTCCAGGGCAGGGTCGGGGACCAGCAGCATCCGTCGCGCCTGTCCGCCCGCGCCCGGACCATCGAGCTCGGCGGGAACGCCGCAGATCGTCAGGCGTCGGTCGACGCGCGTCGCCACGTTGGTGGCGGGCTGCGTGGCCAGTTCACCGGTCCACAGCACCTGCTGCGCGAGGCGCTCGCCGTCGCCGATGAACTCCACCTGGTCCCAGGGCGCGCGCTCGTCCGCAGCCAGGTCCATGCCCGGACCGAGCTTCACCGCGCCGCCGCGCCGGCCGGCGAGCATCGTGCGCACCTCGGCGATCCCGGGCACCAGGTCCTGCGTTCGCCAGGCTCGCCCGCCCCGGGCATCGCGCCTCGCCGGGTCCACGTGCACGAACGGCGCATCTCCGGGCTCACGAACGGCATCCGCGCACCGAACCGCGCATGCGGCGTTGCGCGCGGCCATCCACGCGCGCCCCGGGTCGAGGTCGGCACCGGTCGACTCGGCCACGCGCGCCAGCGCCATCAGGTCACCGCCGATGCCGCAGCAGAGGTCATCGATGCGCGTGGCTCCCGCCTCGCGGAAGCGCTTGGCCTTCCACGCGGCGATCGCCGGGTCGCTCGCCATCTCCGCGCCGGCGCGGTCCATCCACAGTTGCGCCGCCGCGGGACCGAACTTCGGCTCGGCGCGGGTGCGGGCGAGGCTCAGCTCGATCGCCAACGCCACCAGCGTCGGGTCGTGCCGCGCGCGCAGGCGTTCGATCACGGCGGGTGCCGGCGGCTCGGTGATGCCACGCAGTGCGTCGAGCAGCGCCCGAGACGACGGTTCGGCGAGCCGAGCCCACTCCGCGGTCACCGTCAGCGCTTCTCCATCGCCCGCGCGGAGGCGGCGTCGCCCAGGAGCACCGACACGGAGCGCAGGTCGTCGGTCGAGTCGAGCACGATCTTCAGGATGATGGTGAGCGGCACCGCGAAGAACATGCCGGCCAGCCCCAGCAGGTAGCCCCACACCACCAACGAGAGGAGCACCACGAGCGGCGAAAGCCCCAGCCGCGCCCCGAGCATCCGCGGCTGCAGCACGCTGCCGATCAGCACGCCCGCGCCCGCCTGCACCACGGCCATGGCGATGGCGGTGCCCCAGCCGTGGGTCACGAGCGCCGCAAGCACCACCAGGAGACCCGCGGCGATCGCGCCGATCGTGGGGATGTAGTTCAGGAAGAACACCAGGAACGACAGCAGGAACGGGAACGGCACGCCGAGCGCCACGCAGGCGGCGTAGTTGATGACGGCGAGCACCACGTTGAGCTGCGTGATCACCACCAGGAACGACCGGACCTTGTCGGCGACGCTGCCCATGCCTGCGCTGTTCATGGCGTTCGGGAACGCCACGCGCATCTTCAGCGGCACGCTCGATGCCTCGGCGACGATGAACGCGGTGACCAGCAGCACGAACGTGAAGTTCTGCACGAGCTTCGCCAGCTGCAGCACGATCACCTCGGTGAAGTCGCTGAGCTTCCAGCTGTGGGCGTCGGCCATCACTTGGTCGGGGTCCACGTCGATGCCGCGGTTGCGCAGGCCCTCGAGCGCCGAGTAGAGCAGGTCGTCGATCCGTGCCTGGTACTCCGGGAGCATCGGCTTCAGGGCAGCGGCCGACTGGCTCAGGTAGTAGCCGATCCCGAGCGCGCCGCCGAGGGTCGCGCCGAGCACGATCAGGAGCGCCAGCCATCGCGGCATGCCCAGCTTTCCCTGCAGCACCGTCAGCGGCAGGATCGCGATCATGCCGATGAAGGCCGCCGCGAGGATCGGCGTGATGATGCCCGAGGCCTCGCGCACCCCGGCGGCGATCACCACCACCGCGGCCGCGGTGAGCAGCACGTTGAGCCCGCGGCCGCGCGGGGCGGTGCCGACCGGTCCGGGGGAGGGCGATGACGACGGCGTGGCGAATGGCATGGTCGTTCCTCAGCGTCCCTTGGCGTGGAGCGGCCGCACGCGGACGTTCCGGTACTCCACGCGATCACCGTGGCCCAGGAATCCGATGCGCCCGGCCCGGCGCGATGCGCCCGGGTGGGAGTTCCCGCTCTGGGTTCCGCCGGCCATCGCGTGGTCCAGGTCCGCGTCCAGGATGACGGTGTCGTTGAGGCGCACGTTCACCTTTCGGCCGTCGAGCACCACCGACTGCTGATTCCACTCGCCTGCCGGCCGAAGGGCGGCGGTGCTGCCCCGGGATGCGGCGATGCCGTACACGCTGCCGTGGCGCTGCCAGTCCTTCAGCCAGCCCTGGTACTTGGCATGGCCGTCGTCGAGCACCTGGATCTCCATGCCCTCGTAGGCGGCGTCTCCCGTGCCGGGCGCCCGTACGGCGATGCCGTTGTTCGCCCCGGGCGTGAGGCGGAACTCAAGCGTCAGCTCGAAGTCATCCCATTCGCCGGGCGCGTAGATGTCGCGGCCTTGCGGACCGCAGGCCAAAGCGCCCGATTCGATCGACCAACCGGCGCGGTCGCCGGTCCAGCCGTCCATGGAGGATCCGTCGAAGAGCGTGACGACGCCGTCGGCATCGGGGGCCGGTGAGGCGGGCGAAGCCGGTGCGGCCGATGGGGACGGTTGGGCCGCCGTGGCCGATTGCAGCGTGGTCGCCTCGGTGGTCGACGGCGACGGGCCCTTCGGCGTCGGGGCTTCTTGGCCGCATGCGGCCATGAGGGTGGCGCCCGCGAACACGGCCGACATCGATCGCATGGCCGGACGGTACCACGCGCCTAGGCTGCGTCCGTGGCACGCGCTCGACGTTCCAACGCCCCCGGCGCCGATACGGGATCGCTCTTCGTGAACTCGCCGCGCGATCGGGCGATGGAGCGTGTGGCGCCGGCTCCGATTTCCCCGGCGGTAGCGGCGTTGGCGGCGCGCCTTCCCCGGGGCGTGCATCTGGGGACCAGCAGTTGGGCGTATCCCGGATGGAGGGGATTGGTGTTCGCCCCGCGTGCGCCGGTGGCGGCGCTCGCGCGCGATGGGCTGGCGGCCTATGCGGAGTGGCCCATCTTCACGACCGTGGGGCTGGATCGCGCGTTCTATTCCTCGCCGTCGGAGGACGAGTACCGCGCGCTGGCCGACCTGGTGCCGCCCGGGTTCCGCTTCTGCGTGAAGGCGGACCAGCGCTGCGTTCGCCCTGATGCGGACGCGCACGGCAGCACGCTCGGCAGCACCACCGCGCATCGGGCCAACGGCGCGCCGAATCCGCTGTTCCTGAATGCCGACTTTGCGTGGGAGACGGCCGTGCGACCGGCGATCCGCGGGCTGGGCGAGCGTCTCGGTCCCGTGGTGTTCCAGTTGCCGTACCTGGACCTCGCGCGCTCCGGTCGGCTCGGCGGGGCGCCGGAGGCCAGCGCGCGCATCGGCGGGTTCCTCTCGGGCCTGCGTGCGCGAGCCGAGGCCGAGCGCCTGCACGACCGTTGGGTTCCCGTCGTGGAGGTGCGCAACCGCGAGTTCATGGCGCCCGTCGCGATCGCGGCGCACGTCGGTGCTCTGGCGGCCGGCGACGCCGTCCACGGGTACCTCCAGCATCCCACCATGCCGTCGCCCGCCACCCAGGAGCGCGCGATGGCGGCGGCGGGGGCGCCGGCCGGTCGACGCGATGCCCGGGCGATCGTGGTGCGGTGGATGTTGCCGTCGGCCACCACGTACCAGGAAGCGTCGGCGGCCTTCGAGCCGTTCGACCGGATGCTCGCGCCCGATCCGGCCGTGCGGGCCGAGGTTGCCGCGCTGCTCTCCGGCGCCGACTCGTCGCGGCCGGGGTTCGTGGTGTGCAACAACAAGGCCGAGGGCTGCGCGGCGCTCACGGTCCGTGCTCTGGCCGAGGAGTTGGCGCGGGACCCCGCGGCTACGATTGAGTTTCCCACGGAGAACACATGAATCACGCGAGCCGCGCCGCCTGCTGCATTGCCGCCTTGATGACTGCGATCCTGACCGCCGCGGGCCCGCAGGACCCGGCGCCCGACGCCGGCGGTGGGATGGCCAATCCCGGCACGCCCGCCGGCATCCCCAAGATCCGCCTGCAGCGGGTGGCGCCGGAGATGACGTTCCGCCGACCCGTGCAGGTGGTGTTCGAGCCCGGCGTCGACGCCCGGATGTACGTGATCGAGCAGGCCGGTCGCGTGCTGGTGATCGACCCCGCCGACCGTGCCGCCAAGGAGCCCAAGGTGTTCATGGACATCCGCGGTCAGGTGAACAGCCGCGGCAACGAGGAGGGCCTGCTCTCCATGGCCTTCCACCCGAAGTACCCGGCCACGCCCACCTTCTGCGCGCTGTACACGGCGATCGATGCGCAGCGCAAGCGCAGCAACGTGCTCTCGCGCTGGTCGGTCGACCCGGAGACGGGCACGGTGAAGGCCGGCAGCGAGGAGATCCTGCTGACCGTCGAGGATCCGTACTCCAACCACAACGGCGGCACGGTGCTCTTCGGGCCCGACGGCATGCTGTACCTGAGCCTCGGCGACGGCGGTGCGGCCAACGATCCCCTGCAGGCGGGGCAGGACTTGGGCACGCTGCTCGCCAAGGTCATCCGGATCGACGTCGACCGACCCGACGAGGGCAAGCCGTACGGCATCCCCAAGGACAACCCGTTCGTCGGCACCGAGGGTGCGCGTCCCGAGATCTGGGCGTACGGGCTTCGCAACGTGTGGCGCATGTCCTTCGACCGCGTCACCGGGGATCTCTGGGGCGGCGACGTCGGCCAGAACGCGTACGAAGAGGTGGTGCTGATCCGCAAGGGCGGCAACTACGGATGGAACCCGCGCGAGGGATTCCACGAGTTCCCCGGAGGCAAACCCGGACGGTTCGGCTCGGAGTACCTCGAGCCCGTGGTCGAGTACCCGCACAGCGAAGGCGTCAGCATCACGGGTGGATACGTGTGGCGCTCGAAGGACGCCCCGGCGCACCAAGGCGTCTACGTGTACGCGGACTTGGTGTCGTGCCGGATCTGGGGGATTCGCGCCCCGGATGGCAAGCTCGAGGCCGGCCCCGAGGTGCTGCTCACCACCCGCAACCAGTTGCCCACGAGCTTCGGCGAGGCCAACGACGGCACGCTGTACCTGGTGACCTTCGAAGGAAGCCAGGATCCCCGCGCCAAGGGCGCCGTCTGGCGGATTCAGCCGGCGCCATGAGCGGCGTGGGCGGTTCTAGAACTCTAGAATGAGGCCATGCGAGCGTTCCGCCCGTTCACCCGTCTGGCCCTGCCGCTGCTCGCCGCGGCCGCGACGTCCGTGGGGTGCGACGACGATCGCGCCCTGTGGGGCGATGCCATGAGCCCAACCCAGGCGCAACAGGCCAACGAGGGTCCCGGCCCTGCGTCCCCGATCTTTGCCACCACCGAAGGCGACAGCGAAGACCCCTTCGTCGACAACCCCACGTATCCCTTCGTGGACTCCCCGTGGTGGTCGAACCCCGCCTACAACGGCGGTTGAATCCCCAATGCCCAACCACCTGTTGCAGCTCGAGGGCCTGTCCGACGAACGGCTGACCCAGTTGCTCGACGCCGCAGCGGCGTACCTCCCCGCGGCGCGTGGCCAGGGACAGGTACCGGCAGCGCTCGCTGGCCGCCTGGTGGCGCAGATGTTCTTCGAGGACTCCACCCGGACCCGCCTCAGTTTCGAGGCGGCCGCCGCCCGGCTCGGGGCTCGGTCGATGTCATTGCAAGGGGCGGGGTCCAGCGCGAGCAAGGGCGAGACGTTCCTGGACACGGCGCTCAACGTCGACGCGCTCGGCGTCGATGCCATGGTGGTGCGGACCTCGATCTCGGGCGGTCCGGCGCTGCTGGCGCGGCACGTGCGCTGCGCGGTCATCAATGCGGGCGACGGCCGACGCGAGCACCCCACCCAGGGGCTCCTGGACTGCCTGACCATTCGCGAGGCGTTCGGCCGCTTCAACGGAATCCACGTCGGGATCGTGGGCGACATCGCCAACAGCCGGGTCGCTCGCAGCGCCATTCATGCCCTCACCACGCTGGGGGCCTCGGTGCACCTGATCGGCCCTCCCACCTTGTTGCCGGGGTGCTTTGCGGGCGTGGCGCGCCGAGCTGAAAGTGTTCACATCACGCACGATCTGGACGCGATCTTGGACCGATTGGACGTGATCATGATGCTTCGCGTCCAGTTGGAGCGCTCCGCCGGCGGAGGGATCGCCGCCGATTACCGTGAGCATTACGGGTTGACGCACCAGCGCGCGCAGCGGCTCCCGAGCCATTGCATCGTGATGCACCCGGGGCCAGTCAATCGAGGGGTAGAGGTGGACGACGATGTGGCGGACGACGTTCGTCGCAGCCAGATCCTGCGGCAAGTCACGCACGGCGTGGCCGTCCGCATGGCGGTACTGCAAGAATCCATGCCCCGTTAGGGGTATGTTCGGAACTTGTTTCCGGTCCGGGGGAAAGTGATCGTGCAGGTACCCTCTACCCCTTGCCGATAGGGATCCGACGACGGCTGGGCGGGAACCACCTCGGTGGTTGTTTCGTCCTCGCGCCGTTCGCGGAGTTCCGCAGGATCACCAGCACCCCATGAGTCCCGAACCGCAGCCGTCGCCGTCCGAACGCCCCGCCCGAACCCGAAGCCCGCGCACCATCGTGGGGCGGGTGATCGCGTCCGTGGCGCTGGCCACCAGTCTGACCGGGTGCGACTACGACAGCTGGATGGATCCCAGCCGGACCGGGTACTTCGAGCACACGCCGACCTCGATTCCGATCCTTCGCAAGATCGACGTGATCGAAGTCGAGGAGGATGCCTTCGCCACCGAGATCGGGCCGCCGCGCCCCGAGGACCTGGTCGGTGGCGCCCCGGACTACGTGTTCGCCTCGGGCGACGTGGTGGAAGTGCAGATCAATGACCTGTTCCAGGCCGACAAGGCGGAGCAGTTCCGTCGTTCCGTGGACCAATCCGGCAAGATCGTCCTGCCGATCATCGGCGCGATCGAGGTGAGCGGGAAGACCCAGACCCAGCTCATCGACTACATCACCGAGAAGCTCCGGCCGATCATCCGGGACCCTCGGGTCTCGGTGACCGTGCTCGAGGGCCGGGCGTTCACGTTCGTGGTGTCGGGCGAGGTCCGGAACACGGGGGTGTATGCGTTGACCCGCCCGGATTTCGACGTGGTCCAGGCCGTGGGTCTGGCCGGCGGCGCCTCGCAGGGCGTGAAGCGGATCCGGATCGTGCGGCTGGTCGAGGACGACCTGCCGATGGATGCCAATGCGCCCGGCCAGGCGCCCGCCGCCACGGCCCCGCCGTCGGCCCCGTCGGGCGCGGGCGCCCCGCAGGCACCGGCGAACCCGGCGCCGGACGCGCCGAGCGTCGATGACCTGTTGAAGCAGATCGCCCCGCCGGCCGAGGGTGCCCCCGCGCCCAGCCCGGGCGCCCTGCGCACGCCCGCGATTGCCCCGATCGACGTCGACCAGTTGGCTGCCCCGACGGTGGCCGAGCCGGGTGGCGTCGAGCAAGGGTCCGAGGTCCGGGCTCCCGCGACCACCGTGCCCGGCGAGTCGAAGTACGTGTTCGACACGCAGAAGCAGGAGTGGGTCCTCTCTGGGCCGGCCGCCCAGGATTCGACGTCTCGCTTGACGCCCCCCAACAGCCCCGAAGGCGCGTACACCGGTCCGGCCGCCGCGGCCGCGGAGGCCCGCCGCCTGGTGCGCCCCGAGGACTACCGGCTCCCGACGGGTCGCAAGGTGCGCGTGATCCTGGTGGATTGGGTGGCGCTCCTCAAGGGCGACCTCTCGCAGGCGGTCGTGATCCGCCCCGGCGACAAGATCTTCGCGGAGCTTGACCTGGGCGTCGTCTACATCGACGGCGAAATCGCCCGTCCGGGCGTCTACAACCTGCCTCCGGTGGGCGAATTGACGCTCAGCCGACTCGTCGCCGCCGCGGGCGGCCTCGGCCAGATCGCCATCCCGCAGCGCGTCGACCTTGTGCGCAAGGTGGCGGCCGACCGCGAGGCCGTGCTGCGCGTCAACCTGGCCGCGATCCGCAACAAGGCCGAGCCCGACATCCTGATGCGCGCCGACGACCACGTGATCATCGGCACCAACTTCTTCGCGACCCCGCTGGCGGTCATCCGCAACGGCTTCCGCATGACCTACGGCTTCGGCTTCCTGCTCGACCGCAACTTCGGAAACGACGTGTTCGGTGCACCCCCGGTCAACGTGGTCGGTGGCTGATTCCGCCCGGATTCCCGAACCCGGCCGCTCGGTGGGCGTACCGATGGCGCAATCCGATCCCGGCCGGCACCTTGGAGTGCACGCCTCGGCATGACCAGCAGTGCAGCATCCCGTCCGCATGCTTCCGGCGCCGCCATCGCGGCGCCCGGGGAGCGGCGCGTGCTGCAGTTGACGCCGCAGGCGGCGTGGATCGCGGCCGGGGTGCTGGGCGTGGCGTTCGTGGCCACGTTCTGGGAGTACTTCCGGCACCAGTTCGTGCAGGCCACCACGCAGGTCCAGGACTGGGGCCACACGCTGGTGATCCCGTTCATCTCGGGCTACTTCGTCTGGCTGAAGCGCGACCAACTG